>OGCL01000029.1_pt1 | contig 162641 bp, 149 predicted proteins | sample 1570041 | NCBI WGS metagenome assembly OGCL01 (sample SAMN06266162, study PRJEB24511) | hot springs metagenome | isolation source: Hot spring water | place: South Africa: Limpopo | collected 2015-06-22
AAAAACAAGCAACAAGGGATTTGATGCCACTTAAAAACACAAACCCCGGCAAAAACCGGGGTTTGTCATTAATCTGACGCGCTTAAAAGCGCGTTTTTTTTCGCTGATGCAAAGCCCTGAAGTTGATGTTTAGGGTGACGGCCTGTTTGCACGGTTTTGGCCGTCGCTCCCTGGTTTATATTGCACCCTGATAATCTCCAGGATCTGAAAATACAGCTGCTTGCCAAACAGCTGAACCTTTACCACATCACCACATTCTTTCCCAGGCAAGGCGGCACCAAGTGGTGACAACAGCGAAATTAAACCCTGTTCAGGTTGCTCCGCTTCGCCTGGCAGCACCAGTTTGATCCAGCTTTGTTGTGCCGTGGCAAGGTCAAGTAACAACACTGAGCAGCCGGGCTGAATGCCGGTCTGGCTTAATCTGCTGGTTTTTTTCTGTTTTTCAAGCTGACTAAAAAGCTGCAGCAGCTGCCAGGCTTTAAGCGGCTGAAAATTACGTTCAGCCAGTTTATGCAACAGACGGTTGTGTTTGGTAAAAGCCATAAGCTCAGCACCCGGCAGGGCGGGTGGTTCGGTATTTTTGGGAGTCATCACTGTTCCTGTAAAGTTTGATGCTGAAATAACAAACAATAACAAGGCCGGCCCTGAGCTTTCAGGACCGGCTTAGTGATGGAAGGCGGTAACGGAATTCCGCTTGGAGAAGGCGATAAGTGGCAAGGCAAATTTAAACAAAATAACCCTCCCACACAGGAGTTGGCTAAAGTTGGCCGCACCATAGCCCATTTTGCCGCGAAGTTCAAATCCTGGGCGCTGCTGTCCCAATATAGTTGTCCGACTTATGGCATCACCTTCAACAGCGGCCAAAGTTCAAGCCAGCCTTTGTCTTTCACTCTTTGCCGGAAAAGTTCTGGTCTTGGATAAAGTGGATTTACACGAAGCGACAAAGACCAGTTTTCCGCCAACCCAAAGGTACTGTAAAAATCAAAGTGGCCGCTGTGATCAAGTCGTACACCAACACAGGTGGGAACTTCCACCCAACGTGAAATGCCATCAGCACAGTTTTGGTAAGGTGCATGCTGATGAAACAGATGCATTCTGGCCTGATTTTTTACTTCCCATTGCACTTGGGGTACCAGAGCGCTGAGCTGCTGTACATAACGCTGCTCTGTGCTGCGGTTGAGATCTGTGTTGTCAAAATACACCAGATCCACATCATTCAGCGGTGTCGGCTTTGGGTATTGGTGCAGTGCATCCCAAATCAGGTTTCGCAAAAATCCAGCGCCCAGATACCAGTCGTGTAAACCGAGCGACAATGCCGCCTGCAGGCAGCGCAGGCGAAGCGCATCCTGTTGCAACAATGCCGAGGTGGCGGCCTGATGATCCATCTGTCCATCATCTTTATTCCATCTGTGCATCATCTTTACTCTGGCTGGGGCGCGCTTGGCAAGAGGCGGATTGTAATAATAGCCAGAGCGCCGCTGCAAGGTTGCTGTGGCTGTTTGCGCCCGGATCAGCTACACCTATGCCAGCACAGGTACAGTCAGAGCGACAGGAGGCGGGATGTCAACAACAGACTTATTTGTAGAACTGATAGTTGTCGGTTGCGGTGCTTTTACCGCCTTGTTGCTGTTATTGCTGGCGATCTTTGGGGTGGACAGCAGCTTGCTGCAACAACTGACCACCATGCCGGTGCTGGCGTTGCCGGCGCTGGTGCTGATTTATCTGCTGGGTATTCTGACCGACCGTTTTGCCGACCGGCTCTTTAATCTGTATTGGGTGAATCAAAAACAACAGCAACAATATCCTGGCGGGCAGGCCCGCTTTCATCAGGACAAAACCCTGGTGCTGGCAAAGTCGGAGCGTTTTGCCGCTCTTTATGAATACAGCCGCAGCCGTCAGCGTATTTGCCGTGGTTGGGCGCTGAATTCGCTACTGCTGTTATTCAGTGCTGAACTGTTGTTATTCAGCAGGTTTTGGCATTGGCCGCAATCGTGGCTGCTGGCTGTCACCTTGCTGCTGTTGCTGGTGCTACTTTGCTGCTGTTGCTGCTATGCCTGGCTGCAGATGCTGGACACTGAACTGCGCCGGGTGCAGGAACAGGCCACTTTGTTACGATCTACAGAAGGCCCTGACTGAGTCGGCTCAGCAACAGCTCATTTTTATCGATGCACTTTGGCTGAAAAATAAGCAAACAGTTATTTTTCGTTAAAAATCAGACTTTATCAGCAAAATCAGAACTATCTTTACAACATCAGAAAACCGCTGTGACTTGGTGTTGTGTTTTATGCTGGAAAAATTGGCTGAACCTGCAGAGACTGCAAATCCATTGCAGCAACTTGATGGTTTTCGTTTAAAGCGCCTGCTGCAGATTATTGCCGTCTCTTTTGTTGGTCTGGTGCTGGCCATGGCCGTGGCTTCTGGCACCACCAAATTTTGGCTGCTTGGTGGCAGCCTGGCGCTGGCGCTGGCCGGCGTGGTGGCCTGTTATCATAAAACCCTGCTGGCGGCTTATATTCTGCTCTGGTCGCTGGCGCTGATGTTGTCTGGCCTGGCTTATACCAATGGCGGTCTGCACGACATTGCCATCTTTGGTTTTCCCTGTGTACTGGTCTATGCCGCTATTCTGGGCAGTAACGGGCTGTTTTTATCGTTATTGCTGTATTGCCTTGGCTTTTGTGGTGTGCTGGCATTTTTAAGTATGCAGGGGCTGCTGGTGCAGCAAATCCCCGCTGTTGGCTGGAACAGCGTGGTTTATGTGGCCGTCATTCTGCTGGTGACAGGTTTTAGTGTGTTTTTGCTGACCAAAGATCTGCGCCGGTTATTACATTCATTGCAGCGGGAAAACGAAAGAGTCAGGCAAAGTCAGCTGGAAATTGAACGGCTGGCGCATCATGACCGGTTAACCACTTTACCCAACCGCATTCTGGCGGAGCTGAGTTATCAGCAGTTGTTAAAACAATGCCGCGAGCAGCAGCAGCGTCTGGCCGTGTTGTTTTTGGATTTGGATAACTTTAAGCCGGTCAATGATTCTTTGGGCCATTCGGCCGGTGATTTGGTGCTGCAGCAACTGGCACAGCGGCTGTTGTCGGTGATGCCGGAAGATGCGGTGTTAAGCCGTTTTGGCGGTGATGAATTTCTGGTGCTGGTGCCCGCCTGTAGCGACGATGGCAAACTGTCGCTGTTGGCCAAAGCCATGATCAACCAAACCTGCAGCCCATTTTATGTGATGCAAACCCATATTGAAATTTCCGGCTCTGTCGGTATTGCAGTGGTACCGCGCGACGGTGTTGAATTTAATATGCTGTGCAAAAAAGCCGACCTTGCCATGTACAAAGCCAAAGATGATGGCCGCAATACCTGGCGTTTTTATGATGAAGAAATCGACAAAGCCAATATCGACAAATTTAACCTGTTGCAGGGCATTCGCCAGGCACTAAAAGAACAACAATTCCAGTTGTATTACCAACCCAAAGTGGATTTGGCCACGGGCCAAATCGTCGGGGCTGAGGCGCTGGTGCGCTGGCCTCAGGCCGATGGTTCTATGATAAGCCCAATGCAGTTTATTCCGCTTTGTGAAGAAAGTGGTTTAATTCTGGAACTGGGCGCTTTTGTGATCCACGAAGCCTGTCAGGCCTGCCGGCGCTGGCAACGTTTGGGTTATGCCGATATCAGCGTGGCGGTGAATTTGTCTTTTGTGCAGTTTCGCGATAATTCACTCGAAGGCCTGGTGCGCCAGGCTCTGAAAGACGCTGAGCTCAGTCCATCAGCGCTGGAGCTGGAACTGACCGAGTCTTTGTTAATTGGGGAAGGTGACCATGTGCAGCAGCAGCTGGATGCTTTAAGTAGTTTAGGCCTGACCTTTGCTATTGACGATTTTGGCACTGGTTATTCTAACCTCGGCTATTTGCGCCGTTTTAATGCCACCACCTTAAAAATTGATAAATCTTTTATCAGCTCTTTGTATCTGTCCAGCCGCGATGAACCGCTGGTGCGCGCCATTATTCAGTTGGCGAAAAGTCTGGGTTTAATCACAGTGGCGGAAGGGGTGGAGGATGCACAGACCATGCAGCTACTTAAAGACATTGGCTGTGAACAGGCGCAGGGTTATTTTTGGTCAGCACCGGTCACTGAGCAGAAATTTGTCAGTTTGTTGCCTCTGCGACAGCAGGCGCCGGGGGAAGATGTATATTAAGTCGCAGTATTTTGTTTTTTCAGCTCGGCCGCCAGTGGGGCGACTAATGCCTGATGTTTTTTATGTAAAAAATGAAATAACTGCTCTGTTGCCAACACCTGGGGCAAACGACGCAGTTTGGCCTCTGCCAGACTTGGCTCTACCTGTAATACCGAAGCTACATCATCCAGCAGCAGATCCACTTTGCCTTGTTTGAGCATCTCTATGGCTTGCCTGGTGGTGGTGACCGCCACTCTGCTGCCTTTTAACGGATATTGTTCGGCCATTTTAAACCCCCGCACATAACCAATACGCAGTTTGGGGTTTTGCTGCCATCCGCCATCATCATCCGGGTTTTGCACTTCGTCCCGGACAAAAGCATAAAGCGCCAGCGAAGTCAGCGGCTCAGGCACCAGCAGCAGGTTAGGGTAGTTGGCAGCCACTGTTTTAATCCGGAACAGCTCACCGTCATAGTCGCCTTTATTGCTCATTAATAAAGAGCGGCCGGCCGGTAAATGTTCAACCTGCAGCTGATAACCCAGGGCCAGATAAGCTTTCGCCAGCCGGTTTTCAATCATCCGGGTGAGTGCCGACTGATTCACACTGCTGGCGATCCGTATTGGCGTTAACGGCGCTGCGGTGAAAGACGTAGCGGTGAAAGACGCACTGCTTAATTGATCCGGGGTGAATGGCGTCGGGGTTGCCGGCCATTGCTGCGCTGCAGCGCTGCTGCCAAGCCAAAACAGGCTCAACAGCAACAGTCTCAGGTATTTTGGGTGCAGTATAAACTGCAGATGAGTCCACAACATCAGAACCAGCTCCCTGATCTGCCTTAAGTGCAACTTAGCACAGCTTCCCTGATTGCGCTGTAGCCAGAGCAGCTACAGCGCGGACTTTATTTACTGATGATTTGATTACGGTTTTTCCTGCTGCGGATAAGTCACCACTGGCCAGCCTGATTTTTGCAGTTGTGGTGTTAAGGTTTTGGCATCTCCTACCACCAAAATCAGCATAGAGGACGGATCCAGATGTTTGGCCGCCAGAGCGTTGATCTCCTGCGCGCTGATGTTTTGCACTATCTGGTTGCGGGTTTTTACAAAATCAGGGCTTAACTGATATTCCAGAATTTGGCTCATAAAACCCAGCTTGGCCTGAGGTGTTTCATATTGCAGTGCATCCGACTGATGAATGGCCTGGCGCATAAACTCCAGTTCATCTTTTTGGATCCCCAAAGTGCGGTATTTGTTCAGCTCAGCTAAAAACTGCTCAATGGCAGCACCGGCCACATCAGTGCGCACCGCAGCAGAGGCAATAAAGGTACCGGCAAACTTGTCGCCGCTAAAGCCGGTAAAGGCCCCATAGGTGTAACCTTTGTCTTCCCGCAGGTTCAGGTTAATACGGCTGTTAAAATTGCCACCCAGCACAAAGTTCATCAGGTTGGCGCGGAAAAACTCGCCGCTGATATCCATCGGCAGACTGCGTTTGGCAATGCGGATCTCCGCCTGCGGCGCATCGGCTTTATCCACCAGATAAATTACACCATGCCGGGCTTTGGCAGGCGGAATTTGCGTGTGAAGCACCTTGGCTTCACCTTGCCAGCCCTGAAATAACGACGATAGGTGCTGCTCGACTGTTTCTTTGGGTAAGTCCGACGCCACTATTAACATGCTGCCTTTGGGTTTGACCTGCTGCTGGTAATAGGCTTTTAATTGTGCTGGAGTCAGCTTGCTCAGGGTCTCAATGCTGCCTTCAGACGGATAAGCGCGGATATGGTCGGCAAACAATAAACGGCGCAGGTGTTTACGCGCCAGATAGGCCGCACTTTTTTCGGCATGTTGCAAACCCTGCAGGCTTTGTTGTTGTAGCCGGCTAAAATCATCAGCAGCAAAAGCCGGACGCAGCAGTTTTTCTTCCAGCAGTGTCAGGGTCGGTTGCAGGTTTTTGCTTAAGGTCGACACAAACACCGTCATATATTGATCACCAGCGCTAAAACTGATGCTGCTGCCCAGTTTTTCAAGCGCCAGACTCATTTCTTCAGTGCTGTAGTTTTGCGTGCTTTCATTGAACATGGCGGCCAATAACGACGAAATGCCAAGCTGCTCTGGCGTCTCAAAATATAGCCCCAGCGGAATTTTTAACATCAGTGCCGTGGTTGGGGTTTCTGTGGTTTGCGCGCCCAGCACTTTGATGCCATTGCCAAGCTCGGTTTGCCAGGTTTGTGGCAAAGTCACCGCAGGGTTGGCGCCCGCTTTGGGGATCTGGCTGCGGTCAAAGTTGTCTGTGGCTTTACGCTCAACCAGATCGGCCGCACTGGTGGTCGATTTTTCAGTAAAATCCGGCCTTTTAAACACAAAATTGTCGGCTTTGGCGCGTAGCTGAGCAGCACCTTTTGGCACCACACTCATCACTACGGCGTGTTTATCTTTTAAATATTGTTGATAGACCCTAAGCACATCAGCTTTGGTCACGCTTTGATAACGCTGAATATCAGCCGCAACTAAATCTGGTTTGGCAAAAAAGGTTTCGTTATGCGCCAGCTGAGTGACTTTGCCCTGCACCGATTGCAAACCAAACACACTTTGGGCCTCAATTTGCGCTTTGACTTTGGCCAAATCGTCGTCTGTGACGCCGCGTTTTTCAAAATCAACCAAGCTCTGGCGGATGATCTTTTCAATATCCGCCAGCGTCTTACCAGACGCCGGATGGGGCAGCGCCAGTAAAGTAAATTCACAGGCCAGCTCCATACAGCTGTGGCTGGCCTGGGCCTGCACTGCCAACTGGTTTTTCAGCAGGTTCTGGTATAACAGCGAGCTATTGGAGCCCCCTAAAATTTCCGCCAGAATATCCAGCGCCGCTTCGTCCGGATGACGGGCATACACAGTTGGCAACGCCAGATACAACAATGGCAGATGGACATTGTCTTCAAAAGACACATATCTGTCTTCCGTTAAGCTAAACAGCTGTTTTGGCGCCGGTGCCACATCCGGCCCTTTGGGAATAGCACCAAAGTACTTTTGTACCAGAGGTAAAATCTGTTCGGCTGTTACCGCACCACCTATGGTCAGGGTGGCGTTATTCGGGCCATACCAGCGCAGGAAAAACGCTTTAACATCATTCACATTGGCGCGGTTTAAATCGTCCATATAACCAATGACCGGCCAGGAATAAGGATGACCGGCCGGATATAAAGCTTCGGCCACTTTTTCCGATAAACGGCCATAAGGCTGATTATCAATGCGCTGGCCACGTTCGTTTTTGACCGTTTCACGTTGTACTTCAAACTTTTTCTCGGTAACTGCGTCCAGCAAAAAGCCCATCCGGTCGGCTTCCAGCCACAACACTTTTTCCAGCTGATTGACCGGAACTGTCTGGTAATAATTAGTGCGGTCGTTGTCTGTAGTGCCGTTTAGTTCACCACCTGCGGCTGTAATGATCTGAAAGTGCTGCTCGTCTGCCACATGCTCAGAGCCCTGAAACATCATGTGCTCAAAAAAATGGGCAAAACCGGATTTACCTGCTTCTTCGCGGGCTGAACCAACATGATAGGTGACATCCACATGCACCAGCGGATCTGAATTATCTTCATGCACCAATACAGTTAAGCCATTGGCCAGTCTGTATTTTTTATAAGGAATGGCCGGCGTGCCCAAAGCAGGATTGTGAGTTTCTACCAGTTGAATGCCAGCTGGCAAACTGCTTTGTTGTTTGCTATCCGGGCTGCTGTTGCAGGCAGCAAGCAACAGGGCAACAGCAACAGATAAGGCTGTGGGCAGAAAAGTTTTGTAGGCAGCGAACCTGCTTTTGCCGTTGTTTCGGAAGAATGTCTGCATAAAGTTCTCATCTATCAGGGCAGCCAGAGGCTGCAGAATATAACAACACTAGTGTTTAGCTAAGCCTGCAGCGGCCAGACGACATAGTGAGGGCAATCATTGAACACAACTTTTTATCACAATTTTTGATCGTATTGGCTTAACGCACAGGCATGGCTGCACTTTCCCCGGCCACTGTATGCCAGGGCAAAATACGGTAACTTTTGACCAGGCCTTGGATAACATAAGGATCGGCTTTGGCAAAAGCATCTACTTTGGCAATATCGTCAACGTTAAATAACAACAGCGCACTTTCCACCGGATCTCCAACAGCCCCTCCCAGAATCAGCTCGCCCTGTTCCACAGCGCGCCAGGCTAATGCCAGATGGCTACTACGAAATTCTGCACGCCTTGCCAGGTAATCATCGGCCAATTGGTAACTTAATAAATAATGCATCAAAACCCCCGGGGCATTGGTGAACCAAAGGCCGAGCTTAGAGCCATTTTCACCGGCTTGCCAGTTGTTTAGCCTTGTTGTTTTGCACTCTGGTCTTTTACCTGCTCTGTTATTGCATTGTGGTTTTGTTTGTCTTGTGGTCTTGGCTGCGCGGGCGGCTCAAGTGGTGATAGGGACATTTTTCCGGCTGTCCGCACGCCCCTGGCGGACAGTTTTTCTGTCCGCGGACAGATGGGTATTATAAAAAGTTTAGAAAAACCACATTAAAAACAGATGTTTAATAAATGTTTTTTGCTGGCACGGCTCCTGCTATACAGAGGGCAGTTCAGTGATACAGATTTGTCAGCATAAGGAATCAGCATGATCCAGGGCACCGAAAATCAGGACATTCAGCGCAAACAAAATTCAGGCTTCCGTTTTGGCCACACAGCTAAAGCTGTGGTGGCTTTTGCCGCTATCAGCCTGATGCTGTGGGGCAGTTATCAGCTGATGTTTAATCAGGCGCAGGCCAGCTTAGTGATGCCAAGAGCCGGGGTGCAGCTTGGCACTGTCAGCCGTGGTGATTTTGTGCGGGATTTGGCGGTGCAGGGCAAAGTAGTGGCGGCCAATGCGCCCACGTTATTCAGCCAGCAAGCGGGTCAAATCCGGTTATTAAAACAACCGGGTGAGCCTGTCACCATTGGCGATCTGCTGGCGGTGATTGCAAGCCCAAGCCTGGAAAACGACTTAAAACAGCAGCAGGCGCTGCTGTCCAGTATGCAGTCTGAAGTGGAGCGCGCCGCGTTGCAGGCACGCGAGCAGCAACTGGATATGGAACAAATTCAGAACAGTGCTCAGGTTAATTTACTGGCCGCCAAACGCGAGCTGGCCCGTGCCAAACAGTCACTGGAACTGGGGGTGTTGCGCCAGATTGATTTAGATATGGCCAACGACAAGCTCAGCCAGGCTGAACTGGAGTTCAGTCATGCCAAACGCAAAGTGGCGCTGGCGGCAGACAAACTGAGCTTTGAGCAAAAATCCGGTGCCCAGGCGCTGCAGCGTCAGCAGCTGGTGGTGGCAGAACTCAGCCGCAAGCTTGAAGCTTTGCAAATTAAAGCACCGGTAACAGGCCAGGTGGGCAGCTGGCTGGTGGAGCAGCAAAACCATGTGCTGGAAGGTCAGGGGTTACTAACCGTGATTGATTTAAGCCGTTATGAAGCTGAGCTCAGTGTGCCGGAGAACTATGCCGGTGAGCTGACGCCTGGTCAGCTGGTGGATGTCAGTGTCAATGGCCAGCAGCTTAAAGGTGAGCTGAGCCATGTCGCGCCTGAAGTGGTGGAAGGTAATGTGCGGGCCAGGGTGCGTTTTAACAACCAGGACGCGGCCAGCTTAAGGCAGAACCAGCGGTTGTCGGCCCGTATTGTGTTTGAAGAACGCCACAATGTGCTCAAAGTGGCACGTGGTGATTTTATTGCGTCCGGTGGTGGCCGTCAGGCTTATCGGCTTGAGGACAATGTGGCGGTGAAAACCCCGGTGCAGTTGGGTGCTTTGTCAGTGCAGTGGGTAGAAATTTTATCCGGTGCCAAAGAAGGGGATCAGCTGGTGATTTCCAATACCAGCGAATTTAAAGATGCGGCGCGGGTGCGGCTGAATTAACAGTGGCAGCAACACCCCACAGAGCAGCCAGGCAACAACTGAAAAGGCACAGCTGCAAAGGTACAACAGCAACGGTTTGACCCTTTAAAAAAGGAATAAATAAATGATTCAACTGAAAAATTTAAGCAAAGTGTTTCGCACCGAGCTGATTGAAACCCATGCCCTGCGTCAGATTGAGTTGCAGGTCAGTGAAGGGGAGTTTGTGGCTTTAACAGGGCCGTCCGGCTCGGGGAAGTCGACTTTGCTCAATGTGCTGGGCACGCTGGAGCATTTTGACGAAGGCGATTATCTGCTGGACGGTCAGTCGGTCAGAGGTTTGTCAGACCGACAGTTGTCGGCGCTGAGAAATGAAAAAATTGGTTTTATTTTTCAGGGCTTTAACCTGATTAAAGATTACAGCCTGCTCGATAACATTGAACTGCCGCTGCGCTACCGGGGCATCAGTGCCAGTGAGCGCAAACGCCGTGCTTTAGAGGCGCTGGAGCTGGTGGGCCTGGCGGCGCGCAAAGATTATCACCCAAGCCAGTTGTCCGGTGGTCAGCAGCAGCGCGTGGCCATAGCCCGGGCCATTGCCGGTCAGCCGCGTATTCTGCTGGCGGATGAACCTACAGGGAACCTGGATTCTTTAATGGCCAGGCAGGTGATGGAGCTCTTGGAGCAAATTAACCGCCAGGGCTGCACCATTCTCATGGTAACCCATGACCCGGATCAGGCACGCCGCGCCAGCCGTCAGGTACAGATTGTCGATGGACAGTTGAGTGACGCCGCCATGTACGACCCGCTTGCGGTGAAGCTGGCTTAAGGAGCGCCCAAATGGAACAGATTTTATATTATGTCAAAGTGAGCTGGGTCAGCATTAAAAGAGCGCCGCTGCCTTATGCCCTGACAGTGTTTATTTTAAGCCTGGGGCTTGGCGTGTTTTTTGCCAATGCCACTTTTTATTACCAGATGAACTCGGATCCTCTGCCGCATAAAAGCGACAAATTGTTTTTTCCGATGATGCTGCTGGTGCCTTATGAATGTGCGGATTGTAAACCTCCTTCTGTGCTCAGTTACGCCAATGTGCAAAAGCTGAAAAGCTCTGATATTCCAAGCGCAGAGGCTGCCATGTACAGCTCAGACGGTTATTTACGCCTGGATAGCACTCAGTTGCCCACACCTGTGAATATTCGCCTGACTGAACCGGATTTTTTCCGCATGCTGGACGTGCCGCTGCTGCATGGTGCTATCTGGCCGGACAATAAAAGCCGGCAGGACATAGTGCTGAGTAAAGCCACAGCTGAGAAAATTTTTGGCAGCACTGATGTGGTGGGCAAACAACTGCTGCTGGATGATCGCAGTTTTGCCGTAGTGGCAGTGCTGGATGACTGGCAAATGTTGCCGAGGCTGTATGATGCCAACAACTACAACTACCTAACCGAAGTGGAAGATGTGTTTATTCCGCTTGAAACAGGTTATGACCTGAATTATTTATCCAACACCCAGTCGCAGACTTTTGATGATGCTGATTATCGGCAACTGGCGACCGACGGGCGCAGCAAGGCTTTGCATCAGCTGCAATATTGGGTGCAGCTGGATACGCCAGCGCAGCAACAGGCCTATGTGCAGTTTATGGCCAATCTGGCTGAAGATGAGAAAAAAGCCGGCCGCCACCCAAGCCCGGTGAATAATCAGCTGCCGGCGATGCGCAACATAGTGGCTTATTTTGGTGGTGAGTCCGGTGATATCAAAGCTTTTGCACTGGTGACTTTATTGTTTTTAGTGGTGTGTCTGTTTAACGCCAGCCATTTGTCGTTAAACCGTTATTTAAGTAACCAATACGAATTTAGTTTGCGCCGCGCCCTGGGTGCCAGCCGCTGGCAGTTGCAACAACAAATGCTGGCCGATGTACTGTTGATGACGCTTTTTACCATCAGTGGCGCTTTGTTGATTGGTTTTGGTGGCACAGTGCTTATGAATTATCTGTGGCCGACCAATGCACTTTTTGCCCGCTGGGATCTGACGCTGATGTTGTTTTTATTGGCGATAACCCTGGCCTCCAGTTATCTGGTGACTTTATATCCCGCACTTCGTGCTTCATTTGGTGCCCTTAACCAGCAATTAAAGGAATAATCATCATGTCACTTCATTTATTACTGCAATCTTTATTAAGACGCAAAGTGGTGACAGGCCTGTTGTTGTTGCAACTGGCAATGACACTGGCGCTGCTGCTCAACAGCATTAGTCTGGCCGGCCAAACCTGGCAAAAACTGCATGAAGATACCGGGCTGGATTTAGCCAACACCATTTCAGTAAAGTTAAAACCTACTACACCGGCGCTGCGGCAATATCCGGCGCTGGGGGATTTGCTGGAGCGGCAAATGGCTGCACTAAGGACAGTGCCTGGCGTGGTGGCCGTTGCCTACAGCAATCAGCCACCATTACAGCAAGGCGGCACCAACGGCAATGTGTATGATCCGGACAATCAGGAGCGCAGTAACATTAGCACTGTGCCTGTGTACCGGGTATCACCAGACTTTTTTAACGTCCTGCAACTTCAGCTTGTGGCAGGACAGCTGCCGCAAGCGTCTCCGGATAAGAGTGGCGGAGATGCCAGCCAGGTAGTACTTACCGATAGCCTGGCACAAAAGTTATTCCCTAATGGCTCAGTAGTGGGACGCCGCACCAATAGTGGGGACGTTGCCGCCGTGATTAAAGACTTTTACGGTCAGCGCCGGGCAAGCCATATCCATTACAACCGTGTTTATGTGGCGCCGCTTTATTCGGTTGACTGGGGTTATAACCTGCTGATCCGCACCGAAGATGAACAGGCAGGTAACATCAGGGCACAGCTGGCAACAGTGCTGCAGCAGGTCGACAGCAATATCGAAATTTTATATCAGCGTAGTTTTAATGAAGAGCATCATCGTTTGTATCGCGACGAGTTTGGTCTGGCGGTGCTGCTTGGGCTGCTGAGTATGCTGATGCTGCTGGTGACTATGGTGTCCAGTTACAGCAACGCACACTTTCACGCGTTAAAACGGCAACAGGAAATTGGCATTAAAAGAGCACTGGGTGCCAGTAAAAATATGATTTTTATGGAGTTGTTCTGCGAGAACTGGCTAAACACCCTGGCTGGAGCCATGCTGGGTGTTCTGGCCGCACTGGCGCTGAATCAGGGTTTGTCGGCTGTGATCAGTATTCCGGTCATCAGTTGGTGGTTACCATTGCTGGCAACACTGGTGCTGTTGATTTGTGTTAGCGCGGCCACATGGTATCCTGCCCGTATTGCGACTTCTGTATCGCCGGCTACAGCCACTAAGACTTTATAAAATATGGCAAATATTCTGATTATTGATGACAACGACGCTGTCTGTACCGCCTTAAAAACCCTGTTTATGTTGCAGGGGTATCAGGCGCACAGTGTGGCTTCTGAGCAGCAGGCGCTGGCTTATCTGGCCACTGCGCAGGTGGATTTAATTTTGCAGGATATGAATTTTACCAAAGGCGAAATGACAGGCAGCCAGGGCAAGGCGCTGTTTTATCAGCTGCGTGCGCTGCTGCCTGACACCGCCATTATTCTGATGACGGCCTGGACTTCGATTGACATGGTGGTGGAGCTGGTCAAAGCCGGTGCCTGTGACTATATCGCCAAACCCTGGGATGACGAGCGGTTACTCACCACTGTTGCCAAAGCGCTGCAGCTGAGTCAGTTGCAGCAGTCTCAGCAGCGACTGGCGCAAAAACAACAGGCTCGCTTAAGTGCTTTTGCCGGCAAGGATCTTTGTGGTTTGGTGTTTGCCAGCAGCGCCATGGAGCAGTTGCTGCAGATGGCGCTGCAGTTGGCGCCGTCCAATGCGGCTGTGCTTATCACCGGCGAAAACGGCACCGGCAAAGAGGGCATAGCCCAGGTGCTGCATGCCAATTCACCACGTAAACACAAAGCGCTGGTGAAAGTGAATATGGGCGCTTTACCAAGCGACTTGATGGAAGCTGAGCTATTTGGTGCCGAAGCCGGTGCTTACAGCGGCCTTGGCAAAACCCGCATTGGCCGGTTTGAAGCGGCCGATGGGGGGACTATTTTCCTTGATGAAATTGGCAATCTGTCGTTATCAGGCCAGATGAAACTGCTGCGGGTGTTACAAACCGGCGAGTTTGAACGTTTAGGCTCAAGCCAGACACGCAAAGTGGATGTGCGGGTGCTCAGTGCTACTAATGCAGATTTAACCAAAGCGATTAGCAGCGGTGCCTTTCGGCAGGATTTGTATTACCGGCTGAATGTGGTAGAGCTGCATCTGCAGGAACTGAAAAACCGGCGTGACGATATTCTGCCATTGGCGCGGCTGTTTTTACGGGGTGAAAAAACGCTGAGTAAAGAGGCTGAACAGGCCCTACTAGGGTACAGCTGGCCTGGTAATGTGCGTGAGCTGCAAAATATCTGTCAGCGGGCATTATTGTTAGCGTCCGGGGCACAAATTCAGCCAGCAGACTTAGCCTTGCCGCAGGACGAGACGCCCGGCAAAAGGGCACTGGATGATTTTGAGCAGCAGCAAATAGAGCAAGCGCTCAAAGATGCCGGTGGTGTGATAGCCAGAGCCGCCAAACAGCTTGGCATCAGCCGTCAGGCCTTGTACCGGCGCATGGAGTTTTATGGTATTGCCACGCCTTAGTTTGTCGCAAAAAATCGGCGGCAGTTTTGTGCTTTTTGCCGCCGCTTTATTGGCGCTGATCAGTTGGTTGGCGCCAGAGCCGTTGTTATTGGCTACAACGGCAGTGTTATTGCTGCTGTTTGCACTGTTGCTGCTACGCAGCCTGAAAAGCCTGGCACTGGAGCTTTCGGCGCTCAATCTGTATGCCGCTAATTTGCAGGATCAGGCGTATCAGTGCAGCGCCAATAAAGCGGTATTGTCTGAGCTGATGCCGCTGGCCGTCACTTTAGATACCATGGCCGCTGAGCTTCGCCGCCAGCGAGCCGGTTTATATCAGCGTGAGCTGTTGCTCGATACCGTATTACAAAGTAGTCCAAGCGCCATTTTATTAACCGACGAGCAGGGCAGAGTGCTCTTGAGTAACCCGGCAGCGCGGCAGTTGCTCAGTCAGGGCCGGCGTTTTGAAGGTTTGTTATTAAGCGAAGTGCTGCAACATTTGCCGCAACTGGCCGCTGCCTTGCCAGCTTTTTTGGCCAGCCAGCAGCAGGGTTTAATCCATCTGGGCGAACCTGCGGCCATCTGGCACTTATCGGCCAGTCAGTTTTTGCTAAATCAGCGCCGCCATCAGCTGTATATTTTTAAGCCGATGACCCAGGAAATTCAGCGTGAAGAGCTCAGCGCCTGGAAAAAATTATTAAGAGTCATCGGCCATGAGCTTAATAACAGCCTGGCACCTTTGTCATCGCTGGCTTATTCGGCGCAGCAACTGGCCCCGGAGCCTGAGCTCGTACAAATTTTGCAAACCATCAGTGAACGTTGCCATCACCTGAACCAGTTTTTACAGGCTTATATTCAGTTTGCCAAATTGCCGCCGCCCAGTCTGGCGGAAGTGAACTGGCCGAGGCTGATTAATCAGTTACATGATCATTATGAGTTTGAGCTGGTGGGGGAGCTGCCCGCCGGGCGCTGGTGGCTGGATCAATCCCAGCTGATGCAGCTTCTGTTAAATCTGCTGAAAAATGCTCACGAAGCAGGCGCCGATGCGACAAAAATTGAACTGGAATTCAGTGAGCAGCCCCAATTTCTGCAAATATCGCTTAGAGACAACGGCGGTGGTATCAGCCTGGCATTACTGGAACATGCGTTATTGCCGTTTTTTACCACCAAGCAGCAGGGCTCTGGTATTGGCCTGACCTTATGCCGCGACATAGTTGAAGCCCATGGTGGCCAGCTGCTGCTGAAAAATATGAATGCAGGTTTATTGGTGCAAATTCAGCTGCCGCGGCACAAAGTTGCGTCAGCTGCTGAAACCCAGGCATTTTAGCCTGTTGTCAAAAGGCAAAATCGCTGTAGCTGCCAGACTTTGCTCCTGGCTTTACCTGCTCTTACTGATCCGACTGGCTGCATCACAGTGGCTTTTGTTAAGATACAAGACTTCAGCCATATAGCCATCCGGTGTATTTATGCAAGTTCAGCAACAGCAACTGATTTTACCTACAGCCACAGGGCCTATGTTGTGCCGGTTGTTCCAACCGTCGCAGCCCTTGTTATCACCGCAAAAGATGCAGGATGACGAGACTGGCAGTGTTCAAACCTATCCGGCGATTTTGTTTTATTCAGAAATTTTTCAGATCACAGGCCCTATCGCCCGCGCCGCCACTTTGCTGTCAGGGTTGGGTTTTCTGGTGCTGGTGCCGGAAATTTTCCATGAACTCAATCCTCAGGGCACAGTGCTGCCTTATGATGAAGCGGGTAAAAACAAAGGCAATCAGGATAAATGGCAAAAACCTTTGCCGGCGCATGACAGCGACCTGGTGGCCATGCTGGATTATTTGCGTAGCCTGCCTACTTTTAACGGCAAAGTGATGAGTTATGGTGTTTGTATTGGCGGCCATCTGGCGTTTCGCGCTGCGCTCAATCCGGCCATCAGCGCGGCCTGTTGTTTATACGCCACCGACTTACATTCCGACACTTTACCCGCTTTGGTGGGCGACCAGACCCTGGAGCGCGCCGGCGAAATTAAAGCAGAGCTGATGCTGATTTGGGGCAAACAAGACCCGCATATTCCATCTGAAGGACGGGCCAAAATTTATCGGGAGCTCACAGCCAAACAGGTGAATTTCAGCTGGTTTGAAGTGAATGCAGAGCATGCGTTTATGCGCGATGAAGGCGAAAGATACGATCCGGCGCTGGCTCTTTGGGTGTACCAGCAAGCCAGGGATTTGTTTTTACGCCAATAAGGCAGTTGGCCAGTGAGTCGTGGTTTAGCTGCCAGAGTGGACAGAGCCTGCTGTCCCTGACAGTGATGAATGTCGGAGACTTTTTGACAACAAGTGGTGAACAGCTGTGAATGGCCGAACTGCTTTTGCATAACTAGCTGAAATAAAACAGCTAACCGCCTATACTGTCGGCTGTTGTCATATTTATTTCAACTGATGGGCGCAGAATGCAACAAGGCAAGCTGGCTCCAGCCTGGTGAGTATATCCATGTCTTTGTTTGAACATTTATTCGTCATTTTATTATTGATTAGTGTCAGTGCCTTTTTTTCGATGTCGGAAATTGCGCTGGCGGCGGCGCGCAAATTACGTTTGCGCCAGCTGCTGTCTGAAGGTGAACCCCGCGCCAAACTGGTGCTGGATTTGCAGGAACATCCGGGCAACTTTTTTACCATTATTCAGATTGGCCTCAATGCCGTGGCCATTCTGGGTGGTATTTTAGGTGAAGCCGCTTTTACCCCCACTTTTGTTGAGTTGTTGCAGCTGGTGTATCAGGGGCCGGCACTGCAGTCTTTAGGTTTTGGTTTGTCGGTGTTTTTTGTCACTGCACTCTTTATTTTGTTTGCGGATTTAATGCCAAAACGGCTGGCGATGTTAGCGCCTGAGCAGGTGGCGATTACAGTGGTGCGGCCGATTTTATGGCTGTTGGTGATTCTCAAACCGCTGGTGCTGCTGTTTAACGGTGTGGCCAATGGTGTGTTTAAACTCTTTAATGTGCCAATAGCGCGCAAAGATCAAATTACCCCTGAAGATATTATTTCAATGATGGACGAAGGGGCAGAGGCCGGCGTGCTGCGTCAGCAGGAGCATACCTTGCTGGAAAACGTCTTTGATATGGACCAGCGCACTGTCACCTCGGCGATGACACCACGCGAAAGTCTGATTTATTTTTTATTAAAAGAATCCACTGACAGTATCAAAGCCAAAATTGCTGAACATCCGCATGCCAAGTTTATTGTTTGTGATGAGGCGCTCGACAGAGTGGTGGGTTATGTTGACACCCGCGACATTCTGATGCAGGTGCTGCATGAACAATCGATTTCGTTAACCCGCGAAGGCGTGCTGCGAACCCCGCTGATCATTCCCGATACTTTGTCTTTGTATGAAGTGCTGGCGCATTTTAAATCCAGCGGCGTGGACTTTGCCGTGATCTTAAATGAATACGCGCTGGTGGTAGGCATGATCACCCTGAACGATGTGATGAGCATTGTAATGGGCGAGCTGGTGAATTCTGAAGAAGATCAAATTGTTAAACGCGATGACGAGTCCTGGCTGGTGGAAGGTTTAACCCCACTGGATGATGTGATGCGGGTGCTGGCCATTGACCATTTCCCGGATCAGGAAAATTACGAAACCATCGCCGGTTTTATGATGTATATGCTGCGTAAAATTCCAAAACGCACTGACTTTGTGCTGCATCAGGGTTACAAATTTGAAGTGGTGGATATCGACAGTTATAAAATTGACCAGCTGTTGGTGACCCGGGTGAAAACGCCTGGTGATACGCCCTCTGTTTAACTGAAGCTTGCTGTTTTTGCTGACAAAAAATAAAGGCCGGTCTTACACCGGCCTTTGTGTTTATTCACTTTGTTGTGAATTGATCGTCATTGTTATTGTGCTGTCACCACCAGCGTGGTCTGGCCGCGGCTTGGGTTGCCTTTGACTGCAATATAACTCCAGCCGACCGGCAGCGGATTGGTGATGATCTGCTCTGTGCTGTCGTTATTGACTGAACGCTGCTGATAACTGTCGCTGGTTGGCCAGTTGGCATTGCTGAAATATAAATCAGCATTGCCTTCAACGCCGCCGTACAGGTTGAGCTTTAATCGGGCATTGGCGGTGGCGTTGTAATAATAGAAGTAGGTGTAGTTGCTGCTGCCGGCTACAACACAATACATCTGGCCAGCCTGAACGGCGATGTAATCAACTGGCGATTGTGTGGCACAGGCATCAGGTTGTGGTGGTCTTGCAGTCAGGGTGGCTGTGACACTGACATTGTTAAAACTGGTATAACCAAAACTCGACACATACCAGCGTCCGGCGGCCGGATTGTTGATGGTGCAGCTTTCAGCGTTGCCACCCACATAAGGCCGGCACTGATAACTTTGTAATGTCGGTTGTGCTGAGTGTTGCAGATATAAATCGGCATCACCGCTGCCGCCGCCTTGCACCACTTCCAGTTTGGCCTGATTGGCCGGTACCTCAATGTAATGATGCAACCAGCTGTCTTTGGCGCCGGACAAACCGGTTTTGGCCACGCCACTTTGTAAAGCGGCATTGTCGCCACCGGTCTGGCCTATGGTCACCTGAGGTGTGGTGTCGTTACTTTGCACTGTGTTCAGCCAGTTGTACCACTGAGTATCCAGGCTGGTGCCAATGGCATTCACTGCTGCTAAATAAGCGTCATAGTTACCGGCACGGAAATGCGTGAGCAAGTTTGTCACTGTTGCGCCCTGGGTTTCAAACATAAAACGCACGGCCAGATAACCCCAGCGATACACTCTGTCCTGACCGCTGCTGTAGGTGTTGGCCAGAATTTCACTCAGTGCAAACTGGCGGCTGCGTGCCAGATTGATGGCGGCGTCATTGCGGTTTTTCTTTGACACATATTCGGCTAAACCTTCAATCCACCATACGGTTTTATGGCTGTCGACCCTGGCCGCGCCAAAATCACCTTTGAGGTTAAAACGGCCATCCAGGTAATGCACCATTTCGTGGGTCAGGTTCCAGACATGGAATTCTGGCCGCAGCCATTCGGCTTCATAAGCAATAAATCTGGCCTGATTGCCACTTTGTGCCGGGTTGCCTTCCAGATACATACCACCGTTATTGGTGTCGATGCCAAAAAACAGCCCGGCGTACTGGCCGTAGTCTGAGCTTGAATCAAACACCACCATTTCCAGATTGCTGTTCAGATCATCAGCCACCGGACGGTTTTGCGTGCGCAGGAAGTTGTGGAAAAAACTTTCCTGTGTAGTTACTGCGTTACAGGAAGCGCTGAATTCTGCCGGACTCATTTGCTGGGCGCGGAATTTCATTGAGCTGCTGCAGGCATGTTGTTGGCTGAGCACCTGTTGCTCCAGCTGCGCCTGAAAACCACAGATATTATATTCGGCGCACTTGCCGTAATAATCCACAGCAGAAGCTGCCCGCAGCCAAACTGCTGAGCCTGTGCCATTCATGCTGTATTGGCTCAAAATGGCAAAGATCTGAGATTTTACGTCAGCGGCAATAGCGGCGTTGGGATACTGTAAAAAACGCGCCAGTTCGGCAGCAGCGTTTTCCTGCAAAAATGATGCGTCTGTGCCAATCATCCAGCTTTGGCGGGCAAAATTACCGAGGCGGTTAATCAGCACTGTGTCACTGGCAATCGCCTGGGCAAAATCTGCGTTTTGATGGCCTCGGAATAAAATGGTAAAAATCTGGTTGACCGCGCCGCGCATATACCATTCGCTGGCATAGTTAGTATTCCAGCGCTGCAGCCATTCTTTGACCACGGGCAAATAACGCACATTCTCACCTGCGCTGTCGATCAAGGTCAGCGCATCCTGGATATTCATGCCATTCACTGCCGAGTTTTGATAAAACACCGGATTGTTGACCAGATTATCCAGCGCAGCGCGGATGGCGGTTTTCACACTTTGTGGGTAAGCCGGAATTTTGCTGCTGTTGTAATACTGCACGTAATAACCGGCGCGCAGGAAATAATAGAGTTTCCCTATACTAACTTCAGTGCCGCTGGCGTTGTAACTGCTGGCGAGGCTTGCTGTGGCGTTGGCAACAAAAGCCATATTAGTGGCGCTAAAAGCGCTGATGGAATTGGCTTCGCCGTTAAATAAACCGTTAATACAATGATTTGGATTATTCAGAATATGGTCAACCAAAGCCTGACCGGTTTTGCTGCCATAACCGGATAAAGCGCTGGCACAAACATCAGCGCTTTGTGCTTCATTGGCAGCAAACTGCTGTGCTTTGCTGTGTGCGCGGAAATAACTGTCTTCGTCGGTGATTTTTTCTGACAAATGCTCAGGTAAGGCTTCAACAGGGGCGTTGATCACAGTGTGATCCTGAGGGTGTTTAGGCACCCACTGGCTTTGTTGTGACAGTTGTTTTGGTTGCGACTGGGGCTGAGCTGGTGCTGGTTGCAGATGTTTGCGCTCTGCAGAATCTGCCAAAAGTGCCGGGCTGAATAATGCCAGGCTGATGGCAGCGGCGAGCAGCGCCGGTTTGGTGCCGCTATGCCAGGCGCTTTGGGTTACTGTTGTGTTCATACGAAGTTCCTGCTGAAGATATGGTTATTATTTATATTTTTGCCATAAGGCTGTCACATCTTAGTAATAATGGATACTGTATACAATATAACCAATAAGCACATTTAGGAATATTGACTGCTTTTTTGCTTGTTTTTAAAACTAACCAAAGTAGGGACAATGTTGGGGAAACCCAGCAATAATAGGGAATGGACACCCGGACACCGGATATAAACATCGGGGCAACAATCAGGGAGCGGCGATAACAGGGCGCCAGCTACAGGAGGATAGTTTTTAATAACGGCTATTCATGACACATCAAAAAGGCAGCCATAGCTGCCTTTATGTATTTTGTCTTGTTGTTGCTCTGTTAGAGACTCAGTTGCAGGGTTTTAGTTAAAATGCCGTACCAGGCTGGCGCCCAGCAAAATAACATAAGTGACAGCCACAGTGGGTTTGGTGCTGTTTTTCAGATAATCGGTTAATAACTGCAGCAAGCCGCCTCTTTGTTGTTGCCAGCTGTGATGCCATAAACAACCAATGTCCTGCGCTTGTTGGGTGGCCTGTTCCAGTGCATATAACCTGCTTTCAGTGCGGCTTTGCTGGGTTTTCCACAGGGTTTCATGTAACCAGAACAACAACACCAGACCAAGTTGCAGCAACAAACCACTCTGGTTTTGTACCAGATAAAGCCAGAGCACAATAGCGACCACTTTGAGCCACAGTGCCTGTTTTTCCATCTGATCATAACTTTGTTGCAGTAGCAGCCATTCGGCCTGATTGTTATTGCTCATGGTACAAATCCTTCTGAACAGCAGGGGCAGGGAGCCGCCAGCCCCTGCTGGCTTTAGTTTGCAGCAGCGCTGGCTTTTTGTGCGGCCACCCAGCTTTTTACTTTTTGTTCCAGCACTGCCATTGGCACTGCGCCCGTTAATAACACTAAATCGTGGAAAGCCCGAATATCAAAGGTATCACCAAGTTCGGTTTTGGCAAACTGGCGTAATTCAACAATTTTCAGCATGCCCAGTTTGTAACCCAAAGCTTGTCCGGGCCAGGCCATATAACGTTCAATTTCGGAAATCACGTCGGATGATGCCGTGCCTGTGGTTTGTGCCATATATTGCACCGCCTGTTCGCGGCTCCACTTTTTAGCGTGCAGACCTGTATCCACTACCAGACGCACAGCACGGAACAATTCAGCTTTTAACCGGCCGAGGTTGCCAAAAGCATCATCTTTGTACATGCCCATTTCATAAGCCACCAGCTCGGAATATAAACCCCAGCCTTCGGAATAAGCATTATAAGAGGCCAGCCGGCGCAGCAGTGGCAGCTGATCCTGTGCCAGATTCAGCGCGATCTGCCAGTGATGACCCGGGTTAGCTTCATGGTAGGTTAATGATTTTAAATCAAATTTTGCATTGGCTTTCATATCAGCCAGGTTGATCCAATAAATACCGGGTTTGCTGCCGTCAATCGAAGGGCTGGTGTATTGCCCGCCAGGTGCACTGTCCTGAATTTCTACTGGAATACGGCGCACTTCGACGTTATAAGGCGGGCGGGTGGCAAACTGTTCGCCAATACGTTTGTCCATTTCGGCAATATAACCGTTTAAATCGGATAACAGCTGAGCCCGGCCTTCGTCTGAGTCTTCATATAAAAAGCGGCTTTCTTCGTTCAGTGCCGTCATGCGATCGCCAACAGTGCCTTCATGGTAACCATTGGCTTTTAAAATGCTGTCCATTTCCTGGCTGATGCGGGCCACTTCATCCAGACCAATCTGATGGATTTGATCCGGGGTTAGGTTGGTATCGCCCAGTTGTTTGACCGAATAAGCATAAAAGTCGCTGCCGTTTGGCTGAGCCCAGATGCCGGCTTCACTGCGGCCATGAGGTAAAGTGGCTACCACGTCATTGACCAGTTGCTGGTAAGCAGGGGCAACCACAGTGCTGATAAGATTGGCGGCTTTTTGCAGCAGCTGCTGTTTTTGCTCCGGATTCAGCGCGGCAACTTTGTCCACTTTGGCGGCAAAATCTTTATAAAGCGCATGGTTGGTGCTGCTGTCGCTGTAACTTTGCAAAATAGGGCGGGCTTTATCCAACAGCACACGTGGCGGGATAAAACCGTTTTTGACATCGGTATTAAATTTATCACTGACGGCTTTCAGCGCAGGGCCAAACTTTTCCAGCCGGCTTAAATAAGCTTCGGCATCGGTCTGGTTATTGATGGGATGTGAATTCAGTAAAGCACCGGCCATATCAATGGTTGGGCCATTGATTTGATTGATAATAAAAGGCGAGTGTCCCATCCAGACATCAATATAACCCTGCGGGAAACGACTGTCGCCGGCGTAAAAATTCAGAATATTGGCCATCACGGCCAGATTATCGGCTTGCTGGGCGTCAGTTGGTTGTGGCATGGCCAATAATTTGGCAGCAAGCGCTGCCATTTTGCTGCGAAGTTCGGCTTCGGCTGCGCTGTTATAGATGTCCATGTCAGCCTGATAAGCTTTGCCCACCTGTTCCACACTCAGGTTGTAAGCCGATGCACTGAGCGGTCTGGCCTGAAACAGCACTTGTGTGGCTTCCTGATAAACGGCTTGTGCCGCTTCAGCGGAAAAAGCCGCGGCCTGGGCTTGCTCTGCAGTCGCAGCCTTGCTGGCGGAACTATCAGGGGCCACAGGCGCTTCAGTACATTGGGTCAGCAGCAAACTGCTGGCAATTGCCAGACTTAACAGAGATAAACGCATCAGAACATCCTCAGAATTCAGGGGGGCAAAAAACCGCTCTATGATACACAATGGCCATCTGAATGCAGCTGCTTTTTGTATACAATCTGGCGAAGTGACCTTGCTGTACTCGCCTAACATGGCGCAAGCCGTTACAATAAAACCACTTTTTATTTTGGCAGTTTTGTGATGCCCCAATCCTTAACAGCAGCACCTTATGAAAAATCCAGCAGCGGTTATCGTTGTATCACCTGGGTGTTAAGTTTTGCCGCTGTGGTGGTGTTTGCCAATTTACACGCCCTGCAACCTTTATTGCCTGAACTCAGCCGCAGTTTTGCGTTAAGTCCGCTACAAACCAGCTGGAGTTATGCCATTGGCACCCTGGCACTTGGGGGGAGTTTATTATTTTATGGTGCTTTGTCGGACGCGGTGGGCCGGCGTAATGTGCTGCTCTGGACTTTATTGGGCATGCTGGTGGCCACTGTTGCCATCACTCAGGTGCAGTCTTACCAGAGTTTATTATTCTGGCGGGCGCTGCAGGGGTTTTGCCTCGGCGGTCTGCCGGCTATTGCCATTGCTTATATGGGCGAGGAGCTCAGTAAGCCGGCGCTTTTGGCCGCTGTGGGTTATTACATTAGCGCCAGCTCTTTGGGCGGCATATCTGGCCGGGTGTTGGCCGGTTTTTCGGCAGAGCTCGGGCACTGGCAATGGGCCTTCTGGCCTATGGCACTGCTGAGTTTGCTTCTGGTGCTGCTGTTATGGCGTTATTTGCCTCAGTCCCGACATTTTATTGCCAAGCCTTTTTCCTGGCGCCAGGCCCTTGCCGACAATGGGTTTCACCTTCGGCAAAAAGTACTGCTCTTGACTTACCTGATTGGCGGGCTTAACTTTTTTATCTATTTAAATCAATATACTTATATTAGTTTTGCGCTATCGCTAGAGCCTTATAATCTGTCCTCCGGCTGGATAGGTTTATTGTTTTTAACTTATCTCACCGGCACTGTGGGCTCGGCGATGTCGGGTAAAGTCAGTAAAAGGCTAGCGCCGCCCGAAGGCATGGCGCTGGGTATTCTGATTATGATTTTGGGCACCTTAGTCACTTTATTGCCGTTTTTAACCGGCATAGTGCTGGGCTTTTTTATCAATGCTTTTGGCTTTTTTTTAACCCACAGTCTGGCTACCGGCTGGGTGAATCAGCATGCAACGCGCGCTAAAGCCAGCGCCAGTGCACTTTATCTGGTGTTTTATTATCTGGGCGCCAGCACCGGCAGTTTTTACCTGCATCCATTCTGGAGTTATGCCAAATGGCCAGGTGTGGTGCTGGGCTCCATCTTGATGTTATTGCTGACCTTGTGGCTCAGTCTGAAACTCAGGCCCTTTATTGCGGCCAAAGCGGCCTGAAGGTTGAAGTTTTATGGTGCTCAGGGCTCGGCTCTGGACTGCAAAGAGCCTTTTAATAACTGCAGCTCGGCTTGGGTTAACTGTCGCAGCTGACCTTCGGCTAAGTCCCCCAGCGCCAGCTGATTGATATGGGTACGTTGTAAATGCAGTACTTTCAGCCCGACTTCACGGCACATATAACGGATTTGCCGGTTCAGGCCCTGGGTCAGGGTGATTTGAAAGCCGTGTTCGGTCAGGCGCTGCACCTGACAGGGCAAAGTCTGATACTGATGGGGGCCCACCTGATAACTTAACCCCTGAGCTAAACGCTGTAACATCACATCCTGCAATGTTTTATCGACGCTCACCTGATAGGTTTTTTCATGGGCAAAAGTGGGGTGCATCAGTTGTTGCGCCAAAGCACCGTCGTTACTGAGCAGCAATAAACCACAACTGTCTTTATCAAGTCGTCCCAGCGGAAATAACCGCAGCGGCAGGCGATCAAGCAGCTGTTTTAAACTGTCTTTTTTGCTATTGAGATTACAATCGACCCCCACCGGCTTGTGATACAGCCAATATTGTAAAGGGGCAGGTTCGGGCAGTGGCTTGCCATCAAGCAAAATCATATCGCCGTTTTTGACCTGATAGTGGTGCGGCTGTTGCTTGCCATTGACGGTCACTCTTTGCTCAGAAATCAGCTTTGCTGCAGCTTTTCGTGAACAAAGGCCACTTTGCGCCAGCGCCTGATTTAACCGAAGACCAGTCAGAGCGGCTGCTTTATCAGTGCTGTTGCTGTTTTCTGAGCTGGCAGGGCTGTATGGCATGATGCTTTGCATGTATTGGCTAAAAAAAAAGTTATGCAGAGGATAATACCTAAGCCTGAAACCTCAGGCTTAGGTATTTCTCAATCCGTTTAGACTTGCGAGCCTGCCGGTTTAGCGGCACGGGGTGTGGTGCTGCGCTGCTGGTCGTTGCTGCGCTGGCCATTTGCTTGTGCGCTACTGTCACTGCGACGTGGTGCCGGTTTACCATGATTGGCTCTGTTGCCACCGCCATTATTGCTCTGATTGCCATTGGCTTGCGGGCTGCGACCAGGGCGCTGACCACCAGCTGGTTTGTCGCCGTTTTGGCCGCCATTGCCGGCTTGGCCTTGTGCGGTCTGTGGGCGGCGCGGTTGGCCTGAACGGGCAGTTGTCTGGCCATTGGCGCCAGCTGGCTTTTTCTGTTGTGGCCGTGGCGGACGTGGTGGACGTACTGTTAAATCGTGATCGTTGGGCGCATTGCTGACAATACCGCTCAGCTCCGCCACCGGAATTTTCATGCCAATCAGCTTTTCCACTTGTTTTAACTGTGGCATCTCATCCGGACAGACCAAAGATACCGCTAAACCGGCTTTACCGGCACGGCCGGTCCGGCCAATACGGTGTACATAATCAGCAGCTGAACGTGGCAGCGCAAAGTTCACCACAAAAGGCAGCTCGGCAATATCAATACCACGGGCGGCAACGTCTGAGGCCACCAATACCCGCACTGAGTTATTTTTAAAACCGGCTAAAGCGGCGGTACGGGCATTCTGGCTTTTATTACCATGAATAGCTGCAGCACTGATGCCAGCGGCTTCCAGTTTTTCCGTCAGGCGATTGGCTTCGTGTTTGGTCGCCATAAACACCAACACTTGCTGCCAGTTATTTTGTTCAATCAAAGTGATCAGCGCGCCGGTTTTCTGGCCTTTGCTAACGTGATACACCTTTTGTTCAATTTTTTCGGCTGTGCTGTTTTCTGGCGTCACATTGATCATCAACGGATCTTTTAGCAGCTTATTGGTCAGGCTTTTGATTTCGTTGTCAAAAGTGGCTGAAAACAGCAGGTTCTGGCGGATTTTTGGCAGCAGATTCAGAATTTTCTGAATATCGCGGATAAACCCCATATCCAGCATCCGGTCGGCTTCATCCAGTACCAGAATTTCCACTTCGTTAATTTTAACGGCGTTCTGGCCAATTAAATCCAATAAACGGCCAGGAGTAGCCGTCAGAATATCCACACCACCGCGCAGCGCCATCATTTGTGGATTGATGTTAACCCCACCAAATACCACCAGATGTTTTAATTTGGGATCGAGCAACTTGCTGTATTTGGTAATTTGTTCACCGATCTGCGCTGCCAGCTCGCGGGTGGGCGTCAGAATAAGGGCGCGGGTAGGACGCGGATGTCTGGATTTGGTTTGGCTCAGTTTTTGTAAAATAGGCAGCACAAAACCAGCGGTTTTGCCGGTACCGGTCTGAGCCGCAGCCAATAAGTCGCGGCCGGCCAGCACTGCAGGAATCGCCTGTTGCTGGATAGGTGTTGGCTGGGTATAACCTGCCTGTTCAACAGCTTGTAAAATGGCAGGTTGTAACCCTAATAACGAAAATGACATCAATAACCCCACATATTGTCAGCACGCCGAAATTGGGGGGCTGTACAAAAAAGTCGCGCATTCTAACCGGTATCGGCTCCAAGTGCTATCAGAATGCTCAGACCTTTGCTAACACACTGATTTGTGGTGCCTGTTCAGCACAACTTGCGCCTTAGGCAAAATGCCGGGCGGCAATAGTACATAAACCTTTGCCAACAGAGCCAAAGCGGTCGCCATGCACCAGTGGCACATCGGGCAACAGTTGTTGCAGTAACTGAATAATACCTTTGGCTGCTGAAGCGCCACCTGTTAAAAAAATCACATCAGGCTTAGCTGCTGCGCCGGCCAGGCTATGTTCTATCAGCTTTTTAATGCCGTTCAGTTCAATATAAATGGCCTGATCCAACATCATCAGGTCAATCTGCTGCGTAAGTTCTGCTTCCAGCCGGTTCAGCTCGACCTGCACCAGAGCATGTTCTGCCAGGGCAATTTTGGCTTGTTCGGCCTTTTGCACCAGGTAATAACTTAAATGTTGCTGATAGAGTGTCCGCAAACGGCTGACTTTGTGGGGTTCATTCGCAAGCTGAATTAAACTCTGAATTTCAGACGCACTTTGTTCACGGTAGAAATTTTCCTGCGCCTGAATATCAATAATATTGACCGCATCACTAAACAGCGTGTTGGGTAAAGGCCGGCCGGTCGTGGCCAGACTGCCGCGGCCCAGCAGCGGCATTAGACTGTAAATGGCCAGTTTAATATCCATATCCACACCGCCAATACGGCGCCCGGCATGGCCGAGTAAGTCGTTACTGCGGTCGGTTTGCATAGCCAGTTTGGGGCCAAGCCGGATCAAACTGATATCGCTGGTACCACCGCCAATATCCACCACCAGCACCAGTTGTTCTTTGGTTAAGCTGCGCTCGTACTCAACAGCAGCGGCTACCGGTTCATAGGCAAACTGAATGTCCTGAAAACCCACATCTTTGGCCGCTGAGCGCAAAATAGCTTCGGCTCTGTCATCCCCCAAAGCGCCGTCTATGCCCTGAAAATGCACGGGGCGGCCCAGCACGGCATAAGGCAGCTCAGCACCCCGCGCCAATTCTGCTTTTTGTTTAATGTCTTTGAGCAGCAAGGTGCAAATTTGCCGGTAAATCTGGCTTTGAGCCGGCGTTAATCTGGAACCGAGCATTGATTTTGGCGAGCGGATAAAAACGCCAGCCAGCGGATTGCTGCTGTAGCTCTGGTGGGCGCTTTGGCCCAGCTGCACTTTGGCTTGTTGTTGTAATAACCGGCTTAAACTTTCGTTGATATAAGGCTCGTCGTCGTCCTGATCATCACTGCGGTTCTTTTCAATATAAAGCGCCGAGCTTAAATAAGGGCTTTGACCGTCCAGCGGCGCCAGCACAGGCTCGTTGTGATCTAACCAACCGGCAGTACAGTTGGAAGTGCCAAAATCAATTCCGGTATAACAAGCTTGCATCATGGGTTCCTGAAAATTCTGCGCTGCAGCACCAGGCCGGTCGGACCCGGCAAAAAAGCCGCACAGTATAACCAGAGCGCCGCCAGGCGTCAGCACAAGCTGGCACTGATTTTGCAAAATTCGCAGATATCTGGCCCCCACCAGAGCAGCAGGCAACACCAGTGCCGGCTGCCGGGATAGCAAATCTGAGGTAGATAACTGATGAATACCGCCAAAGCCGCTTTAATGCTGGGCACAGCCTTGTTAACCACCGCCTGTGTGCAGCTGCCGGAACCCTCTGAGCAGCGGCAGCAAACTGCCGTGTTGCAGCCAGAAGTTGCCGTGACGCCGCTGTTGTATTACACCGAACGTATTGCTGACAGGTTGTTTCAGGACTTAAAACCTATTACACCTGGTGCTATTGCCGTGGTGAGTTTTACCGACGTCAAATCTCTGGCGCCGGATCCTTATAATTTATCGATGAATTTATTGGGTTTGCAGTTGCAGGAAAGCATGCTGACGGTTGCCAGTCAGCTGGGATATCAGGTGAAAGAGCTGCGCCTGGCCTCGTCGGTAAAAATTTATGCCGATCATGAGCGGATGTTAAGCCGGGACATCAGCGAGCTGGCGACACAGCAGTCGGTGCGTTATGTGATTGCCGGTACACTCAATCAATCTGAAAATTACACTACAGTAAATGCCCGGCTGGTCGATATCCAGACCAATACAGTAATAGCCGCAGCGTCGGATTTAGTGCCAAGTTCGGTGCTTGGCAGTGCAGAGCAGGTGCAGCTGCGCCAGCAAATGTTATATCGCAATAGCCAATAATGGCGTTACCGGCATCAGGCTTTTGCGGCGAAATGGGGATGATTATGACAGCTAAATTAATGATGTTGACACTGTGCCTGGGGTTAACGGCCTGCGCATCAATAGATAAATGGAACCAGACCGTGGCTGAAAAGCATCTGGCTGAAGATAAAGCACGGGCACAGATGCAGCTGAAAAACACGCCTCAAGCGACAGTGCCTGTGGTTCCTGCAGGGACGGGCAATTCACCTTTATATGTCACACCAGCTTTATATGATGGCGCTGCTTATCAGGCCACCCGGATGGCGGCACAAAAAACACTGCCAACTTATCTGCCCCAGGCGCAGGTGACGGTGAATCATTATATTCAGGGCATGATGCATGACTTAGTGGCCAATTTAGATTTGGTCAAAGACGGTATGATTATTGGTGTCACCAGTTTTGTTTATCTGGATGGTGCTTATGATCAAGCCGACTTGCTGGGCAATCAGCTTTCTGAAGGTTTTATGCATGAAATTCATCAGTTTGGTTTAAGTGTGGTCGACTTTAAAACCACAGATTTTATCCGTGTTACACCTAAGGGCGATTTTGTGTTCAGCCGCGATTTTATGGAGTTGCGTGAAGAGCAGCCGATCGAATTTGTGTTGGGCGGCACTTTAGTGGCGCACCAGGGCGGCACTTTGGTTAATGCCCGGATAGTGTCTGTTGCCAGTAAAAAAGTGTTGGCGACAGCCCAGAGTTTTATTCCGCAAAATGTGGCCAATGCGGTGTTGCCGTCGGCAACACAAGGCAAACTTTATTTAAAGCAGGGTGAATAACATGCGTGTTATAGCAGTGCTGTTGTTACTGACATTAAGCGGTTGCAGCCAGTTATGTGATTGTCAGAATGCTCAGGCGGAGCGGACTGACAACAGGGCCAGCAGCCACAGCGAAGCAAGTTTGTCGGAGCAAATGCAGCAGGAGCAACAAAGCCTGGCTTCAACGAGTGTCGCTACCGACGGTACTGTGATTGAAGACAGGGTGATGCCGGAAGCGCCGCCCGTACAGTCCACACCAACTGTGTCGCAGCTGGATAAAATTATGGCGGAACCGGGCGCCAAGCCAATTTGGCCTGTGGTGCAAAAAGCGCCGCTGCAGCGTAAAAACCTGCCGTCCGAACAGCAAGCGGCTTACCAGCAGGGGACTCATCAGCAGAGCGTGCCTCATCGCGTGCCTTTGTCGCCTTACCCTGAGTTGCCGCAAAGCCGCAAGGAGCTGACCGACTATGCCGCCCAGCTGGCCTTTAAGCTGGCTGGTTTTGATGAGCTCAAAGGTGCCAAAGTGGGTGTTACCAGTTTTGTTGAATTTGACGACAGCCTGGAGCAAACCACGGCACTGGGCAATCAGTTTGCAGAAGCCATGGTGACTTTGCTGCCGCAATATGGGGTTGATGTGATTGAATATAAATTGACCCGGCATATTGACGTGAGTCCAAGGGGAGATATTGCGCTGTCGCGCGACGTGCTGAAACTGCAGCAAAAAGTCGGGATGGATTATGTGATGACCGGCACCCTGGTGGCTACCCGCCGTGGTATTCAGATTAACAGCAGAATAGTGTCGGTGCAGGGGCAAAAAGTGATAGCAGCAGCCAGCACTATGGTGCCGCATCTGGTGTTACAACAAATTCAGCCTTAACCGGCATCTGGGTGTTCAACCCGAACCCTCTTTTAGGGGGGCAAAAGGCAAAACGGCAGTGACAGACTGCCGTTTTTTTATGTACAAGCCAAAGTTCTGATTTCAAAACCTTCCCTGATACACACAATATCCAGCTGCTGTGGCCGGCCTGCTGCAGTGAGGGGTTATCACAAGGTTTCTTTTATTACCGGCAAAATGCCAGCCAGCTTGGTATTGGCAAAGTTGAGTTTTTTGCTTGCGCCTTTTGGCAGGGTAAAGACTGTTTTGAGCTGAGGATGTTATTTTGCTGGCGGCGCAACAAAGAATATAACAACGCAAATGGCGGCCCCAACAGGAATCGAACCTGTAACTGCCCCTTAGGAGGGGGCCGTTATATCCATTTAACTATGGGGCCATATTTTATTGTGTAGTTTGTTGAGTTGCCGCCTGAGCTGCCTGAGTGTGCTTCTGACTCAACGGCGCCACATGCTGCTAAAAATGTGGCCTTTTGTCAATTGATGCCGTGTTATATTGCCGATAGTTGCTGAATAATCAAACAGCTGCAGCAATACATGGCTTTATTACTGCAGTTTCACAAGCTGAGTGGGGCTGTACCCAGAGCTACTTTTTATCATTGTGGTTCTGCATTTGTTGGCCCGGATCTGCGATTGTGGGCTTTGCGAAGGTCAGGTCTGATTATTGCCCGTCAGACTCTTGCTCCACCCATTCATCCTGCACCACCTTCTGCGCCGCTTGTGCCAGATCGCCCACCTGCACATTGGCAAGTAAACGTGCATCGACACTTTGTGCCCAGGCGGCTTCATGGCTTAACTGGGTAACTTTGACTGTCATATCCGTGACGGCCAATAAGGCCTGGGTTTGACCAAAATTGTCGTTGAGTTCACGCCTATGTACCAGGGTAAAGGTATCGCCAACCTGCACCCCATGAGCGCTGCCAAGGTTCAGCAGCACCTGATTGTCTCTGACCTGTAATAACTCGGCCACCACAGGTTCACAGCGGATGGCTTCTTCCACATCCAGTACTGCGGCATCCAGCACCCGCTCTGCCGCCTGACCATAACTGGTTTGCCAGAATCTGTGATATTGCGGATCTAAAGCTGTGGTTTTACGCACGCGCCAAATGGCTGAAGTCTGATACTTTTGTTGCATCAACAGTTTTGCTTCGGCTAAATCAAACAGCGACAACTGCAGATGGTAAAAACGTTCGCGGTCGGCATCACTCCAGAATTGCCAGTTGGTACCCTGGGTTTCGCCCAGCGACACGTCGTTTAAAGTGGCGCTTAACAGATAACGGGCGCCATATTGCCGGCTAATGGCTTGACGTTCGTTGTAACTTAATTTGTCGGCATCGATGGGCGCCGGCAGCGCCTGAGTCCAGCTGCTTTGACTGAGCTCTGTCAGTTTGTCGTTAAAAAGCTGGCTGCTGACTTTGCCAAGTTCAAATAAACCACCAATGACGGCCTGTTCCGGCACCTTTAATTTAAAAGGTGCGATCAGTAATTTCTTTTTGTAAGCCACGTTAGGGCAGGCGGCTTCACCCGGTACTATGTCGGCGCGGATCGTCACTTCAAAAGTTCCATTGCTGGCGCGCTCTGACACCAGATGCACCTGCTGCACTTCACCATGGCTTTTTAACTGCATGCTGTCTTGTGTCAAAAGACCGTCGGTGACCTGCTGCACACTGCGCACTGACACACCGGCAAACAACAATGCCCGTTTTACCGCATCTTCAGTGGCCTGAGCTCTGGCTGCAGCCTGATCACCATTACGGATCGCGGCCTGACCTGTGGTTTCGTACCATTCGGCCTGAGCCTGGCTCGCCAGAAGCAGCATTGTGACGCCTGCTAACTTACGCATATAAAATTCTCCACTAACTGATAACAGCACAAAGCAATTTACGTGCCTGCTCTTGGCTAACCATAATTCTGGCGTGAATTCTGCAAGGTTTAGCCAAGACATGTGCCACAAAGTGTTGCTGTTTGCAGAGTGAGTTTTGCTGTAGCGACTACCGAACGACAGAAGGTGAATAATGAACAAATTTCTGCTGCCCTTGTTAGCCAGCCTGGCCCTTTCAGGTTGTAGTTTGTTTATGGATAAAGAAGTGCAGTGGGAGTCGGTGCCGCCGGATAATTTCCCGCTGATCAAAGCTGTAGGTTATGCGCCTTTAACTGAGCAAAAAGCCGCGACTGAAGAAGAGCGTATGCTGATGGCGATGAAAGCCTCCAAGCTCGAAGCTTATAAAGAGTTAGCCGAACAGGTGTATGGCCAGAAAGTGGATTATAAAGTCACTATGGGGCAGGCGCTGTTGGGCAATGAGCAGTTACGTGCTTCGTTACAAGGGGTGATCCGTGGCGCGCGCGTTGTGAAGACTTACCCGGTCGGACAGTTTTATGTCACTGAGATGGAGCTTGATTTCAGGCAAGTGTATGACCTGTACCAAAACGCTCAGCCGGTGCGGCGGGTAAAATCAGTCAAATATTATTAAGCGGTATTCACAAGGCTCAAACAGGTGCCAGAACTGTGGTGCCAGGGGCGCAGAGCCTGCAGCCATTGGTTTGTAGCTCTTGGTTCTGTATCGGTGCGGCTTTATCATCGCAGAAGACTAAAACAACAACAGCGGGCATGGCCCGCTGTTGTTGTTTTAAAAAGCTATGCCAGCAAGTTGCTCAGCACAGCCTCAGGCTTTAATGCCACCACCTTTGTGGTCAATGGCAGGTTTACCTTTGGCAGTATAAGTCAGGCCGGATTTCCCACGGTTTTGCAATAATTCGTGTTTAAAACGTTCAACAATCAGCTGACTTTGTTGCAGCGTCAGGGCATTAATTTCATTTTGTTCTTTGCACTGCTGCAGTATATGGTCGATGTCCTGCACTTTTTGCACAAACCAGGGTTCTTTTTTTACCGTGCTTAACATGGGCAGGGCAGCAATGTCCTGATCTAATTGCTGAATTTGCTCAAGACAAGCCAGTTTGGCGGCACCACCCTGTTCCAGAGCCTCGACGTTGCGACTGGAAATGGCGTCACGTTCAGCTTTTAATAACGACAAAAGCATCGTCAGATGCTCTTGTTGTTGTTCAAACAAAGGAAGGATGAGGGCTTGGTCTGTCATTTTTTGTCGAACAGCTCGCCTTCAAACTGCATAATGCGTCTGGCCAGCGCTTCTACATTAATTTTGTATTTGCCTTCAGCAATAGCTTGTTTAATTTTGTCGACCTTTTCCTGATCGATACCAGAACTGTTGCTGGCTTTTTCCTGTGCTTTGGTAAACTGCTGCGCCTGAGTGGTCAGAGACACGGAGTCCTGCTTTTGTGCTGGCGCGCTCATATTCACTTGTTGCTGCGCAACTTGTTGTTTCTGAATGCTTTGATCAACTTTGTCAGTTTTCACTGTGGTGGCATTCTGCACACCTTGATTGACATTAATCGCCATAATTCACCCCTCATCAGACCCTTTGGCCTATTCCTTAAACTCTTTAACGGCCGCAGGCAGAAAAACTTTAGAACTTTTTACAACTTTATTTCGGCTTTTTTTACTGCAGTGACCACAGCACTGATCACCTTTTGCGATTGGTTGTTTTGTAACCGCACAGTATCGCCAAAACTGCCATCCTGCAAGGCTGTCGCCTGAGTACTGACCGAGAGTGTGCTGGAAATACCTTCAATTGTAACAACATCGCCCTTACATACAAGACAAAGATCAGCCTGACTCAACATTTGTCCGGCGTTCAGCGCTTTTTTGCTGCGGGCACCTATCACCAGTTGCAGATTGGTCACCGGCATGCCACGGCTTTGTAATACATCAATATCGGCCATGGTCAGCATTTCTGCAGTCAAATAACTGCCGGCTGCAATTTTTTGTGTGCTGACCACAGTGCTGATTTGCTGACGTAGCCGAAGCGGTACAAATAATTGCCAGCTGTTGCCTTCATCGGCGCAGCTGATCCTGACAGTATTTTGACGCTGCAGTTTAGGGGTCACCAGACTAAATTGTGGGGCGCTGTCACAGCTTTTGTCGGCCAGCCGGTTATCCAGCGGATAGAGCTCGGCCTGCATTTGGCCATGCTCCATTTGTTGCAGTTGTTGCTGCAGCCATTCAGAGGCTTGAGCTGACAATTCGGCCATGCTGTAGTTGGTAGCGCTCAGGGGAAAACTGCAGTGCAAAAACAACAAACACAACAGTAATTTGCCAGAAGAAGCCTTAAGAAATTTATCGTACATTTTCATATTGTTTCAGCTATGCTTTATCGGCAAAGGGCTATAACATACCAAGTATGTCAATTTTTCAGTAACTTGCTGCTATTTTCCTTCTGCTGCAAGAATCGATCCTGAAAGTTCTGGGGAGTCTCACATGGCGGGTATTCTTGATTCTGTAAACCAGCGCACCCAGTTGGTTGGGCAAAACCGGTTAGAGCTGTTGTTGTTCCGGTTGGCTGGTCGGCAGCGTTTTGGCATTAACGTTTTCAAAGTCAGAGAAGTGCTGCAGTGCCCGCCGCTGACAGCCATTCCAAAACGGAATAAGTTTGTCAGAGGTATTGCCCATATCCGCGGTCAAACCATTTCTGTCATCGATTTAAGTCTGGCAACAGGTGGACGTCCGATTGAAAACGTAAAAGACAGCTTTATTATCATTGCCGAATACAACCGCTCAGTGCAGGGTTTTTTGGTTAATTCCGTTGAACGTATTATCAACATTAACTGGGAATCTATTATGCCGCCGCCAAAAGGCACGGGCGGTCGTCAGAGTTATTTAACGGCAGTGACTGAAATTGACAAAGAGCTGGTCGAAATTATCGACGTGGAGAAAATCCTCGAGGAAATCTCACCTTCACCTACCACTATTACCGCTGCAGTTGAAACTGAATCTATTATGGCCGACCTTGGTGACAGAACCATTCTGATCGCCGATGACTCAGCTGTTGCCCGCAATCAGGTCAAAAGGGCGCTGGAGGGTTTGGGCGTGACCATGCATCTGGTGAAAAATGGCCGGGAAGCTTTAACCTACCTGCAGGAAGTTGCCGCCAGTTGTGAAGAGTCGGTGACCGAAAAAATCGGTTTACTGATTTCGGATATTGAAATGCCGGAAATGGATGGTTATACCCTGACGGCAGAAATTCGCCTCGACCAGAAACTGAAAAAATTGCATGTGATCCTGCACACTTCATTAAGTGGAGTGTTTAATCAGCAAATGGTACAAAAAGTTGGTGCAGACGACTTTATCGCCAAGTTTAATCCTGATGAACTTGGTGAGTCGGTACGCAAGTGGTTACATACTGATTGATAGGTGGCATCGCAGTGGCGAACAAAGAGCTGCATGACAGTGAGTACAAGCTGTTCAGGGATTTCCTTGAGCAGCAGTGCGGCATAGTACTGGGTGACAATAAACAGTATCTGGTGAAAAGCCGGCTTGGTCCTTTAATGCAACGTTTTAATCTGGCCACTTTATCCGAGCTGGTCAGCAAAACGTTGAGTCCGTTTGAGCGGCAACTTCGTTCCGCTGTGATAGACGCTATGACCACCAACGAGACCTTGTGGTTTCGCGATACCTATCCTTATGAGCTGCTGAAAAAACAGATTTTTCCGGAGCTGGAAAAAGATCACCGCAATGTCAAAATTTGGTCAGCGGCCAGCTCATCCGGTCAGGAGCCTTATTCTATTGCGATGACGGCGCTGGAGTACCAGGCACAAAGGCCTTCGGCTTTTAGTCTGGGGGTGCAGATCCTCGGTACTGATATTTCCAATGCGATGCTTGAACATTGTCAGCGTGGTGAATACGACGGCCTGGCGTTATCCAGAGGTTTATCGCCCGAACGGCGCAGCAAGTTTTTTGAAGAGAGCGGCAATGGCATGATGCGGGTGCGGGATCAGGTGCGTAAGAATGTGTCCTTCCGCCATTTAAACCTGCTCGACAGTTACACTTTGCTTGGCAAGTTTGACATTATATTCTGCCGTAACGTATTGATTTATTTCTCTCCTGAAGTAAAAGCCAAGATCATTCGCCAATTTGCCCAGTCTTTAAATCCGCGTGGTTACCTGTTTTTAGGGGCTTCTGAATCTTTAAGCAGTGTGAATACCGATTTTGAAATGTTGCGCTGTAATCCCGGCATTATTTACCGCCGTAAAAACTAACCCTTCCACAGAGCAGGCTCCTGCCGGCTCTGTGTCTTTTGTGAAAATCCTGCATTATTTTGCCAGAAGAGCACAGTGCCAAAAATTTGTGGCCTGAGTTTTGCTAAAGAAATTCTGTCATTCACAGAATAGAGTGCTGCATCATGGCAATCAGCTTCGACCGGGCCTTTGGCCTGCATCCCCAGGGGATGTTACTCAGAGAAAAACGTTCCGAAATATTGGCTGACAATATCGCCAATGCGGACACACCGGGTTTTAAAGCCAAAGATCTGGATTTTCAGACCGCGCTTGCCAACGCCCGGACTCAGCAAAGTTCCTCACTGAGCCGTACTCATGACAAACATTTTGTAATTTCAACCGATCTGCGCCAGGAAGTGAAATTCCGCAACGTGGAGCAAACTGATACCGGTGACGGTAACAGTGTTGATATTCATCGTGAACGCAATGCGTTTAGCCAGAACAGTATGGAATATCAGGCGTCACTGAATTTTCTGAACGGAAAAATCAGTGGCTTGAAAAAAGCTTTAGGTGGAGGTCAGGCCTAATGAGTTTATATCGGGTGTTTGATATTGCCGGTTCCGGTTTAACGGCGCAGGCGCTTCGGCTGAACACTACAGCCAGTAACATTGCCAATGCCAATACAGTCAGTAGCAGCATTGACCAAACCTATCGTGGCCGTCATCCGGTGTTTGCCGCTGAACTTGACCGCGCGAAGGAAGCGCAGGGCGCAGGGGTAAAAGTAATGGGCATTGTTGAAAGCGATGCGCCGCTGACCACCGAATACAATCCAAGCCATCCAATGGCGGACGAAAATGGTTTTATCTACAAACCAAACGTGAATGTGATTGAAGAGATGGCCAATATGATTTCAGCCAGTCGCTCGTACGACGCCAATGTGCAGATAGCCGACGCAGCTAAACAGATGCTGAGCCGTACTCTGACACTGGGTCAGCGCTAAGGAGTAAGCCATGACGACCGTCAGTAATAATACCAGCAACAGTTATTTGGACAGCCTGAAAGGAGCCAACGGCGCCAAGGAAAAAACCGATGCTGAAAAAGCCGGTGCTTTAACCCAGGCCGACTTTTTTGCGCTGTTAACCCAGCAGTTGGCGTTTCAGGATCCGACCAAGCCGGTTGAAAACGATCAGATGATCGCCCAGATGACCAACTTCACCATGGCCGATGGTATCAGCTCGCTGAACAACAATTTTAAAGATTTTGCCAGCAGCATGGACTCAAATCAGGCGCTACAGGCATCGAGCCTGGTTGGCCGCACAGTGCGGGTCAGCTCGGATCAAATGCCGTTTGACGGCACTAATATGGCGGTAGGCTCTACCGAAGTGCCGGCCAACACCAGTTTATTGACGGTGAAAATTTATAACGCCGCCGGCGCTCTGGTGCGTTCAGAGCAGGCGGAAAGTCCCGACAGCGGTAAGTTCGATTTTGCCTGGGATGGCAATAATGATGCAGGTGAAGCGTTACCTAAAGGTATGTATACCGTTAAGGTAGAGGCCAGTGTCAATGGAAGAACTGAAGCATTACCGACTTCTTCTTATGTGCCTGTGACCAGCGTAACGTTGGGCAAAGGTACTGGTGACATGACATTAAATCTGTTTGGTTTAGGTGCTAAAAAACTAAAAGATATTCTAGAAATTGCAGCGGGTTAACTCCGTCAACGAGGTGAACTATGAGTTTTAATATTGCATTAAGTGGTCTGGCAGCCGCTCAGAAAGACTTGGATACCACGGCAAATAATATTGCTAACGTCAATACCACAGGTTTTAAAGAATCCCGTGCTGAATTTGCTGATGTGTATGCAGGTTCTATTTTTTCCTCGAACCGCACTAAAGTCGGTGACGGTGTGTCAACGTCGATGGTGGCACAACAATTCAGTCAGGGTGCCCTGAAATTCACCAACAACTCGCTGGATTTAGCTATTACCGGTGATGGTTTTTTTGCCATGACCCCAGGCCTGGCTGACCGCGATATGTCTTATACCCGCGCCGGAGCTTTTAAACTGTCTAAAGAGAATTTTATTGTCGATAACAACGGCAACTATTTGCAGGGGTATCCGGTAGACCCAAGCACGGGGTCGGTCAGCTCAATCAGTTTAAGTACCACCAGACCGATTCAGATCCCAAGTACAGCCGGTGCACCACGTTCAACCTCGAACGTGTATCTGACGATGAATCTGAATTCAAAAGACGTGGCGCCAGCCGGTGGTTTCCCTGCCTTTAACCCGTTGGATAAAACCACTTATAACTCAACAGCAGGTACGTCAACTACTGTGTATGACAGCTTGGGTGAACCTCATATTCTGTCGTTTTATTTCAGAAGAACAGATCCTGCAACAGATAATAACTGGGAAGTGTATGCGGTGTTTGATGACAAAACAGCAGCAGGTCAGCCTTTTGGCCCTGTGATACTAGACTTCGACGCCAACGGTGTGCCGACTTTACCACTGACCGCGTCTTTGCCGGATCTGGTGATCCCACAGGCGACATTAAATACACCTACTTATTTGCAAAACGGTGCCCAGTTTACCGGCCCGCTGACCGTGAATTTTAACGATCAAGCAGCAACCCGGTTTCCAACACAGTACGCCTCTAAGTTTGAAGTGGGCTCATTAAGCCAGGATGGTACTACTGTGGGCCGCTTAACCAGTATCGACATTGATGCGGCTGGTAAAGTGATGGCGAGCTACAGCAACGGTGACCAGACTTATCTGTCACAAATTGCCATGGTGAAATTTGCCAACCCACAAGGTTTAACCCAGACCGGCAACACGGCCTGGAAAACCAGTCTGCGCTCAGGTGAACCACTGGCAGGTGAAGCTAACAGCGGTACTTTAGGCGCCATTAACTCGTCGGCACTGGAAAACTCCAACGTGAACCTAACCAACGAACTGGTGGATTTGATTTCAGCACAACGTAACTTTCAGGCCAACTCAAGAGCACTTGAAGTCAACAGTACCTTGCAGCAGACCGTATTGCAGATCCGTTAATAGATGCGCCGATATTGCACTGATAAAAAACCACCTGCGGGTGGTTTTTTTATGCCGGGGATTCAACGATGCCGGCGTTAGTGCATTACAAGCCTGGTTGTTACTTAAGGTATTTCAGCTTCGGTTGCTCTTTTTTCTGAAACGACAATCAGCGCTATAAGTGGCAAAAAACAGCCGCCAAAAAGCCAGCATTCGCTAGTTCTTTGCTGCTTTACACATCATGGCATCATCTTTGCTTTAGTCCTATATCACGGGCTGAACTAGCCGGTACTTTTGAATCACGGAGCAAGGTTATGGACCATTTGCTGTATATCGCGATGAGCGGTGCCAAAGAGAATATGAATGCTCTTGGCGTGCGGGCAAACAATCTGGCCAACGCCAATACCACGGGTTTTAAAGCAGATTTAGAGCAGGCGCGTTCGATGCAGGCCTTTGGCGACGGTTTGCCAAGCCGGGTTTTTGCCATGACCGAAATGCCAAGTCAGAATTTTGACGCCGGCGAGCTGAAGATCACCGAAAACGAGTTGGACGTGGCTATTCAGGGGGATGGCTGGTTTGCGGTGCAGGATGCCGATGGCAATGAAGCCTACACCAGAGCCGGCAACCTAAAAATCAGTGCTGATGGCATGCTGCAAACCGCTTCAGGCTTGGCCGTGCTCAGTGATGGTGGTGACCCCATTCAGCTGCCGGTGCCGCTGGCAAAAATTGATATTGCCGCTGATGGCGGTATTCAGGCGCTGGCACAAGGTGCACCTGCGACAGCGATGGCCGAAGTGGGGCGTATCAAGCTGGTGAAACCAGAAAACGCCGATGTGGTGAAAGGCAACGATGGTTTATTCCGCCGCAAAGACGGTGAAGTTGCCGAGGCAGATGCGACTGTGAGTTTATTGTCCGGTGCCCTTGAGGGCAGCAATGTGAATGCTGTGGGTGAGATGACTTATATGATCAGCCTGCAGCGCCAGTACGAGTTACAAGTCAAGATGATGAAAACCGCTGAAGATATGGATCGCCAGCATAATCAGATTTTACGCATAATCTAGAGCCTTAGGCTCAGGAGGACACCATGCATCCAGCACTTTGGATCAGCAAAACAGGTTTAGATGCCAAGCAGCGTGATATTTCGGTGATTTCAAACAACCTGGCCAACGCCAGTACAGTCGGCTACAAAAAAAGCCGGGCTGTGTTTGAAGACCTGCTATATCAGAACGTCAATCAACCAGGTGGCCGCTCATCACAAAACTCGGAACTGCCCAATGGTTTAATGCTGGGGGCCGGTACCAAAGTGGTCGCCACCCAGAAAAACTTTACTCAGGGCAATCACATGACCACCGACAATGCGCTGGATGTGATGATCCAGGGCTCAGGTTTTTTTGAAGTGTTGATGCCTGACGGTACTATTTCATACACCCGCAATGGCCAGTTCACCACCGACAGTGAAGGCAACTTAGTGACCTCAGGTGCCGGTTACCAAATTCAACCCACTATCACCATTCCGCCGGAAGCAACAGATATCAACATTTCTCAAGACGGTGAAGTGTCGGTAAAAATTCCGGGTCAGCCAGAAAACGCAGTATTGGGTCAGCTTATTGTCACCAACTTTATTAACCCGGCCGGTTTAGAGCCGATAGGGCAGAACTTATTCCGCCAGACCGGTGCCAGTGGCGACCCGGTACAGGGTGTACCAGGCCTTGAAGGTATTGGTTATGTGGTACAGGGCGCACTGGAGTCGTCCAACGTCAATGTGACCGAAGAGCTGGTGGGTCTGATTGAAAGTCAGCGGGTGTATGAAATGAACTCCAAAGTGATTTCAGCAGTGGATCAGATGCTGAGCTTTGCTATCCAGCAGCTGTAAGCGGGAGGTTGTGATGCGTATTGTTCCTTTATTGCTGGCGTTTTCTGTACTTTCTGGCTGTGCCAGTTATGAACCAGAAGCTATGCCTGACGACCCGGCTTTTGCTCCGTTACCGCCTGAGCCCGCTGCTGTGCCAGTGGTGCAAACCGGCTCTTTGTTTGCATCCGGTTTGTCTCATGGTTTGTATTCAGACAATAAAGCCAGACGCGAAGGCGACATTATTACCGTGGTATTACGCGAGAATACCCAGGCATCGAAAAAAGCCAAAACTGAATTTGGCAAAGATAGCAGCAACAATATTGAACCTATGGTGGGTCTTGGCGGGCGTAATATCAGTGCCGCCGGCAACGTGCTGCAGCTTGGTATGAACTCAAGCACAGATTTTAAAGGTGATTCCAAAGCAGATCAGAGCAACAGCTTAACCGGCGATATTTCGGTGAATGTGCTTCGGGTGATGGCCAACGGCAACCTGGTGATCCGTGGTGAAAAATGGCTGACGCTGAACACAGGTAAAGAATATATCCGTTTAACAGGGGTGATTCGCCCTGAAGATATTGATTCACGCAATACAGTGGAGTCGAGCAAAATTGCCAACGCCCGTATTGAGTACAGCGGCACAGGTGCGGCACATGGTGGCCAGGGCCCTGGCTGGTTAACCAAGTTTTTTGCATCAGCCTTGTGGCCGTTCTGATCTGATTGAGGATAAGGCGATGAAAATTTCAGCCTGTATGTTGTTAAGTCTGGTGCTCTGGAGCATGAACGCACAAGCGGCCCGTATTAAAGATGTGGCGACTGTCGAAGGGGTGCGTTCTAACCAGCTGGTCGGTTATGGTTTAGTGGTGGGTTTGCCGGGCACAGGGGAACAAAGCCCTTTTACCGAACAAAGCTTTAAAACCATGTTGAGCAACTTTGGCATTAATTTGCCGGCTGGCATGAAATCGCAGATCAAAAACGTCGCTGCTGTAGCTGTGCACGCCGAGTTACCGGCTTTTGCCAAACCAGGTCAGGCGATAGATGTGACAGTGTCGTCGGTCGGTAGCTCAAAAGGACTGCGTGGCGGCACTTTATTACAAACTTTTTTAAAGGGCCTGGACGGGCAGATTTACGCCGTGGCGCAGGGCAGTCTGGTGGTCAGTGGTTTGGGCGCTGAAGGTGCCGACGGTTCCCGCGTTGTGGTCAACACACCAACTGTAGGTCGTATTCCCAATGGCGCTATGGTGGAACGCGAAGTGGCAAGCCCTTTTGCCCAGGGTGATTACATTACCTTTAACCTGAACCGTGGTGACTTCACCACAGCCAAAAATCTGGCGGCGGCCATCAATGGTTTTATCGGTGATGAAACGGCCAGAACTTTGGATGCACGTTCAGTGCAGGTGCGCGCCCCCCGTGATATCGATCAGCGCGTGTCTTATCTGGCAACACTGGAAAACCTGACCTTTGAACCCGCGTCAGACTCGGCCAAAATTATTATTAACTCGCGTACCGGCACTATTGTGATAGGCAAAGATGTGCGGTTATTTCCGGCTGCTGTGACCCATGGTGGCATGACAGTGACCATTGCTGAAAACCCAACAGTGAGTCAGCCCAACGCCCTGGCCGACGGTGAAACCGTGGTGGTGCCTAACACTATTATTGATGTGCGGCCGGACCGGTCACGGATGTTTAAATTTGACCCTGGTGTAACCCTTGATGAGCTGGTCAGTACTGTCAATGCGGTAGGGGCAGCACCTGGCGATCTGATGGCCATTCTGGAAGCCTTAAAAGAAGCCGGTGCCATTCATGGTGAGCTGGTGGTGATCTAACATGAACAAGCCTGATGTCAGTGTGTCTTATCATGATTTGTCGAGCCTGAATCAACTGCGCGCTACGGCAAAAAAAGATGAAACCGCCTCCATCAAGCAGGCTGCGCAGCAGTTTGAGTCGGTGTTTATGGGCATGCTGTTGTCCAGTATGCGCAAAGCCAACGAAAGTTTTGGCGAAGATAACCCACTCAATAGCCAGGCCACTGAATTTTATCGGGATATGCACGACAGCCAGCTGGCAACCGAGTTGTCAAAAAAAGGCGCTTTGGGGCTGGCTGATTTAATGGTGCAGCAACTCAGTCCGGAAAAAAGTAAAACCAAAGCGGCCAGTCATATCAGCCCGCCATCACGTTTTGATGTGCCGGAGCAGAAAAATTATTCCCTGCCATCCGACAGCAATATGCACCGGCTGGACAGCAGAGGACCGCGTTTTGTCAAACTCGACCCTGAACGTATTGTGCTTCATGCGATGCCGGTAAAAGCAGGTGCAGAGCCACAAAATAAGCCGCAGGGATTGCAGCCTGAGCTGACATCATTGGCGCCAGAGCAGCATATTCAGACAAATACCACATCATTTGTGCAGCAGCTGCCACCAGAGCAGCAGTATGCGGCAGCGCCAAAACGCCCGGCCGGCGCTCAGCACTTCGCTGCTGAATTACAGTTCTCTGCCGTGAAGCCGATAATCATAAAACCGGCGTCACAACAAAGTGGGGTTGCTGCAGTCACAGCAAAGCCGGCAGTGGCTGAAGTGGTCGCCACACAAAACCCTGACGCAGCCACAGCTTTTATTCAGAAGTTATTGCCGGCAGCAGAGCAGGCCGCCGCTAAACTGGGTTTAGAGCCACTGGCGCTCATTGCCCAGGCGGCACTTGAAACCGGCTGGGGCCAACGGATGTTTAAAACAGCAGAAGGCCAGAGCAGTAATAATTTGTTTGGCATCAAGGCGATGGGTAACTGGCAGGGCGATGTGGCTGTGGTTGATACCCTGGAATACCGCCAGGGCGTGGCACAAAAAGAAAAAGCAAAATTCCGTGCTTATGACAGTGCAGAACAAAGTTTGTCGGATTATGTGGAATTAATTCAGTCCAATCCGCGTTATCAGGCGGCGCTGGACGTGGCTGGGGATACCAAAGCTTATTTCCGCCAGTTGCAGGCGGCAGGTTACGCCACAGATCCGAACTATGCCGAGAAAATATTGTCAGTTTTACAAGGTCGTGCGTTTAAAGAGGTACGAAACTTGCTGGACAAATCTTCATAACATCGGCCTATTGAGTGCCAGGAATCGAAGCCGGGATCAAGCAACCGCTTTCCCGCAGTGACAGAGTCAGGAGTTTCAGATGTCAGATAATTTGCTCACTATAGGCACCTCCGGCGTGCTCGCCAGCAATGGTCTGCTGAACACTACCTCTAATAACATCAGTAATCTCAATACCAAAGGTTATGTCCGCCAGTCCACCGAATACGAGTCTTCAATTCTGGGGCTGGGCGTTGGCCGGGGCACCACCAGCCGTATGGTCAACGAATTTGCGCTCAAGCAGCTGCGCCGTGATACCAGCAATGTGGCATTTTACGAACAGTACTTAGCCGAAGCCCGTCGTGTGGACACCTTATTTGCCAACAATGCCAATAGCGTTGGTACCGGCATGACCGATTTATTTAAGCAGCTGCAAACGGCCAATAACGATCCGGCCAATAACTCGTCGCGCTCTTTGGTGCTGGGAAGTGCCCAGACGCTGATCAACAAATTTAATACCCAGGCCAATTTATTGCGTGACCAGCAAGCTTATATCAATGATCAGTTGTCAGTTTATGTGTCTGATGCCAATTCAATGGTGACTTCAATAGCGCAGCTGAATAAAGCAATTGCCGGTTATGGGTTGTCAATCAACACACCGCCACCACTGGATTTATTAGATAAAAGGGATGAAGCCATCCGCAAACTGGCCGAACTTGCCGATATTCAGGTGCTGGATGCCGACAATGGTGAAAAGCTGGTGTTTTTATCCACCGGCCAGTCTGTAGTACTGGAGCAGGGCAAATTTAATTTATTAAGTGCCGATGGCGACCCGGAAATCAGCCGCAAAATTGTCAGAATGCAGCTTGATTTTAATACCAAGGTCACTGCTGAAATCGACAGCAACAAGCTGGGTGGCAAAATTGGTGGTTTGCTGGAGTTCCGTTCACAAATTCTGGAGCCGACGCTCAATAAAATTGGTCAGCTGGCGCTGGGTCTGGGTGACAGTTTTAATGTGCAGAATAAATTGGGGATGGATGGTAACGGCCTGCTGGGTAAAGACCTGTTTACCCTGGGCGTTTATAGCGGTATGCCATACCGGCAAAATACAGGTTCAGGCCAGGTGCTGGCCACAGTCGAGCCCGGCGAAGGCAAAAATATTCCGCCCAATGATTTTTTAATTGAATTTGTGGCGCCGAACCAGTTCACCATGTCGGCTCTGGATGAGCGTGGCGCTGTGATTGCTGGCTCGGCCGTGACCCAGGTTACAGGTACTGTGGCTTATGGTTTTGAAATTAATATGGACACCAGCACAGGTGCTTTTGCCGCCGGTGACAAATTTTTATTTAAACCTCTGAGTGTCGCCGCCAACGAAATTGCGCTAGCCACCACCAGACCGGAAGATTTGGCGCTGGCATCACCTATCCGGGGCGACTTTACGCTGAATAACCTGGGGAATGCCCGTTTTGGCGACATCAAGGTAACAGACACCACGGCACCACCTTTTGCCACTTCAGGGGTGTTAACCGGCGGGCCATTCACAGTGCGTTACCTCGGCGGTAATGATTTTGAAATTTTTGATGGCACTAATACCTCACTGGGTACCACGGGGGCCATGCCAAGCGGTTTATATAACAATGTCATGGCGGCGGCAGGTCTTGGTACCTACGGTTTTGATTTTAATATTACCGGCGTGCCCAAACCCGGTGATACATTTACCATTGATTACAACACCTCGGGTTTTAAAGACAACCGCAATGGTCTGGCGTTGTCGTCGTTACAAACGGCAGATTTGATAAGAAAAAATGCAGTTTCCACTGCTGCGGCCGATAACAGTTCATCGCTGACCGAAGCTTATGGTGATGTAGTCAGTTTTGTCGGCCAGAAAACAGCGCAAATCCGCATTGCATCAGAGTCGGCAAAGTCGGTACTGGCGCAGTCGGAAGCCTGGTACGAGTCGGTGTCCGGAGTGAATCTGGATGAAGAAGCGGCAAATTTAATCCGCTTTCAGCAAAGTTATGCCGCAGCGGCCAAGATTATTGCAACTTCACAAACTATCTTTGATACGCTGCTGCAAGCTGCGAGGTAATTATGCGTCTTTCATTTAATCAGACCTATGCCGTTAACGTGGCAGCCATTGGTAAAGCGCAGGAACGACTGCAAATGGCCAGCGCTAAGCTGGAAAAACAAACCAAAATTCTGACGCCGGCTGATGACCCATCAGGTGCCGCCCGGGTGGCGGCACTGGATCAGCAAATTGACAGCACTGGCCAGTATCAGGTGAACAGTAATATGCTGTCCAACAGCCTGGATGTGGAAGAAACTGTGCTGCGCAGTATTCAGAGCTCAATTCAGCAAGCCAAAACTCTGGTGATTTCGTTGGGCAATGGCGCAAATTCACAAACGGAACGGGCAGCTATAGCCGGTCAGCTTGCCAACGTCAGGGCAGAAATTTTTGATTTAATGAACCAGCGTGATTCCAACGGTGGTTATTTGTTTTCCGGTTTTAATGAAAAAACCCAGTCTTATGAATACAACGAATCAACAGGATATTATGATTTTAAAGGGGATGAAGGTCAGAAGTTTCTGCAGGTGTCCACTTCTGTCACAGTGCCAGCCAACGACAGTGGTAAAAACATTTTTGAAACTGTCGATGCCCGTAATAAAGCCATTAATGTTACACCAGCCGGCGGTATTACCACAGCGGTCATTGAGGTTGCCAGCCAGTCGATTTTTGACGGTTTTTACAGTCAAAAATATGACGGCGTCACGCCGGCCAATAATGACTATCGCGTGAGTTACACAGCACCGGATCAATACGCCATTACCTTGCAAAGTGGCGCACCTTTAGTGCCGCCCGTTGGTGGGACTGTGTTGCCCGGTCAGGCGGTGAATTTTAATGGTTTAAAAATTGATCATATTGGTACCTTCCCGGGCCAGATTGATTTTAGTCTGAGCCCGCCAGCCAAAAAAAATATCCTCAATACCCTGACTGATGTGATTAATGCGGTGCTGCGTGATCAGCTGAACCCGGACCAACTTAGGGAAGTACTGGTGGATACTTCAGTACAGGTTGACAGAGCTGCATTAAAAGTGGGGGAAACTGTATCAGCCCTGGGTGGGCGGCAGAATCTGATCAGCAGTATTTCCGGCAGTCTGGAAGACTTAAAAATTGCCAATGTGGAATACCGTGCTGATATTTACGAACTGGATTTAGTGCAGGGTATTACTGAGCTGACCAAACAGGAAACCCAGTTACAGGTGGTGCAAAGTACTTTTACCAAAGTGACTAAGTTGAGTTTATTTGATTATATCCGCTAGCTGACTTGCAGCTGTGTGATGCCAATGTAAAAACCAGTCCTTAGCCGACTGGTTTTTTGTTTTCCTGTTCTGCGTTTTGTTATCTGCCCCAGCCTTAACAATGCAACAAAGCAGTGGTGTTTTTTGCGGATGCAGGCGGATACCGAAGTTATTTTGCATCTGAGCTTAAAAATCAGATGCAGTGATGCTGCTTTGCTGCCGATATAACAGTAGCAGACGCCAGAAAAGCTGCAACAGGAAGCAGCACTGAGCGATGTATTCGCAGTCATGATGGGGAAAGGGATTGGTGCAAGCGCCTGAAAAGGAGTGGCGCTCTTAACCATTGGGGGTAACGTTAAGAGCGCCGGTATTTGATAAATGCAATAAGCGGAGGCTATATAGCTTTTATCTGTGACAAGTCAAAAACCCATCACAGCTAAATTATATGCACAGTTTGTGCCAGAATAAAGAAAGTAAAAGACCAACAACCTTTTTCAAAAAATCTGCAAAAGTTTCTAAAGTTTCCTCCCTGGCGTCCGATAAATAAGTATCAGGCAAAAATACAAACAAAACAGTTTGTTAAACGCTTTAAGCTACCAGGAGATACCACCATGGCCTTATATGTAAACAGCAACATCAGCTCATTAAATGCTCAACGTCAGATGATGAATTCTGGCAATGCTCTGGATACTTCATTCAAACGTTTGTCATCTGGTCTGCGTATTAACAGCGCTGCTGATGACGCCGCAGGTTTACAAATCTCTGACCGTCTGGAATCACAAATCCAGGGTCTGAATCAGGGTAACCGTAACGCCAACGATGGTATCTCTCTGGCACAGACTGCTGAAGGTGCAATGGATGAGTTAACCTCAATGTTCCAACGGGTTCGTACCCTGGCATCTCAAGCCTCAAACGGCTCAAACACTGAGGAAGACCGTCTGGCCATCCAGGAAGAAATCCGTTCCTTAATGGCGGAAGTTAACCGGGTGGCAACAGACACCACTTTCGGTGGTCAGAAACTGCTGGATGGTACTTACAAAGCAGCCTTCCAGGTGGGTGCCGATGCTGGGCAGGTGATTGGTTTCTCGATGAAACAAGTGGGCGGTACTTCGGGTGATACCACTTTCAGTTTGTCAGGTAACGGCGGTTTTACACTGTCAGGTATTGCAGGTATTGCCAGTAATGCGACAGGGAAAGCTTTAACTGATGTACTGAACAGCAAACAAATTTCAGCGTTAAGTAGTATTGATAGTACCTTTGCTCTGTCTGACGCCGCTTTTACCGCGATTTTCTCTAAAACCGGTATCAGTGTGTCTACTCAGTTGAATGCGCAGCTGGTGCTGGCGGGCATGGACTCATTAATAGCTGTCGTCGACAAAAAACGCGCTGAGCTGGGTGCGGTGCAAAACCGGTTCCAGTCAACCATTCGTAACCAGGCCAACATCAGTGAAAACCTGGCTGGTGCGAAATCACGGATCAAAGACGCGGACTTTGCAGTTGAAACTGCATCTTTAACCCGCTCACAAATTTTACAACAGGCTTCGTCTACCATCCTGGCTCAGGCGAACCAAAGACCTCAGGCAGCTTTAAGTCTGTTACAAGGTTAATAGCTAACAAGTCCTGAAGCTTAAGCGGAGGTTGGCGCTCTTGACATGGGGTAATGTTAAGAGCGCTTTTTTGTTGGATATCAGTACTTTTCATCCGGCTTTTTGTAGCTGTAACCAGCTGTTAGGGCAGGATATTGAGGAGGCAGATCATGCAGTTCGATCAAATCCCGCAATCACTGTGCAATCCGCTCCCTGTGTTTTCAGCCATTTTTTACCCGGCTGTTGCCCTCTTGTATCCATGTTTTTTTGCATCAAAACAGTTTGGCCCAATCTCAGGTCAAACCCGTCTGTGGCAACTCTGGTCTGATAAAACCTCAGCGTCTGCTCATTGCACTGCTGTTGCCGGCACTCCCTATTTTGCGGTTTCAGAACCTGAGCAACCAGTATCTGAGCGGGCGCAATTTATTATTCATGCTGACACAAACACACAATTTCAAAACTTCAATGGCAACACCATCTTTGCTTTTGGTGTTGCCACTGCGGTTTTCCAATCGGGAAGCTGTTTGCAACCAATGAGAACTTTATTGTTTAGATCGTGGCCGCATTTGACTTACCAAAATTTTGCCGCAGTTCCTGTACTGCACAAGTGGCAACTGGCCATATCGGCACCAAAGCAGGGGGCTGCAACTGCAGTGGCTGGCAACTGTAATGCAGCAAAGGGCAGATTCATTAAGCCCGACAAATTCAGGGTTAAAGGGGAATTCAACATAACCAAGCGGAATGCCGCAGCACGGGGATGCCAAAAACTGCAGCTATATCAGGTGGATAACATAAATCTATTGATACCCGATGATTGGCTGGCTGAAAGCCAGGGGGCATCTTGCCGGGCGCAATCAAAGAGGCTGTTTTATGCCAGCTTTGGAGGCTTAACTCTGTTGTTCAGACCAGTCTTGTGGCAAAACCTTCGCCGGGCACTGACAGATCTGTACGGTGGATCTGGTTTTTCTGCTGAGCGCAACAGCTACGCTGCGAGCGCGCAAAGCTGGGCAATGACAACACATTTGCGTTTGAGTCAGTTCTCGGAACAGCTTCTACAGCGGCAAGTTACAGCAGTTGCGGCCGCCTGGCGTCGGCCGATATTTGCAGCCATAAGGCATCAAGTTGCCGCACTGCGCGCTTTGCACCGGCTTCAGATACTAAACACAGGGTTGCAACAGCAGAAAATACCTGTGACACAGAAATATTTTTTAGAGGCAAGTCACTGTTTTGACTTGAAAAAATTTAGGTTATTTGGCCGTTCTGAAATTATTTTAAAATTTTTAAAAAAAATTCCTAAAGTAATTCAGAACGCCGCCGATAGCTTAAACAAGGGGAACTGTAATTGCAGCGACCTTGTGTTGAAAGTCTCATTATTACAATGAGTTAGGTCCAAGAAGTTCGTTTACATGCTGTTTTAGCGGTTAGGGGTAACCTGTTAAAACAAGCATTATTATCAATAATCGGAGGCTATTATGGCTTTAGCAGTCAATACCAACGTCAGTTCGTTAAACGCCCAGCGTCAATTAATGAACAGCGGCAACAATCTGGATACATCGTTCAAGCGTTTGTCTTCAGGCTTACGGATCAACAGCGCTGCTGATGACTCTGCAGGTTTGCAAATTTCTAACCGTTTAACAGGCCAGATCAATGGTCTGAATCAGGGCATTCGTAACGCCAATGACGGTATTTCTCTGGCACAAACCGCTGAAGGTGCAATGGACGAAGTAACGTCCATGTTCCAGCGTGTCCGTACTCTGGCATCTCAGGCCGCAAACGGTTCTAACACCGACGAAGACCGGGTCGCTATTCAAGAAGAAATCCGTTCATTAGTGAGCGAAGTGAACCGTATTGCTCAGGATACAACTTTCGGTGGTCAAAAACTGCTGGATGGTTCGTACAAAGCCAGCTTCCAGGTCGGTGCCGACGCAGCACAGGTTATCGGTTTCTCTATGAAACAAGTAGGCGGTACTGCAGGTGACACCACTTACAGTCTGTCAGGTAACGGTGGTTTTACGCTGTCAGGTATTGCTGGCATTGCCAGTAATGCGACAAGCAAAGCCCTAACGGACACGCTGACTACCAAACAAATTTCGGCATTAAGTGGTATCGACAGTGACTTTGCACTGACTGATGCTGCTTTTACCGCAATTTTCACCAAAACCGGTATCAGTGTATCTACTCAGCTGAACGCACAACTGGTTCTGGCGGGTATGGACTCGTTAATTGCTGTGGTGGACAAAAAACGTGCTGAATTGGGTGCTGTTCAAAACCGGTTCCAGTCGACCATCCGTAACCAGTCCAACATTTCTGAAAACCTGTCAGGTGCCCGTAGCCGGATCCAGGATGCAGACTTCGCAGTGGAAACTGCTTCTCTGACCCGTTCACAAATCCTGCAACAGGCCAGTACCTCGATTTTGTCTCAGGCAAACCAGCGGCCACAAGTCGCCTTGTCATTACTGGGCTAATCGTGAAAAATGGCCAGCTCAGTGAGCTGGCCATTTTGATTTTGTGTCACCTTCGGGTGAACAGTTGTATTGCGATTAACTGAGGAGGCAATTATGGGTTACGATACAACCTTGTCTCTGGACAGAGAATTACCTGATTTATTCTCTGGCAACAGAACAAAAATCGTCAATGACACCGAAGCCTTGCTGGCTGTTGGTAAAGCTGAAGCTAAACTGCCGTCCAGTCAGAATGAGACTGAAGTAGAAGCTGAAAAAACAGAAAAATTAGAAGAGATGGTCGACAACGACCGGATCAGAGAATCGTTAGAGTCACTGAATCAGTTTATTCCATTGGTCAATACCAACCTGGTGTTCGAATTTGATGACTTAAACGAGCCTCCTATAATTAAAGTCATCGACAAAGAAAGCAAAGAACTGATTCGTGAAATTCCGTCACGGGATTTGGATAAAGTTGCTAAAGCTTTTGGTGATATGGTCGATACACTGAATAAGTCCGGCGCTTTATTTAATACTGAAATTTAGGCCGCAAGGGGAAGATAACATGGCAGGTATTACTTCAGCAGGTGTAGGTTCTGGTCTTCCGTTGGAAGATATCATTAATGCAACCCTCAATGCGGAAGATCAACCCAAGCTGAAACGCTTTGAAGCAACCAAAACCCGGTTGAACGTCGAGTTATCTGCTTTGGGGGCCGTGAAATCGACATTATCAACTTTACAGGATGTTATTAAGAAACTTGCATCTGCCGATAATTTTAACAAACGTATTGGCACAGTCAGGCAGCCGACAGGCGGTGACTTGATTTCGGTGGCGACCACTGCAAAATCGACCACAGGCAATTTTAATATTGAAGTAACTCAGCTGGCGCAAGGCAGCCGGGCTCTGTCCAATGCCGCTTTTACCGCACCTACTGATGTGGTAAACGCCACTGCAGGCACCCTAACGCTCAAAGCCGGAACCAAAGATTTTGCGGTTGATATTGCTGCGGGCGCGACTTTAGAAGACATTCGCAATGCCATTAATGGCTCACAAAGCAATTTTGGTATTACCGCTAACATTATCAATACAGGTGGCGCCACACCAACCTCAAAACTGGTGATCACGTCCAATGTGACAGGCGCTGGCAATGACGTCATTATCGAAAACGACAATGCCGATTTAGACGCAGTGTCGACAGTTGCTTTTGGTGGTGGCGCTGGCGGTATGACCATTGCTGCGGCTGATATGGCAAAAGATGCAATCGCCAAAGTGGATGGTGTTGAAGTCACCAGTTCGTCAAACAAATTCAGCAATACCATTCAGGATTTAACTTTTACAGCGTTAAAAGTGGGCGCCGCCGGCGAAAAAGCCCGTATTGACGTGTCTTATGACACTGCAGGTGTTGAAAAACTGATGGATGAATTTATCAAAGCCTATAACAATGCTATTGGTACCATCGATTATCACACCAAGGCCGGGGCCGGTTTGTATGGTGATTCAACTATTCGCGGTTTAAAAACTCAGTTAACCAATAGTCTGCAACAAGTGATTAAAGGTGCTGGTCCTTTTGAAACGATTTTTGACGTGGGTTTGGGTCTTAAAAAAGACGGCACTCTGGAAAAATCTAGTCTAGTGCGTAGTATGAGCACAGCCCTATCTGACAATTATGCCGATTTCGGTAAGCTGTTTTCATCTGAAACCGGATTTGCCAAGAATGTATCGTCACTTTTGGATAAAAGTCTGGATGCAAAAGGCTCATTTAAGTTCCGCACCGACAGCATCAATATGTCACTGAAAGATTTGCAGGCTGACCGTGAAAAACATGATTACCGCATGTCGCAAATGGAAGTGCGGTTAAGAGCCCAATATTCAAGTTTGGATTCATTAATAGCCCAGATGCGTAGTACTGGCACATATTTGCAATCACAATTGGGTAGTTTACCCGGTTTTGTCAAAACGAAATAACAGCTGACAGAGGATAACCATGAGCATTAAGTTTTATCAAAAAGAAGCAACCAAAACCCGGTTAGCCGATGCCAGCCCATATCAGGTGATTCAGTTATTAATGTCAGGTGTGCTGGATAATCTGGCTTTGGCCAAAGGCGCATTAAGCCGCCAGGATTTTGAAGCCAAAGGACGTGCCTTATCCAAAGCGTCCGCCATTCTGGAAGCCTTACGTTCTTGTCTTGATGACAGTCTTGCCCCTGAGCTGACCAACAATTTATATGCGTTGTACAGTTATATGATTGAACGTTTGATTGATGCGGCCGTTGAAAAAGAAAATACTGCTGCCATTGATGAAGTAAGTGAGCTGTTTAAAACCATTAAATCAGCCTGGGATGAAATTCCAATGGAAGCACAGATCCAAGCTGAACAAGCTAGGGGCATGGCCAATGTCGGCTGACCAGCAGCTGTTACAACAACAAATTTGTCAGTTTGAAACTTTGCTTGCTGCTGAACAATATGACGAGGCCTGTAAGGCTTGTATTGAAATTCAGCAGCACCTGATGCTTTTTCAGCATCAGGGTAATACGGCCGATGTTGCTGACGACATCAGGGCGTTAAAATCCTTGTTTGATGTCAAAATTGAAGAGCTGAAAAAAAAACTGCACCAGGTCCAGATAACTGTTGCTTCCCTTGACCAGTTTCGGTCTAATAAAGTGAGTGAAGCTTATCAGAAGAACAATTATTGATGTCAAACGAATTCGAGAAACAATTAGCTGACATTGAATCTAAACTCGCTGAAGTTGTTGCACAAAAAGAACGTGACCTTTTATTTGAACAAGAATCGCAACAACGTTTTAACGCCAATCTACAAGCTTTCCAGAAATATTATCCTGACGTTTATAAAACTATCAACGAATATGAAAAGCGTGATGATTTTAAGTTTATTGTCAGGGAAGGTGGTCTCGCTGATTTTATTCCATCCGGTCAGACTATTCCTTTGTATGGTGTGGACATCAAAAAAACTGTCGCCAGTCAGGTAGACAGATACCGTGATAAAGCTTTTTTCAGCATGACCAAATATGGTTTTGGTGTCAAAAGTGAAGATGCACGCATCCATATCCGTTATATGCATGCTTTAGATCAACAACTTGCGGATTTTTATGCGCAGGAACTGACACCTATTACTCAGCTGCCGCAGCATTTCCCAAGTGCCATTATTTTTGGTATTGGCCTTGGTTATCATATTCCATTGTTACTGGAGCAGCACTCTTTTGATTATTTGTTTATTTGTGAGCCTGATTTAGAGCTGTTTTATGCCAGCTTATATTGTATTGATTGGGCGGCTATCATTCAGGACATTGATGAAAAGGGTAAAACATTATTTTTGCAGGTCGGTGTCAGTTATAAACACTTCTTTGCGACCCTCACTTCGGTCGCAGCCGATATAGGCGCTTTTTCACTGGTGCGCAGTTATTGTTACCAGCATTACCCATCACCTGAAGTGAACAAACTGATCAAAGAGTTTTTTGACCGCTATCGCGATTTACAATTAGGTTTTGGTTTTTATAACGACGCTATTACCGGCCTGGCCCATGGTATTGAAAACCTGAATCAGGGTTATGAACTGTTTTATGCCGATCCCAAAGCTGAAAAATTCCCTTATGCTGATGTGCCGGTTTTTGTCATTGGTAACGGTCCTTCGCTCGACGACGCTTTTGAATTATTACAACAGGTTAAAGACCGGGCTTTGATTTTTGCCTCGGGCACAGCGCTTGGTTCTTTGTTAAAAATGGGCATAGATCCGGATTTCCATGTGTTGGTGGAAAGGCCAAAAATTACTTATGACATTCTTCTCGATACTCAGCCCAAAGAAGTGTACGAAAAACTCAATCTGTTGACTGTTGATGTGATGTACCCCGACGTGCTGGATTTATACAAATGGGCAGGGGTGGGGCTTAAAGGCCCGGAAGCTGCAACTTTTTTTATTTATCAGTACATTGCCTTAACACGGCAGAAGTTATTGAAAGCCATGCCTAATTGTGGCCCATTAGTGGTAAATACAGCTTTGTCTTTTGCGGTGTCGATGGGCTTTAAAGAAATTTATCTGGTGGGTGTCGACAACGGTTACATCAATAAAGCCACTCACTCCAAGTTCAGTATTTACAGCGATGAAAGTTTAGATTTTAAGCGGACCGTCAATAAGAACGCCCACAATAAATTAGAAGGCAATTTTGGGGGCACCGTGATGGCGACTGACTTATTAAAAGTTGCCAAAATTCAGATTGAAAACCTGATCAAGTCCGCCAAAAACATCTTTTTTTATAATGTGGGTTTTGGTGCCAAACTTGAAGGTGCCCATCCGCTGACCGTTGAAGATGTGCTGGTGCCGAAAAAAACAATTGATAAAGCCGCCGTAGTGGCAGATATCAAAAAACGCTTTTTTATCGACTTTAAACTAAACATTCAGGAAGGCGACATCAACTTTAAACTGCTGGATGAAGTTTGTGAGCATATGATTTCGATTGCCAAAGAGCCTGTGGCAAACCGGGTGGAAGCGTCAGATTTATTGATGCGTCAGGCCCGTTATCTATATGCCTTTAACGGTACTAAATTTACTTATATCTTCCATATGATCAAAGGCTCGTTATTGTATTTTCATTGTCCTATGCTGACCATGTTGTACAGCTTTGAAGAGGAAGAAGAAACAATGGCGCAGTTTGAAAAATCCAGACAGTTATGGATTGATTATTTAACCGATATCAAAAATGATTTCCCACTGCACTGGAATACCAAGTGTGACTGGGGGTTAGAGCAGCGCGATCTGTAGCACTGCAGAGCCTGTGATGGCTCTGGCAGTGCTTAGCCAGCGCCTGATCCAGCGCTGTGTTGTAACCTAAAATTGTTTTATAACGTAAAACCATCATCAACAATAATATTCTGACCGTTGATGTATCTTGCATCATCTGACAGCAGGAACAACACAGTGCCTGTCATACTTTCAGGTGGCAGCATGCCGGTTCCCAGGCATTTATTCCGGTATTTCTCCGTAAACTCAACAGGTTGCTGATCCAGAATGCCACCAGGGCTTATTACATTGACTCTAAAGTCGCTGTGGCTCACATATTTGCAGACATACTTACTCAGGTGAATAAGCGCCGACTTGATAGCGGCGTATTCCACCGGCATGGTAAAAGCAACATCCTGATAAATATCAAATTCCGGTGCAACAACCCCATAAATAGAGGCAAAATTTACCACAGATAACGGGCGCTGATGTTGCTGAAAATATTTGGCGCAGCTTTGCAGCAGATAAAAAGAAGACCCCAGATTCAGCGCTACATTGTCGTTAAAATCGTCCAGTGATACAGCTAAAAAGTCGGTACCATATTTTTTATTGCGCGGATAAATACAATTCACCACACCATCGATGTGCTGATGCTGCGCAAAAAAGGCGGTAACCTCGTTTGTGTTGGTTAAATCAAGTTGCAGCATGCGCAGCGCCGGGTGTGACAGCTCAACACCAGCACTGCTCAGCCGTTGTTGTAACAACTCCAGGCTTAAATCGCAGGCCAGCACCTGATATTGGGCGGCCAATAAAGTTCTGACTATATGTTTGCCCAGCAGGCCAGCGGCGCCCGCCACCACTATTGTTTTAGTCATCCAATGCAGCTCCGTTTGTTAACAGCGACTCGGCAAATAAAAAATCATAGATATCGTCGATATCCACAGCCCGTTGTTTTGGCACTTCTACACTTGTGACTTTACCGGCAAAAAGCGCATTGTTTTCCAGAATATAATTAACCTTTGCTGCATAAACCACAGTGGTAATATCAAAAGCAACTGGCGCGTCCTGCCGTCTTTTAATGGCTGGCTGGTCGTTGATAAAAAGACACACTTCATCCGCGCCTTTGGGTTTAACCATATTAAAATAGGGGTTGCGGGCGGCTGGGGTGACGCCAATACAGATATCGGCCTTGCTGAGCTGCAGTTGTTGCAGGGCAGCAGTCACATCTTTGGCGGCGCGCAGCGGGCTGGTAGCCGGTAAGCTGACAAAAGTATCAAACTGCACACCTTGTTGCTGAACATAAGTAATGGCATGTTGCCAGGCCAGCCATTCAGCAGCGGTATCAGTGGCAAGTTCAGCCGGCCGGCGAATGATCTGAGCGCCGGCAACTTTGGCGGCAGCTGCTATCTCATTACAGTCGGTTGACACATAAACTTTTGAAATTTCAGGAATTTTCTGTGCCACTTCAATGGAATAATGCAATAAAGGTTTGCCACAAAGTGGCTTGATATTTTTGCCGGGCAAACCTTTAGAGCCACCGCGGGCAAACACAAAAGCAATCACACTCATAAAAACTCCGGCTTTAGCTGCCCTGTTGCTGTGGGGTTATCGGGCCAATACTGGCCTGCTGTTTGGCCTGTTCAATCAAAGCCAGGGTGCAAAGGGCATCGTCCACTGTGGCAAGCGTAGCGCTGGTTGTGCCAGGCTGTTGGATCTGTTGTTCAAAAGCAGTCAACATCTGCAGATACATCTGGTTGCGCTGATAGGCGGGTTCACTGAATAACAGTTGTTGCTCAGAGCCGGTAAAGAGCCAGATGCTGTTTTGTACCAAGTCCCACTCCAGCCTTGCAACTGTGGTGCTGATGATACAGCGGCGCTGCACTGTTTTTTGCAGGAAATCCTGATGCAGGCTCACTGTGGCACCACTTTGGGTGCTCATTAATAAATCGGCCTGATCTTCCACATCAATCTCCAGCAGGTCACTGTGCTTAAGCTGACTATAGTGAAGATGCAGCGGGCCAAATAAATAATGCAGATAATCCAGCTCGTGGCTCAGCTCCAGCAGCACACCACCACCGAGCTCAGCTCTTGCCGATACACTTTGCCGGTAGTCTTTGCCAGGTCGCCAGTCGGGCAGATACTGAGCAACCTGGCAGTTGATATGCAGCACCTTACCAAGGTCGCTGTTTTGCAGGGTAGTTTTTAGCAGTTGCAGGGCCGGTAAAAATCTCAGGCAATAAGCCACAGCTACTGGTGTTTGTGGCTTTGCCAGGCAAAGTTGCTGCATTTGTTGGCCATCGGCCAGGCTGGCTGCCAGTGGTTTTTCCACCAGTACCGGAATGTGTTTCGCCAATAAGGCGCGCATAAAGTGCAGATGGTTGGAGGCGGGGGAGGCCACAATACAATAATCGAGCTGGATACTAAGCAGTTCATCTGGGTGAGCCGGATATAAAATATCAGCGTCACGCTCAGCTTCAGCGATAGCGCCTGTGGCACCCAGCCAGTAAAGTTGTGCATCGGGATGCAACAAATGCAGATTGCTGATGTGGCGCCGGCCAATACTGCCGGCACCAATCACCGCAATATGTTTCATGCCGGTAACCTTAAGTTGTGCACGTCAATTTGGGCTCTTTGGTAGTCATCAATACGGCCTATGTCCAGCCAATATTCGTGGATAGGGAACATAGAGACTTTTTTGGTGAGCTCAATATTCTGTTCCAGCAAAGTTGGCATATCAATGCGTTGATTGGGTTTCACCTGAGCACGCACTTCCGGATTGATCACATAAATACCGGCATTAACAAAAAGACGCTGAATGGGTTTTTCCACCATGCTGAGCACCCGCTCGCCGTCGCCGTTAATAACGCCAAAAGGAATTTGATACTCATAATCGCGTACACACATAGTGGCGTCCGAACGGCTTTTATTATGAAATTCCAGCAGTTGTTCAAAATCTACTGTGGTTAATAAATCACCGTTCATTAATAACACCGGCAATTTGGGCGCATCAGGCGGCAGCAGGCCAAGGGCACCGGCAGTACCAAGCGGCAGATCTTCATAAATATATTTAATGCTGACATTCCACTTAGAGCCATCGCCAAAATATTGCTGAATTTGTTCCGGCATATAGTGCAGCGAAATATAAAAATTATGAAAACCAGAACGGATAAAACTCAAAAGCACCAGTTCCAGAATAGGTTTGTCGCCCACTTTAAGCATCGGTTTTGGACAATCATTGGTCAGGGGTTTTAACCGGGTGCCAAAACCACCAGCCATTAAAAACACCGGATTGTCATGCCTGAATTCAGGTGAATTGCGCTGTAGAATTTCAAGGTCAACCACTTTGCCGTTTTCAAGCAGTGGAATAGACAATAAACCTTTTTCATTCATCAGCTTAATCAGCTCGCGTCTGGATGTGCCGTTTTGAGCCGTCACAGGGTGATTGTTCATCACGGCACTGACCGGGCTGTCCAGCGAGAAGTTTTTTAATAAACCACGGCGGATATCACCATCTGTGACCACCCCCAGCAGTTGTTGGGCTTCTGAGACCACCAGGGCAATACGCAAGGACGCCTGATCGATGATCTTTAGGGCATCACGGATAGAGCTGTCAGGGGCGATAAGGACTTGTTTCCACTTTTGTTCCATCATGATGACCTCACATAACGATAAAGTGCCGTGCCGGATAAACTTTTTGCTGCTCTAGCAAATCACATACCAAAGTAGCGCCTGCTGCCACCAAAGCTGCCTTGCCGATAGCAATATTCTGAATCACGGTCGCGCCGGCGCCGATAAACACTTGCTCGGCGCAGTGCACATTGCCGCAGAGCACAGCGCCTGGCGCCACCATCACATGGGCATCCAGTTTGCAGTCGTGCTCAATCACTGCGGCAGTGTTAACAATACAGTTCTGTGCAATCTGCACACCGGCATTGACAATACTGCCGTCCAGAATTTGCACCCCTTCGCCGAGACTGCAGTAGGCAGATACCAATGCTTTTTCGGAAATGACACTGGCAAACTGGTACCCCAGTGCTTTGAACTTATCAAAAATCTGCATCCGCCTGTGTTCACCGGGTAAGCGGCCGACGGCGTTCACCAGCAACACGTCATTTGGTGAAAACTCACACATTTGCTCGTCTTGGTGATATTGTTTGATGCCGGCAAAAGGGGCGGCTAACTGGGCTTTTTCGGCGCAAAAAATCGCCACAGGCAACTGATTTTGCCGTGAGAGAATATCCAGCAGCACCCGGGCGTGGCCACCGGCACCAATCATCACCAGCTTTTTAGTTGTCGATAAGTTCGTCATGCTGATAATCCCTGCTGATGGTGCTGCCAAGCAGCTGCCAATAATCAAATGGACTTTTGCCATCACCCGGTCTTTTGCAGACTAAATCTTCGGCTTTAAAAGTGTCGCCTGCTTTGAGTGGCCGTGCCGCCACCAGCGATTTTCGGATCAGAATGCGGTTTTTCAGCTCAGAAGGGGCAGGCTCTTTGCGGCCATGGCCCAGCACCAGCTCCACCTGACGGATGCCGTCCACCATGGCCTTGAGTTCTGCAGGCTCAAGGGACGCCTGATGATCAGGCCCTGGCAGGTTTTTATCCAGGGTAAAATGTTTTTCAATGACAGTGGCATCACGGGCCACCGCGGCCATGGGTACCACAATGCCCTGACTGTGGTCGGAATAACCAACCGCCAGGCCAAATTCCTGCCGTAAGCTATCCATGGCTTTTAAATTAATGTCGGCAAAAGGAGCCGGATATTCGGTGGTGCAATGTAATAAGGTGACTTTTTGTTTCAGTTGCGCCTGGCCTGCAGCTGAGTGAAAGGCGCTGACAAAGTCGGCACTGCTGGTTGGCAACTGAGTTGCTGGCGTGGTCATGCCATAAGCCAGTACACCCAGTGCATCCCGGATTTCGCTTAAGGTGCTGACACCGGTCGATAAAATAATATCGGCGCCGGTGCGGGCATATTGTAATAACAGCGGGGCATTGGTGATTTCACCGGACGGAATTTTCATCACTGGCAATTGCAGCTGAGCTAAAAACTGCAAGCTTTCGCTGTCAAAAGCGGTCGACATAAAACGGATGCCGAGCTCGTCGCATTTTTTGATCAGCAGCAGATGGTCAGCATGACTGAGCTGCAGTTTTTTCAGCATATCCAGCTGATTGCCGTTATTTTGCGTATTTTCAGCCTGGTATTCAGCTTTTTTGGCTCTGTTCGTTACCAGTTGCTCTGCGTTGAAGGTTTGAAACTTCACCACATCAGCACCGGCGGCACTGGCCGCTTCCACCAGCTGCAAGGCCAGTTCTAAACTGCCATTATGGTTTACGCCGGCTTCGGCAATGATCAGGGTTTTGCTCATCAGCATCTGCGCTCTTAATAAATATCAAAAAACTTTTTATGCGCAGTCAGAGGTAATTCCGCCAATAACCGGGCGACCGTCTGGCTGGTCTGTCCTGCGTCATAAGGGTTATCGGCGGCGCTCAGCAGATCTTTAGTCTGTAGTGCCTTTTGGATGGCATGGCTGATGGCCAAAGGCTCAGGCGGGCAATGCACTATATGTTTTGAACACTCGCGCCCTTGCTGGCGCACCCCGACATTCACCACAGGCACTGCCAGTGACGGAATTTCAATAATGCCGCTGGAGGAGTTACCAATCACCAGCGCGGCGTGGCTGACCACATCCAGATAACGATGGCCAAAAGATGCCACAGTTTTAACCTTGCTGTTGCTCGCTTGCCATTGCTGCAGCGCCTGAATAATCACTTTGCCGCCGTTGTCGGCATTGGGGTAACTTGCCACCACCGCATAATGTTGTTGGTTATCAAGCGCCTGGATCAGCGCTGCAATGCCGGCGGCCGGGGCTTCATCTGCGGCTGTCACCGGATGATAAGTTAAAAAGATAAATTCAGTGTCTGGTGCCAGCCCCAAAAACGCCAGGGTATCAGAGCGGCTGGCGCGTTGTTGGCCCCTGATATTATCCAGGCCAATAGCGCCTACATGAAACACCCGTTCCGGCGCCTCACCCAGCTGGATCACTCTCTGGCGGTGCTGCAAACAGGACGTTGCATGGTAGGTACTCATTTTGGTGATGGCGTGGCGAATAGCATCATCATAAGCACCTTCGGTAATTTCACCGCCGTGCAGATGCATAATCGGGATTTGCATAATCAATGCGGCCTGCGCCATGCCAAGGGCTTCGTACCTGTCACCAAGCAGCACCAGCAGATCGGGTTGCAGCCGCTCCAGCGCATCGGCATAACCAATAATGCCAAGGCCCAGACTTTTCAGGGTGCCGACCGGGCTGTCGGACGATAATAAAGTTTCAATTTTGGCGGCGATAGCAAAACCATCCTGCTCAATACTTTGCACCGTATAACCATAATCAGGCGACAGGTGCATGGCTGAAACGATCAGCTGCAGCTCAAGTTCTGCATCTAACTGAATTTGTTTGAGTAGCGGATACAACAAACCATATTCAGAGCGGGCACCGGTAAAAACTGCAATTTTTCTCATGCCCTGTCCTCTGGCGTCACTGAACTTGGCAGATTTACCAGACGTTTGGCCAGCCATTCGCTGTGACTGAGGCTCCCACGCGGGCAATCTTTATACATGGGTAAATGATGCATCAGCTCCCACACTGGCCTGGTCATAATGCCATGGTCATTGCTTTGTTTGAGGAGCTGCTGTTGTTGTTGTTCATCGGCACAAATCACCGCATTTAACCAATAGTTGGATTTGGCGTAAGCAGGCTCAGCGACAAACTGATAATCACTGTTTTGCAAAAAGGTCTGGTACAGCTTGGCCAGAGCTCTTTTATTGGCCAGATAAGATGGTAATTTTGCCAGCTGGGCACAGCCCAAAGCGGCATTTAAATTGGGCATGCGAAAGTTAAAGGCCACTTCGTCATGGAAAAACTGATAAGGATGGGCAACCTTAGCGGTGGTGGTGACATGTTTACAATGCACCCCATCGTCCATCTGCTGACACAGCACCATACCGCCACCACCTGTGGTGATTATTTTATTGCCGTTAAAACTTAAAGCGCCAAAACGGCCAAAGGTGCCGGTGTGTTGGTCACGGTAAAAAGAGCCGAGACTCTCGGCGGCGTCTTCCACCAGCGTTAGTTGCCATTCACTGCAAATAGCAACAATTTCATCAAGTTGCACCGGATGACCAAAGGTGTGCATAGGTACAACAGCGCCAATTTTTTGACCTGTACTGCGAAGTACTGTCTGGCCTGCGGCGTTTTTGCCACACTGTTCAGTTAAAAACTGCTGCAGTGCATCCGGGCATAAGCCGAGGCTAATAGGCGACACATCAACAAAAGCAGGGGTGGCACCAAGAAAATGCACGGCATTACAGGTGGCAACAAAAGTCAGTGCCTGGGTGATCACAATATCACCCTGACCAACACCGGCCAGGTGTAAGGCGGCTTGTAAGGCGGCGGTGCCATTGACGGTGGCAACAGCGCGGCTGCTTTGGCAAAAGGTGGCCATCTGTTGTTCAAACTGGTCAACAAAAGGGCCTACACTGGAAACAAAAGTGCTGTCGATACAAGACAGCAGGTTGGTTTTATCTAGCTCACTGAACTGCGGGGCATGCAGTGGGATAGGGCCGGTACTTTGATAAATGTCGCGGATAAAGCTCAGCAGCGCCTTGGTGCCTGTCATTACATTTTTCCATCCAGATATTTGCCGGTGTCCTGATGCATAAAACCGGGCAAAGTGGCGATAAATACTTTGACTATATCGGCCTTGTGCCAGACAGGTTGAGCCTTGATCTGATTTATTTGCTGATAAAAGTGAGTAAGCTGCTGCTGATCTTCTGGTGCGCTCTGGTGCAGCACACCAATCTGCTGATAACTGTGAAAATCCGGACTGTCCTGTTGCTCGTAAAACTCTTCGGCTTCTTTTTCGCCCGTAGTATCAGACGGGCTAAAGACACAAGGCCATTGCCCCTGGGCCGGCAGTGTGGCCATTAAAGAGCGTGCTTCTTGTTCTGTGCTGCAGAGCTTTGGCGTAAAGCCATGGTTTTTCAGAAACTTCTCCGCAATGCTTGTCATGCTGATCAGCTGGCTTTCATCCAGTTTGGGGAAATACACATCGCCGTTCTGGCCAAAACAGCAGGACATAATACAAAGCACTGCGGCTTCGTGGTCGGTAATAAAATAACGTCTGATATCGCTTGGTGCTGCTAAAGGCTGTTGTTTTTGCAGCCGTTTTTCAAAGCCATGTAACAAAGAGCCGTCAGAGAAGGCCACATTGGCAAAACGGGCGGTGGAGATGTTGATTTGGTTGCTGTAGCTGGCCAGCACCAGCTCCATAATACGTTTAGAAGCGCCCATCATATTCACCGGATTGGACGCTTTGTCAGTGGAGACACAAAAGTATTTTTTAACACCGGCCTGCACCGACTGACGCAAGGTTTTTTCGGTGTTCAGGATATTCACGTCAATCATCCGCATCAGCGTAAAAACGTCTTTTTCGCTACGCACATGTTTCAGTGCCGACAGGTTCAGTACATAGTCGTATTTGCCGTCGCTGCTGATAAATCTGTCATAAGCCAAAGAGCCGATATCCAGCGCCAGCGCCTGAAAATCAGCTGGGAAAAGGTCAAAGCTGCTGCGCAGGTCTCGTACCAACTCAACCAGATTATTTTCACTGATATCAACCAGATGCAGTTTGGCAGGGCTATAACTCATCAACAGTCTCGTCACCGCCTGGCCAATAGAGCCAGCCGCCCCCAGCACCAGACAAGATGAATTGCCAAGCAGGCTGCACAGTTTGTGATGATGGGCCTGTAAATCGTCGTCCAACATTTCAGATGGGCGGCCTAAATACTGTAAGACATTTTCCATAAAGCACTGACTTTTGGTTATTTGATTTTAAATCAGTCTATTAGAAAACTTATCAGGCGACAAACCCAAGCGCTGAAATCGCTGCTGAGCAAAGCCCGCTGCTGTGTTAACCAAAGAGTTGCCGTGCACAGCAGCTTCGCCTTGGAACATCATGCCAATGCCACTTATACTCAAAGTCCTGCTGCTGACAAAAGGTAAGTTGCCGTGAAAATTAACACCAATATTGCTGCCGAGCCGCTCAGGCAAACCCGGATCGATTCAGACAATCTGCTAAAACAACTGGCCAGTGCCAGAAGAGTCAACAGTGCCGCCGATGACGCCGCAGGTTTACAAATCATTGACCGGCTGAATGCCCAGGTCAACGGCGCCAATCAGGGTATGCGCAATTTGTATGACGGTATATCGCTGGCGAATGTGGCTGAGCAGACGCTTGCCGGCGTCAGTGACGGTTTAGCGGAGCTTGATAGTCTGACAGTGCAGGCCGGCAACGGTGCTCTGACCGATGCCGATCGTGCCGCCATTTCAGAGCAAGCTGCGCAAATCAGCAAGTCGATGCAACAACAAATCGACAACAGCAGTTTTGCCGGTGTGAAGTTGTTTGCCGAAGATAAACAAATTGCCTTTAGCAGTGGCGATACGCTTTTGAACCTCAAAACGCCTGGGCTGGCCAATGCGGTCAGTGGCAATGGTTTGGATGCTATTGATTTTAATACGGAAGCTGGCCGTAGTGCTGCGCAAAACAATATTCAAAGCCTGACAAAAACTGTAAATGCTGCCCGGGCAGACTTAGGTACTGGCATCAATACTTTTGCTGCTGCGGCCCGGGGTTTGGCCAATCAGAGTGAAAATGTGGCGGCAGCCCGCAGCCGGATTGAAGATTTGGATTATGCCAGTGCAGTGTCACAGCAGGTTGCCAATGGCGTCAGGGAACAAGCCGCTGTTGCTGTCACAGTACAAGGGCGGATTTCTGCCGAACAGTCATTGAAATTATTAGCATAATTGTTTTTGCTGAAGTACTAGTCGCCACCAAACGCTAATTTTTTGACACTAGCGTCAAAAAATTAGCGTTTTACCTTGCAAGCCTGCATTGCCTTTGTAAGAATGAAAAAAAAGCAAAGAGCAGTGCCGCGCCATGACCCCGAAGCTTTATATTCTTGATCAGCAGGAACAACGTGCCCAGCGTCTGAGTATTATTCTGACTTTTGTAGCAGAGCCGCATCAGCTGGTCAGTGAAACCGAACTACAACAGGCACTGGCGACCGACGCAAAAGCCGTGGTGCTGCTGGGGGCTTTGACCAGTCAGCAGCATGAACAGCTGATAGAACAATATCCGCAAGCGGCGTTTTTACTGCTGGGCGAAACCTTAAAATCTTTGCTTAAACACGCCAATGTGGTTGGTTTGCTCACCGAACCTTTTGCTTATGCATCCCTGACCCAGCACCTGCGCGATTGTCAGGAATATCACAGATTGTTACCAGGCCAGCGCCAGCACGAAGTGCAGGCCCGTTTTGTCGGTATGGTTGGCTTGTCACCACAAATGCAGCAGGTACGTTTTTTAATTCAGCAGGTGGCAAGAACAGATGCGAATGTGCTGATCTTAGGCGAATCCGGCACCGGCAAAGAGGTGGTGGCACGCAATATTCATGTGTTGTCGCATCGCAGTGAAGGGCCTTTTGTGCCTATTAACTGTGGTGCTATTCCGGCAGAACTGTTGGAAAGTGAGTTGTTTGGCCATGAAAAAGGCGCTTTTACCGGTGCTATTTCTACCCGTAAAGGCCGTTTTGAACTGGCGCAGGGTGGCACACTGTTTCTAGATGAAATTGGCGATATGCCACTGCCCATGCAGGTGAAGTTACTGCGGGTGCTGCAGGAACGCACCTATGAGCGGGTCGGCGGCAGTCAGCCGATTAAAGCCGACGTGCGTATTATTGCCGCTACCCATCGTCAGCTTGAAGACATGATCAGCGACGGCCGCTTTCGCGAAGATTTGTTTTACCGGCTCAATGTGTTTCCTATTGAAACGCCGGCGCTCAAAGAGCGTGCTGAAGATCTGCCTTTGTTATTGCAGGAATTACAACAAAGGCTGGAACAGCAGGGCCAGGCCGCCATTAAATTTACCGAAAGGGCTATTGCCAGCCTAAAGTTACACCCCTGGCCTGGCAATGTGCGGGAGCTGGCCAATCTGGTGGAACGTTTAAGCATTATGTATCCACAGCAGGTCATTGATGTGGCTGAATTGCCGCAAAAATACCGTCACCTCGATGTGGAAACCTATGTGCCGCATTACCCTGAAGCGCTGCAGGAAAGAGACGCCATTAACGAGTTATTCCAGTTTGAACAGGATGATGACGACAGTGCTGCCGAATTTGGTGTTGCATCAGCGTCGATTGAACAGTTACCGGATGAGGGCCTGGATTTAAAACAGTTCCTGGCCGATCTGGAAATTTCGCTGATAAGCCAGGCACTGGAAAGGCACGATTATGTGGTGGCCAGAGCCGCTGATATTTTATGTTTGCGCCGCACCACTCTGGTGGAAAAAATGCGCAAATATAATCTGGTGCGCGACGAGCTCAATACTGAAGATTAACCCCTTTGTCAAAATTTTGGCTGAAAATAGTCAGCTTAACATTTTGATTTAAAATAACATTTTTTGTGGCACACTTTGTGCTTAAACCCGTTAGTATTTTCATCTGACGGGGACTTGTATGCACAGCATCGCCTTTGTTGCCAACACCTGCACAATGCCGGACCTTGCGCCGGAGCGCACGCCAGATCTTGGTGGCGCGGCACAGCCTTTGTTTGAGCTGGTGGCATCCGACAGTGCTGAGTTGCTGTCCGCCAGCGCGCTTTTTGCCGCTGGTGCTGCAACCCTGTCGGGCAGCGGCCATACACCCGGCAGACCGGCCAGCATAGTTACCGCCTTATTTCCTCACACTATGTCCCAGCTTGCGGCCAAAACACCGGCTGCTGCATCTTTATTTGCCGATCTATCCCAAACACCGGCCAGTCAGGCGGCTCAGCAGCAGGAACTTAAGCGGCTACAACATATTCTGCAGGCCTTGCCGACAGGTGTGGTGGTACTTGATAGCAAAGGTTATGTGCAGCATGCCAATCCGGTGGCGATTCAGATGTTGGGTGAACCTTTGATCTGGCAACGCTGGCTGGATGTGATCACCCGCAGTTTCCGGCCGCGCAGTGACGATGGCCTGGAAGTGTCTTTACATGATGGCAGGCGTGTGCAGCTGGCGATCAGTGCGCTGGAAGAAGGCGCCGGTCAGCTTATAGTGCTGACCGATCTGACCGAAACCCGTCAGTTACAAAGCCGTATTGCCCATCTGCAACGTTTGTCTTCACTTGGCAAAATGATGGCGTCGCTGGCACATCAAATCCGCACGCCGTTATCCAGTGCCATGTTGTATGCGCAGAATCTTTGCAGCCAGAAAATTGCCCCAACAGCCCGGGTGCAATTTCAGCAAAAACTGTTAAACCGGCTGCAGGATTTAGAACAGCAGGTCAACGATCTGCTGCTGTTTGCCCGCTCCGGCCGTGAGCAGCAGGTGGCGCCTTTGTCGCTGCAGCAGCTGTTAAACGAAGTGCACAATTCAGTCGAAACCCTGGTGCAACAACAGCAGGGCAATATAAAGCTGCAGCTGCCAGAGCCGGATCTGCTGATCCTTGGGAATCACACTGCACTTTGTGGTGCTATGACCAATCTCATTCAGAACGCGCTGCAACATGCTGGCCCTGGTGCATGCATTCAGTTGTCGGCGCTTGCAAGCCCCGATGGCAAACAGGTGCAGCTGGCGGTGGAAGATTCAGGCCCTGGTGTGCCCAAGGCGCTGCAACAACAAATTTTTGAACCCTTTTTTACCACCCGCCCAAGCGGCACAGGCCTTGGTCTTGCGGTAGTGCAGGCCGTTGCTCATTCCCATCACGGCTCAGTGCGCTGTGTGGACGGCAAAGCAGGTGGTGCCAGATTTGAAATGATTTTGCCGGTATTGCCAGCCACAGCTGTGCTGCAATCAGGCCAACAGGAGGAGCAATAAAATGCAACAGACTAAAATTCTGGTGGTTGAAGACGACGCCGGTTTACGCGAAGCACTCTGTGACACCTTGCTGCTGGCTCAATATCAGGTGGTTGCGGCGGACAGCGCAGAGCAGGCCATTCAGCTGCTTAAACAGCATAAAATCCGCCTGGTGGTCAGCGACGTGCAGATGCAGGGCATGTCGGGGCTGGATTTACTCAAATCGGTCAAACTGAATTATCCGCATCTGCCGGTGCTGATGATGACAGCTTATGCCACAGTCAATGATGCGGTGCAGGCCATCCGGTTGGGTGCCGTGGATTATCTGGCCAAACCCTTTTCACCGGAAGTACTGGTCAATACTGTCGGCCGATATGTACAAAGTGACGAAACGCCGGCTTTTGAGCCTATTGTGGCAGCGCCTGTCAGTCAGCAACTGGTGAAACTGGCCGCCAAAGTGGCGCGTTCTGATGCCAGTGTGATGGTGCTAGGCCCAAGCGGCTCAGGTAAAGAAGTGCTGGCGCGTTATATCCACCAGCAATCACCACGCCACGACGGCCCTTTTATCGCTATTAACTGCGCCGCCATTCCGGAAAATATGCTCGAATCCACTTTATTTGGTTACGAAAAAGGTGCTTTTACCGGCGCTATTGCCGCTTGCCCGGGCAAGTTTGAGCAGGCACAACAAGGCACGATTTTGCTCGATGAAATCAGCGAAATGGATTTAAACCTGCAGGCCAAGTTACTCAGGGTATTGCAGGAACGTGAAGTGGAGCGGTTAGGCTCGCGCAAAACCATCAAACTGGATGTGCGGGTCATTGCCACCAGTAACCGCGACTTACGCCAGACAGTGGCGCAGGGCTTGTTCCGTGAAGATTTATTTTACCGGCTGAATGTATTTCCGCTGACCTGGCCGGCGCTGGCCGACAGGCCGGAGGATATTCTGCCTTTGTGCCGGCATTTACTGGAGCGCCATTGCCAGCAGGCAGGCACGGCCACACCAGAGCTGACACCAACAGCACAACGTAAGTTGTTGCAGCATAACTGGCCTGGCAATGTGCGGGAGCTGGATAACGTGATGCAAAGGGCGCTGATAGTGCACAATGCAGCGGAAATTACCGCAGATGATATTTTGCTTGAATCCACTGAATTTAGCAGTCAGTTCCAGGAACCAGCGCCGGCAATTCCGGCAGCGGGCCTTGATCCGGATCTCAGTGTATTTAAATCCGGTGTTTATGAGCAGGAGCACCGTATTATTCTGGAAACGATGAAAGCCTGTGCTAACAGACGCAAGGAAGTGGCGGAAAAACTTGGTATCAGCGCCCGTACTTTAAGGTACAAACTGGCGCGGATGCGCGAGTCGGGCATTCAGTTACCGGCCTGAAGTCAACAGCAGCAATAAGGCAGGGCCGCCCGGCTCTGCCGTTTTGTGTGACGGGTTCTGCACTTGATCTGGCTGCTGCGCTGTTGTGAGTGCGGCACTAAGCTTGTGCTTTTTTGTACCGCAACAGTTTTAGTTTTTTGCCTCTGCTTTTCTGTGGTGTCAGCATTTTGACATCAGTAAAACCCATATAAATTATTGAAAATAAACAATAAAAATGTGGCACACCTTGTGCTTAATACTGGTATTCCGGCTTCAGGCTGTTGTTTACAGGTAATTAATCATGGATATCAAAGGTGCCGCTTTATTTCAGGAAATGCAGGCTTATGCGCAGCAGGCCCGCAATTTATCCAACGACATTCAACCCCGTGATGTACAACTAAACAATACCAGTCAGTCTGAGTTTGGTGACCTGTTTAAGCAGGCACTGGATAACGTCAATGGGTTACAAAAAACATCCAATACGCTGGCCACAGCCGTTGAAATGGGTGATCCCAAAGTCTCGTTGGCTGAGGCGATGATTGCCGGACAAAAAGCTTCTGTGGCCTTTGAAGCCACAGTGCAGGTGCGCAATAAGCTGGTGGAAGCTTATAAAGAAATTATGGCGATGCCGGTGTAATAGGGGGGCATGACTGTGGCTGAATCAACTTCAACTGAATTAACCTTAAGTAGCAATGACTTTGGCCATAGCGCCGAAGACAATGCACAGCAGGAACAAAAGTCAGGCTTTTTAGGCTCTATGGGCGGCATGGATATAGTGCGTCAGATGACACTGATCATTGCACTGACCATTTGTATCGCTATCGCCATTCTGATCATCCTGTGGGCGCGTGAACCGGAAATGCGCCCGCTCGGCACCTTTGAAACCTCTGAGCTTATTCAGCATCTGGATTATCTGGATGCGCAAAAAATTGAATACAAACTGGAAGGCAATGTGATTTCGGTGCGTGGTGATAAATATCAGGACATTCGCCTGGGGTTAAGCCGCGCCGGTTTGCAAAAAGAAGCCAGTTCAGGTGAAGAAATCCTGATGAAAGACAGTGGTTTTGGTGTCAGTCAGCGTCTGGAAATGGAAAGGTTAAAACACAGCCGTGAACAACAGTTGGCCAGAACCATCGAAGAGTTTCAGAGCGTGGCCCGTGCTAGAGTCTTGCTGGCTATTCCAAAAGAAAACATTTTTGCCCGCACCGAAAAACAACCTTCAGCCACTGTCATGATCTCAGCCCGCGGCGGCAAAACCATTAAAGACAGTGAAGTTGATGCTATTGTGGATTTAGTGGCTTCTGCAGTGCAGGGGCTGGAACCGTCCAAAGTCACAGTGACAGATCAAAACGGCCGTTTGCTCAATAGCGGCTCACAAGATGCCAGCTCTGCCCGTTCGCGCCGTGAATATGAAATAGAGCAAAAGCGGGAAGAAGAATACCGCCAGAAAATTGACTCTATCCTGATCCCGGTACTGGGCATTGATAATTACACCGCTCAGGTGGATTTACAGATGGATTTCACCACCACAGAACAAACACAAAAACGCTTTAATCCGGATTTGCCGGCCGTGCGCAGTGAAATGACCATTGAAGAAAATAGCGTAGGCGGTGGTTCTATGGGTATTCCTGGTGCTTTGTCCAATCAGCCGCCGCTGGATTCCAATATTCCGGAAAAAGCGAACGACGGCAGTACCCCAGTGGTGCCTGGCCGCAACAGCAAAGAACAAACCCGTAACTATGAGCTGGACACCACCATCAGCCATTCCACCCAGCAGTCGGGTGTGATCAAGCGCTTAAGTGTGTCAGTGGCTGTGGATTACAAAATGACGCCTGCCAGTGGTGATGAACCGGCTAAAGCTGAACCCAGAACTCAGGCTGAAATTCAGAATATCCGCCGTTTATTACAAGGTGGTATTGGATTTGATGTGCAGCGTGGTGACACTATTGAGGTGGTGTCAGTGCCCTTTACCCGTGAAACCGTGGTTGAGGCCGCTGAAGTGCCGATTTACGAGCAGGAATGGTTCTTACGGGTGGTCCGTCTGGCCCTTGGCGCCCTGGTGATTATCGTGCTGATTATGGCCATTGTTCGCCCTATGCTGAAGAAACTGATTTACCCTGAAGACACCACTGAATCTTATGATGAACATTCACTGTCGCGGGGCCTGGATTTAGGTGATGATACCATCGACATGCTGAGCAAAGAGTTTGACGTGAAGTCGGTTGGTTTTGCGCCGGACGGCACCCTGATGTTGCCGGATCTGCATGGTGATGAAGACTTATTAAAGGCGGTGCGTGCGCTGGTGGCGAACGAACCTGAACTGTCCTCACTGGTCGTGAAAAATTGGTTGGCTGAAGATGAGTAACGTAGAAAACAAACCGGCCTTTGATGTCGGCAAATTAGATGGCGTGGAGAAGGCCGCCATCCTGCTGCTGAGTTTATCGGAAGAAGACGCAGCGCAGATCTTAAAACATCTCGAACCCAAACAAGTGCAAAAAGTGGGTATGGCGATGGCGCAGATCGAAGATCTGAACCAGGCCAAAATTTCTGCGGTGCACCGTTTGTTTATCGAGCAAATTCAGAACTTCAGTACCATCGGCTTCCAAAGTGAAGACTTTATCCGCCGCGCTTTAACAGCGGCGCTGGGTGAAGAAAAAGCTTCGAACCTGATTGATCAGATCATCTTAGGGGGTGGTGCTAAAGGTCTGGATTCGCTGAAATGGATGGATTCCAAACAGGTGGCCAACATTATCCGTAACGAACACCCGCAAATTCAGACCATTGTATTGTCTTACCTGGAGCCTGAGCAGTCGGCGGAGATTTTGTCGCAGTTCCCGGAAAAAGTGCGGCTGGATTTAACCATGCGTATTGCCAACCTGGAAGAAGTACAACCTGCGGCATTACAAGAATTAAACGAAATTATGGAGAAACAGTTTGCCGGTCAGGCTGGTGCTCAGGCAGCAAAAATGGGCGGCTTAAAAGCAGCGGCCGACATAATGAACTACCTCGATACCAATATCGAAGGTCAGCTGATGGATTCTATCCGCGAGCACGACGAAGAAATGGCACAACAAATCCAGGACTTAATGTTTGTGTTCGAAAACCTGTTGGAAGTGGACGACAGGGCTATTCAGGCCATTCTGCGCGAAGTACAGCAGGATGTATTGATGAAAGCACTCAAAGGCACAGACGACAATTTAAAAGAGAAGATCCTGAAAAATATGTCCAAACGCGCGGCAGAACTGCTGGCAGACGACTTGGAGGCCATGGGACCGGTTCGGGTCAGCGAAGTGGAAACCGCACAAAAAGAAATTTTGTCGACAGCACGCCGTCTGGCCGATGCCGGCGAAATTATGCTCGGTGGCGGTGGTGGCGAAGACTTCCTGTAAGCCAACGCAGGCAGTGGCGGGTGCCGCTGCCTGATCCCATACTGATCAGGTTCTATTTATTGAGTTGTTAGCCATGAGCACCAATGCATTCCAACAAAAAAGGCCATTTAAACCTGAAGAAGGTGTGATGGATATTTTAAAAGACTGGCCTATGCCGGAAGATGAACACTCAGCCAACCACAATTCAGACCATCAGGCTGACGACCATTTTGCACAGCATCCTCAGGCGTCTGAGGTGCAGTCTCCGGCCAGCCAGTATAAAACCAATGCTTTTTACAAAATTAAAGCAGAGCCAGGCCGGCCTAAACCTAAAGTGCAGGAAGAACTGACCGTTAAACCTCTAACGGCAGAAGATATCGAGCAGATCCGTCAGGCCGCTTACGACGATGGTTTAGCCCAGGGCAAAGAAGACGGTTTTAGCCAGGGTTATGCACAAGGCCGCGAGCAGGGTTATCAGGACGGCATGCAGCAAGGCCAGGCCGAAGGCAAAAAACAAGGCCTGCAGGAAGGTGAAAGCCTTGTTCGCGAGCAATTAGCCCAGTTGCAGGGTCTGATTGAACAATTACAAAAACCTTTGCAAAAAGTCGATGCACAAGTGGAGCAGGCGCTGCTGACGCTGAGCTTGGCTATGGCTGAAGCTGTGATTGGTGTAGAAGTCAAAACCAACTCCCAACTGATTTTGCAGACGTTACATCAGGCGGTGGAGGCTTTGCCTTATCAGGCGGAAAAACTCACCATCAAGTTACATCCGGATGATTTGGCGGTAGTCCGCAGCCACTACACTGAGCAGGATTTAGCCGAGCGGCAGTGGCAGCTTAGAGCAGAACCGGCTTTTGAGCGGGGAGATTGCGCCGTTGAATCCGCAGAATCAACAGTGGATCGCAGTCTGAAATTAAGATTACAAAGCAGCTTGGAGCACTTTTTGCAGGAGCCTGTGCAAAGCCCGTCAGCGCCGACGGAAGATTGACGCAGTGATCCCACTGCAAGGATAGGCATGAGCAGTTCAAGTCTGGCAGAGCGTCTGCTACAGCAACAACAACATATCAAACCGAATAAAGCCGTGGTGGCCGGCCGTCTGGTGCGGGTGGTTGGCCTGACGCTGGAGGCCACAGGCCTCAGTGCCGCTATAGGCCAAACCTGTGAAGTTGAAACCGCCGCTGGCCAGCTGCAGGCCGAAGTAGTGGGTTTTGCCAAAGACCGTATTTTCCTGATGCCCAAAGATGATGTGACAGGTGTAGTGCCTGGTGCACGGGTGACGCCTTTGCTTGGTTACAAAGGCGTACCGCTCAGTATGGCGCTGCTTGGTCGTGTCATAGACGGCGCCGGTAAACCACTGGATGGCCGTGGTCCTGTGCTTGCCAATGAATACAGCACAGGTAAAAAAGCGCCGATTAACCCCTTGCAACGCCGTCCAATTAAACAGCCGCTGGATGTCGGCGTGCGCGCCATCAACAGCATTATTACTGTGGGCAAAGGCCAGCGGATGGGTCTGTTTGCCGGCTCAGGTGTCGGTAAATCTGTGCTTTTAGGCATGATGACCCGCGGTACCGCTGCTGACGTGATAGTGGTGGGGCTGGTTGGTGAAAGGGGCCGTGAAGTCAAAGAATTTATCGATGAAATTCTTGGGGATGAAGGGCGCAGAAGGGCCGTGGTGGTGGCTGCGCCTGCCGACGTGTCTCCACTGATGCGCCTCAAAGGTTGTGAAACCGCAGTGCAGGTGGCGGAGTATTTTCGCGATCAAGGGCTGGATGTATTACTGCTGCTCGATTCTGTGACCCGTTATGCCCAGGCGCAGCGGGAAATTGCCCTGGCTGTGGGTGAGCCACCTGCCACTAAAGGGTATCCGCCATCGGTCTTTGCCAAATTACCGGCGCTGGTGGAGCGCGCAGGTAACGGCGCTGAAGGTCAGGGCTCTATTACGGCTTTTTATACGGTACTGTCCGAAGGTGACGATTTACAGGACCCTATTGCCGATGCCGCTCGCGCTATTTTGGATGGCCACATAGTGCTGTCACGCCAGCTGGCCGACAGTGGTCATTTCCCTGCTATCGACATTGAAAAATCCATCAGCCGGGTCATGCCGGCGGTGACCAGTCAGGAACACCAGTTGCTGGCACGCAGTATCAAACAGCTGTACGCCAGTTTTAGCCAAAGCAAAGATCTGATTGCCATAGGTGCTTATGTCAAAGGCTCGGATCCCATGTTGGATCTGGCCATCAGCCTGATGCCAAAAATTAATAAATTCCTGCAACAGGGCATGACAGATGTGGTGCCTTATGATGAAAGTCTGAGTCTGCTGTCGACCTTAGTGCCCCAGGGTAGAGGAGTCTGATCATGGCGTTAGCCCAGTTACAACTGCTGGCCAAAGTACAGCGCGAAAAAGAAGACAAACTGCAGGCGCTTTATATTCAGGCGCAACAATTTGCCAATAATCAACAGGATAAATACGACGGTCTGGCCAATTACCGGACCGACTATATCCGCCAAAGCCAGCAACGCGGGATGCAAGGGGTACAAAGCCGGCAGTTTAACCAGTACCTGGCTTTTATTACCAAGCTGGATCAGGCGCTGGAACAACAAAATATGCAGGTGCAACAAGCCAAAAAAGTGGCGGAAACCAGGCGCGTCAACTGGATTTTGCTGCAACGGAAACGCAAAGCCATTGATTTGTTGATTGACAAAGAGCTGGAAAAAATGGCCATCAAAGCACAAAAACAAGAACAAAAAATGCTGGATGAAATTGCCACCCAACAGTTTTTCCGCAATTTACATGCAGAGGCTGGTTCATAGTCAGGCAATAGCAGAGCGCAGCTGCTCAGGATAAAATCGGAGTTCTGCACAGTATCCATCGCCTTTCTCTCAGCTCTGGCGCGATTTTTGAATAGCATTTAACACAGATAGGTTCGGCTTTTTCATAGAGCAATAGTAATAAGCCCACGGGCTGTCATCTTTTTGCTCTGGAACCCAGGTTGCCACAATACCTGATGCGCTCAGGTTTATGGGAGTTCAGATGAGTATCGATATGCAGTTTTCTTTGTTAAGCAGTGACTTAGATGCAGCACCTTCCAGTTCAGCTCGAGCCCGTGGCAGCGATGCTGACAAGGATTTTGCTGAGGCATTTGACGAGCAGCTGCAACAGGCAAATGACGCCGAATCAGCGAAAGCTTCCGCGAACAACCAGCGCCCAGCGGGGCAGGAAGTTGCCACTTCACAAAAAGCACAGTCTGAAGTTGCCGCTACTGCAACTGTTGATAAAGCTTCGACCGATGTATTGTCGACAGAACAAGCATCAGAACTGCAGCCTATTAACCTGCTGTCAAACACAGAAGAAGGCACAGGCAAGTCCGGCAATATGGAGGCAGGCCTCGAGGCTGAACGGGCCGCTTCATTATTTCAGTTAATTACCAGGTCGCGCGATTATGCCGCTGAACTGGGGGCTGGGGCTAAGGGCACAACGGCGCAAAATAATGCGCAGACAGCGGCCGACCTTGCTAAGGCTGGTTCCGCTGATGAAGCTGCGTTGTTGCTTGCACAGTTGCAACAGGCCAAAAAGCCGGGCGCTGAACAAAGTACAGAGCAGACAAAAACAGCAGCAGAAGCCCTGATTGACGAAGATAGCCAGGATCAGACTATCAGCGCCACACAGCAGGCGTTATTGCAGCAAAAGGTTGCCGCAGCCGACCAGACAACTGGTGGTTCATCATTGGCAGAGCAAGGTGCAGCACAGCAAACTGCATCTGAGCAAAAGGTAGTTGAGCAGGGCACAACACTGCAAAACACCAGAGCGCAAGCAGGCCAGTTTGCGTTGACAGCAACTGACGATTTATCTGTGCAACCCAAACAGTCAACTGAGGCTGACACTCTGAAGCTGCAATCTGAACTTCAGGCGGGCACTGCTGCAAAAGCTGCTGAAAGTGCCTCTGCAGATGCAGGTAAAACTACTCAGGATGGTAGCCAGAATGCCATAAGCCGAGCAGAGAAATTCTATGCAGAGCAGGGTATGCCAGAGCAAAACGAACAAAAAGTGATTGAGCTTAGCAGGTTAGAGTCAGAGACCACAACAGGCCAGGTTCAACCGCAGCAGGCAAAAACAGCTGAACAAAATGCCGCCGGTGCTGTGAGCAATAGCCAAAACGCAATGGCCGGGCAGTCCTTGGCAACAGAAAACACAGGCACTGACACTCCGCAGTTAACAGAGCAGACACAATTAACGGCGGCTCTGCTCGGGCAAACACCTGCTGCAGTGGCCGGGAAAGACAAAAATAAAACGCAGACAGCAACTTTTGCTGAATTCCAAAAATCTGCAAATGCTGCTTTGGTACAGCAGCAAAAACAGCAACAACAAAACGAAGCACAATACAGCACAGCCGCTGGCAAGGCCGGTGCTGATGCAGCTATAGCGGAAACGATGACTGCAGCGATTCAAGTGCCGCAGCAGGAAGGTGCAGCTGTGCCGGTGTTGGCTGCAACTGATAAATCTTTGGCGACAACTTCGGCTTTTAATCAGGCGGGTTCTCAGTCCGGCTCACAATCCGGTTCGCAGCAGCACAGCAGTTTTAGCCAGATTTTAGCGACCAAACAGGCCGATCCGCAGATCCAGAGTCAACCGGCGTTGTCTTTGCTCGAACCCAATGCCGCCACTCAGCTCAAAGAGCGGGTGATGTACCAGGTGAATCAAAAAATTCAGAGCGCCGACATCAGGTTAACACCGGAAGATTTGGGCACGGTGCAAATTAAAATAAATCTGCAGCAGGAGCAGTTGTCGGTGCAATTTGTCGTGCAACAAAGTGCCGCCAAAGAAGCGCTGGAGCAGCAGATGCCCAGATTAAAAGAGTTATTGCAGGAGCAAGGCATGGCGCTGACCGATGGTCAGGTGCATCAGCAGCAGAGTGAGCAGCATCAGCAACAGGATGAAAGACGCACGGCTGGCCGTGCGAATACCAGGGATGCGGCGGTTGGCGACGATGAGGCTGTGGTGCAACAGGTGCAGGTCGCGGTATCTGACCGGATGGTGGATTATTACGCATAACGGGCTGTCAAACAGCGCTCTGGCACAATCTTGATTGCGTTTGCCAGGACAAGCGGTAAATAATAGCAAAAAACCGCAACTGAACCGGAGTTCACATGGCTGCTGAAAAAGATCTGCAAATCGCTGATGGCGGAGCAAAAAAGAAAAAAATGATCATCATTGCCGCGGCAGTGGTGGTGTTAGGGGCTGGTGTTGGTGGTTATTTTGCATTCAGTGGCGGTGATGCCCCTGAAGCGGCACCGGCTACAGCGGATGCCGCCGCAGCAGAAGGTGAGGCGGCGCCGGCCAAAGCTGCGAGTGGTGAATTAGGCACTGCCTTGTATGTGTCGATGCCAAGGCCCTTTGTGTTTAATGTGCCGGGTGCATCGCGTGATCGGCTGGTACAAATTAAAGTGCAAATACTGGTGCGTGGCACCAATAACGAAGAAATTGCCAAACAGCATATTCCGTTAATGGAAAGCACTATGCTCAGAACTTTTAGTAAAGCCAATGCAGATGATCTGGTCACTGCTGCCGGCAAAGACACTTTAAAAGCGGCGGCACTGAAAGATGTGCAGGAAGCGCTGATTGGAGTAGCTGGCAGCCCGATAGTGGAAGAGATCCTCTTTACCGGTTTTGTAATGCAATAAGTCTGAGCATGCAGACAGAGGGTAACCAACTTGACTGATTTACTGTCACAAGACGAAATAGACGCGCTACTGCATGGTGTTGATGACGTCGAAGAAGAAGAAATAGAGGACGGTTCCGGCCCTGGCGGTCGTTCAGCCCTTGAATACGATTTTTCTTCTCAGGACCGTATCGTCCGTGGCCGGATGCCAACGCTGGAAATGGTAAACGAGCGTTTTGCCCGCCATATGCGGATCAGCTTGTTTAACATGATGCGCCGCACCGCCGAGGTATCGATCAACGGTGTGCAGATGATCAAGTTTGGTGAATACGTGCACACGCTCTTTGTGCCAACCAGTTTAAATATGGTGCGCTTCCGTCCGCTCAAAGGCACTGGCCTCATTACCATGGAAGCCCGTCTGGTTTTTATTCTGGTGGACAACTTTTTTGGTGGTGACGGTCGTTATCACGCCAAAATCGAAGGCCGGGAATTTACGCCGACCGAACGCCGTATTATCCAGATGCTGCTCAAACTGATTTTTGAAGACTACAAAGAAGCCTGGGCGCCGGTGATGGACGTGTCTTTTGAATATCTGGATTCAGAAGTCAACCCGGCGATGGCCAATATTGTCAGTCCAACCGAAGTGGTGGTGATCAGCTCCTTCCATATTGAACTGGATGGTGGTGGTGGGGACTTCCACGTGGCCTTGCCTTATTCAATGCTGGAGCCTATCCGCGAACTGCTGGATGCCGGTGTCCAAAGTGACAAAGAAGACACCGATTTGCGTTGGAGTAAGGCGCTGCGCGACGAAATTATGGATGTGAAGGTGAACCTCAGTACCAAGATGATGGACGTGGAGCTGACGCTGGAGCAAGTGATGAATATGCAGCCTGGTGACATTATTCCGGTGGAGATTCCGGAGCATATCACGGTGCTGATTGAAGATTTACCAACCTATCGCGCCAAAATGGGTCGCTCCCGCGACAACGTGGCGCTGAAGATTATTGAAAAGATTAAACGACCAGAGTCGGTTAAATCTGAAATGCATGTATTTACCAAAGGCGGCCGTCGTTTAGACAGCGACGCCGATATCAGTGAATTAGAAGCAGATTTGATCTTATCTGAACAACCAGAGGACAGATGGTAATGGCTGACGATAAAGACACCATGGACGAATGGGCAGCGGCTTTAGCCGAAGCCGAAGGCTCGACAGCAGGTGCCGAGCCGGTTGAACTGGAAGAGTTACAGGAAGAAAGGGCGCCGATTTCGGCGGATGAAAAACGCAAACTTGATACCATTTTAGATATTCCGGTCACTATTTCGATGGAAGTAGGACGGGCCAAAATCAGTATCCGTAACCTGCTGCAACTAAACCAGGGGTCTGTGGTGGAGCTGGAGCGGGTTGCCGGTGAGCCTTTGGACGTACTGGTCAACGGCACCCTGATCGCGCACGGCGAAGTGGTGGTGGTGAACGATAAATTTGGTATTCGTTTAACTGACGTCATCAGTCAGATTGAACGGATTAAGAAGTTACGCTGATGCGCTGTTGTTTGATCACCCTTGTTGTTGGCGCCTGGTTATTGCCTTTGCAGTTGCTGGCGCAGGTGGCAGAGCAGGCACCCGCTGCCGCTGCTGCCACCAAAGAAGTCAGTAAAGCTTCGGCCAATTTGCCTGGTGTCGGGCAGATCGTCATTTCTTTGGCGCTGGTGATTGGTCTGGTGCTGATGCTGGCTTTTGCCTATAAAAAAATGCAATTCAGACTGCCGGGCGCAAAACATTTTCGGATAGTTTCTACCTTAAGTGTTGGCCCAAGAGAACGTATCTTAGTTATTGAAATACAAGGAAAACAACGGGTAATTGGCGTCACGCCCAATAACGTAAATTTCCTGTTTGATTTAGAAACTCCGCTTCCTGAAGAAAAGTTGGCATCAGATTTTCATACGCAGTTACAGTCGTTCCTGAAAAAATAGATTGATGTCATGTTCAGATTGGTTCTCCTGCTGCTGGTGCTGCTAAGCCCGGCAGCTTTTGCCGACAACGGCGCTATGTCGGCGCTGCAAATTACCACCAACCCCGATGGGTCCCAGGAATACAGTGTGACACTGCAAGTCCTGGCCATGATGACGGCGCTCAGTTTCCTGCCGTCGATGATCATTATGATGACCTGTTTTACCCGCATCATTATTGTGCTGGCCATTTTGCGTCAGGCTATGGGTCTGATGCAAAGCCCATCCAACCAGGTGCTGATTGGCATCACTTTGTTTATGACCTTTTTTATTATGGCGCCGGTGTTTAAACAGGTAAACGACACAGCGCTACAGCCTTATCTGGCGGAAGACATCACCTCCTTGCAGGCGCTGGACGCCGCAATTATTCCGGTGAAGGCTTTTATGCTGCAACAAACCCGGGTCAAAGATTTAGAAACCTTTGCCGATATTGCCGGCCATCCACCCGTGGCCAGTAATAAAGACTATCCGATCACTATTGTGATCCCGGCTTTTGTGACCAGTGAGCTTAAAACTGCCTTCCAGATTGGCTTTATGATTTTTATCCCGTTTTTGATCATCGACCTGGTGGTCGCCAGCGTGCTGATGGCCATGGGTATGATGATGTTGTCACCGATGATAGTAGCGCTGCCATTCAAACTGATGATGTTTGTACTGGTGGACGGCTGGTTATTGGTGATGGGCACTTTAGCCACCAGCTATGGGGTTGGGACTTAATATGACACCGGAAATTTTTGTCGATGTGCTGAACGACGCACTTTATATGGTGATTTTGCTGGTCAGCGTTATTATTCTGCCGTCGCTGGCGATAGGTCTGGTGGTGGCTGTGTTTCAGGCCGCAACCTCGATTAACGAACAAACCTTAAGCTTTTTGCCCCGTTTAATTGTGACTTTGCTGGCGCTGATGTACGGCGGTCACTGGATGACACAAACCCTGATGGATTACACCACAGGTTTGTTTCTCAGTATTCCGACCGTGGTGAGCTAAGATGGAATTTCCGCTGCAAACGCTGATGCAGGCCATTGCAGATTTTCTGCTGCCGCTGACCCGGATTGCAGCAATGTTTTCACTGATGGCTGGTTTGGGCGCCAAAACTGTTCCTACCCGCATCAAAATGGGTCTGGCAGTGATGTTTACCCTGATTATTATGCCGGTTATTCCACCTGCCACAGACGTCAATTTAATGTCGTTTAATACCGTGATTCAGGTATTGCAGCAGATGATTATTGGCATGGCGATTGGCTTTATCTCTTTGATGTTTATCAATACTTTTATTCAGGCAGGTCAAATTCTGGCCACTCAGACAGGTTTAGCTTTTGCATCGATGATTGACCCGTCCAGTGGGGTCAGTGTGCCTTCGATAGGTCAGTTTTATCTGATTTTGGCCACTTTGTTGTTCTGGGTGTACGACGGACATCTCATTATGTTTCAGATGGTGGTGTTTAGTTTTACTTCTTTACCTATTGATGGCGGTTGGTGGGATGTTTCGCATTATTGGACTGTCGCCGAATTTGGCTTGTGGATTTTTTCCGCTTCGCTTGCCATTGTATTAGCGCCCGTCACCGCCATGCTGCTGGTGAATATGGCCTTTGGCATTATGACGCGCGCCGCTCCTCAGCTGAACATTTTTGCCATAGGTTTCCCGGTGACGATGATTTCCGGTTTATTGATCATGTGGCTGACGATGGACACTTTTGCGTATCACTTTAATTTGCAATGGCAGCACGGTATTGAATATACCTGCAAGCTGATTGGCTGCTAGGAGGTCCAATGGCAGCTGATACCGATATGGAAAAAACCGAAGACCCCACGAGTAAAAAGCTCGAGGACGCCGCGAAAAAAGGCAATATCGCCCGCTCCAAAGAGCTCGGAACTGCTTTTGTGTTGATGGGGTCGAGTCTTGGATTGTTAATTTTTGGCAGCGAGCTGGCTAGCACCACTTTGCAGGTGTGCCGGCGTTTATTGTCGCTGGACGCCAAAGACATGTTTGAAACCAATTCTATGTTTACCGCCATGGGCGCGGCCTTATCCACTGTGATGCCGCCGCTTTTGAAACTTTTTGCGCTGATTGTGATCGCGGCTTTTGTCGGTAACACCTTGCTTGGCGGTTATAACTTTACCTGGTATGGCGCTAGTTTCAGGCCGGCCAAAATGAACCCCTTGTCTGGTTTAAAACGGATGTTTGGCCTGCAGTCGCTGGTGGAGCTGTTAAAGAGCATCCTGAAAGTGGCAGTGGTCGCAGGTTTTGCCTACATGATGCTGAGTATCTTTTTCGACGATATTATGGCGCTGTCGTTAATGAACGACTTTGACGACATGTCAGATGCACTTTATCTGCTGGGCTGGATGTTTTTTGGTTTGTGCGCCAGCATGATTATCATTGCTGTGGTCGACGCGCCTTATCAAAGCTGGAATCATCACAAACAGATGATGATGACCAAACAGGAAGTGAAAGACGAATACAAAAACTCTGAAGGTAATCCGGAAATTAAAGGTCGTATTCGCCGGATGCAAATTCAGATGTCGCGCCGTCGTATGATGCAGGCGGTGCCGACTGCCGATGTGGTGGTCACCAACCCGACCCACTATTCAGTGGCCTTAAAATATGAGCAGGGTAAACACCGCGCCCCTGTGGTGGTGGCCAAAGGCGTGGACGAAGTAGCGCTTTATATCCGCCAGATTGCCGACGCCAACAAGGTGCCGATAGTACAATCACCGGCGCTGGCACGGTCTATTTATTTCACTACTGAAATTGATCATCCAATTCCGGATCAGCTGTTTGCCGCTGTGGCCCAGGTACTGGCTTATGTATTCCAGCTGAAGGTATACAAACGCGGGAAAGGTCAGAAACCAAGACCTTTGGCCAAAGATCTACCTATTCCAGAGGGTTACCGACATTAAAAGGTCAAAGCCTGTGAAAAAACAGCGGGTAAATTTCTCAGTCAGATCAGCGCTGACGTCATCTGTGACTTGCGAGCGAAGGTGCTGATTAAGCATAAAGCAATACCTGATTTGTCGCATTCTATTGCGTCTGATGTTTATCTATATCCCAAGATGCTACTAACTGGAACAGTTTTTGCCTAAGCCTTTAAAGCGTCAATTTTTTATCAGGCTTTTTATGCAACTTCCTTCAGTATTGGGCAAATTTGACCGCAGTCAGCTGCAACATGCCAAAGGGGTGGCTACACCCCTGTTAATCATGGCGGCACTCGCCATGGTGGTCTTACCTATGCCACCTATTCTGCTTGACGTGTTGTTCTCCTTTAACATTGCGCTGGCGCTGGTGGTGTTACTGGTCACCATTTATGTCAGAAAACCGCTGGAATTTGCCATTTTCCCTTCTGTGTTGCTGGTGGCCACTATTTTGCGGCTAGCATTAAACGTGGCCAGTACCAGGGTGGTGCTGCTGGAAGGTCATAACGGTCCTGGTGCGGCCGGCGCTGTGATCGAATCTTTTGGTCACGTGGTGATAGGTGGCAACTTTGCTGTTGGTATTGTGGTGTTTTTGATCCTGATCATCATTAACTTTGTGGTGGTGACCAAAGGTGCCGGCCGTATTGCGGAAGTCACAGCCCGTTTTACGCTGGATGCGATGCCGGGTAAACAAATGGCCATTGATGCCGATTTAAACTCAGGTTTTATCGATCAGGATCAGGCACGTAAACGCCGCGATGAAGTCACAGCCGAAGCTGACTTTTATGGTTCGATGGACGGTGCCACCAAGTTTGTCAAAGGGGATGCCATCGCCGGTTTAGTCATTGTGGGTATCAACCTGATTGGCGGTTTGTTTATCGGCATGATCCAACATAATTTGACATTTAGTGAATCTTTAGAAATTTATACCCTGCTGACCATAGGTGATGGTCTGGTGGCGCAAATCCCGGGTTTATTGTTGTCTATTGGTACCGCCATAATTGTGACGCGGCAAAACAAAGACACCAATATGGGGGAACAGATGTCTGGCCAGCTTGGCAATATCAAGGTGCTGACCGTCGCCGCCACGTTATTGTTTATTATGGGCATAGTGCCTGGCATGCCACATTTTGCCTTTTTATCACTGGCAGCTGCTGTTGGTGGTGCTGCTTATTTCCTGCAACATCAGAAGAAAAACCCTGCCAGTGAGCTGGTCGGCCGTGGTAAAGCTGAGCTGGTGCCTGGTACCTCCGACAATATCCAGCCACAAAAAGAAATCAGCTGGGACGATGTACAGCCAGTCGACATTATCGGTCTGGAAGTGGGTTATCGGTTAATTCCGCTGGTGGATAAATCTCAGGGCGGCGAATTGCTGACCCGGATCAAAGGGGTACGGAAAAAACTGTCACAGGAGCTGGGTTTTCTGGTGCCGGCAGTACATATCCGCGACAACCTGGATCTGGAACCCAACACTTACCGAGTCACCCTGATGGGGGTAACCAGCGGCAGCTCAGAGCTTCGCCATGACAATGAGCTGGCCATTAACCCAGGCCAGGTGTTTGGCACAGTGAAGGGGATTGCCACCCGCGATCCGGCCTTTGGTCTGGAAGCGGTGTGGATCCCGAAAAATCAGCGGGAACATGCGCAAACTCTGGGTTATACAGTGGTGGATGCCGCAACAGTGGTGGCGACTCATTTAAGCCAAATCTTAAGTAACAATGCAGCCAGCCTGCTTGGCCACGAAGAAGTGCAGAACCTTCTGGATATGCTGGCAAAAACCTCGCCCAAACTGGTGGAAGCTTTGGTGCCTGACACCATGGCGCTGACGGCTGTGGTAAAAGTGCTGCAAAACCTGCTGCACGAAGGGGTGCCTATCCGTGATATGCGCACCATAGTACAAACGCTGGTGGATTATGGCGCGCGTAGTCAGGATATTGACGTGTTAACTGCTGCCTGCCGCATCGCACTGCGCCGGTTAATAGTGCAGGAAGTGGCGGGTTCAGCCGATGAAATTGCTGTGATGACGTTTGCCCCTGAGCTTGAGCAGATGTTGCATCAATCGATGCAGGCCGCCGGCAATGACGGTTCCGGCATAGAACCTGGCCTGGCTGAACGTATCCAGAACTCGCTCAGAGAAGCCAGCCAGCAGCAGGAACTCAGTGGGGAACCTGCAGTGTTGTTAACTTCCGGCATACTGCGCTCAGTGATGGCACGATTCGTGAAATACACTATTCCAGGACTGCGGGTATTGTCCTATCAGGAAATTCCGGATGACAAACAGGTCCGGATCGTCAGTGTGGTAGGACAGGCGGGTTAGGAGTTAAAAGATGAAAATTAAACGTTTTGTAGCCAAAGACATGCGGACAGCTTTAACCGAAGTTAAAGAGTTTCTCGGCCCGGATGCCATTATTTTATCAAACAAAAAAGTGGCCGGTGGTGTGGAAATCGTCGCAGCCGTTGACCCGGAAGCCGCGCCGGCTAAGGCTCAGGCAGCAGCAGAAGCAACAGCGGCAACCAAGCCAACCAGCAAACCCCGTCTGGATATCCGGGTGGGCGATGACGAAGAAGAAGCCGAACCTGCAGATTCGCTGCGCGCTTTATTGGCGCGTCAGATGATTAAACAGCAAAAAGCGGCACCTGATCTTCAGGCCGCTGCTGCCGTCAATCCGCTGACGCAAAATCTGCAAAGTGCGATGCAGAGTCCACGTCAAAGTCCATTAAAAGCCAGAACAGAGCCACAGGAGCGTCAGAATTCTGTCACTTCAGGGCCAAATCTGCAGGAGCTGTCGGCACTGCAGAAACAACAAGCCAGTCTGATGCAGCAACAATTTGACGTGATGCGCCAGGAAATGCAGTCGATGAAACAACTGCTGCAGCATCAGGTGTCGGGGTTAATGTGGCAAGACCTCGCAAGACGCGAGCCAGTGCGCGCACTGGTGATTGAACAGCTGATCCAGCTTGGCCTGTCTGAGGCCATGGCCGATCAGCTTGCCTGCTTTATGCCGGAAGATATCAGCGACCGTGATGCCTGGAGTTGTGCACTGGAATTATTAGCCGGCCAGCTGACCACGACCAACGACGACATTATGCGCCGTGGCGGGGTGATTGCGCTGGTGGGGCCGACCGGTGTTGGCAAAACCACCACTGTTGCTAAATTGGCAGCGCAGTTTGCCAAACGCCATGGTGCAGATCAGGTCGCATTGATTACCACTGACACTTTCCGTATTGGTGCTTTTGAACAACTAGCCACTTTTGGCCGTATTATTGGTTGTCCGGTGAAACAGGCCAAAGATCACGAAGAACTGACATTATTGTTAACCCAGTTACAACAACGTAAGTTAATTTTGATCGACACCGCCGGCATGAGTCAGAGAGACGTGCGCCTGGCTGAAAATCTGTCGGCTTTGATGCATAATTCGCGTGTCAAAATAAAGAGTTATCTGGTATTGTCAGCAACATCCCAAGCAAGGGTCATGCAGGAAACTGTGGACCACTTTAAACGAATTTCACTGGCAGGTTGTATTTTCACCAAACTTGATGAATGCTTAAGTCTGGGTGAAATTATCAATGTCGCTGTTCAAAATGCGTTACCTGTCAGTTATTTGACCAACGGTCAACGGGTTCCGGAAGATATCGAAATTGCTGAAGCAACGGCGATGGTGACGCAGGCAGAACAATTACGCATGGCCCACACCAGTTCGGGGCATCAGTGGTATCAGGATGGTTTGACCCGGACGGAAGCAACCTATGCATAATCATGAATTAACTTACGATCAAGCCAGTGGCCTGAGAAGAATGAAACAGCGTATGGTCAAAGTAATAGCGGTCACAGGCGGTAAAGGTGGGGTGGGTAAAACCAACGTCACACTAAACCTGGCCATGGCCATGGCACAAATGGGCAAAAAGGTGCTGGTACTGGATGCCGACCTTGGCTTGGCCAATTGTGACGTGATGTTGGGTCTGAGGGTCGAACGTAACCTGTCTCATGTGTTATCCGGCGAAGCTGAACTTGACGACATTCTGGTTACCGGCCCTTTTGGTATCAAAATTGTGCCAGCCACATCGGGTACCCAATCAATGACTGAGCTGAGTCCGGCAGAACACGCTGGTCTTATCCGTGCTTTTAGTGAATTAAAAACCTCTTTTGATGTGCTACTGGTCGACACTGCCGCCGGTATCTCAGATATGGTACTAAGTTTCTCGCGTGCCTCACAGGATGTGTTGGTAGTGGTTTGTGATGAACCTTCATCGATCACTGACGCTTATGCCTTAATGAAAATTCTAAGCCGTGAACATGCAGTGCAAAAATTTAAAATTGTCGCCAATATGGTGCGCAGTTTAAAAGAAGGCCAGGAGCTTTTTGCCAAATTAAGCAGGGTAACTGACAGATTTTTGGATGTGACTCTGGAGCTGGTTGCCACTATTCCTTTTGACGAAAATGTGCGAAAAGCAGCCCGCAAACAAAAAGCCTTTATCGAAGCCTTCCCTAAAACGCCGGCTTCGCTGGCGGTTAAAACTCTGGCGACCCGTGCCGTACAATGGCCGGTGCCGCCCAGTGCATCCGGTCATCTCGAGTTTTTCCTGGAGCAACTTGTGCAACCACAGCATGAACCACGGGGTATGGCGTGAATAATCGCCTCGCAGCCTACGGTGCTGCTAATCAGATGCAATTACTGGTGGAGAAACATGCGCCGCTGGTGAAACGTATTGCCTACCACCTGCTGGCCCGATTGCCAGCCAGTGTGCAGGTTGATGATTTAATTCAGGCCGGTATGATAGGTTTGATTGAGGCGGCAAAAAATTTTGATGGCACCAAAGGTGCCAGCTTCGAAACCTTCGCCGGTATTCGTATTCGTGGTTCCATGCTCGATGAAATCCGCCGCGGTGACTGGACCCCCCGCTCAGTACACCGTAATGCCCGCCTGATTGCTGAAACAATAGCCGAACTCGAAGCAGAACTCGGACGAGACGTAAAAGATGTTGAAGTTGCTGAAAAACTTGATATAACTTTAGATGAATACCACCATATGCTGAGTGATGTCAGTAGTGGACGCATCATAGGCATCGAAGATTTAGGTGTCACCGACGATGCCTTGGTTACTGCAGATGATCGTGAAAATGATCATTTATATGAAGAGCAGGCTAACGATTCGTTTCAACAGGCTTTAATAAAAAATATCAGTAGCTTACCTGAGCGGGAAGCAATAGTATTGTCGCTATATTATAATGACGAACTAAATCTGAAAGAGATTGGCGAAGTCTTAAGCGTCAGCGAATCTCGTGTCAGTCAAATCCATAGTCAGGCACTGGTGCGGTTAAGAGCCCGGATGCAGGACTGGTTGTAATACTTGAGAATAACCATTGAGGTATCTCGTCGGAGGGGATTTTGGATAAGAATATGAAAATTCTTGTGGTAGACGACTTTTCTACTATGAGACGCATCATCAAAAACCTGTTGCGCGATCTTGGCTTTACCAACGTGTCGGAAGCAGATGACGGCAGTACTGCACTTCCAATGCTGCAAAACGGCGATTTTGATTTTGTCGTAACAGATTGGAATATGCCGGGTATGCAAGGTATTGATTTACTTCGCGCTATTCGTGCTGATGCCCGACTGAAACACATTCCGGTATTGATGGTGACTGCGGAAGCCAAAAAAGAACAAATTATTGCCGCAGCACAGGCCGGTGTGAACGGTTATATCGTCAAACCTTTTACTGCAGCCACCTTACAAGAGAAGTTGTCTAAAGTTTTTGAACGCTTAGGTTAACCGTATCTGACAAAGGAGTGGCGCCATGTCTGCAATTACGGCACCTATGATCACCTTGGAACAGGCTCGTGAGCTTGTGCAGTTGTTGGAAATGGAGCAGCAGGAAGCTGCAAATGAACTTGTGCAGGGGCTTGCAGTGCCCGGCTCCTCCGAGTTGTTCGCCGAAGTAGGCAAACTTACCCGTCAGTTACACGATTCCCTGAAAAACTTTCAGGTTGACCCAGCCATCGATAGTTTGCTCACCGAAGATATTCCGGACGCCAAACGTCGGTTGAATCATGTTATTGACATGACAGAGCAGGCGGCCAACAAAACGATGGACGCCGTTGAATCCTGTCTTCCTATCGCTGATAAATTAAATTCCGACATTTCTCATATCTTACCTGCATGGCAAAAGTTGATGAGTCGGAATATGAAAGTTGGTGAATTCAAAGAGTTATGCCATAGTCTGAACGGTTTCCTAAGCCATGCTTCGAACGATGCAACCGCTTTGCAATCATCACTGACTGAAGTTTTGATGGCGCAGGATTATCAGGATCTCACCGGACAAATATTGCGTCGTGTTATTGAGCTGGTGCGTGAAGTTGAAGACAGTCTGATAGGGCTTCTGACAGCATTTGGTCATCAAAATATCGCTGTACTGGATAAACCAGCGCCTGTGGTTGCGAAAAAACCTAAAGCAGGCCACGAAGCTGAAGGCCCGATTATTGACGCGCAGTTGCGGGATGATGTGGTGCACGGCCAGGACGACGTTGATGATTTATTATCGAGTTTAGGTTTTTAAGAGAGGTGCGGTAGCATGGGCTTTGATTTAGATGAGGACATTTTACAGGATTTCCTAGTCGAAGCCGGCGAGATCCTCGAGCTGTTGCAGGAGCAGTTGGTCGAACTAGAAAATAACCCCGACGATGCCAGCTTATTAAATGCAATATTTCGTGGTTTTCATACGGTTAAAGGTGGTGCCGGCTTTCTGTCGCTGACAGAGTTGGTGGACGCCTGTCATGGTGCAGAAAACGTCTTTGATATTCTGCGCACCGGAAAAAGAAGGGTGACGTCTGAGTTAATGGACGTGATCCTGCAGGCATTGGACGCCATTAATGAAATGTTTGCCAATGTTCAGAACCGGCAACCGCTTGAACCTGCCTCGCCTGAATTATTAGATGCATTACACCGCCTGAGCGAACCCGAGTCAGAAGACGAAGTGCATGCCGCACCTGCGGTTGCGGCTCCTGTTGCCGCTGATGAACCTGAAATGAGTCTGGATACTTTTGATGCGGCGGTGTCGCTGGAAGTTGAAGGTGGCGGTGAAGCCAACTCAGGTTCAGTGGACGATATCACAGAAGATGAATTTGAGCGTTTGCTTGATGAACTGCATGGCACTGCAGCGCCAGGCCGTTCAGAGCCTGTGTTGGCCAAAACAGTAGCGGCACCGGTACTGGATTCAGGTTCAGACGATATCACTGATGATGAATTTGAAGCCATCCTGGATCAATTACATGGCAAGGGCTCTTTTGTTCCTGCCAGCCATGAATCTGCGCCTGTGGTAAAAGCCGCAGCGCCTGCAGCCCCTGCTGCAGCTGAAAAATCTCCGGATGACATCAGCGACGAAGAGTTTGAATCCTTATTAGACGAGTTACATGGCAAAGGTAAAGCACCTGTGGGGGCGGCTGAACCTGCAAAAGCAGCAGCGCCTGCGGCAAAACCGGCAGCTGCGGCTCCGGCGGCAAAAGCAGCGGCGCCTGTAGCTAAAGCAGAACCGGCCAAAGCTGCGGAAGTTGTCAAAGCGCCAGCCCCTGTTGCAGCAGCAAAAGATAAAGATGGGGATGACAGCAAAGGTGCAGCCGCTGATACTACTGTGCGGGTTGACACCAAACGCCTCGACCAGATCATGAATATGGTCGGTGAACTGGTGTTAGTACGTAACCGTCTGGTGAGTTTGTCTGCAGCCGCCCAGAATGAAGAAATGAGCAAAGCCATTTCGAATCTGGATGTAGTGACGGCTGACTTGCAGGGCGCTGTGATGAAAACCCGGATGCAGCCGATCAAAAAAGTATTTGGCCGTTTCCCGCGCGTGGTACGAGATTTAGCAAGATCGTTACAAAAAGAAATTAACCTCGAGCTTGAGGGTGAAGACACGGATTTAGATAAAAACCTGGTGGAAGCGCTGGCCGATCCGCTGGTGCACTTGGTCCGCAACTCGGTGGACCATGGTATTGAAATGCCGGATGTTCGGGCCAAAAATGGCAAACCACGGACAGGTCTGGTTAAACTTGCCGCCCAGCAGGCCGGCGACCATATTCTGTTAACTATTCAGGATGATGGTGCCGGTATGGATCCCGAGAAGCTGAAATCCATCGCTATCAAGCGCGGTGTGCTCGATCCGGATGCTGCAGCGCGGATGTCGGATACCGAAGCTTTTAATCTGATTTTTGCCCCTGGTTTCTCGACTAAAGAGCAGATTTCGGATATCTCCGGCCGTGGTGTGGGTATGGATGTGGTGAAAACCAAAATCAACCAGCTCAACGGTACTGTGCATATTCATTCGAAGTTAGGGCAAGGCACCTTACTGGAAATTAAGGTTCCGCTGACTTTAGCCATATTACCAACGCTGATGGTGGTGGTTGGCAAACAGCCATTTGCATTGCCACTTGCCACAGTGAATGAAATTTTCCATCTGGATTTATCAAAAACCAATATTGTTGATGGCCAGTTGACCATAGTGGTGCGTAACAAAGCAATTCCGCTGTTTTATCTGGAGCATTGGCTGGTGCGTGGTTCAAATCAGAAACTGCGCCGTGAACAGGGTCATGTGGTGATTGTGCAGTTAGGCACCCAACAGGTTGGTTTTGTGGTGGACTCGCTGGTGGGTCAGGAAGAAGTGGTGATTAAACCGCTGGATGCCTTGTTGCAGGGCACGCCTGGTATGGCTGGCGCCACTATCACATCAGACGGTGGTATAGCGTTAATTCTGGATGTACCAAACCTGCTCAAACATTACGCGAAAAAGTCCAAGATCAAGTTTGACCGGTTTAACAATTTAACTTCATAAGCGAGTCATCTATGTCGATCAAGGTATTAGTGGTAGATGATTCGAGCTTTTTCCGTCGTCGCCTGACCGAAATTCTGGCAGGCGATATGGAATTAACTGTGATAGGCACTGCCAACAATGGCAGGGAAGCGGTTGAAAAAGCGCTGGAGTTAAAGCCGGATGTGATCACTATGGATGTGGAAATGCCGGTGATGGACGGTATTGCCGCGGTGCGGGAAATCCTGAAGCAACAGCGGGTGCCGATCCTGATGTTTTCTTCGCTGACCCATGCCGGCGCCAAAGCCACACTGGACGCTCTGGATGCCGGAGCCGTCGATTTCCTGCCGAAAAAATTTGAAGATATTGCCCGTGATAAAGGTGAAGCCATTGAAGTGCTGCGCCAGCGGGTTAAAGCGGTCGCGCGCAGGCGTTTGTTTGTGCGCCCATCAGCAACAGCCGCAGCGCCTGCTCCTGCAGCGAGGCCTGCGACTGCACCGCTTGCACGTACCCCCCTGGCACGTGCTGAATTATTAAAAAGCCCGGAGCGTGCTGAAAACACTGAAACTCAGCCGGAACGTCCTTTTAAGGCGTCGGGTAAAAGTTACAAATTGTTGGCCATTGGCACTTCAACAGGTGGCCCTGTTGCGCTGCAAACTATTATCACTGCACTTCCTGCCAATTTCCCATTGCCGATAGTACTGGTACAGCATATGCCTGCTGCTTTTACCGGTGCTTTTGCGGCCAGGTTAAATTCACTGGCGAAAATTGAAGTACGTGAAGCTGTTGACGGAGACCTGTTAAAACCTGGCGTGGCCTATCTGGCGCCAGGTGGTAAACAAATGCTGGTAGAAGGTTCAGAGAATCAGGCCAAGCTTCGTATTAAAGAAGACGATTCGCCCCGTATAACCTTTAAACCCAGTGTGGATATTACCTTTGGTACCGCCGCTAAAGTGTTCAGCGACAAAGTGCTGGCCATAGTGCTGACCGGTATGGGATCGGATGGTCGTGATGGTTGTCGTTTACTAAAACAATTTGGCTCCCGCATCTGGGCGCAGGATGAAGCCAGCTGTGTGGTATATGGTATGCCACAGGCCGTCACCAGTGCCGGCTTAACCGACGTTGAAGTCAGTTTGCCGGAAGTCGCTGGCAAAATAATTGCGGAAGTCGGTCATGGATAAACTGTCAGTCGCTGGTTTGATTCTAGGGCTTGCGGCCATAGCCAGCGGTTACACCCTGCATGGTGGTGATTTAGCAACCTTATTTGATATACCAGCGCTGGTGATAGTACTGGGTGGAACTCTGGGGGCAGTGCTGTTCCAGACTCCTTTACCACAGTTTACCGTGGGCATCAAAATGTTGGCCTGGGTGTTCCGCGCCCAGTATGTGCCGCTGAATGCCACAGTCGAGCGTTTGATTAACTGGGGAACAGCTGCCAGAGCCAATGGTTTTTTATCACTGGAAGCAGAAGCGCTGCAGGAGAGTGATCCTTTTTTGCATAACGCGCTGAATTTGCTGGTGGATGGGGTAGAACCTGCCATTTTGCAGGACGCGCTGGATGCTGAACTAACACTGGAGCGTGAACGTTTAATGCGCTCGGCCCGTATTTATGAAGCCATGGGTGGTTACAGCCCGACAATTGGCATTATCGGTGCTGTGCTTGGCCTGATTCAGGCGATGCAAAACATTGATAAACCTGAATTATTGGGCAGTGGCATTGCAACAGCTTTTGTTGCAACAGTGTATGGGGTTGGTTTTGCCAACCTGGTGTTTATTCCTATTGCCAACAAACTGAAAAGTGTGGTGGTGCAGCGTACTTTGTATCACGAGTTGATAGTGGAAGGTGTGGTGTCTATTGCCAACGGTGAAAATCCAAGGGTTATAGAGCGTAAACTTGCAGCTTACCGGGTCGGATAATTTTATGTATCGGTATCGTGAACGTCATCAGCAGATGGACCAGGAGCCACTCGACCGCTGGCTGGTGTCTTATGCGGATTATGTCACGCTGATGTTTGCGCTTTTTGTGGTTTTGTATTCGTTGGCGATCGCCAAAGAAGAAAAATTCAAAACCATTTCAACCACTTTGGCGCAGGTTTTTGAAAAAGCGCCGGTGCCACAGACTGGGGTAAAAGGGCCGGACGTATTAACCGATAACAAACCCCGCAGTGATTATCAGAAGTTTGGGTCTTCTTTGGAAACCGCTACCGGGCCGGAACTGGTGGCGGACGCGAAAGAACAAAACGTGCAAAAAGATCCACAGTTTGGCAACCCGCTGGTATCTTTACAGGAGCAACTGACTCAGTCGCTGGCCAACCTGATTGAACAAGGTGTAGCCAAGGTAGAAAATGACGAAGACTGGCTGACAATTCAGCTCAACAGTGGTTTGTTGTTTCCAAGCGGTAGTGCGGTACAAACCTCGTCAGCACGGGTACTGCTTAAAGAAATTGTCGATATTTTGAACCAGACCAGCAATATAGTGCGGGTGCGTGGTTACACTGATAATCAGCCGATGAGCAATGAAATTTTTCCATCCAACTGGGAACTGTCGATGGCAAGAGCCACCGCAATTTTACGTGAATTACAAAGTCTGGGTGTCAAGCCCGAGCGGTTGGCTGCTGAGGGTTATGGTGAGTTTGCGCCTTTTGCCGATAACAGTACAGAGCGGGGCCGGGCTGAAAACCGCAAGGTGGTTATTGCCATTTCTAAATTTGCAGCGCGGCCGCTCAACACACAATCACAGTTGCCATCTGAAGCAACACCAGCAGAGTTGAAGCAGGTGTTACAACAGGCCGCAACTTTGCCAGCTGAAGATGGCACCATTCATGTTATCCGCTTACCGCACGGGGGGATCAGAATTACTTCTGCACCGCCGACACCGGCAGATAACCAAGAACAAAAAAACGGGAATAATTAATTGGTCGTTTGGACTATTGCAAATCAAAAGGGTGGTGTAGGCAAAACCACCTCTACTGTGACATTAGGTGCGCTGTTGGCAGAGCGTGGCCACAGAGTTTTATTGATTGATACCGATCCTCATGCTTCATTAACCTATTATTTTGGTATTGATGCAGAGGAGCTGGAAAACAGCGTTTACGACATTTTTATCCGCGGTAAATCCATCAGCAAAGAAGAGATCATGCAGTCGTTATGCCCAAGTGGCATGAATAATCTGGATATTCTGCCCTCGTCTATGGCACTTGCGACACTGGACAGATCTTTGGGCGATAAAGGTGGTATGGGCTTAATTCTGAAAAAAGCCCTGGCCAAAATTGCCGACGAATATGATTATGTGCTGATCGATTGCCCGCCTGTAATTGGGGTGTTGATGGTGAATGCTATGGCCGCCTGCGACCGTATCCTGATCCCGGTGCAGACCGAGTTTTTGGCGCTTAAAGGCCTGGATCGGATGCTGGCCACTATGCAGCTGATGCAAAGCAGTAATCAGCCAGGCTATCAGTTCACCATAGTGCCAACCATGTACGACAAACGCACTAAAGCTTCACTGGAAGCTTATAAAGAGCTCAAAGCAAAATATGGCGATTTGGTTTGGTCTGCGGTGATCCCAATCGACACAAAAATGCGTGATGCCAGTCTGGCACAAACGCCGCCGCCTGTGTATGCGCCTAAATCCCGTGGTGTTTTTGCTTACAATACCCTGTTAACTTATTTGCTGCAGTTAAGCCCGGAGCCTGTGCATGAGTGATCTGGTTGCCAGTCATAAGGTAATGCGCAACTATTTGGCTGCACTGCTGACCGAAGAGCAGGAGCCGGAGGTTCAGACGAAAGTTGCTGAAGTGAAAAAACAGCAGCTGAATCAGTTATTGGCGACAGTTCAGCCTGACAAGCCTAAGGCTGCAGCAGTCACAGTGGCGAAAGCTGCGCCTGTTGTCGCTGCAACACAGCCTAAGATTGAAGCAAAAGTTCAGCCGGAAATAGTCAAACCAGCCCCGGTAGTGACAGCCAACAAAGTTGTGGTGCCAGAGGCTCTGACCAATACAGCGCCGCCGGCAGCGCCTGCTGTGCCAGTTGTTGAGAAAACCTACCGCCAGGGCCGTTTCCAGGCGCTGTTTTTTGAGGTGGCAGGTTTAAAAGTGGCATTACCGCTTAAAGATTTAGGCGGCATTCACAAAATCACTGCGATCAACACTTTACCCGGCAAGCCGCTCTGGTATAAAGGGGTGATGTTATACCGCGAGCAAAAAATTAATGTGGTGGATACAGCCCGCTGGGTGATGCCAGAAAAGTACGATCAACAACTGGCAGAAAGTCTAAACTATCAATATGTTATTATGCTGGGCAAAAGTTCATGGGGTATTGCCTGTGAATCCTTGATCAACACAGTAGCCTTAGAACAAGAAGACGTAAAATGGCGTGAGGCCCAGGGCAAACGCCCATGGTTAGCCGGATTGATTAAACAACATATGTGTGCTTTGTTAGATGTGGATGCCTTGATTGCGTTGCTCGCGCAGGGCGCAGGCAGTTCAGACTAAGCACGGACCAAGGTAGAGGAGCGATTCATGAGCAATTTATTGGCGCAAGCAGGTAATAGCAAAGAACAAAATGATGTAGTACTGCAATGGGTGACCTTTAAGCTGCAGGAAGAAACCTACGGCATTAACGTGATGCAGGTGCAGGAAGTGTTGCGTTATACCGACATTGCGCCTGTGCCTGGTGCGCCTTCTTATGTGCTTGGTATTATCAACCTGCGGGGTAATGTGGTTACTGTGATAGATACCCGTTCACGTTTTGGGTTGCCGCCTTCTGATGTCACCGAAAACAGCCGTATTGTAATTATTGAAGCGGATAAACAGGTGATTGGTATTCTGGTCGACAGCGTGGCTGAAGTAGTTTATTTACGCGGTTCAGAAATTGACACAGCGCCAAACGTCGGCACTGATGAAAGCGCTAAGTTTATTCAGGGTGTATCAAACCGTGATGGTGAGTTGTTGATCCTGGTTGACCTGAACAAACTGCTCACTGATGAAGAGTGGGACGAAATTACTAGTATTTAAGCGGTTCCTGCCTGTGCCTTTTCCAATTGAATGGTTAACCCTCGCCATAGTACCGGCAGTAGCAATACTGCTGGTTTTTGTTGTGGTGTGGCAACACAAAATAACGCAGCGGCAATTGTTGCTGCAAACTGAGCGGATGGAAGAGTTGCAGCAAGCCTTTAATATTAGCCGTGCTGAAGTAGAAGAGTTACGAAACGGTGTGATTGGTGTTGGCCAGCGTATTTTGTCGGCAGAACGTTTGTTACAACAACTGCAGTTATCGCAGCAAAGCCAGGCCGCTGAGCTGGAGCAGTTGTCAGAACACCAGCAAAAAATTCAGCTTGCCGATCCCGAATCAAAACTATACAGCAGGGCGATGAAAATGGTTCAGCTTGGTGCCGGCCTTGATGAAATTATGCAGGAATGTGAATTACCCCGCGCCGAAGCTGAGTTATTGCTAAATCTGCATCGCCAGCAAAAAGGTTAACTGGACGGTACTGCAGCGGGCAATAACCTGCTGTTAAACTCTGTTTTAAAGATTAATCTAAAGTTTTTGCTGTGAGCCTAATCTGCCCTCGCTTATTTATTGGCTTTGGCTGTTTTCTCCTCCTGTATTGCCGCCACTGTAAAACCCTTCTTTGTTTTTGTTCCTTAATCGGTCGCAACCGCCTGAAAACAGTGTGGTTGTGCGCCTTTATTGCACCCTGCAATGCTGTTACTTTCAACTGAGGTTTGATAAGCTGCGTGCTATTTACGGCTAAGCTACGGGATCTGCTTATGTTAAAGGTACTCAGTGTGTTTGGAACCCGGCCGGAAGCTATTAAAATGGCGCCGCTGGTCAATTTATTAAAACAGGATCCGGCCATCGACAGCCGTGTATGTGTTACGGGCCAACACCGCGAAATGTTGGATCAGGTGCTGAAATTGTTTCATATCGTACCTGAGTATGACCTGGCCATAATGAAAGCAGGGCAGGATTTATATGACGTTTCGACCAGTATTCTGTTAAATATCAAACCCGTACTTCGTGATTTCCAGCCTGATATAGTTCTGGTGCATGGGGATACCAGCACTACTTTTGCTGCAGCGCTGGCCTGTTATTATGAAAAAACTGCCGTTGGTCATGTTGAAGCTGGGCTTAGAACCGGTAATATTTACAGCCCATGGCCGGAAGAAGCCAACCGCCGTTTAACCGGCGCTATCACCACTTTACACTTTGCGCCTACTGCGACCTCTCAGCAGAATTTGTTATCCGAAAATGTTGATCCGGCCAAAGTGTTTGTCACCGGCAACACAGTCATAGACGCGCTGCATCAGGTGGTTGCCAAGATTGACGCCGACCAGCAATTATCCGCTGATTTTGCCAGCAAATTCCCTTATGGTCAGGACGGTCGCAAGCTGATTTTGGTCACAGGTCATCGCCGCGAAAGTTTTGGTGCCGGTTTTGAAAACATTTGTGCGGCACTCAAAGCCATTGCTGAACAGTTCCCTGATGCCGACATTGTGTATCCGGTGCATTTAAACCCCAATGTACGTGAACCAGTGTTCCGTTTACTCAGCAATGCCTCTAACGTGCATTTAATTGAGCCACAGGATTATTTGCCTTTTGTGTACCTGATGAGCCGCAGTTATCTGGTACTGACCGACTCGGGTGGTATTCAGGAAGAAGCGCCGTCTTTGGGTAAACCTGTGCTGGTGATGCGTGATACCACAGAGCGGCCTGAAGCTGTGGCTGCCGGTACTGTCAAGCTTGTAGGTACAGACAAAGATAAAATTGTCAGTGAAGTCAGTAAATTGATGACCGATAGCCATTATTATCAGACCATGAGTTTTGCCCATAACCCTTATGGTGATGGCCAGGCATGTAGCCGTATTGTGGATGCCATTAAAGCTTATTTTGGTAAATAACAGATAAAAAGCGGAATAGGCCACAAGAGCTGCAGCACTTTGTGGCTTTTGACGTTGTGGAGCCGGTAAGAACAACAAGCCAGGCGCACAACAACAAGGACAGCAGAGAAAATGATGAATAGATTCGAACAACGTCAGCAGGAATTGCTGGCAGCACCAAAAACCTGGCTGGTGACAGGCTGCGCCGGTTTTATTGGCTCTAACTTATTAGAAACCTTATTAAAACTGAACCAGAAAGTGGTGGGGCTTGATAATTTTGCCACCGGCCACAGGCATAACCTGCAGCAGGTGCAGCAGCTCGTGACGGATGAGCAGTGGCAGGCGTTTCGTTTTATTGAAGGGGATATCCGTGAGCTCAGTGACTGCCAGACTGCGGTTACCGGGGTGGATTATGTATTGCACCAAGCTGCTTTGGGCTCTGTGCCGCGGTCCATTAATGACCCTATCGCCACTAATAACACCAATATCAGCGGCTTTTTAAATATGCTGCAAGCCGCCAAAGAGGCCGGTGTGCAGGGTTTTGTCTATGCGGCGTCAAGCTCGACTTATGGTGACCATCCGGCTTTACCTAAAGTGGAAGCCAATATTGGTAATCCATTGTCGCCTTATGCAGTCACCAAATATGTGAATGAACTCTATGCCGACGTGTTTTCCCGCTGTTATGGTTTTCATAGCACAGGTCTTCGCTATTTTAATGTGTTTGGCCCAAGACAAGACCCCAATGGGGCTTATGCCGCTGTGATCCCAAAATGGACAGCTGCAATGCTGGCGGGCGATGATGTTGTGATTAATGGCGACGGTGAAACCAGCCGTGATTTTTGTTTTGTCGCCAATGCAGTGCAGGCAAATATTCTGGCGGCCACCACCGCGCTTGGCAAAAGTGAAGTCTTTAATGTGGCGGTAGGTGACAGAACCACGTTAAATGATTTATTTCACGCCATTCAGCAAAGGCTCAGCGCCAATGGTGCCCACTATCAAAAAGAACCGCTATACCGCGATTTTCGCGCCGGTGATGTACGCCATTCGCAAGCCGATGTCAGCAAAGCCGAACGTTTACTCGGTTATGTACCCAGCCATACGCTGAGCGAAGGCCTGGCAGTCGCCATGCCCTGGTATATCCGCCATAACAGTCAATGATGCGCCGCTTCGGTTCTGTACAGCATACAAAAAGGGATATCGAATGAAAGTCACAGTTTTTGGCATTGGTTATGTCGGGTTAGTGCAGGCTGCCGTATTGGCTGAAGCCGGACATAAAGTTTGTTGTGTGGATGTGAACCCTAAACGGGTGGCAGATTTACAAGACGGTATTATTCCTATTTTTGAACCTGGCTTGTCAGCCCTGGTGCAGCAGGGCGTGGCACAGGGACAACTGGAATTCACCACAGACGCTGCCATCGGTGTGCATTTTGGTGAATTGCAATTTATTGCGGTGGGCACCCCGCCTGATGAAGATGGTTCGGCTGATTTGCAGTATGTGTTAAAAGTGGCCACCAGTATTGCGCAGCACATGACTAGCCCTAAAGTTGTGATTAATAAGTCCACAGTGCCAGTTGGTACCGGCGATAAAGTCAAAGCTGTAATAGCCCAAACTCTGGCGCAGCGTCAGGCCGATATTGATTTTGCCGTAGTGTCTAACCCTGAGTTTTTAAAAGAAGGGGCTGCTGTTGCGGACTGCCAGCGGCCGGATCGGATTATTCTGGGCACCGACAATCTTTGGGCAGAACAGCAGTTAAGAGAGTTATATGCACCTTTTAACCGCAATCACGACAAAATTATTGTGATGGATGTCAGAAGTGCAGAGCTCACCAAATACGCAGCGAACTGCATGCTGGCTACTAAAATCAGTTTTATGAATGAAATGGCCAATCTAGCTGAGCTTTTGGGCGCAGATATTGAGCAGGTGCGTCATGGTATCGGCTCTGATCCGCGGATCGGTTACCACTTCATTTACCCGGGTTGTGGTTATGGCGGTTCTTGTTTTCCCAAAGACGTGCAGGCACTGATCCGCACTGCGGAACAAACCGGTTACAACACCAGTTTGCTCAAGTCGGTGGAAGCAGTGAATCACGCGCAAAAACACAAGTTATTTGCCAAGTTGGCGCAGCATTTTGATGGCAACCTGACTGGTAAAACTATTGCCATCTGGGGTTTGAGTTTTAAACCAAATACTGACGATATGCGGGAAGCACCAAGCCGGGCACTGATGGAAGCTTTATGGGCCGCGGGTGCAAAGGTGCAGGCTTTTGACCCTGAAGCCATGGAAGAGACTCAACGAATTTATGGCATTAGAGCAGATTTACAGCTGGTGGGCACGAAAGAAGCTGCTTTGCATCAGGCTGACGTGTTGGTGATTTGTACTGAGTGGAAAACCTTCAGATCACCGGATTTTGACCTGCTAAAACAAAGCTTGCGCCAGCCAGTGATTGTTGATGGCCGCAATCTGTTTGACCCGGCCAAAATGCAGCAGCTTGGTTTTACTTATTACGCAATAGGGCGGGGCGACAGTGTGCGTAAGTACTAATGCAGGCTGCATGAATAAACAGGTTATCAATGTAAAAATGTTCATACCAAGCGAGGGTTAATGAAGGTTATTGTGACGGGAGGCGCGGGTTTTATCGGCTCGGCATTGGTTAAAACCATTTTGCATCAGACTGACTGGCAAGTGCTGATCCTGGATAAATTGACCTATGCCGCCATAGCGCCGGACTTGTCTGAGCTTAGTCCTGATGGACGATGCAGCTTTGCTCAGTTGGATATATGTTGTGCTGAACCTTTGTCGGCGTTTATCAACACTTTTGCACCTGACGCTATATTTCATCTTGCGGCCGAAACTCATGTTGACAGGTCTATTTCAGGGCCTGCCGATTTTATTCAGTCCAATATTTTCGGTACTTATCAACTGCTTGAAGCAGCAAAACAGTATTGGCTGGGTTTATCTGATGTCAAAAAACACGCTTTCAGATTGTTGCACGTGTCGACCGATGAAGTGTATGGCGACATTGCTGCAAATGAACCTGCTGCCACTGAGTTGAATCCATACGCTCCAAGCAGCCCCTATTCTGCGTCAAAAGCTGCTGCAGATCACCTGGTGATGGCCTGGCATCGGACTTATGGCTTGCCGGTCATTATTACCCACAGCTCCAATAATTTTGGACCAGGTCAATATCCTGAAAAACTGATCCCAAGGATGATCTCAAATGCACTCAGGCTGGAGCCGTTACCTTTGTATGGCGATGGTCAGCAAATCAGGGACTGGCTTTATGTGTACGACCACGTCCATGCACTGCTATTGGTGATCCAGCAGGGGCAGGTTGGCAGCAGGTACAATATAGCCGGAGATAACCAATTAAAAAATATAGACTTAGTGCTGATGCTAGCAGAGCTGCTGGATGAGTTGGCTTTTGATAAAAAAGGTACACTGCAAAGTTACCGTGATTTGATTCAGTTTGTTCAGGACAGACCTGGCCACGACATTCGTTACGCACTGGATGCGTCAAAGATTCGGCATGAACTGAGCTGGTCCCCAGCTGCGGATTTTAAACAACGTCTGCGTGAAACCGTTTTGTGGCATCTTGCCAGCCTATCAGGGGGGAGGATGGGTAAAAACGGGAAATGTGACGTTTGAATTGTGTTTAGTAACAGTTGATTACATGGAAAAACCTCGCTGTTGAGCAATCAGACATAGTAGAATATCCGGCTTGCGTTTTAGTGCCTTTATGAGCCTTGATATGTAACTTTATGTTTTGTATTGGTTTTGCGCGAATTTTATAAGAAAGATGGAGTAACATAGTGACAAATTTTTTTAGAAAGCTTACCGCCTTTTTAGCTGTTGGATGTCTTTCATTTGCCCTGCAAGCAGCTACCCCGTCTCCTGCGATGATGGCTCAGTTTAATAAATTGCCAAAATCGGAGCAGGCCAGGATTGCAAAACAATACGGTCTTAAAGTAAGTGATCTGAAAAAATCAAAAACCGAAAGCTCATCAGATACCGAAGAAAAGAACGAAGCTGACGCCTTTACCGAGAAAAATAAAAGCTCAGTAAAAGAAGAAAATCTTGCAGAAAGTAAAAGCAAGGAGCCCGCGCGCTTTGGACTAAGTTTTTTCGAAAATATTAATACAGAACTTGATACAAAGACCGGTACTCCGGTACCGAGTAACTACCGTATTGGTCCGGATGACGAGCTCAGAGTTCAGGTTTTTGGTGCTAAACCAATGGATGAAGAACTTCAGGTGGCCAGAGACGGCACTGTATCTATCAGTGAGATAGGTGTAGTTTCGGTAGCAGGATTCACTTTTGCCGAAGCAAAACAATTAATTACTCAGCGTATCCTCGCTGCTAACGTAGGGGCTGAAGTGAACGTCAGTATGGGACAGTTGCGCACCATCAGCGTTATTGTTGCCGGCGAAGCAAAACGACCAGGTTCTTACACTGTTCCTGCTTTATCTTCAGTGGTTGATGTATTAGTGCAGGCCGGCGGTATCAGTGATATTGGTGCACTGCGTGGCATTCAGCTGCAGCGTAAAGATGGCACAAAAATAGCCATAGATTTATATCGTTTATTGCTTGGTGGCGATTCTAATGTTGATCAGGCCTTGCAAAATGGCGACGTGGTCTTTATTGCCCCTTATACCGCTCTAGCAGAAGCTGCAGGCGAAGTATTACGTCCTGCCCTGTATGAGATTGGCTCCAATGAAACTGTGGCAGATCTGGTACGCATGGCAGGCGGTGGCAAGGCGCAGGCTTTTTTAAATGGTGTCACTCTTGAGCGCATTGAAAAAAATGCGGTGCGCACCATGATCAATCTCGACCTTTCATCGGCCAGAGATTTACAACAACCAATCCATAATGGTGATGTGGTTCGTTTTGGCAAGGTGTCTTCAAATATCCAGAACAAAATCGAAATTATCGGTGCTGTGGCGCGGCCTGGTATTTACGCCCACCGCGAATCTATGCGTGTCAGCGATATCTTGTCATCCATCTGGGCTGATTTAACCATTGACACCGATTTAGATTATGCGTTGGTTGTCAGTCGTTCCGGTAGCAACAATAAGATATCGATTCAACAATTTAATCTGGGCAAGGCAATCGAGTTCCCGAAAAGTAGTGATGATCTGTTGTTACAGGGCCAGGACTCTATTTATGTTTTCAGTTATAACGCGCCAAAACTTCGCGATGAAGTAGATGCATTATTGTTTGAACGTTATCAGGAAGCGTTAACTTTATCCGGCGAGATGACGGTGTTAAATAAAGAATTAACGCCTGAAACCAGTGAGAAGTCTGAGGAACAAGTCCGTTCCCTGATTTCCAAAGCCGGTTTTGCCAGCCTGGCTTTTAGCCTGGTACTGAATGAAGAAGAAACTGCACTCTCTGAAAAGCGTCAGCTGGTTGAAACAGAAGACTCAAAACGTCAGCGTGAGTTAATGCAGCGTTTGCCAGAGAGTCACCACAAGCTGGTGGCAAAGCTAATGCGTGAATTCCTTGATGAGGTGCATAAAAAGCCAGAGATACGCCAGCTCTCTGCCGGTCTGACACGCGAAGAGTTGTTATTTAACCTGCTGAATGAATTAAAAACCCGCAGTTCTGGCGTATCAAATCATGCCGTGGTTTATGTTTCTGGCGAAGTGAAATACCCGGGTCAGTACCCTAAGCCAGAGCAGGGTTCAGTTGAAGACTTAATTTCAGCTGCCGGTGGCTTATTGCCTGGTGCCTTCCTTGAACGGGCAGAGTTAACCAGAGCCACTATTAACGAAAGTGGTGCTGTTCAGGTTGAACATATGGATATCAAGCTATTTGATGAATTGTCGCAAAAGACGCAAACGCTGTTACAAAGCCGCGACAGGTTAAATGTGTTCCGCCTGACTGACTGGGATCAGGAACAGAGGGTCACTATTGCTGGCCAGGTCCGGTTCCCGGGCGAATATTCAGTGCGCAGCGGTGAAACCCTGGCTGATGTGTTAAAACGCGCCGGCGGCCTGACGCAAAACGCCTTTCCCCAGGGCGCTGTGATGATCAGGGAACAGGTAAAAGCTCAGGAAGTTGAGCAAATTACCAAACTGACGCAACAATTGCGCCGCGACATCGCAGCCCGCACTTTATCTGCTGAGTCAGCAACCCTCAGTACTCAGGATGCCTTGTCGATGCTTAGCGAAATTGAAAAAGTGAAGCCGGTTGGGCGACTGGTCGTTGATGTAAAAGCTGTTGCTGAAGGCAGTCAGGATGATGATTTTGTTCTAGAAAACGGCGATTACCTGATGATCCCAACCCGCAAAACCACAGTGTCCATTGTGGGTGAAGTACAACATCCTTCCAGCCACAGATACAGAGCCGGCCTGACACTGGACGATTATATGCGTTTGGCGGGCGGTTCGAGAAAACGGGCTGATGAAGACCGTGTTTATATTATCCGTGCCGATGGTTCAGTACTGGTGCCGCAGAAACAAAGCTGGTTTGCCTTAAGCAGCGAGGAAATTCAGCCAGGCGATACCATTGTGGTGCCACTTGATACTGAATTTAAAGACAATATTAGTTTATGGGCTCAGCTCACCCAAATTTTCTATCAAAGTGCAGTTGCTTTAGCCGCAATTAATTCCTTTTAGTGCTTAGGATGATATTTGGTTGCATTTGATATCTTATTCGTGATGCAACACCTAAACAGCTTTGCCTGGTCTTTCTGGCAAAGCTGTTTATTTAAGTTAGATATATGATTCCGCAAATAAATTTTATGTTTCAAAGGTATTTGAAATTCTGTTGATCTAGGAGTTATTCGTGATTCAAACCGAAAGTAGACAAACCACTGAAATGCAGATTGGTTTTCTGGACATTCTCGCTCAGCTTACTCGCTACAAAGTCCTGGTACTGCTCTTTATGGTCATGGTCTCATCATTCTCGGTGTGGATTGCTCTAAAAATGCCGAATGTCTATCAAACGGTTGGAATCTTCGCGCCTGCAACTGACAAAAAATCTGGTTTGGGTGGATTGGGTAGCCAAATCGGAGGCTTAGCGTCTTTAGCTGGTATTAGTTTATCAGCGGGTGGGGCTGTCGATAAAACAGACCTGGCGATCGAGTTGTTGCGTTCAAAAGATTTTATCTCCCGTTTTATTCAAAAGTATGATTTAAAAGTATTAATCATGGCGGCAGATGGTTGGGATATGAATTCTAACCAGATTCGAATTGATCAAGAAAAATATGATACAGAAAATAAGATATGGCTCAGAACGCCAAAGGCGCCCAGATTGCCAGAGCCTAGTTATCTTGAGGCTGCAGAGGAGTTTAGTAAACTACTGGATGTGTCTAAAGATAAAACCACCTCTATGGTTAAAATTACGCTTGAATATTATTCGCCTGTTTTAGCCAAAAATTGGCTAGATTTACTGGTTGAAGAGGTAAATGAAGAAATTAGACAACGTGATGTTTTAGAAGCAAAAGCCAGTATTGATTATTTAAATAATCAGCTCGCCACAATTAACATTGCTGATATAAGAGAGTCCGTTATTCAAATTATACAAGATCAAACAAAGACTTTGATGTTAACAAATATTCGAAAAGAGTATGCGTTAAAAACCGTAGACCCAGCCTTTATTCCCGAGGAAAAGTTCAAACCACGCAGAGCAATTATCGTAATTATGTCTGTATTTTCTGCATTTCTGCTGTTGATGTTTGCTGCTTATTTAAAGATATCTTTATCATTTGTGAGCAGAAACAGTTGAGATGAATAGTCGGGTTGTGCAAAGTATAAATTATTCTTTAGCGTATCAGGATGAAAAACGATCCAGATTCCTGCCACTTTTCATCTCAATACTCGTTGCTACATGCTTTATACTGATTGATTGGCCAAGGGTATTTGGTGGTGATTTTGAAGACAGACAAGTATTTTTTTACATTTTCTTAGGCAAGACTGACTACGATATTCCTCTAAGCTTTGAAACATTTTTCTTTTATCTGTTTAATGAGCAATTATGGGATAAAGGTGTTCGATATCTAAATGTCGAAGTAGGATTAACAGTACAGGAGATATTTCACGTTGTATCATTCTTCACTGTGTTTTCTTATGCTTATTTTATTGCTGTTCGTGTAGGATTGTTTGGTGTTGTTTTTCTTATAAATCCGTTGATCGTTGATTTAGCATATTCGCAACTCAGGCTTGCCGCTGCCATGTCTTTTATACTGGCAGCATATAACATCAGGCATGTTTTGCTAAGAGTGATTCTTTTATCCAGTGCGTTTTTTATACACACAGCAACTTTTCTTTTTGTATTTATCGCACTTGCTTCTGCATATTTGCTTAAAAAATCTTATAAGGGCGACTACAGCAGATACTTCACGCTCTTTTTATTAACATTCGTAGGTTTTTTAGTGGCGACAGTTGTCGGCCCCTTGCGTGCAGTGATACTTGAATTTATCGGTGACCGAAGGGTTGACTATGACATTGCGGCATCAACGATGCTCTATGCATCGATGTGGATATTTTTGCTATGTGTTAGTATTTTTCAAAATAAAGAATTTATTAACAACCTGACAAATGCCATCGCTATCGTATTTTTATCTGTTTTTGTGTTTTGTACGGTATTTTCTGTGTATGGGGTCAGGTTCTTAGCTGCTGGCTTTCCTTTTATTATTGTCATGTTACTGAGGTTATCGCCAGTAGAGCGCCCCTTCGTTATTATGATGTTTTCTGGTTACGCCATGGTTCAGTGGTTTCTTTGGTTCAGGTAATTCCTGGTGCTGAATTTAACAATTAATTTAATGTAAGGGATGATATGAATACGAGTTTTTCAGTTGATAAAATTGCCATTATTGGCCTTGGGTATGTTGGTTTACCTCTTGCTGTAGAGTTTGGCAAAGTTTTACCAACGGTTGGCTTTGATATTAATGCCCATCGTATTGCCGAATTGCGTTCAGGTAACGACCATACGCTGGAAGTCTCGCCAGAAGAGTTATCTCAGGCTTCACTGCTTACTTTTGAGTCTGATATTGAACAGATCAAAAGTGCAAATTTTTATATTGTGACAGTGCCCACGCCAATTGATGAACACCGGCAACCTGATCTGACACCATTGATCAAAGCCTCTGAAACATTGGGGCGGGTGGTTAAAAAGAATGACATCGTCGTTTTTGAATCCACTGTGTACCCGGGCGCGACTGAAGAAGTCTGTGTCCCTGTGATTGAGCGTATTTCAGGTCTGAAATTTAACCAGGACTTTTTTGCCGGATATAGCCCGGAGCGTATTAACCCGGGTGATAAAGAGCACAGAGTCACCACCATTAAAAAAGTAACTTCTGGCTCAACACCTGAAGTTGCTCAGTTTGTGAATCAGGTTTATGGCCGCATAATTACGGCGGGCACTTATCTGGCCAGCAGTATTAAAGTGGCAGAAGCTGCCAAGGTTATCGAAAATACCCAACGTGACTTAAATATTGCGTTAATTAATGAACTGGCGGTTATTTTTAACCGCCTTGGTATTGATACCGAAGAAGTGTTGCTGGCTGCTGGCACAAAATGGAACTTCCTGCCATTTCGTCCGGGTTTAGTGGGCGGACACTGTATCGGTGTTGATCCCTACTATCTGACGCATAAAGCTCAGGCTGTTGGTTACCATCCGGAAGTGATTCTGGCCGGCAGACGCATTAACGATGGCATGGCTAAATATGTGGTGTCTCAGCTGGTAAAAGCGATGATCCGCCGTAACATTCAGGTGTCGGCGTCCCGCGTGCTGGTGTTGGGTCTGACCTTTAAAGAGAATTGTCCGGATATCCGCAATACCAAAGTTGTCGACATTATTGCTGAACTGAAAGAGTACGGCATGGTGCCCGACGTGTTTGACCCATGGGTAGATGCACAAGAAGCAAAAGCTGAATACGGATTAGAGCTGGTAAAACAACCGGCACACCATAGTTATGATGCCGTGATTGTTGCTGTGGCGCATGGACAGTTTAAGCAATTGGGAGCAGAAGGCATCAGAAGTTTCGGCAAGGCTGAGCATCTTGTTTATGACCTGAAGTATTTGCTGCCCAAAGAAGGTAGTGATTTAAGGTTATAGTTTTATCCCGTTTGGCCTTTACCACACAATCTTGTGCAGCCCTGAAATCAGGGCTGCTCTTTTATTTGTAGCGCTCATGATTGGTAACTAACTTGTCTGTCAGATCCAACATTATTTTAAATACGGTCAGTCAAATTTATATGGCGCTGTTATCAGTCGCCACGTTGCCGTTTTATATCGATATGTTGGGCAGTCAGGCCTATGGTTTGGTTGCGTTTTTTATGCAGCTACAAACGATGATTGGCTTACTTGACATTGGGATCTCTGCCACAGTTTCACGCAACACCGCATTATTTGGTGCAGGTAAATTAGCCCGAAACGACTATTTTGCCATGCTGCGCAGTATTGAATTTTCTTTTGTGGTTGTTGCGCTCTGTATCCTTGGCGGTGTTTTTTCAGCGCCTTTACTGGCGCAGTCCTGGTTGAATCTCGGTGATTTTTCTGTTGTTGTCGCCCGCGATACGATACAGCTGATTTTTGTGGTAATTGCTCTGCGCTGGATGCAAACCTATTACCGGGCCATAGTGCTTGGTGCCGAGCAGCTGGTGTGGCTCGGCTGGTTTAATATTCTGGTATCGTCGGTGCGGATCTTTGGTGTATTACCTTATTTGTATTTGATCTCGGGTGATGTGCTGGACTTTTTCCTTTATCAAATCGTCGTCAACTTTATTGAATTGATGTTGCTGTTTTTCCGCACAAACAAAATAGCGGGATTCCGGCAAGGCGAACGTTTTGGAAAAATCAATAAAAGTGCCTTGTCTGATGCAATAGGCAGTTCGTTGGTTGTTGGCCTCACCTCATTATTGTGGGCGGTTATTACACAGGCCGATAAATTTCTCGCATCGGGCATACTGCCCATTGCCGACTACACGGCCTATAGTCTGGTGATTAGCATCTCTTCGATTTTGTTGTTACTTTCCGGTACTTGTATTTATGCAATAGGGCCTGCCATGGCGCGGTTGCTGGCTCAGGATAAAAAGTCAGAAGCTGTGGCTGTTTTCCGGAATATTTCGCTGGTGGTGTCCCTGATGCTCGGTTCTGCATCTGTTGTGGTGATTGGCTGGAGTGAGTCTTTGTTATTTGCCTGGACGGGTAATGTGCCGTTATCGCAAAAGGCTGCCGAATTTTTACCTTTATACATGCTGGCAACGTTATTTTTTGCCTTAGGGAATTTGTCTTACGCTATTAATTACGCAATAGGCAATTTTCAACTCAGATTAAAGTATTCAATCATCAGTCTGTTGCTCTACCTGCCAGCCCTTGCAGTCTTGTTATGGCTGTTTGGTGAACAAGGTTTGGTGTACGGCTGGTTGATTGTCAACTTGTTATTTTTTGTTGTCCCCCAGTTCTTCCTTTACCGCCAGCTGGATCACAGCTTGTATAAAACCTCGATGGTGCAAGATGTCTGCGTACCTGTGATGGCGGCGATGTCGGTGCTGTTGCTGGTCTTTATTGTTGATCTCCGCCCCTTTAACCGACTGGAAATATTCGCAGTTTTAACGCTGATTGGCTTACTGTCCCTGGTTGTGGCTGTGCTGCTGTCCAGAGCAAGATTGTTATTGTTGCCGCAGCTGCGACAGTTGCTTAGAAAATGACGTTTTTTGTCAGACCACATCATGTTTAACATTGATACCGCATCAAAACCACATCGCGCCATTGCCGTCATTGCATCATTTTTGTTTGCTGTGTTTTTTTCTATGGTGGACTGGGAATGGGTTCATGGCAGCTTTTTTGTTGATAGGGAAGTGTATTTTTCTATTTTCAGAAATGCGCCTGATGTTGAGATTTCATTTAGTTTTTTCCAACTTGTCGCATTTATCGTCAATGAGCAACTATGGAGCCAGTTGATTCGTGGTTTACATGAAAATATTGGTTTGTCGCTGACAACAGTTTTTGGTGTGATTAGTTTTTTATTAGTGTTTAGTTATGCCTATTTTGTATCGTCGCGGGTTGGACCATTAGCCATATTATTGCTCATCAACCCTCTGTTAGTTGATTTAGCTTTTTCGCAATTAAGAATGTCGCTGGCGATGGTATTTCTGTTAATTGCATTTAATTGTAATCGCTGGTTATACAGATTACCTTTTCTACTGATTGGTTGCTTTATTCATACCGCATCTTTTTTATTTGTCATCATGGCACTTTGTGTATTTGTCTCAGTCTCATTGGCAGAAAAATACCGGTTAAACCGGTTTAATTGTTATTTTTTGTTGGTGTTCACAGGTTTTTGTATTGCGCTGGTGGTAGGTCCATTACGTACCTTCATACTCGAACAGTTGGGTGACAGAAGAATCGTATATGATGCGCCCGCTACAACCTGGACTTACGCTTCGGTGTGGGTGGCTATTCTGGCCGCAGCAGCTTTGCAGTTGAGTGCTTTTTTCCGTAACCATGTGAATGCTATCGCATTGGTATTTTTGTCGGTGTACACATTTTGTACATTGTTTTCAGTGTATGGATTACGATTTTTAGCAGCTTCATTACCATTTTTTGTAGTAGCATTGTGCCGTTTTGGTTCTTTTGAACGTGCTTTTGTTGTTTTAATCTTCGCTGCCTACACAATAGTGCAGTGGGTTTATTGGATCCGATAGATGAATATTATGTTTTTAGTAAGCTCACTACAGTTTGGTGGGGCTGAGAGAGTTGCCACCGTATTATGTAATGAGTTTTCAAAACAGCATCAGGTGTCGCTGGTTGCCACTTATGGTGGCCTGGAACCCTGTGTTTTTGAACTGGCTTCATCTATTAAATTACATTACCTGGCCCGCGAATATCCTTGTTTTAAAGGAAAAAGTTCTGGCTCTTTTGCCAGACTGCTGAAGTTGCATCACCTGTTTAAAACAGAAAAACCTGATGTTGTGATAAGCTTTTTACCCAATGTGAATGTGATGGCGGTGATTGCCAATGCCGGCATCGGGCTGCCGTTGATCATCTGTGAGCGAAGTGATCCTGAGCATTTTCCAATGTCAGGTTTTTGGAAAATGATGTGTAAATACATGTATCGTTATGCCGATATGCTGACGGTGCAAACCCAATCCGTTGCCGATAAAGTGGGCCTTTTATTCCACCTGCCTGATTTGGTCCGTGTAGTGCCAAACCCAATTCCTGCTTCTTTGGCAGCGCAGCCCCTTGGCGTATCTTCTGAACCTAAACACATTTTATGTGTGGGCCGGCTGATGCCGGGTAAACAGTTTGAACACATTATTGAGGCTTTTGCTTCATTGCAGCCAGAGCTGCCTGACTGGGAGCTGCATATAGTGGGTGATGGTCCGCACATGGCGGTACTGCGTCAGTTGGTGAGTCGTTTGGAGTTGAGTCAGAAAGTGAGATTCTTTGGCAGTGTGGAAAACCCTTATCCGCAAATTGCCCGATGTGATGTTTTTGCCATGGCGTCGGCTTTTGAGGGGTTTCCAAATGCCTTGCTCGAAGCGCTGGCGCTTGGTCGTCCGACTGTGGTTTACGATTGTCCGAGTGGACCTGCTGATATGACAGAGCAGGGTGCTGTTGCAAAGCTGGTACCACTGAATCAGAAAGCGCAGTTCACTGCGGCGCTCAGAGCGCTTGCGCTCGATGAAGAAATGCGGCTTCAACTTGGCAGGCAAGCCCGTGCCTCTGTGATGGCGCGTTATGCCTTGCCTGTTGTCACAGAACTCTGGTTTGAGCTGATTGCACAAGCACAGCAGCATAGAAATAAATTACCTCAGGCCGGGCTGTCGTTTTAAAAAAGGATTGATTGTTATGTGTGGTTTTGCCGGATTTTTCGCCCGGGTTCAAGGTGATTTTAATTGTTCTGAGGTGCTCACTGCGATGGGCAATGCCATCCGGCATCGCGGCCCTGATGATGCCGGGATATGGCAGCATCCGCATTTGCATCTGGGGTTCAGCCACAGACGGCTGTCAATTCTGGATCTATCGGCGGCAGGTCATCAACCCATGCTCTCGGCGACGGGTCGTTATACCATTATTTTTAATGGCGAGATTTATAACCACCTGAGTTTAAGGCAAGAGGTAGAAACACAGGGCGCCAGATTGTGGGCCGGCCATTCAGACACTGAAACTCTGCTGGCCTGTATGGACAGATACGGTTTTGCGGCCACTATTGCCAAACTCAAAGGCATGTTTGCAATAGCTGTCTGGGACGAGCAGGAGCAGCAATTATTGTTTGCCCGCGACCGATTGGGCGAAAAACCCTTGTATCTGGGCTGGTGCGGTGACTATCTGTTATTTGGCTCAGAACTCAAAGCGTTACGCGCGCATCCGGCTTTTGACAGCCGCATTGACCGCCATGCCCTTGCGCAGTACATGCGCTACAGCTACGTGCCAACACCACGCTCCATTTACGCAGCTATTGAAAAATTACCGCCAGGTTATATTGCGTCGGTGTCATTAAACCGCCCCGGTTCTATTGATAAAACCCAATATTGGTCATTGCCGGCTGCTGTTGCGGCTGAGCCACAACAAGAAACCAGTGTTGAGGGTTTACACCAAAAATTACGCGAAGCGGTGCAATCACAAATGATTTCAGATGTGCCGCTCGGGGCATTTTTGTCCGGTGGGGTTGATTCCTCCCTGATTGTCGGACTGATGCAATCTATGAGCAGCCAGCCGGTGAAAACCTTTACCATTGGTTTTGACGTGCAGGAATTTAATGAAGCCGGATACGCAGCTGATGTTGCGCGTCATTTAGGCACTGAACATCATGAAATGATGGTAAGCGGTGCTGACAGTCTGGCGGTGGTGCCAAGGCTCAGTCAGATGTACGACGAACCCTTTGCCGATTCATCACAAATCCCGACCTATCTGGTGTCGGCACTGGCCCGTCAACATGTAACAGTGACGCTGTCCGGCGATGGCGGTGACGAACTCTTTGCCGGCTATAGCCGGTATCCTCATGTGGCGGCCAAATGGCAACAACAGCAAAAATTGCCAGCTGCACTTGGGCATAGTCTGGCGGCTTTGGGGCAAACACTGTTGCCGCAGCAGCTGAACCTGCTGTCTTCCCGCCTTGGCTTGCAGGGCGCAGGTAACAATACGCTGATGAAAGTCTCCAAAGGCCTGGCGGGTTTGGCTGCTGAAAACTTCGCTGATTATTATCAGTTATTTCTGACTCATCTGACGCAGCAACAAAGCCAGCAACTGGTGCTTGCGGCAGAGGGTGTTGTTAACAGCACAAACACAGGGGACTCAGCTGAGAACCCCATCACTCAGATGATGTATCTGGATACCGCAGGTTATATGACGGACGATATTCTGGTGAAGGTTGACCGTGCTTCGATGGCGGCGTCGCTGGAAAGCAGGGTGCCGATGCTGGATGTTGATGTGATTGAATACGCGTTTCGGATGCCGCTGTCGCAGAAATATCAGCAGGGTACAGGTAAAATTTGTCTGCGGCAGATTTTGGATCAGTACGTGCCACGCAGCTTGATCGAACGTCCGAAAAAGGGTTTTGGGGTGCCTCTGGCACGCTGGCTGCGGCATGAACTGCGCGACTGGGCAGATACATTACTGGAACCAAAAATGCTCCAACAGCAGGGTTACCTGAATGTGGCCATGGTCAGCCGGATGTGGCGTGAGCATCTGGACGGCACCGCTGACTGGCACTTTCAGTTATGGAACATCCTGATGTTTCAGGACTGGCTGGCATCACAAGATACCACTTATTCGTAAGAGCCGCGGGTGACTGGGCTTGGTGACTTGTGTACAATTGCCCGGTTTTTGAAATTTGTTCCTGAGATGACTGCAAAATAAATTGGCTATTGATCTGAAGAAGAAAATTGAGCTTTGTCACATTATCACCGACCTTGATGTCGGTGGTGCCGAGTTTATGCTCAAACGTTTGCTGGAGCAGGAACCTGAGTATAAAGAACGGGTTGTTGTAATTTCGCTGATGGATCATGGCAAGATCGGACAGCAACTGATGCAGGCCGGTTTTACTGTGTATGCGCTGAATATGAAAGGCAAGCTGGCTTTCCCGCTGGCATTGCTGCGCTTAACCCGTTTGTTACGTCAATTACAGCCGCTTTTGGTGCAAACCTGGATGTATCATGCCGATTTACTCGGCGGCCTTGCGGCATATTTTGCCGGTATTAAAACCATCGTCTGGGGCATTCACTGCACAAAATTGCCGATAGGCCGGCCTCTCACCTGGGCTGTGATGAAAGCCTGTGCATTATTGTCGTATAAAATCCCATCCCATATCGTGTGTGTGGCTGATGCAGCACGGCAAATGCATATTAACTACGGTTATAAGTCTGCGCTGATGTCGGTGATCCCCAATGGTTTTGCCATTAACCCTTTGCTTGAGCGCCCTTTGGGCCATCAAGCCCTGCTGCAATTTCCACAATCACCTGCACCTTTGGTGGTGGGCGCTGTGGGGCGTTTTCATCCGGATAAAGGTCAGGACATTTTATTAAATGCGGCAGCTTTGGTTGTCGAAAAAAGACCGGATATTGTGTTTGTTTTAGCTGGACGCCAATGTGACAACAATAATCCAGCGCTGCAGCAGCAGATTGCGGCCAAAGGATTGCAGAAACAGGTCATTCTGCTGGGCGAACGCGACGATGTACCGCAGTTACTGACTGAATTTGATATGTTTTGTCTGCCATCGCGCAGTGAAGCTTTTCCGGTAGCCCTAGGGGAAGCTATGCTGGCGGCTCTTCCCTGTGTTGCCACTGATGTGGGTGATTGCCGTTGGCTGACCGGCGACATATTCCCGCTGATCCCGCAGGGCGATGCGGCTGTTCTGGCGCAAGCCATCCTTGAGATGACAGACAAGCCTGCAGCAGAGCGTCATCAGCTTGGTGTAAAAGCCCGGCAGCGGGTGATTGAGCTGTTTTCAATTGACAGTGTGTCAAAGCGTTACCGGCAATTGTACCGGCAGTTAAATCCGCAATTTTCAGAGCAGTCAAAGCTTGAATAAATTGTCCGGTGCCGAAAAGGGAGCTTATAGCGGCACGTCTCCCGGAAAAAAATTAGTGATTGTCACCACAGTGCCAGACACACTGGAGCTGATTCTGGAGTCACAACCACAATTTCTGAACGAGTGTTATCAGGTGGTTGTGGTGAGTTCGGCGCAGCAAAGGCTTGCGGCCTTTGCGCAAAAAGAAGGTGTCGATTTTGAAGTGGTGCCAATGAACCGCGGCATTTCACCACTTGAAGACATAAATTCCATTTTTCAGATGTACAAGGTACTGAGAAAACACCAGCCGGATCTGGTGCATTCTTATACACCCAAGGCGGGCATGGTGAGCGCCATCGCCGGCTTTTTTGCCCGTGTACCGGTGCGTGTGCACACCTTTACCGGTTTGATTTTTCCATACTGCAGTGGCGTGAAAAAGTTCATCCTTAAGCAGATTGACCGGGTGATCTGCTGTTTGAATACGCATATAGTGCCAGAAGGCGAAGGTGTAAAACAAACCCTGGCACCTTTGTGTTATAAGCCGTTGAAAGTGATTGGTTATGGCAATATTGCCGGTGTTAATTTAATGCACTTTAACCCCTCAGAGCCAGAGGTTGTGGCCAAGGTGGCCGCGTTAAAATCAGAGCTTGGGCTTTGCGGAAAAACCGTGTTTTGTTTTGTCGGCCGGCTTAATAAAGATAAAGGTATTAAAGAACTTTGTGATGCCTTTCTGACATTAGATCCGCAGAAAAATGCCTTGTTAATAGTCGGCGGACTGGATGACGAAAATCCGGTGGATGCGCAAACCCTGCAAAAATTGCAATCGTCTCCGGCAATTTGCCTGCTGGGGTTTCAGCCGGATGTGCGGGTGGCGTTATTGGCGGCCGATGTATTTGTCCTGCCAAGCTACCGCGAAGGTTTTCCCAATGTGGTGTTACAGGCCGGCGCTATGGCGAAACCGGCTTTGGTCACCGATGTGCATGGTTCCAACGAAATTGTGCAGCACGGGCTCAATGGCTGGATAGTTCCTGTGCGCGACAGTCAGGCGCTGTCGGCACAAATGCAGATGATCGGCGGTATGACACAGAGCGAGCTTGCTGAGGTAGGGCGTCAGGCCCTCGCTTTGGTTCATGCCCGTTTTGAGCGGAGTTTTTATCAGCGTCAATTATTGGCGTTCTATCAGGATATTCTCAGTTGAAAAGGCTATTTGATATTGTTGTTGCGCTGACGGCTTTGCTGCTGTTATCGCCATTATTTTTGCTGTTGTTTGTATTAGTGCGGCTGAAATTAGGTGCGCCGGTGTTATTTCGCCAGGCAAGACCCGGCTTAAATGGCAACATTTTTAACATGATTAAATTTCGCACCATGACCAATGCTGTGGATAGTCAGGGGGTTGCTTTAAGTGATGCCGAACGTTTAACACCTTTTGGTGCTTTGCTACGTTCAACCAGCCTGGACGAATTACCAGAATTATGGAACGTGCTTAAAGGGGATATGAGTCTGGTTGGGCCAAGGCCTTTGTTACCTGAATATCTGAGTCTGTATACGCCAGAGCAGGCTAAACGTCATCTGGTGCGGCCCGGTATTACCGGTTGGGCGCAAATCAATGGCCGTAATGCCATTAGTTGGGAGCAAAAATTTGAGTTGGATGTTTGGTATGTGGAACATCAAAGTTTTTGGCTCGACTGCAAAATACTGCTGCTGACTGTACTGAAAGTTTTTAAACGTGACGGCATCAGCAGTGAAGGTGTAGTCACCACTGAGAAATTTACCGGAAGCGCCAAACAATGAAGACGCTGGCAATTTTAGGGGCCAGTGGCCATGGCCGTGTCGTCGCAGATGCTGCGCTGCAAAGTGGGCAATGGCAGCAAGTGTGTTTTTATGATGACGCTTACCCGGGTTTACAAACAAATGGTCGTTTTGCGGTCGTTGGCAATTCCGCTGATCTATTAACATCGGGTCATGCTGCAGTTGTGGCCATTGGTGACAACAAACGCAGGTTAGAAAAGCATCTGTGGCTGAAACAACAGGGTGTTTTGCTGGCCACTGTTTGTCATCCCGCTGCTGTGGTGGCGTCAGATGTCAGTATTGCCGACGGCACCGTGGTGCTGGCCGGCGCTGTAATTAACCCGGGCGCAGTGCTGGGTGAAGCCTGTATTGTAAATAGCAGGGCTGTGGTGGAACACGACTGCCAGTTAGCGAACGCTGTGCACTTAAGTCCCGGCGCCTGTCTGGGCGGCGGCTGCAAACTCGAACAAGGCGTTTGGGTTGGTATTGGGGCAGCAGTACGTCATTTAATGACACTGGGCGAATTTTCTATTGTTGGTGCCGGCTCAGCTGTTGTTAAACCTGTGCTGGCACGTCAGGTTGTCGCTGGTGTGCCGGCACAATTGCTCAAAATGAACGAATAATGGTGTGATATGTTAAATACAGCTTTTTCGGCTTGGCCGTCTTTTACTCAGGAAGAAGCAGATGCTGTGTCCAGAGTGATTTTGTCTAATAAAGTGAATTACTGGACAGGCCAGGAATGTCGTGAATTTGAGCGTGAGTTTGCCGATTGGTGTGGTACTGAATATGCCGTCAGTTTACATAATGGCACTGTGGCACTGGATGTTGCCCTCAAAGCGCTGGGGGTAGGTCAGGGTGATGAAGTTGTAGTCACACCCAGAACTTTTTTAGCTTCGGTGTCCTGTGTGGTGAATGCCGGTGCAGTGCCGGTGTTTGCCGATGTTGATTTAAACAGTCAGAACATCACGGCAGAAAGTATTAAAGCGGTGCTAACGCCCAAAACCAAAGCTGTGATCGTGGTGCATCTGGCAGGCATGCCAGCCGATATGGACCCTATTATGGCGCTTGCCACCGAGCGTGGTTTTTTTGTCATTGAAGATTGTGCCCAGGCCCATGGTGCCAAATATAAAGGCCGCTCTGTCGGCTCTATTGGTCATATCGGTGCCTGGTCTTTCTGTCAGGACAAAATCATGACCACTGGCGGTGAAGGTGGCATGGTGACTACCAATGACAAAAACCTCTGGGCAACAATGTGGTCTTTTAAAGATCACGGTAAAAGTTTCAGCTCTGTGTATGAAAAACAACATCCACCGGGATTCCGTTGGGTGCACGACTCCTTTGGTACCAACTGGCGCATGCTGGAAGTACAAGCCGTGATTGGCCGTATTCAGTTAAAAAGAATGGCGGACTGGACGGCAAAACGCCGTGCCAATGCCGCTTTATTAGATGAAGCTGTGGCCGATATTCAATTGTTACGCCGTGTTCAGGTGCCGGCAGATTGCGAACATGCTGAATATAAACATTATTTCTTTGTCAGACCTGAATTTTTAGCGCCGGGTTGGAGCAGGGATCGTATCATCGAAGAAATTACCCAGCGTGGCGTGCCATGTTATCAGGGCAGTTGTAGTGAAGTGTATCTGGAAAAGGCTTTTGACAATACCGGCTGGCGTCCGGCCGAACCTTTGCCAAATGCCCGGCAACTGGGTGAAACCAGCCTGATGATGTTGGTACATCCAACTTTAACCAGCGCCGAAATTGAAAAAAGCTGCAAAGTATTACGTGAAGTTGCGTTGCTTGCTACCGTGTAACATTGATTGAGAATCTAAATTGGCCTTTTTGATATCCGTCGTGATACCACTTTACAATAAGCAAAACTCGGCAGCTCGGGCTATCAGCTCTGTGTTAATGCAGACTGATCAGAATTTTGAGTTGATTGTGGTTGACGACGGTTCGACTGATGACAGTTTGCAGGTGGCTCGTGGTTTTTCCGATCCAAGGCTGCAGCTGCTGACCCAACAGAACGAAGGTGTGGCTTCGGCGCGTAACAGAGGTGTGAAGGCTGCAACCGGCGATTATGTGTGTTTTCTCGACGCAGACGATGAATATGCAGCGGATTTTCTGCTGCAAATCCGCAAGCTGATTTTGTTGAACCCTTCTGCGGCCTTATTTGCCTGTCGCTACAAAGAGGTTGATGAATGTGGTCAGCCATTTTTGGGCCGTTGTGATCTGCCGGACGATTTCTGCGGCCAGGTGGACGACTTTTTTTCGCATTACCAGCGCAGCCGCTCGTTAATCTGTTCTTCTAATATCTGTGCCCGTCGTGAGCTTATTAATCAGGTGGGTGGTTTTCCTGATGGCGAGCGGATAGGAGAAGACATCTATTTATGGTTAAGGCTGGCGTTACTGGGGCCTGTGATGTTCAGTGGTAAGATCCTGTCCACTGTGTACCGCAATGCCGAAAACCGGACCATTAGTTCCGGTCTTCGGATGATCCCATTTCATACCCGCTATTTTCTGATGCACGACAGCTGGCAAAAGGGTCAGGATAAAGCTGTGGTTGATCAGGTGCTTAATTTTATTTATCACAATGGCCTGATCAACGTTTGTGGTGCCTTAATGGTGAATAACAAAAATGTGGCCGAGGAATTTGTCCGGTTGATTTATCCAAAGCGAAAGTGGCTGGCGCTGTTGATCACCTGCCTTCGGCTGTTGCCGGCAACAGTGTTTTTGCTTGGCAAAAAAATACGTAATTTCATCACAATAAGATCGATTGATGTCCGATAAATCCACGCCTTTTATCAGCATTTATATCCCGACAAAAAATCGTTTTACCTTGTTACAACGTGCAGTGCAGAGTTGTCTTGCCCAGAGTTATCAGTCCTTTGAAATCATCGTGGTGGATGATGGTTCAACACCTGAGGTGCAGTTGCAGTTGCAGCAGTTTGCACAGCAAACGCCAAAAATGAAGTTGTTGGTCAATGCCGTTTCTGTTGGCGCTGGTGCGGCACGTAATCAGGCGATTACCATTGCAGAAGGCGAGTTTATTACCGGCCTTGATGATGATGATGAGTTTACCGCTGAACGGCTGCAGGAGTTTGTTGCGAACTGGACCGGCGCCGACAGTTTTTTAAGCACGGGTTATCAGTTTTATACCGGGCCAGCTCAGATGCTGCGTAGTGCCAGAAAAGCCATGACCATCACAGCGGACGACTTACTGATGGTGAATCTGGTTGGTAATCAAGTCTTTACTAAAACCAGCTATTTACGGCATATCGGTGGTTTTGATCCACAACTGGTCGCCTGCCAGGATTACGATGTCTGGATCCGGCTGACCCAAAGTTTTGGCGCAGGCCGGCGTCTGGCCAATTTCAGTTATATAGTGCATCAGGAGCACGAGCTGGAGCGTATTTCCAACCCGGAGCGCAGATTAACCGGCCATCAGCAACTGATTGATAAACATCGTTTGTTATGGACAGCAGCGCAGCTTCGCAGCCAGCAGTTTTATCGTCAGTTACAAAGCGGGCAGCCGCTGAGTTTTGCTTTAGTGCCGCTGGCGCTTTGGCGCAACCTGAAGGTGCTGCTCAAAGTAGCTTTAGTGCAGTGGTATCAGAAAAAACGTTTTTCAAGCCGGTAGCGCGTCGGCTGCGGCTTATTGCTCAGCCCTGTAAAGCGCTGCGCAGTGCCCGCAGTTGTTTTTTCAGCTGTTGTTGCAGCCTGTGCAAACTGCGGCTGAAAAAACCAAGCGGTTCGTTGTAGGGCAGCTGATCCAGCTCTGGCCAGGCATGGCAAATGACAGCGCGGTGCAGCTTGTTTTTTTGTTGTTCGGACAGTGGCAGTGTCAGCATGGCTTCAACCGCCTGGCGGTGATTCAGCGGGTACATAAAAATAATGCCATTTTTATTGCCATATTTATGCACTGAGGCATAAGCACCCACCCGGTTTTCCAAATAAAACAGCCCCAGTTGTTGCCACAGCGGTAAGTCCGGTAACTGCTGAAGATAGTCCCGGGCAGCCTTTGCAAAAGCGGGGTGCTCGGGTACACCGGACAGCCGGTGTAACAAAGCGGCAGTAAGTGGGCCTGTTAGACCTTGTTCCGGCCAATAAAAAGCCCTGCATAATTCACCGCCAATACCGGTCAGGGCAAAATGACGGCCTTGCTCAATATCTATCAAAGCGCGGTAACGCAGAGCGCTGCCACCAATACAATGTCCGGTTCTGGCAAGCCACTCATCTTCGCTTTGGCCACTGTCTGCTGCAGCTGGTGGCAGCACAAACTGATGTTGTAAGCCCAAAGTGCCGGCCAAATGGCTGGCAACCTTTTGATCCAGGCCGGCGCGGGTTTTGTGTTCTTTGCGTGTCCAGAATCGTAACTCGCTGAGCCATGGTTTGGCACAGGCCAGCATTAACCGGGTTTCGTAGCCGGCACTCAGACCAATTTTAGTGGGGGCATTGCCGGCGCAGGCGCTGATATGTGCTTGTACTATTGCACAGATTGTTTTGGCTTTTTGCTGCAGATCGTCCGGCTCTGCCGAGCCTGCAGTAAAGGCTTGTGGCCAATGGCGTTTTACCGAAAAATCAGACAACAGCAGTTTATGGTTGGCTAACAGCCGCAAACAGTGTTTTTGCGGTAACAGGGCAAATAGATAAAAGTGTTCACTGTGCCTCACATCCATGGCGGTCATCAGACTCGTATCAATCTGCTCTTGCCATGGAGAGGGCAATAAAGCGGCGGATGACATTATCAGCTGTGCTTGCGGGCAATAAATACAAGGCTGGGAGGCCATGGCATCGGTGTAAAACTGGCCACCTTCGAGCAAACTCAGGCACAGCCAACGGCCACCCAGCCGGTATAACCAGGCTTCAAAGGCGGCTGTGGTGTCGGGGCTCAGCTGCTGTGGTTGTGACGGAGTGAGCATTTCGCCTTGTAAAGTCACAGGCCAGCCCAGCAAAAAGCCAAGTGATTCGCCCTGAGGCGATAACAGCGGGATCACCGGCAGATCATCGGCGCTCGCCAGATAATATTCAGCAAAAACCGACACCTGGTAACCTGCGGGCAGGTAAGCAGGATTTTTCGCCAACATAAACTGGTGTGACAGCACTTGCATTACCAAAGACCCATGTTAAAAAAGAACCGCAGGATTGAGCATGATACCAGCGCTGGATGCCGCCAGAGTCAGCAGCACATAGGGCGCTGCCTGGCGGCACAGATTACCGCTTTTCGGCGCTGCACCACGCTGACTAAAATAGTGCTGGGCATAACAAGACAGCACAAACTGCACCGCAGACAACACCAGCGCCACCCAATAAAGGTTGGATAGCGCGGCGCTGAGGCTCACCAGACTGACCATCACCAGCGACGCCCACAGATTCCAGTAAAACTCCACGTCTGAGCGGCCCATACTCTGACAATAAGTACTCAGTACCATGCCGCTGGGTTTGATCATGCCATACAGGGCAAAAATACAGAGTAATACAGCAGCTTGTTGGTAGGATTCGCCAAACAGCCACAGCACCAGCGGTGAACTTATCAGGGCAAGGCCGGCATAGACCACAGTGTTGAGCTGAAGATTCAGGCGCAGCGACTGTTGAAACAATTCAGTGGCGTCTGTTCTGCGGGAAAATCTTGGCAGCAGCACACGCTGGAGCACCGGATTGAGCAGTCTTGGAGGCTGCTGAATAATATCTTTGGCCAGTGAATATAAGCCAAGAGCTTCAAGGCCAAGTAGTTTGCCGATAATCAGTTGATCCACTCTGTTACGGAGGAATCCGATAACCTGAGCGCCTGACTGAAACAAGCCAAAACGAAGTGCCGCACGCCAGAGCGGAAAATCCAGCGTGCATCGCCAGTGAATAGGGGTTTTGGTGGCCAGCCACAACAATAACAGCCGTAAAAAAGCGCCTGTTAACTGACCATAAACCAGTGCATCCAGCGCAGGTGGAAAGCTCAGCAACAAATACAGCGTCAGCGCAAAGGCCACAATTTTGCTCAGGATGTCTATTTGTGCCAGTTTTGCCAGTTTGCCTTCGCGCAGCATCTCAGCATGGTACTGAGTGGATGCGCCGAGCAATAACAGCTGTGGTGCCAGTAATGTCAGCAGTGACGTCAGTACAGCACTTTGATAGAGCCAGCCAGCCAGCGGGGCGCTGAGTAAACAGAGCGCAGTGGCAACTGCCCCCAGCGTGATGCTGAGCAAATGCAGGTTGGTTCGGTCATTCGGCTGCAGGTTCTGGTATTGCACTGCAAAGGTGGAAAGCCCCAGATCCTGCAAATAACCAAGCAATAACAACATGATGCTTAACAGCGCAAAGATGCCGAGACTGGCCTGATCCAAGTGCCTGGCCAATAGCACCATTAACAAAATCTGACTCAGGGTACCAACCAGGCTGGCGGCAAAACTCCAGAGGGCATCCTGTTTAATTGACGCCATGTTGAGCATCCGTTAAATAAGCGGCCAAAGCATCATAAATCTGCTGCTGGTCAAATTCCTGTTCTATGGTTGCTCTGGCATTTTTTCTAAGCGCGCCCAGCGCGTAATGACCCTGGGTCAACAGTTGCAGCTCTCTGGCGATGGCCGTTGCATCACGCTCAGGTACCAATAAACCGGATTGGCCATGGCAAATCAGTTCCGGAATACCGCTGTGATAAGTGGATAAACAAATCACGCCACTGGCCATCGCTTCCATCAGGGACACCGGAATACCTTCCATATCACCATTGCCGGCCGTGACGCTTGGTAATAAAAATACGTCGCTTTGCACTAAGGCCTCGGCAACCTTTGCAGGCGGCTGAACACCACAGAGTTGAATGTCCTGCTCAAGCCCAAGGTTGTGAATTTGTGCAGTCAGAGCCGGACGCAGAGGGCCATCACCGATCATGCGGTATTGCACAGCCACACCTGCACTCTTTAATAACGCAATAGCAGAGATGGCGTAGGCCAGGCCTTTTTTTTCGGTAAAGCGGGCAACCGACAACAACTGTAAAGGCAGTTGTAATACTCTGTCTGGCGATGGAAACAAAAATTTTTGTGTGGCAACGCCGGTGCGCAGCAGTTTGATTTTGTCTGCCGGGCAGCCGAGTTCTGCTAAACGCTGACACCATAGCTTGCTGATAGCAAAAACCGCAGGACAACTGAAGAACAGCTGCTGATAACAAGACTGATATTTGCTGAGCACTTTTTGTTCTGACAGATCAAAACCATGAAAAACCGGTACAATCTTGCCCGCCAGCAGACCCGCCTGCTGTAGCTGCAACGCCAGGCTGGCTGTGGTGCCAAAATGGCAAATCAGATAGTCCGCTGCATAGATTTGCCGGTGCGCTGCGATGATGGCGGCCAGATAACTGCGTGGCGTTGCGCTGCCGGATGGCGTAACTAACACACGCCACACTGACTTTTTGCCAAGTCCGGTAGCAATAAGCCTTGCTCTTTGCAGCAATCTACCGGTTTTGGTCGCCGGGGTTTGTGGCAGCAGGTAACTACATCTTTGACTGAGTTGATAACGTTTTTCTGTTTCTGCCGGCAGCGGGCGGGGATCGTGGCTGAGCGCAATAATTTTCACATCAAAACCACGGTCGATAAGACCAGTGAGCTGATCAAGGACAAAGGTTTCTGAATAACATGGAAATTTATCTAAAAAATAAATCAGCGAGGGTTTCACTGTACCGTCTCCGCGCTGTTCACAAGATCCGCACTATCCACACTATTGGCACTGGCTGTGCCACAGGCAAGCCGGATCGCCGCGGCGGCACGTTGTTTTTCCTGTTGCACTGCGGCATCCGAGCGGACTTTTAACGCCGGCAGGTCATCAAGGGCGGCAAAAATCTGTTGTGCTGCTTCACCGTTGCACAGTTGCTGCAAACTAAGCGCCTGCTGCGGTAACTGCATTTGGGTAAAAATACCGGCTGATTTGTGTTCATAGTTAATGGCAAATGCCGGCGTACCAAAGTTCATCGAGATAATAGCGCTATGTAAGCGGGTGCCTATGGTGAGCTGGCACTGCGAAAATAACCAACCCAGTTCAATGTCATTTAACTCGCGCATTTCCACTTGCGCAGCTTCTGGCCGGCTCAGTTGCTGTTTGAGTTTTAACGCCAGCATCCGATCATCATTTTTATAACCATCAATACCGGTGCAGGTAGACAATAACAACAGCTGATAACCGGCGTCGATCAGCTGCTCCATCAGTTTGAGCATGGCTTGTTCAAACTGCGCCTGGCTGCAGTTGAGCTTTTTATCAAAAGGATAAAGGGTACGGATAGTCAGCGCTATACACCGCCCGCCGGCGGGCAATTGCCAGTTGGTTGGCACAAGCCATGCCGATGGCTCAACCAGCCAGGCGGTATCAGCGCCCATCAATAGCTGTTTCACCGGTATTGTGGCTTGAGCTAATAAATCCGCGCTGATGGGCTCACGCAGCATCAGAGCTTCTGCTCTTGCAAAAACAACAGCGGCAATATGGCGAAAGGTGGCGTTGTTAAAGGGGCCGACACTGTGGCCTAACAAATATAAAGGCCGTTTGGCGAGCAAAGTGCAAAGTGCATAATCAAACTGGCTGGCGCCGTACAGGTCCACAAAGTTTGAGCCGCCGACCTGAATAACCAGATCAAATTGCCGGACAAAAGCAATTTCCTGATGCATAAGTTCTGGCAACGGCAATCTTAACCTGAGCGCCAGTGCAGGGTGTTCAACATGAAATGCCAGATAGCGGCTCAGATAGCGGGCCTTGATAAAGGCTTTCAGGCGTCCAGTAAGGCCGGTTTTTGGCTGTTGGTATAATCCGGTTAACCTGTCGTGCTGATAGGGCTGGCCTGATAAATAGGCAGAACTGACCGGGAAACGGCTTATCCAGCTAAAATGCGCTGAAGGGTATAGCTGTTGCAGGCTTTGATGTAATCCTCTGGAAATGGCACAGTCGCCCCGGTTTGCACAGGCATGGTTACCCATCAACAGTATTTTCACGCGAAAAAAACCACCATGATTTAAAACAGTTTGCGAGTTTAGAGCTTATGGCGCAAGGGAACAAGAGCAAGCGGCAGCTTAGTTGCTTTTGACAAATCTTTTAGTGGATAATGAAAGTCTACGTTTTGGAAAAGGAAGATGTTGTGCGTTGCTATTCGACACGTCGCTCAGGCTTTACGCTGATTGAATTATTAATTGTGATGGTTATTCTGGGGTTGCTGGCTTCATTGGTTGCGCCAACCATGTTTTCCAAAGTTGAATCATCAAAACGAAATACAGCAACGGCGCAAATGGAAATGTTAGCGACTTCGCTGGACGCATTTCGCCTTGATGTTGGCAAATATCCGGACAATCTGAATGAGTTATTAAATTCTGACCGAAAAGGTTGGGATGGTCCTTACCTGCCAAAAGATGTTCCTATGGATCCATGGGGCAATCCGTACGTTTACCGGTTTCCGGGGCAAACCCACGCTTACGACTTATTAAGTTTAGGTGCTGACGGTGTAGATGGCGGTGAAGAAGATAACGCTGATGTCTCTTACCGATAATCATGTGGGATCCGGTTTTCAGGGCATAGCCGGTTATATTTTTCAGCTGGGTCTGGTCAATCAGGGCCAGCTCGAACGCGCACTGGACTACAAACGCCAGCTGGGTGGCCGCATCGAGCAAATACTTGTCAATCTCGGTGTTATTCAACACGATGATTTGGTTGATGTTTATGCCGGTTATTTGCAGTTACCCAAGTTCGAAGCTATCACGGAAGAAAATTCCCTGCCTTTGGCCGTGCTGGAACAGCTTGATATCAATCATGCAGTCAATGCCGGTGCTTTGCCTTTCAGGCTGGAACAACAGCAGTTGCATCTGGCGGTGTTGGATCCTTTTAAACTGGATGTGTACGACCTGTGGAAAGCTGAAGGTTACGAGGTGGTGTTGCACGTTTGCAAACAAAGCCACTTTGATGCACTTCGTGTGCAGTTAACCGTTGCCCAAACCTCTGAAAAACATCAATCGCATGATGGTGGCTCAGAGCTTGAGCGCCTGCGTGAACTGGCCTTTGGTGCGCCTACTGTTAACCTGGTAAACAATCTGATCGTCCGTGGTATTAAACTGCGTGCATCGGATATGCACATTGAGCCATTAAATGGCCGTTACCGCGTGCGTTACCGGGTGGATGGCATTTTGCATCAGGCCGAAACCATTCCGCTTGATTTGCAATTGGGTGTCATTTCGCGCATTAAAATTCTCGCCGGCATGGACATTGCCGAACGCCGCAAGCCGCAGGATGGCAAAATAGAAACCTCAGTTGCCGGCAAAGAACTGGATATCCGGGTGTCGTCCCTGCCGCTGGGTGAGGGCGAAAGTATGGTGATGCGTTTCCTGCTCAAAGAGTCGGTTAATTTTGGCTTGGAGACTATAGGTTACGAGCAGGATCTGATAGATCTGATAGAAAAGGATCTGCAAAGAACAACAGGTGTTGTGTTGATGACAGGCCCGACTGGCTCGGGTAAAACCACCAGTTTGTATTCTTTTTTAGCCAGGCTGAATGAACCTTCGGTCAAAATTATTACGCTGGAAGACCCGATAGAATACCGTTTAGACGGTGTTAACCAGGTGCAGATCCATACCGAAATCGGCCTGGACTTTGCCCGTGGCCTGCGCAGTATTGTGCGTCAGGATCCGGATATTATCATGGTGGGTGAAATCCGTGACCATGAAACCGCCCGTATTGCCATGCAATCATCGCTGACTGGTCACTTGGTATTCAGTACTGTGCACACCAATGATGCGCCAACCACATTTACCCGTCTGATAGATTTGGGCGTGGAAGAGTTTTTATTAAATGCCTCGCTGATATCGGTGATGGCACAGCGTTTAGTCAGAACCATCTGCCCATACTGCAAAACCTGTGATGAAAATTCGGCTTTATTACATCAGCACAAAGAGATGATGGCATTGGCAGAACGTCTGAATGTAACACCTGCTTTTTCTGTGGGTACAGGTTGTGATCGCTGCGGCGGTACCGGTTTTCTCGGTCGGGTGGCGATTTTAGAATATCTGCCAAACGATCATGAAATTCAGTCTTTTGCCAAAGATCAGGATTTTCTGGCAAAGGTCCGGGATTACCGCAACAGAAGAGGATTCAGAACTTTGCAGCAGGATGGTCTGTTAAAAGTGCTGAAAGGTGTCACCACACTTGATGAAGTCATGCGGGTTGCAGGTTAATGAACAACTGGGAGTTTGAAGCTGTTGACCCTGCAGGTGCCAAAGTTAAAGGCAGGGTAAGAGCTGATTCTGAACAAAGTGCGTTGTTGCAGGTACAACAACGTAACTTGTCACCATTAAAAGTCCGGGTTGTTAAACTGGAGTCTGATTTATTCAGCCGTATCTCTGCCGGCGAAATAGAACAGATGACCACCGAACTTGCGTTGTTGCTGCGTAATGGCGTACAGCTGGACCGTGCTCTGGAAATGATGTCCGCAGTTAACCCCAATCAGGCGCTTGCGGCATTATTAACCAATATGACCGAGGAAGTGCGCGGCGGCGGTAGTTTGTATGGTGCTTTTGCCCGTTTCCCGCGTTATTTTGACTCGCTGTTTTGTGAAATGGTGCGCATTGGCGAAGAAACCGGCAAACTGGCGGAAACGCTGGAGCGGGTCGCCGCCAGTCAAAAATTCCAGAATGAACTCAAAGGCAAAGTAAATCAGGCGATGATTTACCCGGCTTTTATTCTGGTGGTTTGTATTGTGGCGCTTTTTGCCATTTTTAATTTTATCGTGCCGAGTATGTCGGGTTTGTTCAGTAATATGAAAGACATACCCGCCTATACAGCTTTTCTGATCGACACCAGCAACTGGATGCAAAAATATCAGAGTTTGCTGGTCGGCTTTGTTGTGCTGCTATTGCTGCTGGTGGTATTCAGCTGGCGCAAACCGGCTTTTAAAACCATGGTGTTTTCTATATTGCGTAAGCTGCCGGTAATGAAAACAGGGTTGTTACTGAGTGAGCGTATCCGTTATGTCTCTGCGATGCATCTGATGTTGCAAAGTGGTTTACCTTTGGCGCAGGCCCTTGGCTTTGCCGTTGGTGTGCTGACCGATAGCAGGTTGCAGGGGCAAATCCGCCGGGTCAGGGATGAAGTCACTCAGGGCCGGATGTTGTCTGAATCACTGGCGTTAACTGATATTCTGGAACCTGTGATGCTGTCTCTGATCAAAGTGGGTGAAGAAAGCGGACGGCTTGATAGTATTTTTGGTGAAATTACCACCCGGACACGCTGGCGCTTTGAGCAATGGGCGTTGCGGTTAACCAGCATGCTGGAGCCTTTACTCATTATTATTATGGGTGGTTTGGTTGGTTCTGTGGTGGTGACTATGCTGCTCAGTATTGTTGCGACTACTGATGTTCCGCTCTGATCCTTCGCGTGGTTTTACTTTAATTGAACTGCTGATTGTCATGTTTATCATGTCAATTAGTTTGTCATTAGTCCTGCCGTTAACTGTTGACCAGGTTGATAAAGCAAAACAACGCAGCGAGCGGCAACTGGTGGTGCTGTTTTATAAAAATGCGGTGCAACAGGCTTTTTTTGGCAGCCAGACCGTCAAACTGAAATTTCTGGGTAAAGTGCTGAGTTATGGTGAAGCAGAAAGGCGGCGCGAAATCCGGTTTGAACAGCTCAGTTTTCGTGAGGCCGAAATTACAGTCACAGTACCAGGTGTGATACCTGCCCAGCGTGTTGAAGTGGCCATCGACGGTCGGATATGGGTTCTCGAGCTTGATAAAGATGAAGCAAACTGGTTTAACCCTGATTGAAGTTTTAATCGCTTCAGTGATTTTATTTATGACACTGGGGCTGGTTGCAACTGTATTTCAGCAAAGTCTGGGCATGCAGCAAAGGGCGATTAAACACCTTGCTGCGGCGGAGCAATTCCCATCTTTGGTCAGTCAAATCCGCTTTGAACTGGAACAGCAGAAAACCGAAGGTTCAATTGAGCTCAATGCACAACGTTATCGATGGCAGGCCACTGAACTAAAAAGGGCAAAAGAGCTCAGTTCAGTGGATGAAAACGGGCAGGACTATCTTGGCAATATTGGCATGCTGGTGTTGTTTAATGTCACAGTCACTTCACAAAACGGCGGGACTGGTTTTGAATTCAGACAGGCAATATGGTTAAACAGCGAGGTTTAACATTACTGGAAATGCTGGTTGCGCTCAGTATCATGTCTGCCGTGATGATGCTGGCAAGCTCCGCTTACCGCTATTATGTGCTGGGTCTTAATCAGCAGCAAAAGCAGTTACAAACCCAATTAACCCAGCTCAAAGCGCATACCGCCTGGCAACAGCAATTGTCGGCCGCTGCCCTGTATTTTGTCAAAAAGCCGGAGCTGAATCAGCTGCTGTTTGTCGGACAACTGCATGAAGTCACCTGGATGAGTCATCGTAGTGTACAACAGGCTGATTTACCCGCTATTGCCTGGATGGGGGTAGAAAATGGCGTTTGGCTGTATTGTGAAGCAACACTGCGCCAGCTCTTTGTCACAACACAAATCCCGACTTCAACCCAAATTTGTGAGCCGTTCCGTCAGGAAATTGCACCTGTCAGCCAACTGCGTTTCAGCTATTTTGGCTGGAAGAGCCCCGCCGAAAAATACGCAGGTATGGGCGAAGGTGCACAGGTGATCAACCCGTTTAAACCCGAGTGGCATGATGAATACGATGCCGCAGTGAAAGAATTATTACCCACTTATATCAAGCTGGATGTAACCACCGACAGTGGCAGTAATAGCTATTGGGTGCAGGTTGTTGAGAGTGACCCGGATAAAATCAGGATTTTTATGGGTTCAAAGGATCTATGATATGATTTCGCGCTCTCAACGAGGTATTGCGTTAATTTTGGTGCTGATGCTGACTGCAGTCATTTCTGTGGTGGTCATCGTCATGCAATATAAAAGTAGATCAGCGTTAAATCTGGCGTTGCAGGCGCAGCAGTTTAGTCAGGCCAGAGCAAAAGTAGAATCGGCCCGTGAAGAGCTGATTTACGTGCTGACCACAACCCCGGTGTGGTTAACAGGTGCAGCGCCGTTGGAGCTTGAAACACATGAGCTTCCGGCTGAGTTTAATATTTCAGGCACTGCTTTTGTCTGGAATGATGTTGATTTCCGGCTGACAGACACAGCAGGTAAAGTTGCGTTAATTCCATTTAACGAAGCAACCTGGCGTAAATTACTGGAAGGCCATGGCATGCAGTCCGCTGATCCGGTGATTGACGCTATCAAAGACTGGATTGATGAAGATGATTTAACCCATTTGTACGGTGCCGAGTCAGGTGATTATGAATTGCCAGGATTTCCGAGAAATCAGCAGCCGCAGTTTGAAGATGAGTTTCGTTTTGTACTTGGAATGTCAGATGAACTCTGGCAAAGCCTCAGGCCTTCCCTCACAATGGTGGGCTATGAGTTGCCCAATCCATATTTTATGCCTGACAATATGTTGCCATTGATGATTGGGCCTCTAACGGCCGAAATGCTGATAAAAGAACGTACTGAGCGGTTGTTCTCGAACGAACTGGCCAGTGCACTTCGCACCGAAGAAGAAACTTTTTTCCCCAGCAAAAGACTTGAAGTGCAGTTAAGAGCCAGAGTCGGGGAAGCGGAATATGCAGAGAGTTTTGTATTAATCAGAGAGCCTGGTGCCGACCGTATCAGCCACATAACAAAAAAACAGCCCGGGCTTGAATGGCCTGTTGTGGAGTCAGGGGCAAATCAAGAGTGAAAATAATTCAAAAATTGTTCCGCAACCTGAATTGGTTAAGCCAGCCCGTTGAAAACGCCTTCAAACGCCGTCAGCTGGCTACTTTGGTGATTTCGCGTAGTCAGTATCAGGAACACAAGCGCAGTTATAAAGTGTCGTTACCTGATCTCTACAGAGTGGTGCAGAACGAGTGCAAAATGTTATCCCGTCCTGGTCATGTGGTTGTCTGGATGGTGTTACCAAAAAACAACGACAGCTACGAAGTGTTATTTGCAGTTATTGCGCGTACTTTGCTGGCTGGAGTGCCGTCACAGCTGCAGTTGGTGGTACCTGAAACCTGGTTGTTTTATCGTAACCTTAGTGCCAATGTGCTGTATCAGGTTCATTCTTTGCAAAACTATTGGGCATTTTTGTCTGCTTCCGGTGTATTGCATGTCACAACACAACAAGGCCTGATGCAACATGCCAGTTATTTCCTTGAAGCTCTGGGGCTTTCAGAAACATCCATTGAACAGCGTCGCCTTGAGCTGCCTGATTATTTTGAAAAAAATGAATTAACCTTGCACTGGTGGCAACTGGCCGGTCTTTTCTGTTTACCGGAACGCTCTGCTGAACCTTTTCAGGCGCAACAGTATAAAAATGTGGCAAAGGTACTTGCTACAGTCACGCTCAGTTATGGTTTGTTATTGTCGGCTGCTCTGGTACTCAGAGTATCATGGTTGGAACAGGAAGTTGCAGAGCTGAAAAAATCTGCGTCGTCATTAGTGGAGCAGCAGACACGCCTGGATGATCAGTTGCAGCTGATCAGCCATTACGACAAACAGCTGAACAGCAGAACGGGTTACAGCCTGATGCTGGCAGATCTGGCGGCACAGATTAAAGATGTTGCTGCCATTGAAAATTTAACTGTGACGGATAATTTGGTCACTATCCGCGGCAGCAGTAAGTCAGCAACCGACGTACTTGCAAAACTCGCTGAATCAGGTAGCTGGCAGGAAAGCCGTTTTACCCAGCCGGTCCAAAGAGGCACTGACGGAGATATGTTTACCATCACTGCAATTTATCAGCCCCCAAACAACATCACGCCAAAAGCAGATTCCGCAGCTTCAGAGGTGAAACCATGAGTGTGATGCAGCGTAATCAATTGGGGATCATCTTTATTCTGGTGCTGGTGTTGCTGAAGTTTATTGTGGTGCCCTGGTTTGAATGGGTTTCGGAAAAAACAGAGACTATTGCCCAGCTTGCGACGAGCAAGCAGCGGTTCGAAAATGTCAGTGAGCGCCATGCTGCTCTTGTCACAAAACAGCAGCAAATTGAACAAAGTTTTGCCCGGTTGCAAAAACTTTGGGCCAGCGGTAATGCTGCACAGAATTCTGTGGCAGTGTTGCGATACATTGAAGCCGCAGCAAAAGAACAAGGTGTTGAGTTAAGTAATCGCAGTGCCCGTGAAGCCGTTGTTGCTGAGACAACCACCATTCCGGCCCGGATGTTTGTGCAGGGCACACCGGAAGCATTGTTGAAGTTTGTGCACAAAATAGAGACGGGTAGTCCGGCAATGATAGTGCACCGGCTGAGCCTTAATAAAAACAACAAATTAGACAACACATTAGTAATGAACCTTGAAGTAATTGTTTTAGCAGAACCGGGATCGCAAGATGAAACTGGAAAATAGCCGGGAAAAAGGCATAGTTGCAGCTCTTTTGTTGTTATTGCTGATACATTTGGCAGTGACTTTTGTTGCACAGTCAGGCAATTATCAAAAAAAACAGCAGCAGGCGGCCGACAACATCGCAACTTTTGACCTGAACACCACTGCTCTGGCATCAGAGCAGCTCAGCGCTCTGAGTGAGTTGTTTGGGATTGAGCCAAGTCTGGCGACGGCCGGCGATGCGAATAAAGAAGCTGAGCAAGATTTGTTGCAGGCAAAACCAACACTATTGGCTGTCAGTGAAAGCGCTGGGCAATTTACCGCAAAAATAGCCGTCAGCGAACAAAACAAAAACCGCATTGTAACAATGCGGCCTGGTGATGAGTTGCTTGGTTATAAGTTAAGCAAACTTACTTTAAATTACGCCGAATTTTCCAAGGGTGCATCGTCTTTTACCATGCATATGTTTAAGCGTGACGACAGCACCAAAACCAAATAAGTAACAGAGACTGAGTTCATGACTACGCAAAAACTAAAATGCCCCCAATTGCTCGTAACAACAACCACGATGTTGCTGTTGTTTGGTTGCACTTCTACCCCTGAAACAAAAAAAGATAACTTTTCAGTGCCATCTTCTTTTTTACAAACAGACAGCACCAACAAAAATCAATCTGAAAAGCCAGCTGAAGTAAAAAAGGTGCAGCCCACTTATAGCGAAACTCAGATTTCAACATTGGGCTCAATCAGGCCAGGCTCTTCTTTATTGATCCAGTTGCCTGAATTTGAAAATGATGAACCTATCAGCCTGTCGCTGAATGAAATGGCGTTGCCTCAGCTGGCGCATTATGTTTTTGGTGAATTACTGAATTTAAGTTACGTGGTGTCACCTGAAGTTGAGTCCATGACACAAAAAGTGGCGTTAAATTTATCAAAAAATATTGCTCCCAAAGAGTTGTTTGAAATTACCCGCCAGGTGTTGGCGCAGCAGAATGTCAGTGTGTACACCAAAGACAATATTGTTTATTTGTCACAAAGTACCAATACCGCAGGTAATCGTTCTGTTGGTATAGGCGCCAATTTAAGTGATTTGCCTGAAGGGGGCGATCAGATAGTGCAGTTGGTGCCATACACTTTTAACTCAGTGCGGGGCATCAGCAATATCACCTCTAAATTAACCGGTGCCCAGGTGTACCCGGACACCACCAACCGTTTATTAGTGGTCGAAGGCAGCAGGGCTGACGTTGAGCGTACTTTGCAAATTGTCAAAATGCTGGATGTGCCGCATGCCCGTGGCCGTGACGTCCGGCTGTTGTCTTTGGTGTATTTATCACCGGAAGAAATGATCAAACAAGTCGGTGAGTTATTGCAGGCTGAAGGTTTGCAACTGGGTGAAGATTTACAGCTGGTAGCGCTAAACCGGCTGAACTCTGTGGTTGTATATGCCGCAAGCACAGTGCTGGCAGAACGGGTGTCTATGTGGGCACAAAAGCTTGATGTGGCCTCAGGTGGTGAGGTGATGCGTTTTTATGTGTATCGCCCGCAGTATGCCAAAGCAGATGAAATGGTGCAGGCAGTTCAGGGGCTATTACAAGGTGGTGCAGCTTCTGGCCCTAACCGTACCCAGAATGCGGGTGCAACAGGTCAGGGGCAGTCACAATCGTCTGCTGGCGGAGCTCAGTCCGGCTCGCCGGCATCTGCGAGTTTAGGTCAGGGACTGCGGCTTACTGTTGATAAAGCGCAAAATTCGATTTTGGTGAACGCCACGCCAAGCCGGTATCAGGAAGTGTATTCCTTGCTACAACAAATGGATCGTTTGCCGGGTCAGGTCGCGATGCAGGTGATGATTGTAGAAAAAGACATTACCGATCAACAAGAGGCCGGTTTTAGTGGTTTTTCTTACAATAGTGCCGATGATAAAGCGAACAGTTCCAATGTCAGTTTTGATGGGGTGAATGGTAAATTTAGTTTTGGTATTTTTAATGGCGACTGGAATACCACTTTTAATCTGATTAATAAACAATCCGATACCAAAGTATTATCCCGTCCTTACCTTATTGTAAGAGATGGAGAAAGCGCCAGTATTAATGCCGGCGACCAGGTGCCTATTATTACCGGACAAAGCAACAATGACGAAACCCCGGGTATTATTCGTAACCAGGTGCAATATCGTTCAACCGGTATTTCATTTTCGGTCACACCAACTATTAATGCCGATGGTTTAGTCAGCCTCGAAGTCACCTCTGACACCTCGGCTGCTGTTCCGCTTAGTAAAGATGCAGCGGTGCCTACGCCAACCATTCGTAACCGCAGCCTGACCACCAGTGTGATGGTGGGGTCAGGGCAAACTGTGGTGCTGGGTGGCCTGATTAAAGAAGACTTAAAAGACAGTGACTCTAAAGTACCGTTTTTTGGTGATTTGCCCTTGTTAGGTAAGCTTTTTCAATATAAAGGCAATGACATATCCCGTACCGAATTGCTTATTATTATTACGCCAAGAATAGTGCGCAGCACCTCGGAAATGGATGAATTTGGCCAAAAACTAGGCGAATTGTACAGTTTTCCGGTAGAACAGAAGTAATTGTCGATCTTTGGTAAAAAATTCAGCAATTTCAGCAATATTATAAAAAAGGTAGTTGACGTTAGGTGGGAAGGGTATATATGATTCCCTTCGTTAAATGCTCTACGGTGACTTTTGCAGGTGGTGAACGCATGCAAGCGCCGGCTGCTGTACTAAAGTCGCAGTGGTGTTTAGCACCTTCGGTTAACGGCCAGGGTCCTAGACTCATGTTAACCCAGGGACACGTGTTCCAATGAGCAGCTAAAGTTGCTTATAAATATATTACGGAGAAAAACGGAATGAAAAATTTAAAGAAAGCGCTTCTTTCTACTGCTATCTTAGCGGGCTTATCAGCAGGTAACGCGTTTGCTGGTACTGAAGCATGTTTTGAAGTGTACTCTGTAGCTGATGATGCCGGCGTAACAGCTTTTGGTGATATCTATGCATCTGCTTCTTGTGTGGCTGAAGCTGATCGTACTGGTGCAAGCACAACTGACCTGGAAGCAACAGATTCAGTGAAAGTTGCTTATGAGCTGACTAAGTCTTTAACTCTGGATTTTGACGCTGCTCCAGGTACTGACGATCTGCACATCGTTTATATCCCAACTACCGATATCCCAGGCGGTACAAAAATTACCATGAAACTGGCTGGTGCCACTTTCGCTGGTAACTCTAACCAAATCCACTTAGTAAAAGAAGACGGCGCGAACATTGCTGCTGTAGCTTCTTCTGATGGTACTGTTGATGGTCAAAACACTATCACTTTCATCACTAAAGCAGGTATCACTATCGGTGCTGGTACTCGTTTAGCGTTCTCTCGCGTTTCTAACGGCGTAGTTGCAGATGTTGATCCAGTAGGTATCAAACTGGAAAACACAGCTTGTACTGACGGTTCTTCTACTTCTAAAGTAACTATCCAAGCTACTGAAGCAAAAACTGACGGTGGCACAGGTTATGTGATCGCTGGTGGTGCATCTGCTGCTCAAGAGATCGTTGACGCTTCTCCACAGTTCGTAACTTTCATCGGTTCTGCAACTGTAAACGGTCAAGTGAACGCTGAAAGCAAAAACTTTGATGATGACGCTATCACTGCACGTACTGAGTTCGTTTACGACACTACAGACAACGAAGGTCTGATTTTACGTAAAGCTGAGCTGGTTCACAAAGCTGGTTTCGCTAACCGCGCTGCAGACCTGGACTTTGCAATCACTCTGGATGCTGATGACAAGTTAGAGTTCTCTTTTGTTGAAACTGCTGATGCTGGTGCTTCTGTTAAAGCTAACGTATACAACTCACGTTCAGCTATTGGTGCTTTGACTGCTGTATTTGATATCAACGGTGCTGCTGATGGCAATGCTGTTGACTTCTTAGCTGCTAAACCAGCTACTGCTCAGGCTACTCTGACTGGTCCACAAGTGTTCACTCCGGTTGCAACTGGTGCAGAAACTAACGTTGATTATGCAACATACAACGAACTGTTCTTCACTGTTAGCCAGACTGATCTGACTAAGATCATGAACTTCAACTACGACATCAACCTGCATGCTAAGTTGAACTTAGGTACTACTACTGAGCTGGACCACTGTGATGTTACTAAAAACACTCACAAAGTTGGCGTTAACGGTGCAGTTCTGAAAGTTCCTTACACTGTAGCTGGTACTGGCAACTTCGTTCGTATCACTAACGAGCACACTGTAGCTGCTGAAGTGACTGTTGACCTGTTCAGCGAAACTGCTGACGGTACAACTGGCAACCGCGCTGTAACAGCTGTTAAACTGGACAACGTTCCAGCTAAATCTTCAGTTGTTTATTATGTTCCAGACGTAGTACAAGCTGCTGTTGACCAGAAGAGCTATGCAGGTTCAGATGGCAACACTGTAAACGGTGCTAACGTACGTCACACTATGACTTTCACTGTTACTTCTCCGAAGAACACAGTACACGGTGTATCTGTACAGAAACTGTCTACCGGTCAAGACCGCGTAATGCCAGTTCTGGATCAGAACGACTGGGCACAATAATCTGATTTTTCAGGTTTATTAAGAAAACCCCGCTTCGGCGGGGTTTTTTATTGGATGAAAGCTACTTAAGTTTGGTCTGTAGCGTGATAACAGGAATTTTTTGATGAAAAGAATAACCTTGGTTGCATTGACAGCTTTGTTTTTAACAGCTTGCCAAAACGGCAATAATAGTGATTTAGCTGCCAAAGTAGCTGCACTGGAAGAAAAAGTAGAAAAACTCAGCACACTGCAAACTGAAATTGCCCAACGTGCTGGTATGGGCGCGCTGGTGCGGCCAGAGCAGCTGGCTTTTGCCGATGGTCATCAGGTAGGTGAAAAAACAGCAAAAGTTGCCATTCTTGAATTCACCGACTTACAGTGTCCGTTTTGCGCCAAGTTTAACCAGGAAATCTGGCCTGAGCTTAAGAAAAATTATGTAGACACAGGTAAAGTGTTGTTTGTTGGACGCGAATTCCCGTTGTTCCAGTCTCATCCACAAGCACCTTTTGCTGCATTAACCTTACGCTGCGCAGCAACGCAGAATGTCTACGCACAAATGAAAGAATATCTGTTTGCCAATCAGGGCACGCTGAAACAAACAGAGATAGATGCAGAATTAACCCGGCTGAAAGCTGACGTTGCTAAACATACCGAATGTATGAAGAATAAAGCGTTACAGGAAGGTGTTCGCGAATCTACACTCTATGCTGGCAAACTGGGTTTAAGCTCTACACCCACATTTTTTATCGGCTTTAACGCTGGTAATGGTGTAACAGATTATCAGGAATTAGTTGGTGCCAAGTCTTATGCTGAGTTTGCCGCAGTATTGGATGCGTTACTGGCAAAACAATAACACAGCATTAGTCCGGTTCATTGGCCGTTAATCGCGCCATGGCAAGCTGAAAAACTTCGTTAATCAGCAAGCCATGGCATTTTTCGTTCTACAGGTCATGGTAATGGATTATACTATGGCGCCTTTGATGGATTTAGTGTCGATTGTTGGAGTAAATTGGATGCTTGAATGGCTTTTATCGCTGCCCCGCTATGCAAAAAGGGCAATTTCAGTGTTGGCAGATATTGTATTTTTAACCTGTTCAATGCTGGTGGCGATTTTTGTTACTCAGGAAAATGCCTACACTGCGTTATTACAAACTTTCCCAATCTTTTTATTGTCAGTGCCTATCACTATTCTGGCTTTCACTAAGCTTGGCTTATACCGTGCTGTAGTACGTTATATAGGTCAGCATGCGCTGGGTGCTGTGCTGGCCGGCATTTTAAGTAATGCCATGATCCTGGTGATGTTATTCCAGCTGGTGGGTATTACTGATAAAGGCAATCTGGTGTTTGTGTATGCCATTTTAGCGCTGGTGACCAGTGGTGGTTTACGCCTGGTGGCGCGGATGTTTTTATTCCAGCGTCATAACGGTCACAAACAGCGGGTGCTGATTTATGGTGCCGGTTCTTCCGGCCGTCAGTTGGCGCAGGCTTTGTTTAACGGTGAACAGTTTCATCCGGTAGCTTTTGTCGACGACGATGCCACTTTGCAGCGCTCTACCATTCTTGGCATTCATGTGGGTAGTCCGGCGCAAATTGCCGCTATTGTAAAATCCAAGAATGTCAGTCGTATTTTGCTGGCCATGCCATCGGCTAGCCGTGCCCGCAGAAGGGAAGTGCTGGAGTCGTTGGATAATCTGCCTATTCCGGTACAAACAGTGCCTGGCATGAGTGACATCGTGGACGGCTCGATGCGGATTGACGAGCTGCAGGATGTGAAAATTGAAGACTTATTAGGCCGCGACCCGGTGGCGCCTAAGCTTAAACTGATGCACGCCAATATCAAAGATAAAGTGGTGATGGTGACAGGAGCCGGTGGTTCTATCGGTTCTGAACTGTGCCGCCAGATAGTGCAGTATGAACCCACTGTGCTGGTGCTGTTTGAAGCCTCTGAATATGCCTTATACGCCATTGAGCAGGAGCTCAGTGCTTATGTGCAGGAGCTTGGCGTAGAGGTACAAATCAAACCTATTTTGGGTAATGTGCAAAAACAAAGCCGTATTCAGTCAGTGATGCAAAGTTTTAAAGTACAGACTGTTTACCATGCCGCCGCTTATAAACATGTGCCGCTGGTTGAATTTAATGTGGTTGAAGGGGTGAGCAACAATGTGTTTGGCACCTGGCATGCGGCTGAAGCAGCCATTGCTTCAGGCGTAGAAACTTTTGTACTGATCTCTACCGACAAAGCGGTGCGTCCGACCAACGTGATGGGCGCGTCCAAACGTTTGGCCGAACTGGTGCTGCAGGCATTGTCAACCCGTCAGCAACAAACCCGCTTTTGTATGGTGCGTTTTGGCAATGTGCTGGGGTCATCCGGCTCTGTGGTGCCTTTGTTTCGGGAACAAATCCGTAATGGTGGCCCCTTAACTGTGACTCACCCGGAAATTATCCGTTATTTTATGACGATACCGGAAGCGGCTCAGCTGGTGATCCAGGCTGGCGCCATGGGCAAGGGCGGTGACGTTTTTGTGTTGGATATGGGCGAGCCGGTGCGTATTGCCGATTTGGCCCGTCGTATGGTGCATCTGATGGGGCTGGAAGTGAAAGATCAGGCGCATCCGGATGGTGATATTGAAATTTGTTTTTCTGGCCTGCGTCCGGGTGAAAAACTCTATGAAGAGCTGCTGATTGGTGAAAATGTGCGGCAAACTGCCCATCCGCGTATTATGGCGGCAGATGAAGTGTCTTTAAGCTGGCAGGAAATGTCTGAGTTATTACGCCGCCTGGAGCAACATTGTGACAACTTTGCGGTGCATCAGATTGTGGATTTAGTCACAGCTGCCCCCACAGGTTTTAACCACAGCAGTCCGGTTAGCGACTTAGTGGAACTGGCAGCCCGTGCTCAGCCCCAGAGCCAGACAGAAATACCGCTTGGTGTTAAAGCAGCAACAGATAAAACCGCCAAACCTCTGCTGCAGCCGGTCAGTGATATCAGCGCTGCAGTGCGCGCCAGCTAACAGTCACTGTCCTTTTGGCAACAAGTCCGGTCGTAAAAACCGGCTTTGTTGCCAAAGGGCTGTTAAATCAAAGTGTTTTTCAGTTTGATGGCCATGATGGCCGACCGAACCGGTCTGGCCAAAATTATCCGCCCGGCCAGCGATAGCCACAAGCTGCTGACATAACACCTCAGCCACATCCGGATACCACACCTGCTGTAATGCGCGAGGCCCTGCCAGCCAACGACCAATCAGTTCAGTAGTTAAAGTTTGACCATAATGCGCCAGCTGTAATTGCTCCAGCGCTAAGGCGTTGGATGCCTGTTCCATTTGGCCTTGTAGTGGTTTTACCAGAATTTTTTTCTTCAGTTGCAGCGCTTCACTGATAAGTTCAAAACCAGCATTGCTCAGCACTGCATCGGCGCTGGCCAGTGCTTGTTTAAACCCCTGATGACAAGGTGGGTAAAAGTGTAAATGTCCATCATCCTCGCGGCTTAAACCCGGTGCAAAAATCACAAACTGATACCCTGTCAGCGGTTTTAACAGCTGATGGACCTGTGTTGGATCTTCAAACGGCAGATAAACCAGCACTTTGTTGGCGACAACCTCAGTGTTATAAGCGGATGCCGGTAAGTCCAGAATGGGTGGTGCTATAGCACCACGGGCGCCAAAATGATGCCAGTGCAACCCCAATTGTTGCTCAGCCGGTGCAAAAAAACGGAAGATCTGACGGCTCAGCAGGTTGTCATGCTGTTTTGGAATAGCATGTAAAAAAGCGTATTGGTGGCCAAGTGCGATGCAGGGTGTGCCCTGGCGGCGTGCAGCCCAGGCAGTGACGGGCTCAAAGTCGGTCAACACTAAGTCATAATGTTGGGTTTTTAGCTGTTGCTGGTCTTGCCACAACTGGCGCAAGCTATTGCTGAAGGCACTTTGCCAATAGTTGATTTTTCCGGCTTGGGAGACAAAAGTTAAACCGCGGCACCAGGCAAAGTTGCCAAAACAGTCCATATCAAAGAGCGCATCGCGGGCGCGGCCGCTGAATACAAAATCTACCTTGACGCCATGGCGCTTTAGCTGCGTGGCCATGGCTCTGGCTCTGCTGATGTGACCGTTACCCGTTGCCTGCACGCCGTATAACAGTCTCATCCTTTCTCCTTATGGGTTTATTTCCAGACCAGCTCCTTAAAATGAGCCCTGCACATCGAGACATAACGGTCATTGCCGCCTATTTGTACTTGTGAACCCGCTGTGGCGGCCCGGCCTTGTTCGTCCAGGCGCACCACAAAATTGGCTTTGCGGCCACAATGACAAACAGTTTTGAGCTCAATCAGCTTGTCGGCCCAGGCCAGTAGCGCCTGACTGCCGGCAAAGGTTTCACCGAGAAAATCGGTGCGAAGGCCAAAAGCCAGTACAGGCACATTTAGCCTATCCACCACCTCGGTCAGCTGTTTGACCTGGGTTTTGGTTAAAAACTGTGCTTCGTCAATCAATACACAATCCAGTGGCCCTTGCTGGCGCAATGCGCTGCAACTTTGGAAAAAGTCCAGTTGGCTATCAAACACCAGCGCGTCCATCGACAAACCAATACGCGAGCTGACTTTGCCAACGCCATATCTGTCGTCGAGCGCGGCTGTGTAAATGGCCGCTGTCATGCCTCTTTCCTGATAGTTGTAGGCACTTTGTAACAAAGACGTGGATTTGCCGGCGTTCATTGCCGAATAATAAAAATAAAGCTGAGCCATCAGTAGTTCCTGCGCAAAATGACGGCGCAGTATAACAAGCTGCAGCAGATAACCAAATGCTGCATGGCAAAGATGGCAAAAGCATGTGAGTGCCGTGACAAATGCATGACAGTTCCCGATAAATTTTGCGGCTTGCGTGAAATGGCGGTGGAGTAAGGTCCTTGAATGTTTTACTCTGCAACTTTGGTTTTATTGCAGCAAGGAGCTGAATATGGACAAATTTTTGGTGTTAACAGTTGTGGCGCAAGTGCTGCTTATCAGTGTTGTGATGGTGATTATGGGCCGGCGTCGTTTTGCCGCAGCGCGCAATAAAGAAATTCATCATTCTGCTTTTCGCACTATGGATTTAGCCGGGGCCAATGAAAGTGTGATCACTGCCAGCCGCAACTTTGATAATCAGTTCCAGATGCCGATGTTATTTATTTTTGCCGTGTTATTTACCCTGCATTTTGGCCTGGCAGATTTGGTGTTTGTGTTATTAGCGTCGCTTTTTGTTGCGCTTCGGTTATTGCACACTGTGGTGCATATCACCTCAAACCATGTACGGATGCGGTTTAATCTGTTTTTGCTCAGTTGTGTGGTGCTTTGGAGTTTCTGGATCCGGTTAGCGGTGAAAATGTGGTAACTGCTGTTGCTGTCGTGGTTGCGAAATATCTAACAGGTGCTTGCTGATGAATACCGCAGTCTGGCCCTGGCTTGGGCTGTTATTCAGTGCCTTTAGCTCGGCCACTGTGTTACCCGGTAGCTCTGAAATTGTGTTGGGGGCTTTGTGGTGGCAGGGTTATAACCCTTTGATGCTATGGGCAATAGCTACTTTTGGCAATGTTACCGGCTCTTGCCTGAACTGGTGGCTGGGCTCTCAATTGCTGCGCTTTTCCCATAAACGCTGGTTTCCGGTGGATGCTGAGCAACTGGCGAAAGCTGAGCGCTGGTATCAGCGTTGGGGTTCTGCCTCGTTATTATTAAGCTGGGTACCTGTGGTGGGCGACCCCTTGACCATAGTGGCCGGTGTGATGCGGATGAAATTATGGTTATTTGTGCCGCTGGTGCTGCTGGCCAAAGGCAGCCGGTATGCTCTGTTATTGCTGTTGGCTGATCAACTGCTGCCAAAAGGCTAAACAGCCTGATGACAAAGTAAAGAAGCCCGGTCAGGGGCGCCGGAGCCACAGCTACGCAGGAACAACTACATAAGCACGGTTACAACGAAAACAGGCACAATAGGGAAATAAATGAAATGCATAACAACAAGTTCGCTTTTACGCTGTTAACTGCAGTGGTGTTATCAGGTGGTCTCCTGGTGCCTGCTGTAGCGACTGAGCCGTCAAAAGATGGTTGGCTGGATATTCCACAGCAGGAGCTGGTGTATTTGCAGCTGGAGCAGGGCAGCTTGGCGCAGGCGACGCCTGGGCAGCATTCTGTTGAAAAGGCGACTGTAGTACTGAAGCTTGCCAGCGAATTTACCCCGAAAAATACTGCGGCTTTTAAACAGTTGGTGCAATCCGGCTTTTATAACGGCTTGGAGTTTTACCGGGTGATTGATCAGTTTGTGCTGCAAGCCGGCTTGATGGAGGGGGAAAAACACCCAGGCGCAGTGAAAACCGATAGGCCTAAACTCAGCGCCGAATTTAGCTGGCCGGTGCGCCAGAATGATGCTTTTACCCTGGTGCAACAGAGCGATGTACTGGCAAGTCAAACCGGTTTCAGGCATGGTTTTGCCCTTGGCCGGGGTGACGGACAAGAGTGGCTGATCCATTGCCCTAATGTGGTCAATATGGCGCGCAGTGAAGATGCCAACAGTGCCACCACAGACTTTGCACTGATGCAGGGGCAGGCGCCACGACATCTGGATCGGAATATGTCGATAGTGGCCAAAGTGATTTGGGGCGGGCCATGGCTGAATCTGGTCAAAAGAGGTGAAACAAGTGCCGGCGGTATTATTGCCAAACAGCAAGGCCGAAGCCGTATTGTCAGTATGACACTGGGCTCTGATCTCAAACCTGAAGCACAACTGCAGTTGCAGTGGCTGGACACCGGCAGCAAACAGTTCCAGCAACGGCTGGAGCAAAGCAGGGCACGTGCAGCTGGATTTTTTCATTATAAAGGCAATGGCGCGCTGGATATTTGTTATCAGCAGGTGCCGGTCAGGCTCAAGCCTTAGCAATTAGGGTGAAGAACGGCGCTTGAATAAAAGCGCTAGGCGAAAAGCCGACTTTGGTTCATCATATCGGTCATGATGTTTAATTTGCGATAAAAAGGTAATTTTATGGAATACACCCTGACAGCTGACGAAATTAAAAAAGTCACGCAACTTGATGCTGAGCAGCGCTACGAATATTTTATTAACGCAGTGGCCGATCTGGAAAAAATCTGGATCCTGACCGACGATGAAGGTTTTGTGCTGGTCACAGCTGAAGACGAACGTTGTATTCCGGTATGGCCACACGCTGAAATTGCCCAGTTATGGATTGAAGGTGATTGGGCCAACTGTCAGGCGCAGGCTGTGGATATCAGCACCTGGCTGGACAAATGGACTTCAGGTTTAGAAGGTGACGAGCTGTCGGTCGCGATTTTCCCGCATGCGGATGAACCAGGTATCGTCGTGCCACCATCTGAGTTGCAGGAAACGCTGCTGGAAGTAATGCAGGAAGATAGCAGCCACTAAGCTGTGTTTTTATCATCCCAAAGCCGGCCCTGATGCCGGCTTTGTGTTTTCTGGCTTGAGCTGTGGTTATAGCAAAAGCAAAAGCCGCGTTTTTCAGCTGCTTTATCAGGGGTACAAGGCGGTGAAGCTATCCGCTTTAACATGGTGAAATTTGCAGCGCAATTTATGATCCCGCTATTGATAATTGTTCTTAATTAGATTACCATGACGACGTTTTTTTGAGCTTGGGTAAAAGCGGGGCTGTTATGTACGTTTGTGTCTGTAAAGCAGTGACTGATAAAACCATCAAACAAAAAGTTGCCGAAGGTTTGTGCTCTATGCGCGAGCTGAAACAATGTTTGGGTGTGGGCAGTCAATGTGGCAAATGCACCAGTTCTGCCCAGGATCTGTTAAACCGTACTTTATCTGCACAGATGATCCCTTGCCGTGTGATTGAGCAACACCGGCCTGCCGCTTAAACCCATTGAGCTTTTCCTTCTGTCTTCCGATATTTGGCGCTTACAGCCCGCCTGTTTCAGGCGCTGAACTACAGTCTTGATAAACTGTTGCCTACACTAATTACCATGTCAGTGCTGATGTGGTCGCGGGTGAGCGGTTTGAAATAACCACATCGTCACTTGCAGTTATCCTGGGCCATATGGGCTGTTAGCTAATGAATATCTATATATTCTGCATGAATATCTGTTTTTTATTCAAAGTGCTGGCCGGCTCGGGCATAATAAGGTTCTCTTCGCCGCTTCAGAGCTGCATTGGTTATTTTATCTTGATGAGGTCTGTATGAGCACAGCTCCAAACCCGGTTATCCGCACTGTCGCCATTGTTGGCGGTACCCATGGTAATGAATTTTCAGGTATTTATTTGCAGCGCCGTTATAACGCCGAGCCTGCGCTGATGCAAAGACCAAGCTTTTCCTGCCGCACCTTGTTTGCCAATCCAATGGCACATCAGGCTAATAAAAGATATCTGGACAGCGACTTAAACCGCCAGTTTAAAACTGCCGATTTGGCTGATCCAAGTCGTTGTAATTACGAACAAAGCCGGGCCAAAGTGATCAATGCCGAGCTTGGCCCCAAAGGGGCGGCAAAAACCGACTTTATTATTGATTTACACAATACCACCAGCAATATGGGACCTTGCCTTATTCTGACTCAGCCTGGCCGTATTTATAATTTGCTGGCCGGTTATATCACACTGAAAATGCCCGAAGCCATTATCTCCAGAGATGAAGACCACTTTGCCGCTGAAGATCATGCGCTGTTATGCACAGTCGGCACTTATGGCGTGATTGTGGAAGTCGGACCGCAGCCACAGTCTGTGCTGCGTCAGGATGTGCTGGAACAAATGCATGAAATGACACAGCATATTCTTGATTTTATTGAGCATTACAACAACAACACCTTGCCGCAGTTGCCAGAGCGGGTTGAGGCCTTCCGTTATTTACATAGCATTAAGCTGCCGCTCAATGCCGCAGGTGAACGTCTTGGCATGGTGCATAAAAACATTCAGGACCGCGATTATCAGCCGATAGTGCCGGGGCAGCCACTTTTTACCTTGTTTGATGGCAGTGAAATTTGTTACGACGGCAAAGCGGTTGTCTATCCGACTTTTATTAATGAAGCGGCCTATTACGACAATAATCTGGCGATGTCGCTAAACGAAAAAGTCTGGATTGAGGTGAAATAAACCGGCGCGCCGGCCTGTTCGCTTGCCTGCAGCGTTTTGTGGTTTTAAGGCAAAACGCTGTGGTTTTATCATCTGGTTGCCACTTTATTTACCCTGATTTTACCTTCAGATGGCCATCTTGCCATGCCGCTATGCGGTGATCTGAGGTGCCTTGATATTTTTGCTGATTGCAGCAGACAAAACTGCCGTTTTCAGCGAATATTGGCTAGAATATCAAGCAATTGCGTTTCGGTATGAGCAAGAGCCCCCCACCAGTCAGCACCTGAACATTCTGCACAGAGGATCGGTCACTGATGAAAGATATGGTACTGGTATCCTTTGTTGTCGATCTGCTGTTTGGTTTCCTGCTGTTATTTTTATATGTTCTGCAGCGCCGCGACCGCCATGCCTTGTTCTGGGGGCTGGGCCACCTCAGTTTATCTTTGCTGATTTTATTCTGGTATTTGCCTGCCACCGCCTTGCCTTTACCCTGGTTAAAACACGAAATTATGACGCTACTGGCCTTTGGTGGCTGGTGTGGTTATTGGTTTGGGGGTCGTTGGGTGGTGGCCTATCAGCTGGCATCCTGGCGCCGTGAACTGGGGCTTTTTCTGGTGCTGGCGTTATTACTGCGTCTGAGTGTGGAAGTGGCGGATCCTTTTGCCTCAGCAGTGTCGGTCACAGCATTACTGCATTATTTTGTGATGACGGTGATTTTTGCTGCCAGCGGCTATTGGTTGTGGCAAAGGTTACCTGAGTATTGGGGTTTAGCGGTTATTTTCTGGGTGCGTAGCCTGATGACAGTGGTGATGCCTTTTGCGGTGGCATTTGAGCTGCAAGTTAATCTGGTGATGGCGCTGGCCTCTGTGGCGAAAATTTGTTGTCTGCTTGGTTTTGTTTATCTGCTGCTGGTGCAGTCTAAAAGGCGTTACAGCGCCATTATTGACAGTTTAAGCCACGGTTTTTTTGTGCGGGACAAAGCCGGCACTATAGTACGGGCTAATGATAAAGGGGCATTATTGCTTGGTTTTTCCAGCCGCGCCGATATTGAAGGTCAGAGTGTGACCAAGGTGCTGCCCAGATTAACCCAGGAAATGGCTGATGCGTTTTTTGCAAGGCTCACAGAGCCAGGCGCCAAAGCACCTTATATTGATGAAGCCGTGATCACCCTTTGCAATGGCAACATATTGGAAGCTGAATTTATCAGCTCGCCTTATTCCGAATATGGTCAGTTGTATTGCCTAGTGCAACTGTTGGACATTTCTGAACGTAAAACCCAGCAGCGTGAGCTGCTTAAAGCGGCGGCAACAGATCGCATCACAGGACTGATGAACCGCAATGCGCTGGCCGATGAGCTGGATAAACTATTGCGGCAGCAAAAACCGCAGGCCCTGTTATTGCTTGATATTGACCATTTTAAACGTATTAACGACAACTTTGGCCCACAGCTGGGGGACAGTTTGCTGCAAAAAGTGGCCGAGCGGCTGCAACAGCGATTTGCCCCTTTAACATTGGCGCGTTTTAGCGGGGATGAGTTTGCGCTGTTATGGCCAATCCAGCCTGGGGTTGCTGCTTCGGAGCAGTTACAACAGCCGCTGGCGGCGCTGCGAGCAGTGTTTGAACCTGTGTTTGTGCTGAATGATTTGCAGGTGTCACTTAGCTGCAGTATAGGTATCAGCCTGGCACCGCAGGATGGTGACAACAGCGACACTTTAATTAAAAAAGCCGATATTGCCATGTACAGCGCCAAGCAGCAGGGCAGGCATAGTTTTGCTTTTTTCAGTGAGCCCATGCTGGAGCGCTCCAGACAATTATTGCAGCTGGATAACGAATTAAAACAAGCTATTAGCCGCAATGAACTGCAGTTGTATTATCAGCCGATAGTGCAAAGTGGCAAAGCTGGTTTTGTCAAAATGGAAGCCTTGTTGCGCTGGCAGAGTAGCAGGCTGGGCCTGGTCAGCCCGGACCGTTTTATTCCGGTGGCGGAAGACAGTGGTTATATTGTTGAGCTTGGTGACTGGGTATTGGCACAAGGCTGTGCCCAGCTGGCCAAATGGCAGCAACAATGCAAAAAACAGCTGACACTGAGCATCAACATTTCAGCGCTGCAGCTGGATAATCAGCACTTTGTCCCCAGATTAACACAGTTATTGGCCTTTTATCAGCTACAGCCTTGCCAGCTGGAGCTGGAAATTACCGAAAGGGTATTGCTGGATGATTCAGGTGAAAGCCGTGCTGTGATGACCCAGCTCACCGAACTTGGTGTGCTGATTTCACTGGATGATTTTGGCACCGGCTACAGCTCACTCAGTTATTTAAGCCGTTTTGCGCTGCATAGTCTGAAGATTGACCGGGCTTTTGTAAAAGCGATGTTTGACGGCGAGCGCCATCAACATCTGGTACGCGCTATAGTGGCGATGGGACAGAGTCTGCAGTTAAAACTGGTGGCTGAAGGGGTAGAAACCGAAGCGCAGGCCGGTTTTTTACAACAACTGGGTTGTCATTATCAGCAAGGTTATTATTACGCTAAACCACAGAGTGCTGAAGATATCAGTCTGCGCCTGGCGCAGACTGAAACCGATAATGCCGTCGGGCCGGATTATAATGTCTGGTAGTTTGCCTTTTTCTGAATCAGTTCAATGGCATAGTTGTCCGGATCACGGACAAAAGCAATTTCAGTGCTGCCACCTTTTACAGGGCCTGGTTCACGGCTGATCACACCACCACGGGCACGAATGTCGTCACAGGCTTTGTATACATCCTCCACTTCCAGTGCAATATGGCCAAAAGCGGTGCCAGCTTCGTACTGCGTCACACCATAGTTGTATGTCAGCTCCAGCACAGCACCGTCTTTTTCATCGCTGTAGCCCACAAAAGCCAGGGTATATTTATATTCCGGATTGTCGGACTGGCGCAGCAACTTCATGCCCAGCACTTCGGTGTAAAAAGCGATAGAACGCTGTAAGTCAGTGACGCGCAGCATGGTGTGTAAAATCCGCATTTGATGCTCCTATTCGGTTTTTTCTTTAAATTCGCACAGGTCTTCCACCAAACAGCTGCCGCATTTAGGTTTGCGTGCTGTGCAGGTATAACGGCCATGCAAAATGAGCCAGTGATGCACATCAAGCTTAAATTCTGCTGGCACCACCTTCAGCAATTTTTGTTCTACTTCATCGACATTTTTGCCGGGGGCAAAATTCATTCTGTTGCTGACCCGAAAAATATGGGTATCCACTGCGATTGTGGGCCAGCCAAAAGCGGTGTTCAGCACCACATTGGCGGTTTTACGGCCGACACCGGGCAAGGCTTCTAACGCCTCGCGGTTTTCCGGTACTTCACCGCCATGTTGTTCCAGCAGAATACGGCAGGTTTTAATGATGTTTTCCGCTTTGGTATTAAAAAGGCCTATGGTTTTGACATAGTCTTTCACGCCTTCCAGCCCAAGTTCGAGCATGGCTGCCGGCGTGTTGGCCACGGCATAGAGTTTACGGGTGGCTTTATTCACGCCCACATCTGTGGCCTGCGCCGACAACAAAACAGCAATTAACAGCTCAAAAGGGGAGCTGTATTCCAGCTCAGTGGTTGGTTTGGGATTGGCATCGCGCAATCGGGTTAAAATTGCAATACGTTTTTCTTTATTCATCAGACTCTCTGCTGAGGTCGTGCTGCGGTATTAAAAACACGCAGTCTGTGCTATGTGCAAAGGAAAGCCTGCGGCGAACTGCAGGCTTTTTAACATCTGTGCAGCTGGGCTAGGCCGGGCTTGTCAGTTGCCGCTGGCGGCACTTTCAGTACCTGCACTGTGCGTGACTCTGGCACGGGTGATCGTTTTGACTTGTTGCTGTTTCTTCTTTTGCCGTAAATCAATGGCATTTTTGGCGGCAATTAAGCAGCCCAATACGATAAAAGCACCAGGTGGCAGAATAGCCAGTAAAAAGTGGCTGTCGCTTTGGTACAGCTCTACTCTGAGCACTGTGGCCCAGCTGCCGAGCAGCGCGTCAGCACCGTCAAATAAGGTACCCTGGCCCAACACTTCGCGCACTGCGCCCAAGGATGCCAGTACAGCGGTAAAACCCAGTCCCATCATCAGGCCATCCACTGTGGCCGGTAAAATAGCATTTTTAGAGGCAAAAGCTTCGGCACGGCCAATCACAACACAGTTGGTGACAATTAACGGAATAAAAATGCCGAGCGACTGATAAAGGGCGTAGGTATAAGCATGCATCAGCTGTTCTATCGCTGTTACCACTGCGGCTATCACCATCACAAAAACCGGAATACGGATTTCGTTGGGCACCTGATGGCGAATAAGCGACACCACAAAGTTCGTGCTCATCAGCACCAGCACGGTGGCAAGACCAAGCCCCAAAGCGTTGGTGAGCGTAGCGCTGGTGGCCAATAGCGGACACAACCCCAATAACTGCACCAGGCCAGGGTTATTTTGCCAGAGGCCCTGCCGGGCTATTTCCTGATATTGATTCATCAAAACCTCATTGCCCCTGAATGTGACAGTTAGCTTGCTGCGACATCAGTTCAGGATGTTGTTTTAAATACAAAGCGGTGCGTTTGACTGCTGCTATCAGCGCTCTTGGCGTAATAGTAGCACCGGCAAACTGATCAAACTGACCCCCGTCTTTTTTTACGGCAAACCTTTTATCGTCAACGCCCTGTACTTGCTGCTGCGCCAGGCTGTGGATCCAGTCACTTTTGCGTGTTTCAATTTTATCGCCAAGGCCTGGGGTTTCTTTATGATTTAATACCCGCACCGCCATGACGGTGCCTTGCAGATCAATAGCAGCGAGGAGCTGAATATTGCCGCTATAACCATCAGGCGCTGTGGTTTCCACCACAAATGCCGGTGTCTGAGTTTCAGCGCGCCAGCGATACAGTTTGGCTTCAGGCTGAAAAAACACCTCAGGCTGACGAAGCACCACACAGTCTTGCAATAGATCCGGGGTTGCCGCGCCAGCTGGCAACACTTCCTGAATTAACCTTAATTTTTCAAGTTCAGTCTGACGGGCAATTTCAGGTGCCGTCAGCTGGTTAATGCTGCTGACCAGAGCCACACAAAGTGCTGCAGCAGTGCCAAGCAGCAGCGCATTTTTACTGACAAACTTCAGCATCAGTGCGCTCCTCTATTTTTGTGAGTATGGGGTCTGTGCCCATAGGTTCTGGGTCTGGTGTAATAATCAATCAGTGGTACGGCCAGATTCGCCAACATGACGGCAAAAGCGACGGCATCCGGGTAACCGCCAAAACGGCGGATCAGAAAAATCAGCAGGCCAATCAGCGCACCATAAATCAACCGGCCGCGCTCTGTGGTAGAAGCCGACACCGGATCTGTGGCAATAAAAAAGGCCGCCAGCATAGTGCCGCCGGAGAACAGATGAAACAGCGGACTGCCGTTGCGATCAGCGTCTATCAAGTAAGCCAGCAAACTACAGAGCGCAAGGCTGCCCAAAAGCGCTACCGGAATCCGCCACTGAATGATCTTTTGTTGTAATAACCAAAGACCCCCGGCTAAAAACGCCAGATTGACCCAGTTCCAACCGATACCGCCAATAGAGGCGAATATTTTGTGTTGCTTGCTTTCACTGACAGTACGGCCGGCGGCTAAATCGGTTTTTAGGGTGTCCAATGGTGTTGCCATCGTCATGCCGTCGGCGTCGGTTTTTAACTGGGTTATGCTGTAACCGGCACAGCTGAAGTCGGTAAACACGGTACAGATCGGATCCAGCAGGTGTTGTTGCTGCGCCTGCAAACTTTGAGGCGGCAACCAGCTGGTCATTTGCTGCGGAAAAGAAATCAGCAGCAGTACATAAGCGGCCATGGCCGGGTTAAACAAATTATGACCCAAACCACCATACAGCTGTTTCACCACAATAATGGCAAAGGCAGTGCCCAGAACGATGATCCACCAGGGGGCAAAAGGTGGAATGGCAACGGCCAACAGCACAGCGGTTAACAGGGCGCTATTGTCTTTGAGCCTAAGCAACACAGGTTTACCGCGCCAGTACAGGATCAGCGCTTCACTGGCCAGGGCAGTGCTGATGGCAAGCAACAACTGCAGCAATACGCCAAAACCAAAAAAGTAACACTGGGCAGCAATACCCGGAATACAGGCCAGCGCCACTTTACGCATCAGCACATGGGTTTGTTGCTGACTGTGGTTATGTGGCGAACTGGCTATTCTGAAACTCATGCCTCATCCTCGGAAGTGCTGTTGTCTGTAGCGGCTTGTTGTCTGGCTTTAGCGCGGGCAATAGCGGCGGCAATCGCCGCTTTTTTGGCATCAAGCTGAGGGTTATCCATTTGTGCGCTGGGCTCAGACGCGCTTGCTGTTGCTGTGGCAGTTTCGGACTGTTGCCTTGCTTTGGCTCTGGCTATAGCAGCGCTTAACGCTGCCTTTTTGGCTTGTTCTTTCTGCTCTGCCACTGTGCTGCTGTGTGCTATTGCTGCTGCACCTGTTGATTGGTCAAGCGTTGGCTGGTCCAGTGTATTTCCAGTTGCATCAGTGATTTCAGTGACTTCAGTGACTTCAGCCGCTTGTGTTGGTGCAGTGGCCAAGCCTTGTTCAGCAGTCAGCGCGGCCTTTTTGGCTTTAGCTCGGGCAATGGCAGCGGCAACAGCAGCAGCTCTTGGATCTTCAGCAGGAGCTGCGCTCTGTTGTGTTTCTGCCTGCTCTGCGGCACCAACCTGAACCTGAGGTGCATCAGCGGGGGCAGCAGCTGCAGCTTTTTTTGCTTTGGCACGGGCAATAGCAGCGGCTACTGCGGCCGCTCTTGGATCTGCACTTTGTGCTGCTTCAGAGGCAGTAGCGTCGGCCGTTTCTGCGGCCTGATTTGCTGCGGGCTCAGTCTGAGCTGTTGCATCTGCACTTGCGGCTTTTTTTGCTTTAGCACGGGCAATAGCGGCAGCCACAGCTGCGGCGCGCGCATCCCCTGTTTCTGCCGGTGCATCAGCTTGATTAACAGGCGAAGTGCTTGGCTGAACTGTAGCTTCTGCTGTGGCTTTTTTCGCTTTGGCACGGGCAATAGCAGCGGCGACAGCTGCAGCTCTGGCATCACCAGTTGGTGCTTCGCTCATTTCTGTAGCTGCCTGTTCCTGCGCAGTGGCCTGAGTCTGTGCTGTTTGGGCAGCGCTATGCTGCAGCTCTTTGGCGGCCTGATAAGCGCGTGCTTCGGCTTTTTTACGTTCGCGCTCGGCAATGATCTGTTCTTTGGAAAGTGGCTGTTGCGCCGGATGGCTGCTGGCGACCCGCTCTGCGGCTGCGGCAATTTCCTGTTGTTTTTGCTGCGCATCCAGCATTTGCTGACGCTGCGCCGCTAACGCCTGATTGCGCGCTGCACGCTCTTGTTTTTCTTTTTCCAGCCGCTCGTTGCGCGCTTCAAACCGGGCTTTGGCCTGTTCAGCTTTGAGCTCGTCACGGCTTTGTTCACGAATTTCGGCTTTGGCTACCCGGTAATAATGCACCAGCGGAATTTCGCTCGGGCAGACATAAGCACAGGCACCACATTCAATACAGTCAGCCAGGTTGTATTCTTTGAGTTTGTCCTGATCTTTGGCTTTGCTGTACCAAAGCAATTGCTGGGGTAACAAAGTGGCAGGGCAAACTTCAGCACAGGCACCACAGCGGATACAGTCCATTTCCGGACCTGCCGATGGTAACTCCTGTTGGGTTGGCGCCAGAATACAGTTGGTGGTTTTCACCAGCGGCACCGACAAGGAGGGCAGGGTAAAACCCATCATAGGCCCGCCCATAATCACTCTTTGCTCGGGCTCGGGCATAAAACCACAAGCGTCCAGCAACGCGCCGACCGGCGTTCCAATTAAAGCATGCATATTTTGTGGCTGGCTCAGGCTGTCACCTGTGACAGTAACAATACGGGAAATCAGCGGTATATCTTCCAGCACCGCCTGGGCTATGGCAAAAGCAGTGCCAACGTTTTGCATCACAATGCCAATGTCGAGCGGCCGCCGGCCTGCCGGTACTTCTTTGCTGGTGAGCAGCTGAATCAGCTGTTTTTCACCGCCGGACGGGTATTTCGCTGGGACTACCCGCACCAGATATTGCTCGCGCTGACTACAGGCTGCCTGCATGGCTGCAATGGCATCGGGCTTGTCATCTTCAATGCCAATCAGCACAGCGGCCGGGCTTAACAGCTGGCATAAAATATCAATGCCTTTGACAATAGTGGTGGCATATTCCTGCATCAGCACGTCGTCGGCACTGATATAAGGTTCACACTCCACAGCGTTGATGATCAGATAATCAACGCCGGCCGAACCACCACTTTTCAGATGGGTTGGAAAACCGGCGCCGCCCATACCGGCAATACCGGCCTGCTGGATACGTTTAAGTAACAGTGCTTTGTCTGATTCCAGTAAGTTCAGGCCATGACGCGGCCGCCATTCTTCCAGACCATCAGGCTCTATCACCACACAAGGCTCAGGCAATGCAGAAGGGTGCGCTGCGATATGGGGTTCAATGGCAACAACGATGCCTGAAGTTGGCGCATGCACCGGCACTGCCATGGCACTGTCAGCTGCAGTCAGTGCCTGACCTTTGAGTACTCTTTGCCCGGTTTTTACCAATAAAGCACCTGCGACACCAATATGCTGGCGCAGCGGCACATATAAACGTTCAGGTAATGACAAACGGCCAATAGGTTTTTGACTGGTGTAGTCTTTGCGGGCCGGTGGGTGAATGCCACCATGAAAATCCCACAACTTGCCTGCTTTAATTTGCTGAAACAAGGACGGCACTTAGTTTGTCTCCACCAGATTTTTACTCACCGGATTTGCGTCTATCACCCGCACCGGAATGGCCTGTAAGTCCCATTTCCAGCGTTCGACTGTGCCGGGCAACGGCACCATATCAATACAGTTTACCGGGCAAGGCTCAACACAAAGGTCGCAGCCGGTGCATTCATCCACCATCACAGTGTGCATTTGTTTGGATGCGCCTACGATGGCGTCAACCGGACAGGCCTGAATACATTTGGTACAACCAATACATTCATCTTCACGGATATAAGCCACTCGTTTGATGGCCGGGGTCTGGCTGCTGTCCAGTGGTGTTGCCGCAACGCCCATCAGATCAGCCAGCTTTTTAATGGTGGCATCGCCACCGGGCGGGCATTTATTAATAGCGTCGCCATTGGCAATAGCTTCGGCATATGGACGGCAGCCCGGGTAACCACACTGGCCACATTGGGTTTGCGGCAGGATATCGTCAATTTGATCCACCAGCGGATCAGCTTCCACCTTAAATTTAATGGCGGCGTAACCCAATACGGCACCAAAAATCAGGGCAAGCAGGGTAATAGCGCCCAGGGCGATAAAAATCGACATGGTTACACCTTCACCAGACCGGTAAAACCCATAAAGGCCAGCGACATCAGGCCTGCCGTGATAAGCCCAATAGCAGCGCCTCTAAACACCACAGGCACATCAGCACTGGCAAGGCGTTCCCGCATGGCAGCAAATAACACCAGCACCATCGAAAAACCCACAGCGGCACCAAAACCATAAATGACAGAACCAAGCAGCCCGTGGTTGGCTTTGACATTTAACAGCGCAACACCTAAAACGGCGCAGTTGGTGGTGATCAGTGGCAGGAAAATACCCAGCAGCCGGTATAAAGCCGGGCTGGTTTTATGCACCACCATTTCAGTAAATTGCACTACAACAGCAATCACCAGAATAAAACTTAAAGTGCGTAAATAACCAAGCTCCAGCGGAGCCAGAATGTAACTGTCAACCAGATAGCTGCACAAGGACGCCAGAGTCAGTACAAAAGTAGTGGCCAGACACATGCCAATGGCGGTATCGAGTTTGTTGGACACCCCCATAAAAGGGCAAAGGCCAAGAAATTTTACCAGTACAAAATTATTGACCAGTATTGTACTGACGAGTAAAAGCAGAAATTCAGTCATCATCACATCATCATCTGGTGGTCAGACGGGCGCAGTGTCATCAAGAAAAGCGGGCTGGCACGGGCCTGTTATTTTGGGTGCGCTATTATGCGGTCTTTAAAAGCAGCAAACAACCCGACAGAAAACAAGGTTGTTTGTTGTTTGCTTAAATTTACGGCAGGGCGCTCAGAGCGGCGCCGGTTTGCCGATGTAATAGCCCTGAGTACCGTCAATAAATAACGATTCCAGCATATGTTTTTCTTCCTGTGACTCAACACTTTCGGCCAGCACTCCCACGCCAATACGGTGGGCGAGGTCGATCATCAGCCGCATAAAATATTGATTGTTTTTGTCTTCATCAATATGACGGGTATAACTGCCGTCCATTTTGACAAAGTCCGGTTTTAAATCACGGAAGAATTTAAAGGAGGTAATACCCACACCAAATTTTTCGACTGTTAAGCGGCAGCCACAGCGGTGCAACATGTCGATAAACCTTTTACTTGTTTTTAAGTTTTGTTGCAGACCGTATTCACTGACTTCAAACACCAGTTTGCTGGCAATAGAGGCATCTTTCAGTAACCGCCGCTCCAGCCAAATCACAAACTGATCATCATGCACACAGCGGGGTGACAAGTTCAGACCAAAATACTGATCCTGCATATTGCGGTTTTTAATGGTGGTGAGGGCAGTTTCAATAATCAGCCGGTCAACTGCGATAATTTTATCCAGCTTTTCTGCCATGGCTAAAAAGGACGCCGTTGGCAAAATCTGATCTTCAATGGTTTTAAACCGCACCAGAATTTCTGAATAGGTTTTTGACGACCGGTTCGAAGGCTGCACTGTTTGTAATAACAACGAAATACGGCTGTTATCCAGCACATCGTCAATGACATTACGCCAGTTCTGATTGCCATAACCGCCAATGCCTATTTCGCCCACAGCACTGTCTTTTTGTACGTGCCAGCTGTTGCTTTGTTTGGTCTGGGCCAGGCTGATGGAGGTGTCAGCAACGGCCAGAATTTCGCCCAGTGGTTTGCCTGTCTCATAACTGACCAAACCTGTATAAGCCACCGAATCGAGCTCAGCAATTTTTTGGTATTCGTTTAACCGGCTTTGCAGCTGAGTGGCAAAGTTTTCCGCGTCTTTTAGCGTGACACGCGGCAGCAGAATGGCAAAGTCGGAACTATTGAGCCGGTACACTTTGTGGTCGCGATAGCTGGCGGCGACTTTCTGAATTAACTCACTGACCGACAGAATATACTTGTCGCCTTCCTGAAAACCGCGGCTCTGGTTGATATTCTGCAGTTCAGTACAACGGGTGATGGCAAAAATACCAAAGTCTTTTTCACTGCCTTCACGCAGGTGTTCTTCATAAAATTGCACAAAACGGTTGCGGTTGGGCAGGCCGGTAATAGAGTCACGAAAGGCATCTTCGGTCACCTGTTTGGCGGCTTGTGACATTTCATTAAATTGTTGCTGGCTAAACTGGGCAAATTTGTTCAGTGACAGCGCTACATCTTCAAATTCATCTGTTAAATCCTGTGTTTGCAGCTCAGCAGCCGGATCACGCATAAAACGTTCAATGGCATGGCTGATGTTGTAACTGACTTTGCGAAGTTGTGCTTTTAATAACAGCGGCGTCAGTAGGGCAGGTAATAAACATAAAAATAATGGTGCCAGTAACGCCATCCAGAACGCTTGCAGGAATACGGCGTTGGAACGGTCAAAATCCGGAATAAACTGCAGTTGTAACTGGTGTTCGTCGTTTTTAATAGTGGCTGCTTTTTGTTCGATACCGGTCAGACTAAAAATTTGTTCCAACAGGGTAGAACCACTCGTGGCATTGTTGTGCTCATGCAACACTGTGCCGTCCAGTTTGCTCAGCTGTAACATTTGTGGATTGGTGCTGGCGCGGATTTGCTGCACCAGAGTTTTGTAATCTTCGCCAACAAAGTTTTTCAGCAGCTGCGTCAGCGCTATCTTCTGGCGGTCATAACTTTCTTTGACATGTTGTTGTTCTGTCGTCACCAGTGCACTTAACACTATGGCAAGCAGCAGCAGTACGCAGACAAATTGGGCAACAAGCAGGGTCCGTAACATTTTCATAGCGGCGCACTTTCCAATTTTCGCAGGGGATCAACTCAACTATAGACGGCATCCTGAATCAACAGGAACAAATGAGCTCTATAAATTCAATTAAAACAAAAAATTGCAGTGAAATAAACAGACTTTACGCCGGTTGGCAGATTAAAGCGTCGAATGTGGCAAAATGCCGTGAAGGCAGTGGGAATTTATCGTGAAATAAAAAGAATCTGTCTTTAGGTGGCTCCCCAGGTTGGACTCGAACCAACGACCTACGGATTAACAGTCCGCCGCTCTAACCGGCTGAGCTAC
>OGCL01000030.1_pt1 | contig 160416 bp, 148 predicted proteins | sample 1570041 | NCBI WGS metagenome assembly OGCL01 (sample SAMN06266162, study PRJEB24511) | hot springs metagenome | isolation source: Hot spring water | place: South Africa: Limpopo | collected 2015-06-22
GTTGACAAAACTAGCTTACCACAGGATTAGTGTGTCTATTGTTAGAAAAGGAAATCTTAAGATTCAACACTTCTGGGGGCAAACCCTAGTTGTCCAAGAGATTGAACTTGCCGATGAAGACGCTGAATTTTAATTAGGTAAATAACCCATGTACGACCCCGAAGATATTCTAGAAGCCGCCCGCACGATTCGTCCCTACCTTAGTGATCTCCTAGACACCGAAAGTGCCGACCCGATCGACACCCAACTCGCCGAACTCCTAACGCAAACCGATACCCCACCCGCGATCGCCAACAGCATAATGGCAATCCTTTCGGCTCAAGATTCCACCCATGACTAGGCCATTAACTTTCTGCAAAGCCAACAGCAACCTGAACATCTCAAAGCCTGGAGTCCCCTACCAGGCGATAGCTCGATCGCGGATGCCGCCAAATATACCTATCCCCACGGCGACTACGTGTGGTATCAGCCCAGAGTTGGCATCGACCCCCCCGCCTGTCCCACCCATAAATGTTTTCTCAAGCGAGCATCCTAAGCACGTGAAAATATCGAACTTATCCTCAATCAATCTTGAAACACTCTAAAAATAATGATTCAAACCTCCACCAAACCCCTCACCCTGGATGAATTTCTGGCCCTCCCAGAGACCAAACCCGCCAGCGAATTTATTGACGGCAAAATCATTCAAAAACCCATGCCCCAAGGAAAACACAGCACGGTTCAACTCGATCTAGGTACTGAAATCAACCTCAGCCTAAAACCCTCACATATTGCCCGTGCCTATTCCGAATTGCGCTGTACTTTTGGCGGCAGATCGCTCGTTCCCGATGTCGCTGTCTTCACCTGGGAGCGGATTCCCCGTGATGAGGCAGGCAAAGTTGCCAACCAATTTCTGCTAGCGCCCGATTGGACCATTGAAATCCTCTACCCAGAGCAAAATCACACCAAGGTGGTGCGCAATATCCTCCACTGCCTTGCCCACGGCACCCAACTGGGTTGGTTGATTGATCCGGATGAAGAACTGGTGTTTGCCTATTTCCCGAATCAAACGATCGCGATGTTTGAAACGGCTAGCGATCGCTTACCGGTTCCCGCCTTTGCCGCATCCTTGAATCTAACTGTTGGACAATTATTTGTGTGGCTAACCGCATAGAAAGATAGTAAACCTTTACCCTAACCCCCGCCAGTCTAGAACGCGACCTCAATCGATGCCATTAATCTTAGCTTAGGGGCCGATCGTGTCCAGTGACTTTTTCAAAAGTATTAGCGGCAAACTCGCCGAACAATGGGTTGGGACCATCCTAACCCCCGCCTTTATCTTTTGGGCAGGTGGAGCCACCATTGCGCTACAAACCTATGGCTGGCAAACCCTAAGCACCCAATTTAGCACCTACCCAGAACCCCTACAAATCGCCCTGCTCATTATCGGTTTTTGCGTCATTGCAGCTTCCGGCTTTGTCGTGCAACGGTTTGACCTATCCGTATTGCGCTTCCTGGAAGGCTACTGGCCAACACCCCTCCGTCCCCGCCGCCGCAGGCTAGTCCGCAACGCCCTGAAACAGCATCAGCAGGTCCTCGATCGTTGGCAACGGCTTGCCCACCTTGACCCGGCGCAACTCACGGCTGAGCAACAGGAGGAATTTATCCAACTGGATCAGCAGCAACTCCGGATGCCTGCCCCCAACCAAATGATGCCCACCCGCTTGGGCAATCTCCTGCGAGCCGCCGAACGACGACCCCTGGAAAATATGGGCTGGAGGCGATCGTCTGTTGGCCCCACCTATGGCTCATTCTCCCCGCCGCCGCCAAAACCGATCTGCAAGCCACCCGTGCCGATCTGGACAGTGCCGCCCGCATTTGGCTCTGGAACCTGCTGTTTTTGATCTGGGGCCTTTGGGCCTGGTGGGCGATCCCCCTGGGCCTCCTCAGCGCCTACTTTGCCTACTCCCACTGGGCACTCAACGCCGCCGCCTACGCCGCCCTCCTGGAAGCCGCCTTCGACCTCCACCGCTTCGACCTCTACCGCTTCGACCTCTACCGCGCCCTCCACTTCCCCCTCCCCGCCAACCCCACCGCCGGAACAGCCCTCGCCAGCCAAATCAACACCTACCTCCAACGGGGAACCTTCCCCAAGGATTTCCAGTACGATGCGATCGACTAAGCGTTATCCAAGGGGATCTAGCCACCGCCATGAGTCGAACCCTGGAGCCAAACCATACTGCCTGCGCTTTCCTGAAGCGTTGCAGGTGTGACGATCGCGATTGGTCAGTCTCCTGTTTCTGCGGCTCAAGGGATGCGAGGGCGATCGCTCCTTACACCTTCTCTTGGGCAGGTGGCGTAACCCCGCGTTTAATTAAACCGGCCTCCAACGATCGCAATAGGGCAAAATCAGGTTCCGGGAGTTGACTGCTGTCGATTCCAGTGGCGGGGTGTTTTTCCAAAAAGGTAAATGCCTGACGGAATTGGCGGGGACTGGCCTTAATCGGGGCTTCAAAATGACAGGGAATGATCGATTCAAATTGCCATTGCTGCACGCGATCGGCCCAGGCAATCACCTGCTGCGGTGCCCGGTTCAAAATCAAGGTTTGCAAAATCGGGGCCACAAAGGGACGACCCTCGCCCCACAGGGCCGCAAACGATCGTGCCCAGTCCGATCGCCACCGGAAGGGAAATAGCCCGAAGTAGGCTTGGCGAGAGCGATCGGGAGCAGTCTGAGCCGCACGGAAGGCCGCTCCCCAGGGGATCACTTCCAGGGCACTGGGCCGGAAATAGAGGGCAAACAGGACAATCCGCTGCCAGCCCTTGCGCCGGGTTGCTTCGGTGTCGGGGACACTATCAGCCTCCGTATCTCTGGCGTGGAAGCGGAGGGGGTAGGGATCAAGCTGGACGATCGCCGGGGGGCGTTCACTGACAGCGATGAGCGTATCGGTGAGCAGGAGGGTGCGCGATCGGCGATGGAACAGGGCCACTTCGCCAAAGGGACCCAAGCCCAGGTTAATCGGTCCCAGGATTTCATAGTCAAACTCATCGCCAAAGGGGGTTTGGCCACTATCCGCCGGTAACACCTGGGTGCGGTTGGCTGGCAGTCCTAGCCAACTGAGGGGCAAATTGAGGGGAAAGCTCCACTGGTTCGGAGCCACCCACACCTGGGCTGTGGGAAAACGACGGGCAAAGGGACCCAGAAAGACCTTATGCTCTAATCCTGATACCGTCGGCAGCAAGATGTACTTTACCGGACCGTGGGCGGCTTCCAACTCGCGCAGAAGGGTAATGCATTCCCGTGTGGGCGCGATCGGGGCATACACCAGCAATCCCCCCGCCACCAGCTTGATCACCGTCATCCGAATCGGCACGACAACGTAGAGAATGCCCTGCACCTGCTCAAACGTCCACACCTGATCGGCAATAATCTCCCGGCGGAGGGTGGCCCGTTGACCGTAGGGGTAGAGGGGCACGATCGGCCAAAACGGCCATGCCCGATCCCGTTTCGAGGTTTGCCCGTCCATAGGTGACGCTGTTTCCAATTGCGGTATCCGTCTACCAAAGGTGATCTTTCCTAGTGTTGTATGGTACGCCTTTCTAACGGGTCATGGGACGCGATACGCCTTTGGTGTCGCGAAGCGATCGCGGTCCACCCCCACCCGCCCAAAGCTTTCACCACAATCCTTTACCCCAGACTCAAACGCCTGGGATAGCCATCCTAGTAGATCGACAAGAAAATTCTGCAACGCTTGTAGTGCCGACTTTAGCCTGCAACGACTGAAGTCGTTACTACGAACGTTGTGAAACTTTATGTTTACTGTACTAGCTATGATGGGAGGTGCGATTTCCCAAAGGGAACGCTTCGCGAACGGGAGCAGCGAACTCAAGCTGGAGAATGGGAGCAATGGCCGTCACGCTTGCAAAATGGACACTGGACCAGTATCACCGGATGATTGCGGCAGGCATTCTCGCGGAGCAACGGGTTGAGCTATTGCAGGGGGAAATTATTGAGATGCCGCCCGAAGGACTGGCCCACGCCCAACTCAGTACCGATGCCGCCGATTACTTGCGATCGTTACTGGGAACACGAGCCTTGGTGCGGGATGGCAAGCCGATCACCCTGCCCCATAGCCAATCCGAACCCCAGCCCGATTTAACGATTGCCGAACCCCAGCGCGAGGTCTATCGTACCCAACACCATCCTTACCCAGAGGATATCTTTTGGGTGATCGAGTATGCCGACAGCAGTCTGGCAAAAGATCTGGGGGTAAAGCGGCAAGCCTATGCCAGCGCGGGGATTCGCGAGTATTGGGTTGTGAACTTGCCGCAGCGCGTGATCACCGTCCTGCGCGATCCTCAGTCGGGGGACTATATCTCTGAAGCAACCGTCAGTGACGGCTATCTTTATCCGATCGCCTTTCCCGACCTGGCCGTGGCTGTCCAGCGATTACTGGCTGGTTAGGATTTGCTTAGAATGGAGACGATCTCCCGATCGCGCCCTTAGCGTCACCGTATGGCTATCCCCTCCTCGCCCCAATCCCCCCTCGATCCACCGCCCGATGCCCCCCCGTCGCCAGTAGTGGACTGGTCTCACCGCTTAGCGGCCTTTTGGGATCAGCGGGCACTGCGTTTGCCCCCGTGGTTGCCCTTTGATCAGGTTTGGCGGTGGTTCCGGGTGGATGAAACCCAGGTCCAGGAAATCCTCGCGACGGTGCGATCGCAATTACCGACCACGGAAAGCTGGCTGGTGGGGAAACCCCAGACGGGAAAAAGTTCGATCGTTCGTGGCCTAACGGGCGTTTCGGCGGAAATTGTCGGGCAAGGATTCCGGCCCCATACGCAATACACCCAACGCTATGCCTATCCCTCCGAGGATCTCCCCCTGCTGATCTTCACCGATACCGTCGGCTTGGGCGACATCAACCAGGATACGGAGCGTTTGATCCAGGACTTGATTCAGGATCTCACCGCCGATCGCCAGCGGGCCAAGGTGCTGATCCTGACGGTGAAAATCAACGACTTTGCGATCGACACCCTGCGCCAAGTGGCCCAACGTCTGCGCCAAAGCTGTCCCGATCTTCCCTGCCTGCTGGCCGTGACCTGCCTGCATGAGGTGTACCCGGCTGAGGTGACCGATCATCCCCCCTATCCGCCGACGTTTCCAGACCTCGATCGCGCCTTCCAATCCCTACAAAGTAACTTTGCCCGGCTCTACGATCGGGCGGTGCTACTCGATTTCACCCTCGAAGCAGATGGCTATACCCCCGTGTTCTATGGCCAGGAAGCCCTTCTCTCGGCGTTAGCGGATCCCCTGCCCGAAGCCGAATCCCGGGCCATTTATCAACTCCTGGATGAAGTCGGCGGGAACCAGATCAGCAGTCTTTACCGTGATGTCGGACGGCGCTATATCATGGCCTTCGCGATCGCGGCAGCCACCGTGGCGGCGGTGCCCCTACCCTTTGCCACCATGCCCGTGTTGACGGCATTGCAAGTCTCAATGGTGGGCCTGTTGGGCAATCTCTACGGCCAAACCCTGTCCCCCTCCCAGGCGGGTGGCGTGGTGAGCGCGATCGCGGGCGGCTTTGTGGCCCAGATGATCGGGCGCGAGTTGATTAAATTTATCCCCGGTTTGGGCAGCGTCGTTGCGGCCTCTTGGGCAGCGGCCTATACTTGGGCCTTGGGGGAAGGGGCTTGCATCTACTTCGGCGATCTCATGGGCGGGAAAAAGCCTGATCCCAAACGCATTCAAGCCGCCATGCAGGAAGCGTTCCAAGCCGCCCAAGTCCAATTTCAGACGCGCTCGTGCAGGACCAACTCAACTAAAGCGATCGGCTGAATTGCGATCATCGAATCTTGTGGGCTAGCCGTCCCGGCTGTCATTGAGGGGCGTGTTCAGGACTCGCTTTGTCAGGATTCGTGCCAAATTAGGGTACCTTACAAACATCGTCACAAACATCATCTCTGGGACCTGGTGCGGTATGGATGTCAAAAACGCGGAACTTCTCGAAAAAATGCGGCGGCAGTTTGAAACCGCGCCCTACCCAAAAGTTCCCCCGGAACAGTCGCCCAAAGATGACATCAATGCACTTTATGTCCACAACTTTCTGACACCCTATTATTTGCGCAATCAGCAACTCATTGCTCCAGAAGAGACGGTGATTCTAGATGCAGGTTGCGGCAGCGGCTATAAATCCCTGATCTTGGCCCATGCCAATCCCGGTGCGCGAATTGTGGGGATTGATATTTCCGAGAAATCCGTAGATTTGGCCCAACAGCGCTTAGCCTACCACGGCTTTACCAATACGGAATTCCATACCTTGGCGTTGGAAGATTTACCCAGTTTGGGTCTGGAGTTTGACTATATCAACTGCGATGAAGTTCTGTATCTCGTCCCCGATCCCACAACCGCCCTCCAGGCCATGCGATCGGTCCTCAAACCCCAGGGAATTCTCCGGACGAACCTGCATAGCCTCTATCAACGTCGCAGCTTTTTCAGTGCCCAGGAACTCTTTACAATCCTGGGCTTAATGGATGCCCCCGCTGAGGAACTGGAGATTGAACTGATTCGATCGTTCTTTGAGGCATTGCAAGATCAGGTCTGGCTTAAGGTATCCTGTGGTGCGGCGCTGGCAGCGGAGGAAGGGATGCGGGCCAACCTGATTCTCCAGGGCGATAAGGGCTTCACGATTCCCCAAACCTTTACCATGCTGGAGGATGCGGGCCTGGAGTTCATCAGTATGGTCTACTGGCGGCAATGGCAACTCTTGGACTTGTTTAAGGATCGCAATAACCTGCCAACGATCTTGGGTTTAAGCCTGCCAGATATCCCGATCGCCACCCAATTGCACCTCTACGAACTGATGCAGCCAGTTCACCGCCTGATTGACTTCTGGTGCGGCCATCCGGGGCAAACCTCGGAACCCGTGGATGTCGATGCCTGGACACCCGATGAGTGGCGGCAGGTCCGCGTTCATCTGCATCCCCAACTGCGGCACGAGGCCGTTAAAGCCGCCCTGCTGGCCTGTATTGCGGGTGAAAAGCCCTTTATTTTTAATCATCATCTGGTGGTGCCCACCACCCCCACCAGCGATCTGCGTCTGGAACGCAACATGGCGGCTTGCCTGCTCCCCCTGTGGGAGGAGGGTCCCCAAACAGTGCCCAGTTTGGTCGATCGCTGGTTGAAAATCAATCCCGTTAACCTAATGACCCTGGAACCCCTGGACGAGGCCACGGCCCTCGCAGATCTGTGCCAGAATCTCAAGCGCCTAGAGGTGTTTCTCTATGTCTTGCTGGAGAACCAGATACAGCCTTTCCCGTGCTGATGAGGTGCAATTCAATCATTAATAGTCGGGTCAATGCGGAGATAGCAGGACCTTATCAGTCTGGGAATTAGGGGTAGGGGCGGGTTTACTGGCAAGGGGAGCAGGCCCGCCAACCCCCGCACGCGGGAGCAGGGGGCATCCATCAAACCCGCCCGCTAGGGTCAGATCAGGGACCCCAAAGGGCGGGTTTTTATTCAAATTCAGGGTGTTAATTGCCAGCGGGTGGCTAAACCCGCCCCTACGAATTGGGTTAATGCTTAAAGGATAGGACACCGTACCTTACGGGCCTGGGAACCGTTGTAGGTTAACCTTTCGTAGTAACGACTTCAGTCGTTCTCAACCAGGAGGCCATTGCATGGGGCGACCCCCCAGGATGTGCAAATGCAGATGGTACACGGTTTGGCCACCGTCGGGGCCGGTGTTAATCACGATGCGATAGCCGTTGCTCAACCCCACCTGGGCCGCCACCCGCTTCGCCGTCAGCAACAGGTGACCCATGAGGGCATGATCCTGAGATTCAGCATCGGCCAGTTGGGCGATCGCCTGTTTGGGAATGACCAGGATGTGAACCGGAGCTTGGGGGTGAATATCCTTAAAGGCGAGGCAGAGTTCATCCTCGTAGACAATATCGGCGGGAATTTCGCGGCGAATAATTTTGCCAAAAATCGTGTCGGCTGCATCACTCATGGCCAGTCTCCGGACAACCCATCTCCGGATCATCATACCGTAGCCCCGATGGCACCTGAATAGCCGAGACGCGGTGCGACGCCACCCATCCCTCAAGACTTAGCGGGGTTGCAGCAAGGATTGGAGGGGCAGCGGCAGGCCCACATGGGCGGTATACAAACAAAATAGGGCAATCAGAGCCGATAGCCCGACGATCGCTCGCACGAGGGGAGCATTGGGGGAGGGAGCGATCGTCTCGCGAACCAGAATGGACATCGATGAGCCAAGGATATAACTCACGCACAGGACCAGGAAATAGCTACTCTCCCAGAAACTCCAGGCCAAGAGGGCAAAGAGCGACAGGCACAGCATGATTAGCTCGACAAAGCGGGGGGGATCTTGCCGACTGGCGATCGCAACGGCCCGCAGCCAGGACTGAAATTGGCGCATCGATCGTCTCGTAATGGGTTCTAGAGGGTGGGGCATCGCCTTGTTTCCATCTGTTTCCATCTTAAGTTTTGATCTTAAGCAGTTCAAACCGTTCCGGGAATTGCCCTACAGTGGATAGTTGTCCTTTACCCAAAAATACGCGATACGCCAGAGGCGTCGCGAAGCTATCGCCCTATGAGCAGCACGCACCGTTGGCCACGCTGGGGCCTCTTTACCCTGATCGGTCTGGCCTTAAGTTGGTTAATCAGTTGCAGCAGCCCCACCCCCTCCAATCCCACCCCAACCACGGGTGAGGCCGGACCTGCCGAGATTGAATTTTGGACGATGCAGCTTCAGCCCAAATTCACCGATTACTTTAACCAACTGATTGCCGAATTCGAGCAGGCGAACCCGACGGTTAAGGTGCGCTGGGTGGACGTGCCCTGGGCGGCAATGGAAAGCAAAATCCTGACGGCGGTGTCTGCCAATACGGCCCCCGATGTGGTCAATCTCAACCCCAACTTTGCTTCCCAACTGGCGGGGCAGGGGGCATGGCTCACCCTCGACGATCGCCTGACGGCTGAGCAAAAGGCGCTGTATTTACCGAACATCTGGCAGGCCAGTACCCTCAATGGTGACAGCTTTGGTCTGCCCTGGTATCTCACGACGCGCATTGCCATCTACAACACCGACCTCTTCCAACAAGCGGGCCTCAGCCAAGCACCGGCTACCTACGCCGAACTGGCCGTTGCCGCCCGCCAAATTCGCGACAGGACAGGGAAATATGCCTTCTTTGTCACCTTTGCCCCGGATGATTCGGCGGAGGTGCTAGAGTCCCTGGTCCAGATGGGGGTGGATCTGGTGGATGATCAGGGCAAAGCTGCCTTCAATACGGACAAGGGGAAAGCGGCCTTCCAGTATTGGGTTGACCTCTACCGAGACGGCCTGTTGCCCAGGGAGGTGTTGACCCAGGGCCATCGACGGGCGATCGAACTGTACCAGGCGGGGGAAACGGCGATTCTGGCATCGGGGCCAGAGTTTCTCAGTACGATCGCCACCAACGCGCCGAGAATCGCCGAGGTGTCCGATGTTGCGCCGCAAATTTCCGGGGAAACGGGGAAAAAGAATGTGGCGGTCATGAACCTGGTGATTCCGCGCCAGACGCAGCACCCCGATGCGGCCCTCAACTTTGCGCTCTTCGTCACCAATGACGCTAACCAATTGGCCTTTGCCCAAGCGGCGAACGTGCTGCCCTCAACCCACAGAGCACTCGCCGATCGCTATGCAGAAAATAGGGCCGCTGCCGCCAACTCACCGTTAGAAAAGGCACGGGCGGTCAGCGCGTCACAAATGCAAACGGCGGAGGTGCTCATCCCGGCCATGAAAGACGTGAGCGTGTTGCAAAAGATCATCTATGACAACCTGCAAGCAGCGATGTTGGGCGAAAAAACAGTTGAGGTTGCCCTCAAGGATGCCGCCACTGCCTGGGATCAACGGCCCACACCCTAGATCCCTGAACAAGTACCATCATGGCTTACCCCTTCTCCCAACTCAGCCCAAGAGACGGGGTGACCAGTGCTTTCCGGGTATGCGTGAGATACCCCCTAACAGCCGTAAGGTACCCTTAGCAGCCTAAATGGGGCGCTGGTTCAGGGGGGTGTTGCTTGAGGTAACTGAGGAGCCAGTTGGCGGCTGTTGCCCGACGGGTGAGGCGGGGCTTGAGTTCATTCACCTTATACCCGGCAAAGCCTAACTCTTCCTTCAAAAGTTGTTTATGCTCGGCTGGAATCGATCGCGTTAACTGCACCGTTGCAGGCCGAGATTCCAAAAAATTAGGGGGTTCTGGGTAGCGATCGCGCCATTGTGTTGCCACTTGGTGATGATCCCAGCGTTGCTGTTCTGGATCATACCGATAGCCCAAGGCGTACCAGACCAATTGATTCACCATCTCGTCTGGCAAGGTATCCTCCACAATGGCTTGGATCGTGGAGCGATCGAGGGGAGGTAATGCCATCTGGCAGGTATCCATCATGCCCGTACCCATACGCGATTGAAGGAAACATTCCGCATCCTGACGGATAGGGGCTGCCCTCGTCAAGGGACCCCACAGGCCAGCGATCGTCCCGCCCGACTGCCGCCCGATTGCCGCCCACAAGCCAGCATCTTTCCCCGGAAAGGCTACGACACCCCTTAGAATAGGGAGCTTAGGAGTGGACGCTAAGGAGATAGGCGCATGGCACTGGAAACCCCAGGCAGCTTGGTGATCGAACAGGGCTTACAAAAATTCCTGCTGATTCTGTCCGTATCCCTGAGCGTGGCCACCCTGCCGCAGATTTTTGCGTGGGCGCGACAGATTCCCTATACTCTCCTGCTGGTCATTGTGGGCCTAGGGCTGGCAATGGTGGATGTGCGGCTGGTGAACCTCTCCCCGGAATTAATCCTGTCGATTTTTCTGCCGCCTCTGCTGTTTGAGGCCGCCTGGAACCTGAAATGGTCAGACCTGAAGCGTGACCTGTTCCCCATCAGTCTCTACGCCATTGTTGGGGTGATTTTATCCGTGCTTGGCATTGCCCTGCCCCTGGTTGGGTGGACTGGGATGGCCCTGCCGATCGCGCTGCTGGTGGGAGCCAGTCTGGCTGCGACCGATCCCGTCGCCGTGATTGCCCTATTCAAGGAATTGGGTGCGCCCACGCGATTGAAAACCCTGGTCGAGGGTGAAAGCTTGTTCAACGATGGGGTTGCCGTGGTGGCCTTTGTTCTCCTCGTGGGCATCCCCCTAGGGCTAGAAACCTTCTCCCCCCAAGTCACCGTCGTGCGTTTCCTCGTGTTCGTGGGGATCGGCGTGGGGATCGGCGGGTTGCTGGGCTTTGGCATTTCCTACCTAACCCAACGCTTCGATCTGCCCCTGGTAGAGCAATCCTTGACCCTCGTGGCTGCCTATGGAGCCTACCTGGTGACGGAGGAATTGGGGGGATCGGGGGTGATTGCCGTGGTGATCGGGGGCCTCATTTTGGGGAACTTTGGCTCTCGCATTGGCATGAATCCCCGGACCCGTATCATTGTTAGCGAATTCTGGGATTTCCTGGCCTTTTTCATTAACTCGATCGTCTTCCTGCTCATTGGCGATCAGATTCGCCTCTTCACCCTAGAAGACACCCTGGTGCCGATCGCTGTAGCGATCGTTGCGGTCCTGCTAGTGCGTCTCCTGGGGATTTATGGGCTGAGCCTGATCGGCAACTTGGTCACTCGCCCCCCGATCGATCTGCCTACCCAAACCGTCCTCTGGTGGGGAGGACTGCGGGGATCGGTGTCGATCGCCTTAGCCCTGAGCGTGCCCCAAGCCATTGCGGAACGGGATGAAATTATCACGATCGTCTTTGGCACGGTGCTCTTCACCCTCCTGGTCCAGGGGCTAACCATGAAACCGATGTTGCAAGGGCTGAACCTCTTGGGGAACCAACCCCTCCGCCAACGCTATCTGGAAGTGGTTGCCCGTCAGACCGCCCTCAACCGTGTCCTGGAGTACCTGCAAAACCATCGGCAGCGACCGGGCCTGGAACCTGAGTTCTATCGCTATCAAGTCGCCCTCGTCGAAGGGGAGTTGAGCAAACTTCAGGCTCAAAGCCAGGAACTCAACCGTCAGGATCCGGAACTGCGCACCGTTGTGGCCGAAGAGTTCCGCAAGGAGTTGCAGGCGATCGAGGTGGAAACCTATGCTGAATATGTACGTTCCGGTTTGCTTAACCAGGAACTTTCCCCCTTCCTGAGCAGCTCCCAGGACCGTGCCCTCGCCGTAGCCGAGTAAACCAACCTCAGTCGTGTATGCTCATTCCTCACCTTTCTGACGATGCCCTAGAGCGCCTAAATCAGGATCTCTACTCCGAGTCCCAGGCCAACTTGGATTACCTGATGCTAGTGGTGAGTTCCTGTCTCATTGCCTCCTTTGGCCTTTTGAGCAATAGCGCCGCCGTGATTATTGGGGCGATGATTATTGCGCCGCTGATGTTGCCGATCCGCTCGATCGCCTTTGCGGGCCTAGAGGGCGATCGCACCTTGTTGTCCCAGAGCCTACGGGCGATCATGATTGGGCTACTGCTGGCCATTGGCCTATCCTGGTTCGTTGGCCGGATTGTTAATGTGTCGGAGTTCGGGTCGGAGGTGCTGGCCCGTACCCAGCCCAATTTGTTGGACCTTGGCATTGCCCTGGCAGCGGGGGCTATCAGTGGTTTTGCTAAGGTACGCCCCCATGTGAGTGATGCCCTCGCCGGAACCGCGATCGCCGTGGCCCTGATGCCGCCCCTGTGTGTCGTGGGTCTCACCCTCTCCCAGGGGTTGCTGGGCTACAGCTTCGGCGCATTCTTACTCTATATGACCAACCTCTTCGGTATTACCCTTGCCTGCCAGGTCATCTTCATCGCCGCTGGTTGTGCCAAAAAAACGCGCTTGGGCCGTGACTTTACCTCCTGGATTACGATCCTGTTCACACTGGCCTTGGCCCTGCCCCTAGGATTCCGAACCTTTGATCTCCTGCGGCAATCGCGTATTCAAGCCACGATCCGCGCCCTGCTCGTCAATCGGACCGTGACGGTGGGACAGCAGACGCAACTGAGCCGCACCCGCGTGGAATGGGACCGGAAAATCCCCACGGTATACCTGTACGTCGCAGCGGATAAGCCCCCAACCCCCCGCCAAGTGGCGCTCGTGGAGCAATTTCTAGCCAGGGAAATGGGCCAACAGTATGAGGTGGTGTTTGTGGTCAGCGAAGTCAAAGAGGTGCGATCGGGGGTCTATACGCCGTTACCCAAATGGCTCCAGACACCCTCATCGGCATCCGATGCCCTGCGTCCCTCAACCCCCACGTCCCCTGGGTCGCCCCTATACGACTTCTCGCCGTCGCTGCCGTCCCCCCCCAGTCCGGAGTTACTCCCCCCCGTGGACACGCTTTCCACCCCGACCCCAACGCCGTTGCTGGACAATCTTTCCCCCCGTGAGGACGATCTACCTCGGTTCGCCCCCGCCAGCCCACCGACCAATGGTGCAGAGAATGGTACAGAGATCGGTCCCTTCTTGCCGCCGTCCCCCAGCCCTTCACCGGCTGATGCGGGTATGGAATCGCGTCAGTAAGTTGTCATACTTAAAATGATGAATAAATGATGAATGTAATAAGTCGTAGGTTGGTGTCGAGCCTGCGATACCCAAGACCTTTACTAGCCTTTACTAGCCTTGTTGGGTCGCACTGCGTTTGACCCAACCGACAAAATTAAGCTTGACAGGCAACTAGGACAGTAAACATCCCGTTGCGCAACGTTTGTAGTAACGACTTTAGTCGTTGCAGGCTAAAGCCAGCACGACAAACCGTGTCGCATTGACTTGCCGAGCACGCCTTCTGGTTGGATAGGGTGAAGGGTTGTCATTCTGATCAAGAAGATTGAGCGTTCATTCTACTGGCCAGTCCTTGGTTGACATAATCCCCCCACAACCGGGCCAAATCCCGCGCTCGCTGTCGCCCTTCCGTCGCAACCTGGTACATCCGACGCGGACGCCCCCGCCCTTCAACTTTTTTCCAGTACCCGACGATCGTCGTTTCATCCTCCAGAAATTTCAGGGCACCATAGAGAACCGTATCCGATAGGCGATAGGCGGGGTAGTCGTGTTCGAGTTGTTGAATGAGTTCAGTGCCGTAGGAATCCCGATCGAGCAAAACCGACAGGATGTAGCACACAGCCAGTTCTTTGTTCAGGTAGATCGGCGGCGGGTCTCGGAAAAACTGATAAATGTCTTCAAACTTCATGGTAAGCAGGTCCATGCGTTCAGACTGAAAACCTAGGAATGCAGACGATCGTGCTGATTAAGCACCCTTCACTTCCCTTGGGGGCGGTGTCATTCACGGCGCAATCCCGCTCGCGCGGCGTTTCCGCAGGCGAATCGGAATTGGGACGATCGTCCCCCCTTGGCAGAGACATTCCCCTGCTATCAGGCAGTCAACGTAGCCTACTTTAGGGTAGCTAACCGCAAAATTCTGTTTCCTTGGCAACCTAAGGACGGCATTTCCCCTATCCCTCTCCCGCTGATCAGAGGGGGTTAGCGTGCAATCTGGAACACAATGAGCCTGCCCTAGCGTTATCTCCCCTGCGTGCCAGGGACGCGATCGGTGAGTCTTGGCCCGATCGCCACTCCCAACGAGCAGAGGCGGCAACCTAGCGATGGCAACCTAGTACAGTAAACATAAAGTTTCGCAACGTTCTCCTGCGGCGACGCTACGCGAACGTAGTCACGACTTCAGTCGTTGCAGGCTAAAGCCAGCACTACAAGCGTTGCAGATTTCTTGTCGATCTACTAGTACAACGTCAGTTCGATGACCCTCACCCCAACCCCTCTCCTGCCCCCCTGGCCCCCCGCGAACGGGAGGATGGGGAGAGGGGCCTAAAACCTTGATGATACCGAACTCCCCCCTCGCCCCGTTTGGGAGAGAGGGGGCTGGGGGGTGAGGGCAATTCGGCTGTTATCGAACTTACGCGAATCTTTAAGTGTGATAGACCACTAGCGATAGACGTGCCCCCACAACTTGCGCAACGCGATCGCCCTCGCAATGGGGTCATGCCAGCGCCCTCTCAAACCCTACATGGGGATATTCAACCCACTGGTCAACTCCTCCATTTGGCGGCGCATCTCTGCTGTCGATTTGTTGTAGGCATCTCTCATGGCAGTTGTCACCAGATCCGAGAGGGCTTCGGCACCTTCCTCCAAAGCAGAGGGAGAAATTGCCACCCGGATCGGCTCCTGGTTGCCTGTCATGACGACCTTGACCAGGCCCCCGCCAGCTTCACCCTCGATTTCCATCTGCTCCAGATCTTCCTGGAGTTTCTTCGCGCCTTCTTGAACCTGCTGGGCCTTCTTAAAGGCTTCTGCCAGTTCCTTCATTTTGCCAAGGCCGAAGCCGAACCCTTGCCCTTGTCCTTTGGTCATAACCTTGTCATCTGTACTGCAATGAACACTTTAGCATCCAAACTCACCCTGACTGGGTCGGCCTAAGCCAATTGAAAATCCCCTAAGATCTTAACCTCTGGTTTCAGAGATAACGACCAATGCTCTGCCACCCGCTCTTGGACATGGGTAATTAACCGGAAAATATCGCTCGCAGTGGCATTGCCACGATTCAGAATAAAGTTGGCATGGCGTTGGGCGACTTGGGCACCCCCGATTTGATGCCCCTTCAAACCCGATTGTTCAATTAACCAACCGGCCTTATAGGGATGGGGATTGCGAAATACGCTGCCACAACTGGGAAGGTGATAGGGCTGGCTGCTCTTGCGTTGTTCTAAATTCTGGCTGGTGGTGGCCATCAGTTGCTGGGGATCAGCGCCGGGATGCAGTTGGAAGGTTGCCTGGACCACCAATTGGGGGATCGCCTGGAGACGGGAACTGCGGTAGCTGTAGTCTAAGTCGTTAGGGGCAAGTTGCGTCAGACTTTCGCCCCGGTTGAGCACTTGGGCATTGACGAGGCGATCGGCGGCGCAGGTGTCATGGGCACCGGCATTCATCACCACGGCCCCCCCCACGGTACCGGGAATCCCAACGGCCCACTCCAGTCCTTGCCACCCCCGTTCAGCGGCCCGCCATGCCAACCGGGCGATCGGTTCACCCGCGCCAACGGTCACTTGTCCCGTGGCCTCATCAAAATGCATGTGGCGCAGATGACGGGTACAGATCACCAAGCCCGGTAGCCCCGAATCGCTCACCAGTAAATTGGAACCAGCCCCCAGCAGGGTGATCGGTAAGCCTTCACGATCGGCCCAGGCCAGACTTGCGGCCAGATCCGCAATCCGCTGGGGAGCCGTATACCACTCGGCTGGCCCGCCGACGCGGAAGGAGGTCAGACTCGCCAACCGCACATTGGGTTTAATCACACAGTCGGTCCCTGGCAACTTCAGAGACGTTCTTTCTGGCTTGATCAGGAGCAGGGGTCCCGTGGGCCGATCGTGGAGCGCGGGTTTCGACTTCTCGGCAAGGGACCGGGTTGACGACTGCAAGCTGGGGGGGTCGTAGGAGAGAGTCATGTTGCGTTCGCGAGGATGGGTAAGGATGGGTAAGGGTCTGGAAACAACCCGCTAAGCCAGTAGGGCGGGATCACGATGTACCGCACGGGCGGGGCAGGCGATCGGCGTTTGGAAGTACGCCACCAGATCCGGGATGACCTGGTTGAGATTGCCCGCCCCCAGGAACAGCACCAGATCCCCGGCGGTGAGGGTTTGCCGAAGATAGGTGGTGACAGCAGCCAGAGAGGGCTGGTACACAACCTGGGGATGATGGTCCTGGAGGAGGGTGGCCACCTGCGGCCCCGTGATCTTGCCGGAGTTCGTCTCGCCAGCGCTATAGATATCGGTCAGCACCACCTGATCGGCATCCCCAAACGCCTGGGCAAAGTCCGCGAGGAAGGCCTGAGTGCGACTATAGCGATGGGGTTGAAAGACGGCCACGACCCGCTGAATCACCGCAGCATCTGTCTTGTCCAGCAGGGGGGTAGTCTCGTCTCGCGATACCGTAGCAATGGGATTGCCCAGTTGCAGGCGAGCCGCCGCCAACGTCGCCCGTAGTTCACTGGGGTGATGGGCATAGTCATCGATAAACACAATGCCAGCGGCGGTGCCTCGGTGTTCAAAGCGACGGCGGGTGCCGGCAAACTCCCCTAAAATGCGGGCGATCGGGGCAAACTCTAGCCCCAGTAACCGTCCGACGGCCACTGCTGCCAGGGCATTGCTCAGGTTATGGGACCCTAACAATCGCAAGGACAGGGTTCCCAACACCTGCCCCCGCTCCCAGACACGGGCTTGGGTGCCGCTAGCGCGGTACTGCACCGCATCGACACTGTAGGTCGCACCGAGGCTGGGGTCTAGGCTATAGCTAATGCTGGGGGGACAGTACTCACGAACCGTGGGACAGTCGATACAGCCGATCACGGTTTGGCATTGGTGGGCGAAGGTTTGGAAGGTGGTGACGACTTGCGCTAAGGATTGGTAGTGGTCAGGATGGTCCAGTTCAATATTGGTGATGATCCCGATCGCAGGGGAAAAGCGGGTGAGCGACCCATCGGATTCATCCGCCTCCGCCACTAGGTAAGGTCCCGCACCAACACGGGCATTACCGCCCCAAGCGGACACCTCACCCCCCACAATCACCGTTGGGTCAAGCTCAGCCCGCCAGAGAAGATAGCCAATCAGGCTGCTGGTGGTCGTCTTCCCGTGGGTCCCAGCCACCGCAATACTCTGGTATTCCTGCATCAGGGCAGCCAGCAGTTCGGAACGATGGAAAATGGGACACCCCAAGGCCACCGCCGCCTGGTACTCGGCATTCCCAGCGGCGATCGCGGTGGAGCAGATCACCTGGGGCAAGTCCGCCAGCGGGCGATCGGAATCCGCTGGTTGGCCCCAAGGGTTTGACACAGCGGCCCGTTGCTCCAGGTAGGTAGCATCTTGTTGCCAGACGACCTGGACACCTAAGGACTGCAATCGTTCGGTAATTGGATTAAGTCGAAGGTCTGAACCAGAAACCGGGAGCTTACGCTTTGCTAAGACGTAAGCAAGGGCTGACATTCCAATCCCACCTATACCGATAAAGTGGAATGGCTTGCCGCTGAAGTCAATCGAATTCAGCATCCTCGCTCCTTACACACCACACCAAATAACACGCGATATCATACAGGAAATTTTTTTAACATGTGAACCTGTTTCCTTCCCGGAGGGGTGATCACCGTTGAGAAGCGGGTTCCAATCCTGTCCATTTCGAGGGGTTCATTGCGGGCGAAACTGCCCTGAAGTCTACCCTAGTCTGCCCAAATTGCCTCGTTGCTACCGTTATAAGTAATCTTTATCCATTGTTTCCTGTCTCCCCTTGCCTTTTCTTGGTCTCTGCACCGCCCTGGTGATGATATCCGGAGGGTTTGGGCAGACGCGCGGGAAGCCCTCTGGCAACCCCGGCCACGACGATCGCGCTGACTTCCCCACGCCTAGGGAGCATAGCTGGTTGGGGGAGTGATTGAGGGACCCCATCAAGGGGCTGACCCGATATTCCGGGGCGATCGCTAGCCCAACCCTAGTCTAACCCTGCTTTTTCTGGGATGGGTCACGATCAGGGGCAAGTAACATACCCCCTTCAATCAACCCTCCAGTCCCATTAAACCTGTCTAACAGACGCAGCCGATCACACTCTCATTCGTGGGTTAGGCATCTTGCCTGTCCAGTCTGCCCAGTTAATCCGCTCATCTAATCCGCTCATCTAATTCGCCCATCTAATCCGCCCATCTAATCCGCCCATCTAATCCGCCCGTTCAATCCACCGGTTCAATCCACCGGTTCAAACCTAGCTTGGGCTAGCTTGCCGCTAGGGTGCCGTCGGACAATTGGGGATCGCCTGTCTGGGAGTTAGGGATTTTCCCGCCGAAGCCCGTACCCCTTTGCGGTATGATCGGGGTCATTACCAGGCTGAATCAAACTGAATTGAATTTTAGAGGGTAAGACGCAGTGGTTAGAGTCGCTATCAATGGGTTCGGACGCATCGGGCGTAATTTCTTGCGGTGCTGGTTGGGCCGCGAAAACTCCAATTTAGAAGTGGCTGCGATTAACGACACTTCTGACCCCAGAACGAATGCTCACCTGTTGAAGTATGACTCCATGCTGGGGACACTCGAAGGTGTCGATATCGTGGCTGACGACAACTCTCTGACCATCAATGGCAAGACGATCAAGTGTGTTTCCGATCGCAATCCGGAAAATCTGCCTTGGCGCGAGTGGAATATTGACCTGATCATTGAAGCCACCGGGGTCTTTGTCAGCAAGGAAGGGGCTTCCAAGCACCTCAACGCCGGAGCCAAGAAGGTTCTGATTACGGCTCCTGGCAAGGGTGCGGATGTGGGGACCTTTGTGATGGGGGTTAACCACACGGATTACGAGCACGATCGCTACGACGTGATCAGCAACGCCAGTTGTACCACCAACTGTTTAGCGCCTGTGGTGAAAGTCCTGCACGAACAGTTCGGCATTATCAAGGGCATGATGACCACCACCCACAGTTATACGGGTGACCAACGCTTGCTGGATGCCAGTCACCGGGATGTGCGGCGGGCACGGGCAGCGGCGTTGAATATTGTCCCCACCACTACGGGGGCGGCTAAGGCAGTGGCGCTGGTATTGCCAGAACTGAGCGGTAAGCTGAACGGGATTGCCCTGCGGGTGCCTACCCCGAATGTGTCGGTGGTAGACTTTGTGGCCCAAGTGGAAAAGTCCACCTTCGCGGAACAGGTGAACGAAGTTCTGCAAGCGGCGGCTGAAGGTCCCCTCAAGGGCATTCTGGAATACAGTGACCTGCCCCTGGTGTCGATCGACTATCGTGGCCATGATGCGTCGTCGATCGTCGATGCTAGCCTGACGATGGTTATGAACGGCGATATGGTCAAAGTCGTAGCCTGGTACGACAACGAGTGGGGCTACAGCCAACGGGTTGTAGACTTGGCCGAACTCGTGGCTACCAAGTGGCGCTAGGTTAGTTCTGCTATTGCCATCACCGCACTAACACACCTGATTGTAGTTTGGGCATCCGCCTATCTCGACCCAGAGTGGCAGGATGCCCTACATTTATTTGGCCCCATGCTTGGACCCAGTTGTTCCGGGGCGGACGGATATACCTAACCCTCAGCATCACAAGGGGCAGGGGGCACCCAACACCTCGCCCGGTAACCGGCAACCCCCATGAACCCAGCTAGCCAGAATTTTGAATTTTGAATTTTGAATTTTGAACTCGATCGCCCATCAGCAAAATTTTTCCAAAAAGCATTGACGTTCTTCCCCGCATCAGCCAGAATGGGAAATTGTGGTACAACACCATCTATGCGGAACTGGCGGAATTGGTAGACGCGCTAGATTCAGGTTCTAGTGTCTGATAAGGACTTCCGGGTTCAAGTCCCGGGTTCCGCATTAAAGCCAGAAGGGTCATTCCCGTAAACCTAATAGCTACTCGCTCCTAATATCTACTCGCTAATCTACTCGCTAATCTACTCGCTAATCTACTCGCTAATGTTAACCAGCCTGCAAAATCCGCTGGTCAAGCAGCTACGCAAACTTCAGCAAGCGAAGGAACGGCAACACCAACAGCAATTTTTGCTAGAGGGGACTCACCTCATCCAAGAGGCTCTGGCAGTCGGTTATCCCCTACAAACCGTTTGTCATACCGAGGATTGGCAAGCCCGTTATCCCGATCTGTGGCAGCAGGTCAGCCAACAGGCGGCACGAGTGGAGCCGGTCAGTCCAGCCGTGTTGGCGGCGATCGCGACGACGGTGCATCCGGATGGGGTGGTCGCGGTGGCCAGCCTGGGGCAACGCCCCCTGCCGGTACCGACTCGCCCGAAGCTAGGCTTACTGGTCGATCGGCTGCAAGATCCGGGCAATTTGGGCAGCCTCATTCGCACGGGGGGGGCGGCGGGGGCTGAGGGGATTTGGCTGAGTCCCGATAGTGTTGATCCCCACCATCCCAAGGTTTTGCGGGCTTCAGCAGGACAATGGTTTCGGCTCCCCTTAAGCGTGGTCTCGGACTGGCGATCGGCGATCGGCGACTGGCAGGCTCAAGGCATTCAGATTGTGGCGACCTGTCCTACGGCCTCGCTCACCTATTGGCAAGCTGATTTCCGCTCCCCAACCTTGATCCTCTTGGGCAATGAAGGTGCGGGGTTGTCGGCTGATCTGGTGGCACTGGCGGATCGGCAGGTGCAGATTCCCCACTTCGGACCAGTGGAGTCCTTGAATGTGGCGATCGTGGCGGCCCTGATGTTGTATGAAGTGCAGCGCCAACGGCAGTCGGGGGTTGGCGACGGGGGGTAACTAGCTGGATTAACTGGCTAGATTAACTGGCTAGATTAACTGGCTGGATTAACTGGCTGGATTAACTGGCTGGATTAACCGGCTCGTTGTTGCAAGTATTGTTCGATGTCGGCGATCGCCTGCTCCAGATCGGTGGGATCAAAGCCAACACCTGGGTCACGCTCTGGGTGGGCGGGCGATCGGCCCTCGGCAGGGGGACGTGCAGGGGATGGCGCGTGGGTCGCAGCGGTGGGGGGAGCCGGAGTGTCTGCACCTAACGCTTGCAGCGACTCCAAGAAGGCTCGATTGGCCTCCCGACGCAGGTCTCGTGATTGTTGATTCATAGCGTCTCCAAGCTGAATGCCAGCACTCTGCACTCCCTTTCTACTCAGAATTCCCCCCTGGGAGCTAGAAATACCAGTAGTTTTATGTATTTCTTCCCTCTAAATCGTCGCGGAACTAACCGGAAGACAGGGGCAGACCTCATCAAATCTTCACATCAATGTCTTTACCCAGGGTTTGGTGGATGTGGTGGCGATGGGCAACGATGCGCTGGAGCGTGTCTTGGCCTAGATCGGGGAGGTAGCGATCGTCCCCTTGCGCTCAACGGTGAGACTGGGCCAGTTGCACACCCGCTGTTTCGCACCGGTCAAAGTATTGAAGAGCATCGTCTTACCACAGTTGGGGTTACCCACCAAGCCGATCGTCGGTTGGGTCATGAATTTACCTCCTCAAATTTTGGCCAGGATGAGGGCGTTAGCTTCTGCCTTGCGGACACTCAGGCGAAACCCGCGCACCTCGATTTCGGTGGGATCGCCGAGGGGCGCATGACGCTTGACTGTGAGTTCGGTACCGGGCGTTAGGCCCATTGCCAGAAGCTTGCGCTTGTACTCGCGGGCGGTCGGCGCATAGCCCACCCCCTTCAGACGGGTCCCGATTTCGGCGTCTTGCAGTTTCAAGCCCATTTGTTGCGATAAATTATCTATTATTTGACTCCCTCGTGGCACGAGTGCTGGGCCATGCTGACCGCAACGGCGGCGGGGTGCTCAGCCCCCTCCCCAGGGATAGCCTCTATCTGAATGCGTTCGGCAATCTCTCTCCCTAGGGCCAAGCGATGATCCGGCAGGGCGATCATCACCGAGCCAGAAGCCGTCCGATTCACCACCTGCGCAACGACACCCGGCAATAACCCCATTGCCAGGAGGCTGCAGTTGTCATCCCCCATCACCGCCACAATGGTGACCCGATCGCCCACCGGAGTAGTCGCGAGCGATCGCAGGGGCACCGCTGACCTGACCGGCCCTAATGGCGGTTGATTACAGTAGACGAACGGCTCCCACGGCGGCGAGGATGAGGGCGCAATACGAGCATCAGAAGGACGAGTCGGTTCCACAGGCCATCACTATCAATCAAAAATTATTTTCAATAAATATGTTGTTAATTATGTCGCTAAAGGGTCCGATCCACGCAGAGTTTAGCGAACTCTTAAGGATCAAAAGGAGCAAGCGTCGGTGGGGGTGATCCCTGTCCAACGCGATCGCCCGGAGATCCCAACCTGCATCCAGAGCGATCGCGCACAAGCGGCTCTGCTGCCCCAAGCAGAAGCCACGATCACACGCCCTAGCGGTGCGAAGAATTTATCAATAAAGATAATGAATAAGCTTTATTACGTTAAAGCCCTTATCGAGAACTCTTAAAAAATATTCAAACTTGGAAGCAAAAATATTAGTTCATAAATACTAATAATGATCATTCCTGATTTTTGATTAAAAGTGCTGTGTTGATTGAATTACAAGACTTTTGCCTGTCAAGGTGGCCTCTTACTAAGCGGAGTCCTGAAACAGCACTCAATTTTCTTTACATAACTTCATTGACAGGTGTTGATAAATATTATAATTTACCTGCATAAGCTTTTTGAGAATTAAACTCAATAAGTCGTTCCTTGTGTAGGCTAATTGACATATGCAGACTTACGACAATCCCAAGGTCAAATATGATTGGTGGGCCGGGAATGCCCGATTTGCCAACCTATCCGGTCTCTTTATTGCAGCCCATGTTGCCCAAGCTGCCCTGATCGTTTTTTGGGCCGGTGCCATGACACTGTTTGAGATTTCTCGCTTTGATCCCACCCGATCGCTGGGGGAACAGGGGTTGATCCTCCTGCCCCACCTGGCCACGTTAGGGTTGGGGATTGGGGACAGCGGTAAAGTCGTTGACACGTACCCCTACTTTGTGATCGGGGCTGTCCATCTCATCGCATCAGCGGTGCTGGGAGCCGGTGCTATCTTTCACACGATCAAGGCACCGGAAGACCTCAAAAAAGCGGATGGACGGGCGAAACGGTTCCATTTCGAGTGGACTGATCCCAAGCAGTTAGGGCTGATTTTGGGCCATCACCTGATTTTCCTAGGGGCCGGTGCCCTCTTGCTCGTGGCCAAGGCCATGTACTGGGGAGGCTTGTATGACGCAGCCAGCCAGACCGTGCGGGTAGTGACAGAGCCAACCCTCAACCCGATGACCATTTATGGCTATCAGACCCACTTTGCCAGTGTGGACAATTTGGAAGATCTGGTCGGTGGTCACATCTATGTCGGCATCATGCTGATTGCGGGTGGGGTTTGGCATATCCTAGTGCCGCCGCTGAGTTGGGCGAGGAAGGTCTTGGTATTTTCAGGGGAGGCCATCCTCTCCTATTCCTTAGGGGGAATTGCCTTGGCTGGCTTTGTGGCCGCCTACTTTTGCTCGGTCAATACGCTGGCCTATCCTGTGGAATTCTATGGCCCTGTTCTAGAGGTCAAACTGGGGATTACACCCTACTTTGCCGACACGGTTAAGCTCCCGATGGGTGCCCATACACCGCGTGCTTGGTTAGCCAATGCCCACTTCTTCCTGGCTTTCTTCTTCTTGCAGGGGCATTTGTGGCACGCATTACGAGCAATGGGCTTTGATTTTCGTCGCGTAGAGCGGGCCTTGAGTTCCCTTGAAACGGTAGAAACAAAAGCGGAAACGGTCGAGACGAAAGCCTAGTTAGCAGCACATGTAAGCAGGGTTTGAATGGGTAGAAAGATGACAAATTGCCTTCTATCCATTCATTTCTTAACTGTTTACTTCTTAATCGTCGATACCTTATTGACACTTCTTGTACCCATGATGGTTCGCCCCATGATGAATTGTATTTGTTGCTCTAGACAGTTATTACGTTATGTTGATTCAGGAGGATTGTACTGGTATTGTCGATCGTGTCATTTCAAACTGCCAATTTCATCTCCGATCGCCAGTTGTTGTGAAACGGCCACTCTAGTGCCTACCCGTGATCGTTCATCTAGTTCATATGTAGACCATCCTGATCCCACCTTGAGTACCCCGCAGAAACACAAGCGGAAACTTTGGATTTACATCCCACGCCATCCCAGATCTCTGCTGCCCGCATCTGCATAGATGAGGTAAGGATTCTACTGACTGTGTTTTTTAAACGCTTGCGAGAGAGCATATCCAGTCGAAATTGACAAGATATCTCCAGGAGTCATTATGGCAAAAATCGCTTTGTTCTACGGTACTGAGACAGGGACTACAGAGGCTGCTGCGAAGTTGATTCAAAAAGAACTTGGGGGAGCTTCTGTGGTTGATCTCCACAATATCGCAGAGGCTAGTATCAAGGATTTTGCGAAGTATCAATACCTGATCATTGGTTGCCCAACCTGGAGCTTTGGCGAACTTCAAAGTGATTGGGAAAGCTTCTATAACGAACTAGACGCGATCAGTTTTTCTGGCAAGAAGGTAGCCTACTTTGGCGCAGGCGATCAGATTGGGTATGCTGATAATTTTCAAGATGCAATGGGTATTTTGGAAGAAAAAATCACGATATTAGGAGGGACAACTGTTGGTTACTGGCCTACGGATGGCTATGAACATAATGAATCCAAGGCAGTCAAAAATGGTCACTTTGTCGGGTTGGCGATCGATGAACATAACCAGGCTGATTTGACGGATGTTCGTATCAAAGCCTGGGTTGCTCAATTAAAGCGTGAGTTTGGTGTATAACCGAGCCTTGCTCACCAAGACACTGGCAAGAAGCTGGCAATTAATAAGCTTCAAGACCATAACCAATTTACAATAGACTTCCCCAATCATCAGTGGACTAGCAGAGGTTGGGACAAAGCTCTCAAGATTTCAATGGGAGTTTTATCCCTACACTTCGGGCCAATTGTACTCCTGCAATTATGGATATACTCTTTACGATCTTGATCTGGATTATACTGGCTGGCTTTTTGGTATCGACCTACTGTACCCTCCGTAATGGGCTAGTTCAGATCAGACGGTTGCACCAAATTCCTTGTAGTCACTGTGTATTTTTTACGGGTGACTATCGCTTGAAATGCACAGTTAATCCGTGTAAAGCCCTCTCTGAAGCAGCGATCGGTTGTCTGGATTATGAGCCAGTAACGGGAAAACCCACAAGTTATGGAATATCTGCAACTGACTGGCAGAGCACCGATCGCGATGATGGTGGGTTAGCCGCAAAACACGGCTGACCCGCTCGCAAGGCTAGAAACGTGGGGAGGCGGTCACAATCTGATACATTCAGAGAACTGGGTAAATGCCGGGTGACGGGCACACGGTTTGATCGCGGGTCCACGGCCCAAGAAAAAAACCACGAAAATTGCTCTGGTTATGTGTTTGGGAGGGGAGCGTGAGTCAAGCCTTTGATTACGATCTAGTCATTCTAGGGGCTGGTGTCGGGGGGCATGGGGCGGCGTTACATGCGGTCAGCAACGGCCTCAAGACCGCGATCGTTGAGGCGGCAGAGATTGGGGGCACCTGCGTGAATCGGGGCTGTATCCCCTCCAAGGCCCTCTTGGCTGCATCGGGACGGGTGCGGGAACTGCGGAACCAGCACCACCTCCAGGCATTGGGCATTGCGGTGGCCCAGGTGACCTACGATCGCCAGGGCATCGCCGATCACGCCAACAATTTAGTGACTAAAATCCGAGGCGACATGGCCGGGTCCCTGAAGCGGCTGGGCATTGACGTGATTCAGGGCTGGGGACGGCTGGCAGGTCCCCAAAAGGTAACGGTTACCACCGAGGCCGGGGAGAAAACCGTGACCGCCCGCGATGTGATTTTGGCACCGGGGTCCGTGCCGTTTGTGCCGCCGGGGATTGAACTGGATGGCCGGACGGTATTCACCAGCGACGACGGGTTGAAGCTGGAAACCGTGCCCCCCTGGGTGGTGATTGTGGGCAGCGGCTACATTGGCCTGGAGTTTGCCGACATCTATTCCGCCCTGGGAGCGGAAATTACGATGGTGGAGGCCCTCGATACCCTGATGCCGGGATTTGATCCCGATATTGCCACCCAGGCCCAACGGGTACTCATTGCGCCCCGCGATATTGAAACCCATGTGGGCACCTTGGCCTATAAGGTCACTCCCGGTTCACCGGTCACCGTTGAACTAGCGGATGCAAAAACCAAGGAAATTATCGATGTTTTGGAAGTCGATGCTTGCTTAGTGGCTACCGGACGGGTTCCCGCCACGCAGGACCTGGGGTTGGAAACGGTTGGGCTGGAACTCGATCGCCGGGGCTTTATTCCCGTCAACGATCGCATGGCCGTATTGATCAACGGTCAACCAGTACCCCACCTCTGGGCGATCGGGGACGCAACCGGCAAGATGATGCTGGCCCATGCTGCCTCCGCCCAGGGGATTGTGGCGGTGGAAAATATCTGTGGTCGCGATCGGGAGGTGAACTACCAGAGCATCCCCGCTGCCACCTTTACCCATCCCGAAATCAGCTTTGTTGGGCTAACCGAACCCCAAGCCAAGGAAAGAGCTTTGGCGGAAGGCTTCCCCCTGGGGGTCACCCGCAGCTATTTCCGCGCCAACTCCAAGGCGATCGCGGAGGGCGAAACCGATGGGTTGGCCAAAATTATCTACCGGCAAGACACGGGGGAACTCCTCGGTGCCCACATTTTCGGTCTCCATGCAGCGGATCTGATTCAAGAAGCCGCCAATGCGATCGCCCAACGCCAGTCGATCCGCGAGTTGGCTTACCTGGTGCATACCCATCCCACCCTCTCGGAGATCCTGGATGAAGCCTACAAGCGGGCACTCCCCTCGCTAGCCGCATCGGCTTGATCATGAATAGACCATTAAAAGCACCAAGGATCTAGGAGTTGCCCAAAACCTTAGCGAACTCAAGACCCTGCTCAGGCAGGCAGGCTTTTGGAACCAGGTAAAGGAACCTGAACTCGAACAGTTTGTCCGCCAGAAAGTGAGCAGTGGTCGTTACCAGTTGGCGAGTGAGGTCATGCATACAGGGAAAACTGTTGGTGTGCGAACACTGATCATTGCTATCCCCACTTATGAGTTTACCCACCCTATTTGAAGTCTGTTCCCCTAGGGCCGATGTGCGTGAGGGGCAGATTACGGAGTCGGACTTTGCGGCTGACTTGGCCCGTGTGATTCGGGGCGATGCCCCAGCGGAATACCAGGATGCACAAAAGTTTTTTGCGAATACCCATCCCACGCGGGGGCTGAAGGAATTGCTGGCGAGCGTGTGTCAGCGGTTGCAAGGCAGCAGTCAGCAGGTGGGAGCGATTTTCCGTTTGGATACGAATTATGGGGGTGGGAAAACCCATGCATTGATTGCGCTCTGGCATGTGATTAACGGGGGGCAAGGTGTCGCCAATGTGGCTGAGTTCATTGATCCGGTTCTGGTTCCAACGGGGCGGGTACGGGTTGCAGCCTTTGATGGCGAAAATGCTGATCCGGTAAACGGGCGGCGGATGGCAGCGGGCATTCTAGCCAAGACCCCCTGGGGGGAAATGGCCTATAGTTTAGCGGGGCATGAGGGCTATGAGCGGGTACGATCGAGTGATGAGCAGGGGATTGCACCCGGGGCGGAAACGATTCGGGAGTTATTTGGCCATGAGCCAACGCTGATCCTCCTGGACGAGTTGTCGATTTATTTGCGGAAACTGAAGGGCAGTGCCCGCGATCGCGCCAGTGGACAATTAACGGCGTTTTTGACGGCTTTGTTTAAGGCGGTGGAGTCGTCCCCCCAGGCAGCACTGGTCTATACGCTGGCGATCGGTAAAGGCGGTCAGGCGATCGATGCCTACGCCGAGGAAAACCAGGCGATCGCGGGCATGATGGATGAGTTGATGAGTGTCTCGGCCCGGAAGGCAACCCTCCTAGACCCGACGCAGGAGGATGAGACGGTTAAGGTATTGCGACGGCGGTTGTTTGAGTGGATTGATGACGATCGGGCACAGGCGATCATGGCCGCTTACCGGCAGGTCTGGGAGCAGCATGGTGAGGTCATTCAGCCAAGTGGGGACGTGGGTGCCCAGATCGAGGCATTTCAGCACGGCTTTCCCTTGCACCCGGAACTGATGGAGACGTTACGGGATAAGACGGCGACGCTCAGTAATTTCCAGCGGGTGCGGGGGATGTTGCGGCTGCTGGCCCGCACGGTGGCCCAGCTTTGGCAGCACCAACCGCAGCGAACCCATGCCATCCATCTGCACCATCTGGGACCCGATAATGAGGGAATTCGCCGAGAAATCACAACTCGACTGGGGCTAAACCAGTTTCTCCCCGCGATCCGCGCCGATGTGGCGGGGGTAGAGGGGGATCAACCGGCACTGGCGCAAACCTTGGATACGCAGCAGTATGGCGGGTTACCGCCCTATGGATCATTGGTAGCGCGGGTCATTTTGTGGCATTCGCTGGCTTTTAATGAAGCGTTGAAGGGGCTGACGGTAGCAGTTGCGGTACTCGGTCTTAGCGCCAGGGATAGATGTCAGCTTTGTGGATGATGCGGTGCGTCGGTTTGTGCAGGAGTCGGCCTATCTGGACGATCGCCCGAATGCGCCGTTACGGTTTTTAGCAGAAGCGAATTTAAACCAGTTGATCCGGCGACGATCGCAGCAGGTTGATCCGGGGCGATTGCGCGATGAACTCAATGACCAAATCCGCCAGCTATTTAAGACGGGGACTGTTTTCCAACTGGTGGCATTTCCGGGCGGTCCCTATGATATCCCCGATGATACGGGGGAGGGAAGGCCCTACTTGGTCCTGATTGGATATGAGGCGGAGGTGGTGGATAGTTTGCGGGTGACGGTGCCGGGGTTGGTACAGCGGCTGTTTCTGGAAAAAGGCAGTAGTGGGGATACACGGCTGAACCGCAATAATCTAGTGTTTCTCTGTGTCGATCGCGATCGTCGAGAGAAGATGCGCCAGCAAATGCTGCGGCAGATGGCGATTCGCGATCTGTTGCGATCGCCCACCTTTGCCCAGTTGGCCGATTATCAGCAAGCCCAGTTACAGGAGGAGGGCGAGAAGTCCAAGCACAGTGCCGCTGTCGCTGCCCAGGAAGCCTATCGTCATTTGTTTTATCCGTCTCGCGATCGGGTTGAGGGCTGTGCGGTGGATTTGGCCCATGCGGTGGTGGATGTGCCCAGTGCTGCCGAGTCGCCGGGAGCCGGGCAGAAGCAGGTGGTGCGGTTGCTGCGGGAGAGCCGTAAGCTGCGGTTGCCAGAGGATGAGCCGGATGGCCCCACCTATATTCGCGATAAGACGCCATTGCGCAAGGGACAGATGAGCACGGCGGCGTTGCGGCTGGAGTTTTATCGTGATCCGGGGTTGCCGATGTTAATTGGCGACCAGGTGTTTATTAAGGGGATTGTGCAAGGGATTGAGGCGGGGGTGTTTGTTTACCAGTATGGGGAGTTGCTGTGGGGCCAGGGTGACCCAAAGGCAGTGATCAAGATTGAGGAGAATGCCTATGTGCTGACGACAACCTATGCCAAGGATCAGGAGATCTGGCCACCCCCGCTGACGTTAACACCCTCGCCAGGAGAGTATGCCGAGACCACGGGCGGGGGTACAGCGCCAAGGGTTGGCGAACGAACCAGTGGGGGGGAGGTTGGAACTACGGGAGGGGATGCCGCATCGGACGGCTCCCCAGGCACAACGTCGGTTCCCCCAGCGATCGCTCCACCAACCCAGTTTGCAGCAGAAGGTCCCCTGCGGGAAGCATTAACGCGGGTTTGGGAGCAGGCCCGATCGGCCCAGGTGGCCCGGCTAGCCGCATTGCAGATCCAAATTTTTGATGCCAGTGATGCGTTTACCTTAATGGGCTATGTGCGTCAGCTTGCGAATACGCGGGTGGCCGTACAGTTAGAAGGGGAATATGGCACAGTGTCGGAGAGTATGTTTACCTTTACGTTTGCGGGGGATCTGAACGATGCGGGGCCGGTAAAGGATTTTCTGGCGTCTCAGATGCGGGCCGCGTCGGCTAAGTCGTTACAGGCAACCTACGACATCACATTTTTGGACGGCTTAGAACTGGCGGGAGATGACCCAGAGCAGATGACGGAGCGCCTATGTCGGACGGGGGCGGGGGCGGTCCATGTGTCGGCCCGTGCGGAGGGAGCCGTTTAAAGGAGGAACGATGGCGGTCAATCAGCCGATGAGGGAAGTGCAGCAGCTACCGTTGGCGGTGGTGCCGCGTTTGGGTCAACCCAGCTATGAGCTACGGGTGACCTATCGGGGGGCGAGTAATTTGCTGGTGGAAGTGTGGCAATTGCCGTCGTTGGCGACACCGCAGGTGGTGAGGCCGGTGCGGTTGGCGGGCCTGGGCGGGCGTAATTTTGCGCTGATTGAGCAGCGGGTGTTGCGGCAGTTGGCAAAGGGGGCGATTAAGGTAGGGGGGCTGAGGCCGCAGGAGACAAAGGGATTTCCACTGGATGAGGATCTGGCGATGCGGTTGGGGTTAATTTTTCGGGTGTTGGCTCCCATGCGCAGCCGGGAGAATATGCTGGCCTGTGTGGCGGGGATTGAGGCGATGGGTCAGGAGGAGGCGGCCTATTGGTTGGGGATGGCGATGCACCGGCAGCATCCCCGGCGGGTGTTGGCGGCGCTGCGGCTGTTGTTGCAGGCGTAATTCCTCGGTCATTCAGTAGACTGGGTATTTGCCCACCCTCAGGGGGGAAACGATGAAAATTGAGAGTTTGCGGCTCAACAATTTCAAGGCGTTTCAATCGGTGGTAATCAAAGACCTACCTCAGTTTTGTGTCTTTGTGGGCCACAACGGGACGGGCAAGAGCACGCTTTTTAGCGTGTTTGAGTTTCTGAAGACGGCAATGGCCAGTAATGTCAATGTGGCTTTGGGGCGTTTAGGGGGGAGTCGAGGCTTTGCAGAGGTGTGTAGCCGCTGCGATCAGAGTGCCGATGTCGATCGTGGTTACAGACATACTCGTTATCTCCAAAAGTATTGAATGGCAGAAATATACTGAGAGGTTGCTCTCAGCATCCTCTCTCCCCTTGTGATTCTCCTGCAAACGTCCTCATCAAATATCAGCCTCTCAGTTCCGGAACATGATCATTTTCATAGTGTTCAATCAAAATACCGAGAATATCCATCAGTGAAGCCAGGGGATGTTGCTCATTTTCCCCCACTTCATCAATTAATTGATCCAGCCAGTCAACTAAATATTGATAACTCGCTTCATCACGAGGAATGACTAATTTAGTCGCTAGTGGCTGCCACAATCTTTGAGTTTCATCAATGCTCAACATACTTATTTTCTCCATTTCCCTTGGTTGTAGTCTGCATGGGTAAAAATTGCTCGGATGTATAGCTTTTGCCGATTATAGTGAATTGCTGCTATCAGCCGGACTTTGTTTCCAGCGATATTAAATACCATGAGATTATCAGCTTGATCAGCGCTCGAAAACTCATTACGAAGCTCAACAAATGAATTAAAATTTCTTGATTTGACTATTTTATACCAACGAACTAATGCATTTTCTGTATCTGGGTACTTTGCTACGAATTCGTTGAGACGTTTGCGTGTAATGACGTGCATGATCAAATTCAGGAGATTTGGATTTTGCCATGATTTGAGAAAAAGTGGCATAGTTAACAACTGCTCACCACCTCAAATTCCAAGCATTACCAAGCATTTGACTGTGGCCCATTGAGGTCAATTAAGGTTGTATCCTCCCCCACCGCAAGTCCATCCACACTATTGTAAAATATCCCTCAGCGCCAGTGGGTTCAGGAGATCCCCATGCCCAGCCTCACCGACTACGTTTGGCGTCCCAAATACAGCCCCGAACACGGCGACATCCTCACCCAGTTCTATATCCCCGCCCTACGCTGTGCCGTCCGCTACTGGCGCACCACCGGCTACTTCCAAGCCACCGCCCTCGCGATCGCCCTACGCGGCATCGAAGGACTGATCCGCAACCAGGGCCAAATGCGCCTGATCGTCGGTTGCACCCTCGCCCAACCCGAAGCCGACGCGATCGCCCGTGGCCATGATCTCCGCGCGATCGTCGAACAAAACCTCGCGCAAGCCCCCCTCGAACCGCCCGACACCGCCGCCCGCGATGCCCTCGAACTCCTCGCCTGGATGATCCAACACCATATTCTCGACATCATCACCCAACCGCTCCCATCCCCCTTTCCCCCCTGGCAACACCCGCAATTCAAACTTCAGAATCCAACACTCAACCCTTAGTTGCCCCCCGCACCCTCGTCTGGCGCTATATCCACGAAGCCCCCCGCCACTCACCAGCAGGCGATCGGGTCGGCGAAGCCACCTGCGCCGTTACCCCCTGGCCCCACCAGATTCGGGCCTTTCAGCGCCTCTGGGAGAACTGGCCCCCCAAATTGCTCATCGCCGATGAAGTCGGGTTAGGGAAAACCATTCAAGCCGGACTCGTCCTGCGGCAAGCCTGGCTCAGTGGCCGCGCCCGCCGGATGTTGATCCTGGCCCCCGCTGCCGTCCTGAAACAGTGGCAAATCGAACTGCGGGAAAAATTTAATCTCAATTGGCCCATCTACGACGGCAAAACCCTGAAATGGTACCCTTCCCCCGGCTTTCTCGGTTCCCCTGAACGTCCCACCAGTCGCGACACCTGGCACCAGGAACCCTGCGTTCTCGTTTCCAGCCACCTGATGCGCCGCCAGGAGCGAGCCACCGAACTGCTCACCCAGGCCGACCCCTGGGACCTGATCATCCTCGACGAAGCCCACCATGCCCGCCGTCGCGGCGGTATCCAGTCCGGTAAAACCCCCAACAGCAGCCCCAACCGACTCCTCCACTTAATGCAACACCTAAAAGCGCGTACCCAAGGGCTGATCCTGCTCACGGCAACCCCCATGCAAGTCGATCCGATCGAAGTCTGGGACCTCCTGCAACTCTTGGGCCTCCCGCCGGAGTGGACAGCCGCCGATTTCCGTCGCTTCTTTGAGATCACGGCCCAACCGGCCCCCAGCCATGAGGAATTGGCCTACCTAGCCCGCCTCTTTCGGGCAATGGAAAACCACTATGGCCCCATCCCGACGGCAACCAGCCAGCGGTATGCCCCCAAACAAAGCGGCAACAAAATCCTCCGTGCCCTGCGCAATGCCCAGACCACCATCCCTCTCCGACAACTTGAAACCTCGGAACGCGAAGCCGCCATCCACCTGATGCAAGCCTATAGCCCCATCCGAGTCCTGATTTCGCGCCACACCCGTAACCTGCTGCGGGCCTATTACCAGGCCGGAAAACTCACGACCCCGATCGCCCGCCGCCAAGTTCAGGATGAGTTTATTACCCTCTCCCCCGCCGAACGTCAGGTGTACGATGCTGTCGAAGACTACATCGCCACCACCTATAACAATGCTGCTGCCGGTGACCGCAACGCGATCGGCTTTGTCATGACGATCTACCGCAAACGCCTGGCCAGTAGTTTCTATGCCCTCGCCAAAACCCTGGGCGATCGCCTCGCGAAGCTCCAAGGGGAACCCGATGCCGCTAGCTTAGCCGCTGCGGACAACCTGCCGGATGACGATGAACTGGAAGAATCCCTGGATAGCGATGAAGCCGCCCGCCTGGAAACCGCCGCCCTCAACCTAGAGGAAACCGCTGACCTAAAGGATCTGCTGGCACAAGTTCAGGCACTGCCCACCGATACCAAAACCCAAACCCTCAAACACCTGATTCAGCAACTGCGATCGGACGGCTATGCCCAGGTGATTGTCTTCACCCAGTTCACCGATACGATGGACTTCCTCCGCCAAGCATTAGCCGCTAGCTTAGGGGTGTCGATCCTCTGCTTCTCCGGTCGGGGCGGGGAAGTACCGGAACTGGGGGGAAACTGGCGCCCGATCAGCCGCGAGGAAACCAAGCGTCGTTTCCACAACCGCCAAGCCGATATCCTGCTCTGCACCGATGCCGCCGCCGAAGGGCTGAACTGCCAATTTTGCGGTGCCCTGATCAACTACGATATGCCCTGGAATCCCATGCGGGTCGAACAGCGCATTGGCCGCATCGATCGCCTGGGTCAGGAACACCCGGAAATCCGCATCCATAACCTGCACTATCGCGATACCGTCGAAACCGATGTTTTCCGAGCGCTGAGCGATCGCATCGAGCAATTCAAAAACTTTGTCGGCAGCCTCCAACCGATCCTTTCCCTCCAACCGGTGCTGTCCTGCTTACCCGGAACGATCGCCGCCCTCGTCCTCTCCCGCCGCGAGGACCGCCGGCAGCAGCAAGAAAGCCTACTCTTTCAACTCGAAGCCGCAGCCAGCCAGCAGCAACCCTCAAGCTTCGATCTGGACGCCATCACCGATGCCGATTTGATCAAACCACCGCGATCGGCACCCGCCTATACCCTACAAGACCTACAAGCGATCCTCGCCCAGCCGCAACTCCTTCCGCCAGGGGTCACGGTTGAAGCAACGGGCGCAAAAGATTTTGCCTATCTGGCACCGGGTATGGCCCATCCCGTGCGGGTGACGACCAACCCCCAATATTATGATCAGCATTCCGACAGCGTCGAACTCTGGTCCCCCGGCTGTCCCCTCTTCCCATCCCCCGATCCCACCCTGGCCTGGGAGTCCGATGCAACCGTGACCCACCCAGACTTCCTAGAAGCCCTGACTAAGGGTTTGGCAACGCTGGCGTTAGGCGATCGGCAACTCGACGACAACCCGCTTGTGGAGCAGTAATTGTTGCGGACGACCCAGGTTCAGGACATAGGCAAGGGGCAGCGGAGCCGACTTCACCTCATACCCCGCCTTGAGATAAAGCCGTTTAGCCGGTTGGTTATTGTCCAGCACGTGGAGATAGAGATCCTGAAACCCCCAATCCTGAGCAATCCGTTCACAGGCTTGAAGCAACTGCTGGGCAGCTCCCCGCCGACGATAGGGCGTGCGAACCGCCAGGTTAGAAAGGTAGAGATAGGGCTTGCTTTGGGGATGCCAAAGGGAAGCCGTGCGGAGAGTCATTTCGATCGTGCCCACCAGGACCCCTTCCGACGTTGAGGCCACCTCTGGGTCACCCAATTCGCGTACTTCGACCGCCACCAAACAGGTATAGTAAGGATTCCGCGAGTAGAGACGGCTACGCAGATCTTCATACATTCCCCAACGCAACAGGGGGTAGATCAAACGCAACCAACCTGTTTGGGGATGGAAACTTTCCACCAGAATATCCGCCAACATCCCCACATCCGCCGGTTGGGCCGGGCGGGCAATAAACCGGGCTGGACGGTATGTGCCTGTGGCAAATTCCGATTCGCAGGAGGTGGTGGAGGCGTTCACAGCGACAGCAACAAGCGACTGCATAAGATTCTAGACCAGTCCGCTAGGGAAGGTTTGTTCTTTTTTCGCAAAATTTCGGAAATCTCCCTGCCCCTGCCCCGATGTGTCCTGATATCTCCCAGATGGACTCCGCATGGCCCCAATGTCAATGATATCCCCAGGGTACCCCAAAGAGGCCCCAAGTCCCGAAAGGGATGTCTAAGGAACTCAAAGGACATACCCAAGGATATCCTCAGATGTCCTCAGATGTACTCATCAGATGTACTCAAAGGAAGTGTCAAAACTGATCATCAAGAACGGAATGCAGTTACCCTATCCTCGCTAAACTGGATGCCGGCCTGATCGGTGCATGTGGCCACGGCTGTGGCCACGGCTGGTTGCGCTAACCCGCCCCCCGCCCTGAGTGCCCGATTTCGCATTCTTGGCTAACCTCCCCTACTAACTCCCAATTAACTCCCAATTAAGTTGCAGCATGGTAGACCTAACCCCCAACTCTAGTTTTAGCCTCACCCTTCGGATTGAATTGCCCAATCGGGCCGGGATGCTGGCCAATGTCACCCAGGCGATCGCCCAGGCAGGCGGTAACTTGGGCCAAATTGACCTGGTGGACCAAAACCGGCGGGTCTCCGTGCGGGATCTGTGTGTGGATGCCGCCAGTACCGAACATGCGGAGGAAATTGTCCAAGCCGTTTCCGCTCTGGAGGATATCAAGATCCTGACGATTTACGATCGCACCTTTAACCTGCACCGCCGGGGCAAGATCAGCGTCACCTCGAAACTCCCGCTGCGCAACCAATCCGATCTGGCAATGGCCTATACCCCCGGCGTGGGCCGCATTTGTACGGCGATCGCCCAGGACCCGGAACAGGTCTACAAGCTGACGATTAAGCAAAATACCGTGGCGATCGTCACCGATGGCAGTGCCGTATTGGGGTTGGGGAACCTGGGACCGGAGGCCGCGCTGCCGGTGATGGAGGGCAAGGCGATGCTGTTCAAGTCCTTTGCCGATATTGATGCTTTCCCCATTTGCTTAGCCACCCAGGATACGGAGGAAATTATCCGCACGGTGAAGGCGATCGCGCCCGTGTTTGGCGGCGTGAACCTGGAGGATATCAGTGCCCCCCGCTGTTTTGAGATCGAGGCTCGCTTGAAGCAGGAGTTGGATATTCCTGTCTTCCATGATGATCAGCACGGCACGGCGATCGTTTCCCTGGCGGCCCTGTTGAATGCGCTGAAACTGGTCAAAAAGTCAATGGACTCCGTGCGGATTGTGATCAACGGGGCGGGGGCTGCCGGGATTGCGATCGCCCGTCTGCTGCAAAAGGCCGGGGCAACGACCGTGTGGCTGTGTGACTCCAAGGGACTTCTCACCCAAGATCGGTCTGACCTCAATCGCCAAAAGCAGGAATTTGCCGTCGATGCTCCTGCTGGGACCCTGGCCGATGCCCTCCGGGGAGCCGATGTGTTTTTGGGGGTGAGTGTGCCGGGGGTGTTAACCGTAGAGATGGTGCGATCGATGGCCAAAGACCCGATCGTCTTTGCGATGGCTAACCCGATTCCCGAAATCCAGCCGGAGTTGGTCGAGTCGGAGGTGGCGGTGATGGCAACGGGCCGCAGTGACTATCCCAACCAGATCAATAATGTGCTGGCGTTTCCGGGCATTTTCCGGGGTGCCCTCGACTGTCGTGCCCAGGCAATTACCACAACGATGTTTCTGGAGGCTGCCGCCGCGATCGCCTCCCTGGTAACGGTATCGGAACTCGATCGTGAATACGTGATCCCCTCCGTCTTTGATGAGCGGGTGGTCGCCACCGTTGCTGCCGCCGTGCAGCGGGCTGCCCGTGACGAGGGGGTTGCCCATTCTTAAGGGGCGCATCAGGGGCGTTGACGCGACTGTTGACGGGATCGTTAGGTTTACCGTTGACGCGATCGTTGGCCCTGTTCCTGGGTGCCCCCCCGCCAGACTCCCCCCAATCTGGGCTGCCAAATGTTAGCCTAAAGGGCAACGATGTGAGAAGACGATATGCGTGTCCTTGTGATAGCGGTCTACGTCCTAGTGGGTCTAGGGGGTGGATGGCTAGTTGGGCTAGTTGGGAGCAATGGTGCCCGCGCTAGTATCCCCCTCACTGGAGCGGCTGAGCAACTCCGGAACAGAGTCCTCATGGGATTGCCCCCCGAAGATACGGTGTCAACGCCATCCGACGCGGCGATCTTCCGCAGCGTTCCCAATGTCGCCCAGTACACGGTGCCAACGGCGGCGGCCTCTCCCCAATCTCCCCCCGTATCCCGACCCAATGGTGTATCCCAGCCCAATGGCGTATCTCGCCCCAATGGGGCACAGTATTACCAGGACTACCAGCCCGTACCAGTTGATTCGTACTACCTAACCGACCCGGCCACAGCGCTAACGACAGGCCCCTCCCTATTGCGGCCCCCCCCTGTCGAACCGATCGTGGTGCCCACGCGGGATGATGCGGTTGCCCCGGCCCCCGGAACCTCCCCGCCCCCGCCCAGTGCGGCTGCACCCGCCGTTGTGATTCCCACGCGACCGGTTCCGCCGCCAATGGGGACCAGTCCCCCCCCGCTGCCCAAGGACGCAACCCTAACGCCCATCACGCTCACACCGGGGAGGGCCGTCATGGTCGGTGAGGTGCGCATTGTGGGGGGGAGTCCCAGCATTGTGACGTTTGCCAAAAATGCGATTCGGACCCAGGCGGGAGGCACGGCCACCCAACAACAGTTAGAACAAGATGTGGCCAATCTGCTGGCAACGGGCATCTTCCTGGCGGTGAGCTACCAAACCTACAGTGCCAACGAGGGGCTGCTGGTGGTGTTTCAGGTGGAACCGATCGTCGTGCGATCGCTGCAACTGTTGGGGGCGAAGGTTCTCAACCCGGCCAAAGCCACAGAACTGCTGGGTATCCAATGGGGGGTGATGATTGACCCGATCGCCCTGGATGCCGGTGCCCACAAAATTAACCAGTGGTACCAGGAGAAGGGCTATACCCTGGCCAAGGTGCTGGCGATCCGCCCCAGTCGCGAAGGGGTGGTGGTGCTGGAGGTGTCGGAAGGGGTCATCGGGTCGATCCAGTTTCGCTTTTTCGATCGGGATGGCAGTCCCGTCGATGCCAACGATCAACCGGTCCAGGGACGTACCCAGGAACGTTTTTTGCGGCAGCAGGTGAAATTGCGGGAGGGGGATGTCTTCCAGGAGGCCATTGCCCAGGGCGATCTCCAGCGGTTGTATGGCCTGGGCTTGTTTGGCGGAGTGGGCCTCTCCCTGAGTGGGGAAGCGGAGCAGGTGGGCGTGATCTACGACCTGCAAGAAACTCCCTCGCGATCGCTGAACTTTGGGGCAGGCTACAGTGACAGCGCTGGGATCTATGGCACCCTCACCTATAGCGATCGCAACTTTAGCGGCCAAGGGCAACAGTTAGGCACCAATCTGCTGGTGGGAACACGGGATGTGCAGTTTGATGTGAACTTCAGAAACCCCTACCGCGATACCGCCCCCGATCGCCTCGGCTACTCGTTTGATATTTTCCGCCGCCGGACCCTAGCCCTCACCTTTACCGGCGGGGCTCCAGAGGTGGATCTGCCGAATAACGATCTGCCTCGGTTGGGACGCTTTGGGGGCAGCTTTGCGCTGGAACGGCCCCTCAGTCCGGACTGGCTGGGGTCCTTGGGCCTGAGCTATACGCGAACGAGCGTGCGGGATAGCGAGGGCGAACTGTCTCCAGAGGATGAGTTGGGCAATGATTTGTCATTTAGTGGCACGGGGATCGATGACCTCCTCACGGTGACTTTTGAGGCGGTGAAGGATCAGCGGGATAATGCCACGAATCCCACCCAAGGCTCACGGCTTTCCCTGAGTATGGACCAATCAATTCCCGTGGGTCTGGGCAATATTTTGATGAACCGGGTCCGGGCTGACTACCGCCATTATTGGCCCGTCGATTGGCTCAAGTTTGCAGATCAGCCGGAGGTATTGGCCTTTAATATCCAGGGGGGGACGGTCATGGGGGATTTACCGCCCTATGATGCCTTTAACCTGGGGGGATTGAACTCGGTGCGGGGGTACGGACTAGCCGAGGTGGGCAGTGGCCGCAGCTATGTGGTAGCTTCGACGGAATACCGCTTCCCGATTTACAAGATCTTCGGTGGGGTCGTATTCGCTGACTTTGGGTCGGATCTGGGGTCTGGGGATACGGTGCCGGGGGAACCGGCGGAAATTCGCGGCAAGCCGGGGACTGGCTTTGGCATGGGGTTAGGGGTGCGGGTGCAGTCGCCCGTGGGGCTGATCCGTGCCGACTATGGGATCAATGATGAGGGGGATACGCTGCTCCAGTTTGGCTTTGGTCAACGCTTTTAGGCATTGCTGAAAGTGCTGAAGAGGCTGGAGGGGCCGGCAAGGGTTGGATTGGGGCGAATGCTAGGATAACGGGGATGCTGCATAGACACGATCGTGAACCCGATCGTCGCTGATGATGGACCGCCTAGACCCCCGCCAGTCTCTCCAGGGGCAATCCTCGCCCGCCCTAGCTCGCCGCCCCCTGCGCTACGACGATCGCTATCGATGCCCCGTTTGCTACTATGGCGAACTGACCGGCATGACGTTGATGGAAAGCTTTGGCTGTAGCTTCTGTCGCCATATTTTCACCGCCGATCTGCCCACCCAAGTGCTGCGCTTGGCGGATAATACCCCCGCCTTAAGTTGGCGGTGGGATGGGCAACGCTGGCGGCGCCGTCATGGCACTGACATGGATTTCGGCCCAACGGTTGTCATCCTCGGCACAGCCCTCGTGGTCTTCCCGACTCTCCTCGTGGGACTCGCGGTTTACCTATTTCCGCCCCTGCCAGATGCACCCGGTGCCTGGTTCCCACCGGTTTGGGTGGGGTTAACGGGGATTAGTCACTTGGTTATGGTCCTTTGGTTAGCGGGTGAGTCCTACGCGTTGCCCCTGTACCGCGCCCTGCGGGTGCTGCTTTCGCGGCAATTTACCCTCGGCGATCGCTAACCCGATCCCGACCCGTGATCCCCGCAGGTCAAGGGATGCTTACCTAGCCGACCCGACCCATACCCAAAAACTACTGTGTGGTAATATAGTGAAGTAACGGAGACACAGACCCCCCTAACCTTATGCCTGCACAATCAATTCAGCCATCGATCGCTCCCTTCGCTGGCGACAGGGGCGACTGTGGTTTTGCCCAACTTTCCCCCGCTGCCCTGGGGATGGTTGCTGAGTTTTTTAAGGTGTTGTCCGAAGCCAGCCGCCTGCAAATTGTTTGCTCCCTGCGATCGGGACCCAAGAACGTCACGGAAATTATTGAAGCCACGGGATTGGGGCAGGCCAATGTCTCGAAACACCTGAAACTCTTGGCCCAGTCCGGTGTGGTGAGCCGGCGGCAGGAGGGGGTTTGTGTGTATTACCAAATCGCCAACCCGTTTGTGTTTCAAATGTGTGAATTGGTCTGCAATGCCCTGTCACTTCAGCTTCAGGCACAACAGCAGCACCTAGAGCAGTTAGCCAGCATCCGCTAAAGTCCCAAAGTATTTTGTCCGCTTGCCCCATCAATGTGAACTTTAATCTCAATTTTGAATAACTGACGCGGTTCCCGCTATCCTCAATACAGGAGCCGAAAGGCTTCAAACTTCGCCTAAATCGTTCAGTTCACAATGCACGAATGAAGGAGGTCCTTATCGATTTCCGCGTGTCTTTGTTGTACGCCAAAGCAACAGCATCCAATCAGGTTTTTGATATTTCCTCTCGTCTGAAATAAGTCGTCTGAAATAAAGTCGCCTGAAATAAGTCGTCTGAAATAAGTCGCCTGAAATAAGGAAGGTTTGCCCCTGGTCGAGCCGATCGGGAAAGGGCACCTTCAGATAGACTTGCGCAAGTTGAGGAAATCACTCAAGGGAACCGTTCTGGGTGCTGTTGTTGGTTTGGCTGATTTAGCTGATTTGGTCTTGTGATGATTGTCTCCCGTTATCCAGGTGGTCATCCCCTAGTTCGTCGTGACGACCTCAGTCGTCCTGCCCCGCCGTCGCGATCGCTCCTCCCCACACCTGGCGATTCCGGATCAACGAAACTTCATTAAGCTATCTTAACAATTTCTCCTCGGGTGGCGACTGGCCAGTCTGCCTGAGGTCGTGGACTTACAGTAATCCCAAGGTTACGGCACGATCGTCGGCCTCCTAGCCCATTGCTAGGGATCAGGCCAAGTTTTCTGATAAACTTTTATAAAAGTTAACGTTTTAACAGAGTTCTTCATGAAAATCCTGGTAGTTGGTGGGACAGGGACCTTAGGCAGGCAGGTAACCCGGCGGGCGTTGGATGAAGGGCACCAGGTGCGGTGTCTTGTCCGCAGTCAGCGACGGGCCGCTTTTTTAAAGGAATGGGGCGCGGAACTCGTGGGGGCAGACCTGACGCTACCGGAAACCCTCCCCCCAGCCCTCGACGGGATCGACGTGGTGATTGATGCGGCGACCACCCGCGCCACCGATTCCCTGAGCGTGAAGGCGGTAGACTGGGAGGGCAAAGTCGCCCTGATTCAGGCCGCAAAGGCCGCGAACATCGATCGCTATATCTTTTTCTCAATCCTGGATGCGGAGCAATATCCCCAGGTCCCCCTCATGGAGATCAAGCACTGCACCGAGTTATTCCTCGCCGAGTCGGGCCTCAACTACACCATCCTGCGCCTGTCCGGTTTCCTGCAAGGCTTAATTGGCCAGTATGCGATTCCCATCCTGGAGCAGCAGGCGGTATGGATTACCAGCGATGTGGCCCCGATGGCTTATATGGACACCCAGGATGTTGCCAAGTTTGCCCTCCGCGCCCTGAGCGTCCCGGAAACGGTGAATCGCACCTTCCCCGTCGTGGGGACCCGTGCCTGGAGCGGCTATGAAATCATTCGCCTGTGTGAGCGGCTCAGCGATCGCGAGGCCAAGATTATGCGAATGCCCCTGGGTTGGCTGCGGGCGACCCGCAAGGTGGCGCGGTTCTTCCAATGGGGCTGGAACCTCAGCGATCGGCTGGCGTTTGTCGAAGTCCTGGCGGCGGGGAAACCGATGATTGCTCCAATGGACAACACCTATACGGTTTTTGGCCTCGATCCCAAGGCCACCACCACCCTGGAAGAATACCTCCAGGATTACTTCAGCCGGATTATGAAAAAATTAAAAGAACTGGATTACCAACAAGCCAAGGCCAGGCAGAAGAAGAGTGCGGGCAAAAAGCAAGCCCCCTTTGTTTAGGGTGAGGAGCGGCTGCGATCGGAGTGGGTTCGGATCGGACGCAGGCTGAAATCAAGGGTAGTACGGTATCGGTCCCTGATTGCCAAATGCGCGAATCCATGTATCAATGGCTTAACTCTTGCAGCGGTCAGGTTTCGTCGATCGGTGCTGATCAGGAAACGAACGCCAAGGTCCCCTGGAGTTTTTCCCATGTCATTTTGCTCGTCTTTTTCTGGTTATTAATTCCTAGTTAGTCTTTCAGAGTTGACCGTGCCTAAAGCTGGCATTATTTACAACGACGCGAAACCCATTGCCGGTCGGGTGGCCAAGGAGGTAGAAACCTATCTCCAGGAGCATGGCTGGGAGGTTCACCTGGCAACGGGGGTGGGGGGTATTCTCGGCTATTCCCAACCCGACAGCCCCGTCTGCCATACCCCGATTGATCGGCTGAATCCCCCTGGCTTTGACGAAAAAATGAGCTTTGCGGTGGTGCTGGGGGGGGATGGCACCGTGCTTTCGGCCTTTCGCCAAGTGGCTCCCTGTGGGATTCCCCTCCTGACGATCAATACCGGGCACATGGGGTTCCTCACCGAAGCCTATCTGGGTAACCTGCCGTCGCTACTGGCCCAGGTCATGGCGGGTCACTACGAAATCGAAGCCCGCAGTATGTTGACGGTCCAAGTTCTCCGGGAGGACTTCATTCTCTGGGAAGCCCTCTGTTTGAATGAGATGGTGCTGCACCGGGAACCCCTCACCAGCATGTGCCATTTTGAGATCGAAATTGGTCGCCACGCCCCTGTCGATATCGCCGCCGATGGCATTATTATCTCCACGCCCACGGGATCAACCGCCTACTCCCTCAGTTCCGGTGGTCCCGTGATCACGCCCGGAGTCCCTGTGCTGCAACTGGTGCCCATCTGTCCCCACTCCCTCGCCTCCCGTGCCCTGGTCTTTGCGGATACGGAGCCAGTGACGATTTTCCCGGCTAATCCCAATCGCCTGGTGATGGTGGTGGATGGCAATGCCGGGTGTTATGTGCTGCCGGACGATCGCGTGCGATCGCTGCGCTCCCAGTACGATGCCAAATTTATTCGGCTCCAGCCCCCCGAGTTTTTCCGGATTCTGCGCGAAAAGCTAGGGTGGGGGCTACCCCATACGGCCAAACCGTCCTCCGTGGAACTCCCGTAAGGCCCATCCCTTAGGGCACAATGGAGCACAGCCCTCCTGCTGGGAAACGGAACCCCAAACCCCATGAACGGCCCCTCCCTGAGTCCCCATCCCTGTGTGCTGTTGATTGAGGCAGATGAACCCCTCGCCCAACAGATGAGCCTAGACCTGCAAGCGGCAGGCTACCAAGCGGTGATTGCCAGTACGGGGGCCGAGGGTCTCCAGCAAAGCTTGGCACTGCAACCGGCCCTGATTGTGGTCGATCGCAGTTTGGGCAGCGAGTCGGGTCTGAAGGTGTGCCAACGCCTACGGGAGCGGGGAGTCCATGCCCCGGTTTTGCTGCTGATGACGCGGGATACGGTGGAAGATCGGATCGCCTGCCTGGAGGCCGGAGCCGATGACTACTGCCTCAAACCCTACCAGTCTGAATCCTTCCTGCAATTGTTGCAGATTTACCTCCAGCCCGATGTCAGCAGCACCGAGCAACTTCGCTTTGGGGATCTGCTGCTTGATCTGGCTACCCGACGGGCTTTTCGGAATAATCGCACGATCGACCTGACAATGAAGGAATTTGAACTCCTGAAATATTTGATGGAAAACCCGCGTGAAGTCTTGGCCCGTGACCAGATCCTGGAAAATGTCTGGGGCTATGATTTCATGGGCGAATCGAATGTGATTGAGGTCTATATTCGCTACCTGCGGCTCAAGATTGAACAGGAAGGGGAAAAACGCCTGATCCAAACGGTGCGGGGGGTGGGTTACGTGCTCCGAGAAAGCTAGGGGTTGGGAGTTAGGGGTTGCCTGCCCGTCAACCCCTTGCTGGCCCCATGAAAACTTCATGAAAATCGCCTCTAGGGGGCAAAAATCCAACGGCAACTGGGCAGAAACTTTATATGAACCCTCCGGGGAAACGGCAGATTTTCAGTCTAGGGGAATAAGGGCAGACTGTCCCTTACGGGTGATTTAGGGTCCCTGGGGACATAGCCCATGATTCAGTTCGCCCAATGTCGCCCAATTGGCCCCCACTCCTATCGTGCTCGGACCTGCCTATGGTAGCCGCTTCCTCCCGCCCCTTGACTAGCCCCTATGCCGCCCCTAGGATTGCCTCGCGCCAGGGTGCGCCCGTTGTCCCTGCCCTGGATACTGCCCAGATCTTTCACCTGATCGATAGGTATTTGCCCTTTGAGGTGTGCTTGCACTATCAGTTACTTCCCCTGGAGGTCGATCGCGATCGGGTGCACTTGGGCATGGTGGACCCCCACGATCGCAGTGCCCTGGAGTATGCCGTGCGGATGGCCCAATACTGGAACTATCGGTTAATTCCCAAGCCGATTTCGAGTGACAGTTTGAATACGATCCTCGCGGCCTATCTCAATTTCCTGCAACTTCAGGGGCCTGCCGCCCACCAAGAGAAGTTGCGCCAAGCTAGCCAAGTGGCCAAAGCCAATCTGGCCGCCAGCACGAAAACCTGCCATGCTCACCCGATGTCCTCCCCGTCCCTAGCTTCCCCACCGCCAAAAACCATGCTGATGATTAGCGACGAAACCATGATTTTGGACGAGTCCGAAATGATGACGATCGAGGCCCAGGAAGCATCGGTTGTTCCCCTTTCGGGCAATGCGACCCCCGTCTTGACCTTGGCGACCTCAGACCCCAGCCCCCCTCCACCCCCAGCAATGCGACCGACTCCCCAGCCGCCACAAGAACAACTCGATCAGTTAGGGAAAACGGCTTTACACCTGACTCGCCAACTGCGCCAAGCCATGCATTCGCTCCAGGCGTATGGCACAGAGCATCCGGCCCAGGCCCAACGGCGACAGCAGGCGATCGTGGCCCTAGGGCGGGATCTCCACCAGATTAATCAGGATTTTAAGGGGCTGTTGCAGGCGATCGCGACGCAGCAGGTGTCGTGAGGCGGGGGGAATCAGGGGCAAGCAGGGGCATAACGTCCTTGGTATTGGCGACGACTGGCCATTGACCACTAAGTCACGAAGGCCACTAAGGGACACCAAGGAGAATAAAGGGGTTAGGCGACGAGCGATCGGGTTTGTTGGAGTTCGGCGTAGAGGGATTCGAGTTGGGTGATGTTGCGACTGAGGGTATAGCGCTCTAGGACGCGCTGACGAGCGTGGTAGCGGAGGGCGTTGGTCCAATCGCTGTGATCCCGCAGTTGGGGCAGGAGGGCTTGGAGTTGGGCGGTGATGCGCTGGTTGCGCTGGATGATGACCCCGGCTTGACCTTCTAGAACTTCCCCATCGGCCCCGGCATCGGTGGCAACGCAGGCAACCCCGCAGGACATGGCCTCCAGGAGGGAAAGGGAGAGGCCCTCCACCAGGGACGGCAACACGAAGACATCGGCTCCCCGCAGGATTTCAATGCGGCGCTGTTCGTTGGCTTCAAACCCTAACCACAGAATCCCATACTCCCGACCATAGAAAGGTTCCAGGGAGGGCCGCAGGGGACCGTCCCCCACGATCAACAGGCGACAGTTGGGTCCCATTTCCGCCTGTTTCCAAGCCTTAAGCAGTGACCCCAGGTTTTTCTCTGGCGCAATGCGGCCTTGGTAGACAAAGAGGCGATCGATGTGCAAATCGGCTTTGAGGCGGGAGGGACCGGGGGAATATTTCTCAACATCCACCCCGTTGGGAATCACGGCCAAACGATTGGCAGGCACCCCCAGGCGGATCAGCACATCCCGCTGTAATTGGGAGAAGACGATGACGCGATCGTAGCGGGCCAGGAAGGGAGCGTATAGCTGATAGGTGAGGTGTTGGGTGCTGGAGGTGAAGGTGCGGGCCTCGCGATCGAAGGGAGGATGAAAGGTGGCCACCAGGGGCAGGCCCAACTCTTCGCAAATCTCTGGCAGGCGAAAATCCAAGGGCGATAGGGTCAGGGAGGCATGGACCACATCAGGTTGAAGTTGCCGCAGGGCCTCAGTCAGCACTTTTTCGGAACGGAAGGTGGGAATCGTATAGACCTGCGACTTCAGCAGGCAGGGAATCGCCACATCGGAACCCACAAGGGCGGCATCGTTGCTCTCGGTTTCCTGGTCAAAGTGGAGGAAACTCACCTGGTAGCCCCGTTCGAGGAGGGTATTGGTGATTTCGCGACCGTAGGTAACATTGCCGCAGAAGGGGGATTTTTTACCAAGCCAAGCGATGTGCATGCAAACTCTCGCGGGGGAAGGACTAGGACAGCAATCGCGGTACCTCAGTTGGGGACACCCACCCGGTATCCCATCGGCTTAGGCGTAATTGCTTAAGATTAGTTTATTAAATTAAATTTACTTTGGTTCGAGAAATATACCAACAAATCAAACCGCCCGCGATCGTCAAGCCAGCCAAGCCCAGAAAGACCAGCGGCAGACCCAGGATCGACTCAGCGACACTGGCCAGCACCAGGGGGAGGGTGAGGGCAATATTAATTGCGTTGTTTTGTAACCCAAATACCTTACCCCGCATGGCTTCTGGGGTTTCGGCTTGAATCGTGGTTTGCATGGGAACCGCCACCGCAGCGGCACACATCCCTAAACCAGCCAGCAGAGTCAGGGTGGGGACCAATTGTTGATAGACGATCGCGAGACTGGCCAACGTCACCGCCATCCCGATCGACCCCCACAGTCCCAGCCGTGCCCGCTTCACCCACTGGCCCCAATGCCCAATGATCGCCGCCCCCACGGCCATGCCAACCCCCCCAGCAGCCAGCAGAAAGCCAAACTGGGAGGGACTCAAGGCGGGCATCACGTCGGCTAAACGTACCGATAGCACGGCCAAGGCTGCAAAAATTGAGAAGAGGATGACCAGTTGCAGCAAGGCACCCCCCACCCGTGGCTGTTTGCCCAGGTAGCGTAACCCTTCGCGAATGTCGTCCCAAACATGAACTTCGTGGACTTCGTGTTCCTTTTGTTCCCCCGTGCGCAGCAGCAACAGGACGGCACTGGCCAGCAGATAGCCTCCCCCAACCACCAGTTCGCGCCCGATCCCAATCCCCCGCCCCAGTTTTAACGCCAGGGTATCGGCGATCGTTAGCATGGGTTCCCCCACGGCGAAGCCAATAATAACCGCAGCCATCATCGTCGTTGCATAGAGGGAATTGGCCGACAGCAGATGGCGACGGGGCACGATCAGGGGGATCACGGCCTGCTCCGCCGGGGCAAAGAATTGGGTCAGGGTTGAAACGAGGAAGGTGATCCCCAGCAGGACGGCAAAGCCCAAGGGAACCCCCGGCCAAAGGCTGTGTCCCTGGGCCACCCAGAGTAGTACGGGTAACCCAATTACCAGCAACCCGCGCCACAGGTTCGTGGCCACCAACACGGTTTTCTTAGACCAGCGATCGACATAGACCCCAGCGACGGAGCCAAAGAGCACCGCAGGGATTGTGAAGGCAATCATAATGGCGGACACCCAGTGGCTAATGGACTGGGGTCCGGGTTGAAATTGGGTGGTGATCAGGGCAATCATCAGGACCAGGTAGACCTTATCCGCCAGTTGCGAGAACACCTGCCCACTCCACAGGGCGAGGAAGTTGAAATTTTTCAGGACGGGCAGGAAGCCGGTGGTTTCCGGCGGGGGGGGATCTGGGTTGCTGGCCCCCCCATTGGGACTGGGGGAAACGGGTTGGGAATCGCACGCGCCCCCGGCAGCGACCGGCTGGGTGGTTTCCGGCGGGTCCGGCTCCGGTTGGCTGACACCAGACTCCAGGTCAGCCCAAAGTGGACGACTGGGTGGGGCGAAGGCGGAGTCGGGTTCAAATAGCTGCATTGCGATTCGCTCTTACCGATGAGGATAGGGCAATAAAACAGGTATCAATCAGGGCGGCGGCCCGGATCGGGCGTTCAAAGTGGTACTGGCTATATTGTCGCAGCAGACGCTCGATCGCTAACCATGCCTGTTGTAACTCTACCGGGGAACTGCCCTGGGGGGCGATCGTGGCCTGTTGCGCTAAGTCAAGCAGGTGGGGTTGGGCCAGATGTTGCAGCAAGGCCAATTCTAAGGCACTGAGTGTGCCCTGGATCGGGGGCAGGGCCTCTGGTCGGGTTGCCGTGTGATAGGGTGAGTGCCTCGGCTCCGCTACACGGGTGGGATAGGGGAACGGCTCAGGGGCCGGGGCTGGTGGTTTGTAGCGTATTGCGGCCTCTTCCGGGGCTAATCCCGGCGCGAAGGGGGCAGCCGGTGGCGATCCGGACGGGATAACCGTGGAGGCAGAGGGAACGGTGGGGCGGATCGGTTGGGGATCGGCAAGGCGGGCAAGGGCGCTGGGGCTGATGGTGCCGCCAGCCGCCACACTAAACCCCACGGCTCCGGGTGGGTGTCCAAAGTCTGGCACGAGGGGTTGCTGGGTCAGGCAACAGATCTGCACCTGGGGGGCGATCCCGGCGAGGGCCAAGAGGTGAAAGGTGGCGTGGGCCAGGTGGGATAGTACCTGAAGTTCAATTTCCCGTTGGGAATGCTGCGCGATCGCTGCCGCAACAGCCCGATCCTGGGGGACTTTGGGTAATTGTTCAATGCGGCCCAAATGCTCGGTCAGCAGGTGGAAGAGTTCGGCCTGGGGTTGCTGGCTAAGGGCCTGACAGAGAGCCAGTTCCGCCAGATATTGGCTAGCCGTGAGTTTGCACAGATCTTGGCTCAGCCTGGGATAGGACATCAGGGTTTCCGCCTGGATCACCTTGGGCAGCGTGCGGCCTGCTGCGATCTGCAATTGGTTGACCACAAAGAGGGCACTGCGTCCCCCTAGTTTCGACTTATGCTTCCGGGCACCCGGAGCCACCGCCCGCAGGAGTCCATGTTCTGCCGTCAAAATGGTTAGCAAGCGATCGTATTCCCCCAGGGGCATACTCTTGAGGTTGATCCCAGTAGCGGTGTAGGTACGACTCATCGGGGCGATAACAGGCAGACGACAAAAAGGTCACCGGTAGGCGATTTGCGGTTGGAGTGCTGCGCCAAGGGGGTATCCAAGACCGAAATAGGCACAGAGGGGCTGCAATCCGATCTCTACGGTAATGAAGGATTCGATTTGCCGTTCGGAACGCGACGGGAAGGTAGGGAATCCGATCCCCGGTGATCTGAGCCGTGATCTGAGTGTAAATGGTGAGAGTACAATTTTCCGCCAGGAACGCGAGGCGAACACACGGGAAACGCGGTGCTACGCTGATTTTGCGGCCATTTGAGCAACCTGGTGACATCCTGCCGACGCTGATCCTACGGATACAGCTTCGAGCTTTTCTCAAGATCGCTCTTGAGTATTCCTGCCCCACGCCATTTATGTAGGTCATAGACCCCCGACAGACCGACTTAACAGGCGGTTTCCTTGCCCCCGTGCCCCTGGGTACTTTCTGACGAGCGAAACAAAGACTGCTCTATGTACATTTTCCGAACTTTGGAGGTCCCGGCAGTGCCTGACTTTTACTCTCAATCAGTGGGCTGCGAACCGTTATTATTATACCCAAAGCGCGGGGAGTCCCTGTGTCCCGACGCTGACCCTACGGATACAGCGCGGGACTTATCGCTCCCCGAACTCCTCACCGAACTCCTCAAAAGTTAACTCAGGAGTAGGGATTGCAATGGTGTTTGATGCGGCGTTTGATGAGGGGTTTGATGCGGCCTTTGGCGATCGTCTGCGGGCAGCGGCTCCCCGCTTACAAGCCATTCTTACCCAATTCCAGCACGCCCGGGTGTTGGTGGTGGGCGATCTCACATTGGACGAATTTCTGACGGGGCAAGTGGAGCGACTATCGCGGGAGGCTCCCGTATTAATCCTGCGTCATGAACACACCCGTCAGGTGCCGGGGGGCGGTGCCAATGCCATTTATAATCTGGCCCATCTGGGTGCCCAGGTGCAGGCGGTGGGGTTGCTGGGGGCGGATGACCAGGGAAGGGTGCTACGGGACTTGTTTGAGCAGGTGGGGGTGGACACACGGGGGATTTTGAGCGATCGCGATCGCCCGACGGTGACCAAAACGCGGATTTCTGGCCACGCCCGCCAATCGGTGACTCAGCAAATTGTGCGGGTCGATCGCCGCTCCGATGCCTTGCCCAGCCCCGACCTGCAACACCAACTGGCCGCCCATATCCAGGCCCAAATTCCTCATGTAGATGCGATCGTCTGCTCGGACTATGGCGATGGGGTCCTCACCGCCCCCGTGATTACTGCCGCCCTAGCCCACCCCCGCACGATCGTCGATACCCAACAGCACCTCACCCGCTACCGAGGTGCAACCCTGTTCACCCCCAACTTACCAGAGGCAGAACACGCTGTTGGCTATGGGATTCGCGATCAGGCCACCTTACAGCAGGCGGGCCGGGATCTGCTGGCTCTCACCGATGCCCAGGCCATTTTGATCACCCGGGGCGAGGCGGGGATGGCTCTGTGGGAGCGCGGAGCGGCAGCGGCGGCGCTGATTCCGGCCTTTAACAAGACCGATGTGTTTGACGTGACCGGGGCCGGGGATACGGTGGTGGCGGCCCTCACCCTGGCGCTGATTGCCGGGGCCTCCTGTTGGGAAGCTGCCGTCCTGGGCAACCTTGCGGCTAGTTTGGTCGTGCGGCAATTTGGGACTTCGACCACCACGCCCGCAGCCATTCAGGCCGCATTGCAGGCATTATTAGAACAGATCTGAATGGGAAGCGATTTCCCAATGGGAACGCGACGCGAACGACAAGGAAAACCTGTGAATCCAGAAACTGAAATCACCCGGTTGCGGGACCTCATGCCAGCCTCGGGGCGAATGCACATCAAACTGGTCAGCCGCCCCGAACAGCGATCGGTCCTGGGGGTGGCGCTACCCCCGCCCTGGCGACAAACCCGCCTGATTAGCCTGAACCTTGACCTGTGGGGGCGGATTCCCCGTCCGCAACGGGATCTGCTGCTCCTGCGGACGGTGGCGTGGCTGCTGGGGGTGCGCTGGTTCAAGCTGGATCTCTACCAGGGATTGATCCTGGCGGGGTTTGTGGGGGCAGTGGTGGAAATGGCCCAAGGAGATGCGGTGGGGACCCTGATGGCTGGTGGCCTGAGTACGATCGGGGCGACCCAACTCTGGCGTAGCCAATCCCAGACGCAACGGGAACTGGAAGCGGATGAAGCGGCCCTGCAAGCGGCCCAACGCCGGGGCTATACGGAGGCGGATGCCGCCCGCCATTTGCTGGAGGGGATTGCAACGATCGCCCAGTTGGAAAATCGCCCAACCCTCAGTTTTACCGAGTTGCTGCGATCGCAAAACCTGCGGGCGATCGCGGGTCTCTCGACCGTTACAGTGCCGGAAGCGGTGCGCCAACAATAGCCGTGCAATTTCCCATTGGGAACGCTACGCGAACGGCACTGATGGGGGTTAAGGTTTCAGGATGCCTGCTTTGCCGGGAGAGTCCCAGCCCAAACACGCCACGAGTCGCCTCACCAATCAGTGGTCTCAACACTTTCGAGCGTAGGCGTAAACCCCACCTGGGGGGTCCATTGCAGGGCACCGTCGCGACCGGTCCAAAATACCTGGGTTTTTCGCTCTTGTAGTTGGGCTAAGGTGTCCGGGTCAATCAGGCTGGCCGACGCGATCGCCACCTTGGGTTGCAGCACGGCTAACAACTGGGGCACGATCGGGCCACCTTCCCACCAGAGCACCGATACCGCCCGCACTTGACTGGCTAGGGCAATCTGTTCCGACTCCGGCAAGGCCCCCAACCACAGCCAGGTGGTATCGTAAACCTGAAATTGCCAGAGGGGTGGGGCGGTCTCCAATCGTTGTAGGGACACGAGGCCACTTTCCACCGTTTGATTGGGGGCTAAGACTGCGTAGGTGCTGCCATGCTGGATCGCCCACTGGGCCAGGGGATTGGCCTCGGTAGACGGCGCTTGAGCCGCGTAGAAGGTTTGGATGGGAAGATAGCCCAGAATGAGTTGCCAGCCTTGGAGGCGGTTAGGATCGGCAGTGCCCGTCGCCAAGTCCACCGCCCAATGCAGCCGGTTGGTTCCCTGTTGTTGCAGGAAGGGCAAGACCGTCAAACGAGCCGTTAGCTCATCGCCGCTGTTGATTAAGGTGACTTGGCCCCGATCCTGGATGACCATCACTGGGTTTTGCGTCGTAGACAGGACTGTGGCGCGGAGAAGGGTTGTTTGCAATTGCCAGAAAGGCACCGCCACGATCGCAATCCCCAAGGCATAGGCCAACCACCAACGCCGCTGCCACCAAGTTTGCAACCACACCAGCAGGATCAGGCCATAGAGGGCCAGCATTTGCCCCAGGGAAAGGGTCCCCAGGGCCAGGATCGAGCCGGGGAGATCCGCAAAGGCCGCAACGATCGCCAAAAGCCAGCGACAAAAGGGCAGCAGCAGCAAGGCAAGGGCGCTACCCGCTGGGGGATAGAGACTCCCCACCGCCGCACTCAGCATTCCCCCCAAACTCAGCAGGCAAATCAGCGGCATCGTGATCACATTAATCAGCACTGCGTAGGGGGACGTTTGGCCAAAGGTGTAGAGGCTCAAAGGCAGCGTCCAGATATAGGCGGCGATCGGGACGGCAATTAGGGCCGCGATCGTCGGGGGCAGCCAATTCAGCCAGCGGATCAGGGGGGGACTGGTCACCAAGAGTCCCAGGGTGGCCAGGAAACTCAGTTGAAACCCTAAATCCCAGATCCAGAGGGGGTTCACCACCAACAGCAGGACGGCAGCGAGCAGGAGGGAACCGAGCGATCGGGTTTTTCGTTCCGTTGCCAGGGCCAACAAGGCACCTGTCCCCATGACCGCTGCCCGCAGGACCGATGGCTGCAATCCCGTCAGGCTCACAAACAGGAGCAGGGTGAGCAACCCAATCCCTACCCGAATGCGGGCACTGACCCGGCGCGTGAGGCCCAACACAACCCCCAGCAACAGGGACACATGGAAACCACTGGCGGCTAGGGTATGGGCCAGCCCAGCCCAGGCAAACTGGTCCTGGACGGGGAAGGGCAAATCCACGGCCCGCCGCCCCATCACCATCGAACTCACAAGCAAGCCCTCCGGCACCCCTAACCACCGGGTGAGCGATCGCACAATCCGCTGACGGACCGCCCACAGCCCCCAAGGCGGCTCAGTATCCACCAAGGTGACTTGGTTGCCACTCAACCCCGCAAAAATGCCCTGCCTAGCCAGATAGGACTGAAAATCAAACCCGCCCGGATTGGTCGCAGCTTGGGGAAGGTACAAGCGTCCCGTGATCGCTACCCGTTGCCCAGATTGCAAACCTGTTGCCCGCAACGGCGGCACCGTCACATATACCCGACCGCCGACATCCTGGTTCGCCCGCGCCACATCGGTTTCAGCGATCAGTTCGTCCAGTTGTTTCGCAGCGAGGACAAAGCGCACCTTTTGACCACGGGTCAACCGAGGATCGCTGGCCACACGACCGCGCACGGTGACCACTTGGCTAGAGCCACCTTCGGAAATAAAGCGGCTGATGTCATTGGGGGCAGGGGATGGCACCCGTGATTGTAGATATACGCTGGCCAAGAGGCCAATCAAACCCGCCAGTAACCAGAACGTAAACCGAGGTCCCGTTCGCCATAGCCGGGGCATGATCAATCCCGCGATTAACCCAACCCCCATTAAGCTATAGCCCCCCCAGGGCAAGGTCGCAAGCAGCAGTCCCAGGAGATAAAACAGGCTGAGGAGGGCAGTCCGGGTTAGACGTAGGGAGGAACTAGGCAAAGTGGCAACTCAGCAGCAGTCAGCAAGTAGTCAGCAAGTAGTCAGCAAGTAGTCAGCCAAGAGGCAACAAGAGGCAACTGTAATATTGCAACGGCGGGGGGATCAGGCCGATGCCGAGGGATGGCGCTGGCCAATAAACTGATGAATCTGATCGGCCACACGATCGGGGGCATCCGCCCAACAGTTGCGACTGGGACCCGTTGGTAGCTGCTTGACGACCGCTTGGGGCAGGGCACGAGCATACACCTGAATCCTGGCCTCAGCAACCGGGGATGCCGGCATCTCTTGTAATAGCAAGACGGGACGTTTTAGCCAGGGTAATTGCGACTGCAACTGCTCCGCCTGAATTTCAGCCCGCCGCCGCTGAAAAAGGATCTGGCAGGCCGTAGGGGATTGTTGATATTGGTCGTATACCTGCCACAGGCGATCGAGACTAGCCCAGTGTCCGAGTAAACGCAGGATCGGCCCCAAGCCGCGCAAGAGCCACACCAGGACGGGCGGTTTCCCCATTAACCAGGCAGCCCCCCGCCACGACGCTTGCCCCTTCACTTCAACCCCTAGGGGCGATAGCAACACTAGCCCTTGCACTTGATCGAGGTGCTGGAGCGCATAGCTGGCGGCCACCCAGGCTCCTAAAGAATCCCCCACCAGATAGACTTCCCGCAGGCGCAGGCTCTCCAAATACTCAGCCAATCCTTCCGCCAAGAGCGCGATCGAATAGGGGCGATCGGGTCGTTCCGATTCACCAAAACCGAGGAGATCGGGCGCAAAACAGTGGTAGTTCTGGCTCAGCCGCGCCATCACCGGGACCCACTGCTGACTGGTGTGCCATGCCCCGTGCAAGAGCACGATCGCGGGACCGCGAATACCCTGTTCGTGCCAAAACCATTGGCCTTGAGAAAGTTTAAGCCGTGCGTGCCGCAAGGGGGGAGCCATGCTGATTACCCACCAACAATACCAATGCTCTATGCTACCGTTGTTAGTCCCTGTAAGTAGTCCTGAAGCTGCCGATCGTGATCATGGGACAACTCACCCAGCGGCAGATTGTCACGCGTAAACGCCTGCACGGCGATCACCTCGAATGGATCTTGGACCTGTAGGATGCCCGTTGCGTGCACCACGATCGCCACGCAAATCGAATGTACCCGTGGATCGCGATCGGGTGCCGAATAGACTCCCACCAGTCGCCCAATCTGCTGTACCTGCAAACCCGTTTCTTCCGCAAGTTCGCGCTCCAGGGTGGCAGCCAAGGTTTCGCCCCAATTGACAAATCCCCCCGGTAGGCTCCAGCGCCCGGTGTCACGACGGCGAACGAGGACGATCGTGCCATCTGGCAAGATGGGGATAATGCTGGTGCCCGTTACCGGATGGCGAAACAGGAGCCCAATGACAGTTTGAACAAAGTAGCGGTATCGTTGCCAAAGGGGAGGAGCCTTTTCAGCCAGGGATGACGCGCTAGGCATAGGGATCTTAAAACCGGCTTAAAACCGGCGTAGCAAAATAGGGGCGTAGCCAAGCATGGCAGACCACAGCCAAACATGAGCCAAACATGAGCCAACGTTCGTCAGTACCAGACCCTTGCCACCTCCTCAGCGAGGCTAACGGCCTTCTTCCAACAGTTGGTGACGCTTCCACATATAACCCGACAACCAGTTAGTCGAAACATGGGCAATGACTGGTATCAACAAGTTCCCGGTCACGATCGCACTCAGGCCAAACAGCAACCCGATCACCGTTGCCCAAATGGCGTAGGGCCACTGCTGCCGACCACTTAGGTGCAACACCCCAAAGCACAGGCTGGAAATCACCACGGCGATCGGCGTTAACCCCAAGGCCGATAGCATCACGCCCCGAAATAGCAATTCCTCACTCAACCCCGGCAATAAGCCTAGCCACACTAAGTCCGTTAGTGTTAACGGCTTCAACACCAGCGCCAGGTAATAGTCCGCACTTTGGCGATAGGCTCCCCACACTTGGTAGACCAGGGAACTGGCCAGGGTCACCCCCAACCCCAACCCCAACCCCTTCGCGATCGCGATGCCCTCCCAGGTCACCGTGAGCAAATCAACCCGTCCCAATTGCAACCACAGTTTGGCAATCACCAAAAGGATGACAGCCGTACTTCCCATTGCCACCAGGATTTGGGTACGGGTGAGGGGTTCAAGTTCCGGCAGGTTTGAGTGCTGGTTGGCCACGGGCAGTACAGGGTGCGGGTAAGAAACAGTGTTCATCTAGTGTACCGCTAGGTGCCGGGGCACAAGGGCACGATCACCATACCGAAGGCTGAACCCATCCCCCAGCCCAGTCGCGCCTCCCCGGTGGTGGGTCGGCTGGCTCATGGGGGCGCCGGTGGTCACGCACAAGGGCGGGGCACTAGAGAATTTCAGGATCTTCACCCAAGGCCCGCAGCCTTGCCGCTAGCCGCTCTGCTCGTTGGCGTTCAGCCTCGGCTTGTTGTTGGGCCGCTGCGGCTTGTTGTTGGGCCGCTTCAGCTTGTTGTTGGGCCGCTTCAGCTTGTTGTTGGGCCGCTTCAGCTTGTTGTTGGGCCGCTTCTTCAGGTAGCAGGACTAGGTGGCCGTCGCGATCGTAAAACCGGAGCCATGTGGCCGTTTCGCGATCGATCGTGCCGTCCCATTGGCCTAACCAAAAACCGAGCGCTTCGCACCAGAGCCAGCCGCGTTCGTTAGGGACGAGGGGTTGATAGTGGCACTGGGCATCTAACTGCCACCCCTGCAAGGAGGTTGGGTCAAAGGGATCAAAGACAAAGTAATGGCGAGTCTTAAAGGTATGGGCATACAGGTCTTTTTTCAGGCCGATATCGATCGCGGCAGTTGAGGGGGACATGAGTTCGACAATGACATCGGGGTAGCGACCTTCCTCGTCCCAGACTACCCACCCCTGGCGCGATCGCGTCCCATCCACATCCAGCACAACAAAAAAATCAGGTCCCCGAAAATCCCGGTTACGGGCCTGGGTTCGGCTGTAGTAGATGAACATATTACCGCCCGTGAAATAGTCATCACGATCGTGCCAAGCCTGTTGCAGCGAGCGAATCAGGACATTCATGGCGATGCGGTGACGATTACTTTCCAAGGGTTCTCCGTCATCAAAAATCAGGTCATCAGGTGGGGGTTCGGGTTCCCAATCGGGGGGGGCCACGATCGGGGACGCTAATTCGGTGGTAAGTTCGGCTGACATTTGGGGCAGTTTCCTCCCAGTAAGCAAGTTTGGCGTGAGTAGGATGACCTTGAACCACCCAGGATGTGGCGATCGCAGCGATCGCTAGCATGGCGGTGTCTAGTCGCTCGAACCGTAAATTCTGAACCGTGGGTAGGGCTGGCTCTAGCCTGCAACGACTGAAGTCGTTACTACGAACGTTGTGAAACGCCCTGTTTAACGTAGTTGTGCAGTGTCAAGCGTCAGATTCGGGCTGCGACTGGCTCAGCCCGAACGGATCAGCTCTGATCATCCGTCAGTTCAGGCTGTGACTGGCTCAGCCCGTTCGCGCAGGGTCTCCCTAGGCGAAACGGATCAGTCCCGATCTCACCCTGAGAAGCTCTCGGTCGAAGGGTCTTAACGTCTATCTGCAACCCAACAGTTCATGGCTGACAGAGTACTCGCATGGTCACGATAGTACGCATGTGTCCATTATGCCTGATTTCATTATGGTTGCATATAGTACGCCTGCCTCTAGGGTGGGGCGGTGTCTAGGCTGGTGGCGGGGGAAATTGGGGCAACCCAGGGCCGCAGCGGGGGCAAGTGGGGCCGTAGGGCGAGGGGACTGATGCCCGCCCGATCGCAGGCCAGCACTCCCACCGCCTCCAGGTAGGAATTCACCGCGATTGCCTGTAGCCCCAGGGCATCCGCCGTCACTTGCATTGTCGTCTGGTTTTCGGCCACCGTAATAAGGCGAGTTGTGCGATCGCTTCGCGATGCTGAAGGTGTATCGCTGAGACTGAGCAACGCCCGACTGCCACAGGCATCCGCAGGCACGATCACCGCATGGATCTGGTCAGCCCAGATCTCTCCCCCCCTCTGCCCTGGGTTGTGAGAAGCCGCAGGGGTAACAAACTGGGGTGCCCGACTCAAGCCTGCCAGCACACAGGGTAAAAAGGTATAGCCCAACTCCTCCGCTGCCGATCGCGGGGCGACATTCGGTTCCAGCGGCAAAGGCCGGAGGGCCGGTGCATGGGCACAGGGGATCTGAAACTGGCGCACAACGAGGTGACTGATGACTGCCTCCGCACCGCCCAACGGATCAACCCCCTGTCCCTGGCGGTAGGTCTGGAGCGCCAGGCTCCCTTCGTCATCGGGAAAGCGGGCGACGACGGCGATCGCCGTTGCCCCCGCGTGGTGAATCAGGGCCGCTGCTGCTCGCAGCAAGCTATCGGGTTGGGCGATCGTGCCCCAGGTTGCCCCCGATGGAGCCGTGCGCAAACTGACCCCTAGGGGGGTATCGGTCACAACGTACTCGGTCAGGTCCAAACCCAGGGTGGCTCTGGCGGCATCCGCTGCTTGCAAATGACGCAGCCGCAGATCCGGTTCGATCGCCGCATCCAAGAGGAGGCCAATACGGTGATGGGGAATAGGCCGCAATCCCCACCGACCGGCGGCCACCTGATCCAGGCCGTAGCCTTCCACATAAAGCACATTCGGCAGGGGCCAGTACAGACTTGCCCCATTTAAGACATTGGGATGGGTAATCAGGCAATCCACGACCGCTGCGATCGCCCGTGCCACCGGTAGGGCATCCCCAGCGCAGCCGCCGATCGTGGCCCCAATTCCCGTCGGGACGATGAGCAATGCCGTGTAGGGCATGGCTGAGGGTAACCCGTTCAAGCTAAAACCAGATTGGGTGCAATTGTCGGTTGAACGTCCCCGCTGGTCACGATCGCCTCCACCAGCACCGTTTGACGTTCCATATCCACCGCCGTCACCGCCCAACGCAGCGGGGTTCCCTGTTGCGCGAGGGTGGCTTCAATCACCTGCTGCATTGCCGAGGGGGAGTCTTGCAGCGCGATTTCTGCTGTCACAAACTGGGTAACCATAAACCCGTACCTAAACCTTATGTCTTTTGGAATTGCCCAAACTGGAGTTGATAGACCGTGTCTTCCTTCTCGGTTTCAATCTTGAGATCGGAACGGGGATAGGACACACACAGCAAGGCATAGCCCTGCTTTTGCAACTCCGGACTGATGCCCATGCCATCACTTTGTTCCACACAGCCTTCCAGCAACAGGGCGGCACAGGTCGTACACACCCCCGCATTACAGGAACTCGGCAGGGGGATGCCAGCCGCCTCGGCAGCTTGCAGAACGGTTTGATCGTCAGCCACCTCTAGGGTGTACTGCTGACCTTGGTGATGAATCTGGGCCGTATACGTTTGGGTCATAGGAACATTGGCTAACCGTGATTGGCTACCGGCTCATCCTGCGGGCATCTTCGTTAGGAAATGCGCAGGAAATCCCACTGGGGACTCCAGGCGGGCGGCAACCTTGACCCCATTTTCTCACACGGCATTGGTTGTGGTGCGATCGCCTAGGCGGATCTTCAGATCGCGTTAAGGTTCGATCGGGCAAGAAAATACGCCGTTTTTCGATTACGGGTTTCCGTTCAGGAGTCCTCAGGGCGGACGGGGCTAGGAGAGGGCATGTTGGGAGAGGCGATCGTGGCAAGCGTGGAGCCAGTCTTGCCAATTGCCCCCCCGCCAGCGACGGATAGTGCGATCGGCGCTCCCGGTGGCGATCGTCTGTCCATCGGGGCTAAAAGCGACCGTCGTGACAAAATCCGCATGGGCCTGCCACGGTGGGCCAATCAGGGCGTGAGCAGCAACATCCCAGAGGCAAACACTCCCATCGCTATGGCCCACGAGAATTTGACTGCCATCAGGACTAAAGGCGAGACTGGCCACCGGTATCGGCGGGAGCGGGGGGGAGGAGCTGGAGGACGGGATGGGTGCCCCATCCGCATTGGGTCCCCAGTGGCGCATCCCGGTAGAAATGGCAGGGATTCGGGTGAGATCGGCCAGGGCTTGCCCCTGGGCATTCCACAGCCGCAGGCTACCATCCCGCCCCCCAGAGGCGATTAAACGGCTATCCGGGCTAATCGCGACGGCGACGACTTCTGCCGTGTGCCCCCGCAGGGGAGCCGTCTGGTTTAATTTTCCGGGGGGGTGTTCGTTGGGGTCCCAGATTTGCAGGGTGCCGTCGGCACTGGCGGAAACGAGGTAATGGCCATCCTGGCTCAGGGCTAGGGCGGCGAGATAGGTACGGTGAGCGGGAAAACTGCAATCGCCCCCTTCCGATCGCAAGGACCAGCAATGGAGGAAACCGTCGGCACTGCCAGCCCATAGGAATTGATTGTCTGGACTGAAGCCAAGACAGGTAATCGCGGCGGCGATCGTATACCGTTGTACACAGTCCCCGGTGGGTGTCCACAGGCACACTTCACCCTCCCAGCTACCGGAGGCGATCAGATCGCCGGTTGGGTTAACGACCACCGCCGCCACACAATCCGTATGACCTTCCCAGCACAGCGGGGGGGTGTCTCCCTGGAGGTCCCAGCGACGCAGCGTGTGATCCCAGCCGCCGGACACCAGCCAGGTGCCATCGGGGCTGAAGGCGATCGCTTCGATGAGGTCCGTATGTCCCCTCAGATCGGGTCCCAGGCGATTGCCCCACACCTCCCAGCACCGGATCGTGCCATCACTACTGGCCGAGAGGGCTTGGCGACCATCGGGGAAAAAGGCCACGGCTTCCACGGCGTCCTGGTGCCCGACGAGCGGTGGCCCGACGCTGTTGCCCCAACAATCCCACAGCTGCAGGGTCATATCGGCACTGCCGGACAGAATTAGCTGGCCGTCGGGGCTAAAGGCCACGGTTTCGACGCTGTCGGTGTGGCCCTGGAGGGGCTGCCCGATCGCCCGTCCCTCGCCATCCCACAATCGCAAGGTGCCATCACTACTGGCCGAGACCATCAGGGTGCCATCGGGGCTAAAGGCCAGGTCGGTGATGGTGGCCCGGTGGGCACGGACCCAAGGGTGGACAACTCGTCCCGCCCAATCCCAAAAGATTAGAGTGCCGTTGGTGCTCCCCGCCACGATCAGGCTGCCATCGGGGCTGATGGCCACGGCTGTACCGAGGCCGGGATAGCCGGACAGCGGTTCCCCCCTGGGCTGACCCTGCCGATCCCAGAGGCGCAACGTGCCATCAATGCTGGCCGATAGGATCAGGTCCCCAGCGGGGTTGAAGGTAACGGCGGTAATAAAATCGGTATGCCCCTGAAGCGCCGGTGCGATCGCCTGACCAGTCCGATCCCAAAGGCGGAGCGTCCCATCCCAACTGCCTGTGACGATCTGGTGGCCATCCGGGCTAACCGCGATCGCCGCGATCGCATCAGTATGTCCAACCCAGGTAGACACGGGTACCGGTCCTTGCCGCTCCCAGCAGCGTACCGTTCCATCAGCGCTCCCCGACACAAACCAATGGCCATCGGGGCTAATCGCTAGGGATTGGACAGCCTCCTGTTGCCCGTCGAAACACTGCTGTTCACGGGTAATCTCTAGGATCTGCCGCAGCGACCCTTGCAAGGCAACCCGTTCGGCCACGGAGAAGTCTTGGGCCGGATCTTGGATTGCTGCCAACACCAATCTAGCCCCCTCCAGGGGGTGGGTGGTGAGGGAATCCACCAGTTGGGTGAGGGTCATAGGGGTAGGAGAAGTCAGGGGAAGAGCCGTGAGGGCAACGGCAACCGGTCCTGTCGGGGACTGGGCCACGGGGGCAAGCGACCCACTAGGGACGGTGAGCCAGTTCACGAGACGTTGCCACCGCTCACAAAGGACCTCCTGGGCCAAGGTGAGGTGGGGGTTGGTGTCCGTCAGGGGCGCGATCGCGCTAGGGAGACTCCGATCGGAGGGAATCACCGTCAGCAGGTGCGATCGGAGTAACTGATTCACGACTTGCCGAATCAGGGCTTGCTCCTGGGGGTGGGGGGTCAGGGCCAGCAACTCCAGCAGGGACCGCGATCGTCGCACCAAACGCCCCCCCGGTTGACACACAACCCATTCTTGACAGAGGCGCTGGGTCCAGACCTGTTCCGCCGGCGTGAGGCGGGCATAGACCTGCTCGGCGTAGGTATTCAAGGCTCCGGCCACGCCGCCGATCTGGTCATACGGCTGGTGCAGGAGGCATTGTTGGGCGCGATCGCGGTATTGCCACAACTGCTGAAGGGTAATTTGCAACAGGGGGAGGGGTTGGCTTTCGGCCTGACTGTCTGCCAGGAGCCGATCGAGGAGACCCGGTTCTAGCTGGTACCCTTGCAATTGCACCGGTCGGACGATCGCATCCACCGCTTCGGCTTGATCCAAGGGGGGTAACCAAACGGCTTGGTTTTGCAGCACCGGGATCAGGGGATGGCTGGTAAACCAGGGGGTTAATGCCTCAGGTCGCAGACTGACCAGCACCACCAGCCGTCCCTGGGCCAGCCACGTTAACTGGAGCAAGGACTCCCAAAATGCCACGTCCGGACGTTGCCCGATGGGGTTGGTCCCGGCCACATTGCCACAGGCATCCAGGACAATCAGGGTGCGGGGAGGGGGGAGAGTCGCCGCGATCGCTCCCGGAAACGTCATCCCTGGCGACTCACGGGTCTGCTGCACCCAGCCTTGTAGGTCGCTGAGCAGGGTTTCTAAGGGGTGGATATCTGTGTGAAGGGGACCCTGGATTTGCCAGCCCTTGTGGGCCAATTCAGGCAGCAGGCGGGCCTGCAACAGGGAGGATTTGCCGCTCCCCGCTGGCCCAATCAGGGGGACCACGTTGAATTGCTCTAACCGTTGCAGGAGCAGGTTAAGGGTACGCTGCCGCCCAAAAAGGAAGTAGGGGGCTTCCTGGTCAAAGGCTCGGAGACCGGGATAGGGACAGTCTTGCCAGGAATCGGTCAGGGACGGGTCAGGGTTCGCTGCCGGTGTCGAGGGGGGCGCGATCGCGGTGGGGAAGATCAGCAGGGCGGACGTAGAGGGGGGTGCCACCGGGGAGACGGACACCGCCCCTAGTGCCATCGGCGGGGAGATGGGGGAGATTTCAGCGTGTCTAGGGAAAATGGGGTAGATGGATCGTGACATAAGTTATTGTTATGAGCTTGAGGGTTATGCGCTGGCCAACCCACCCATACAAAGGGTTGCCTGCCTGCCAATCACAAGCGATCAACCGAGCCAGGGGGAAACCGAATCCAATACCCTGATTACCAACCACCATCGCACTTTCCTCGAACGATCGCGTAAAGTTGGCGTAAAAACAGTCCATCGCGTCAATATTTTTTTGTGAAATCTTCTACCCCTGCCCTCGATTCCGCCCTTTCGGTAGGTGGTCTAACTGCCTATATCCAATCCCTGTTAGAGGACGATTCCCACCTGCGCCAAGTTTGGGTGACGGGGGAAGTCTCTAGTGCGAAGTCGCACGCACGGGGCATCTTTTTCACCCTCCAAGATCCAGATACCCAAGCCAGTATCCAGGCCGTGATCTGGAGCAGCCAGGTGTCGCGTCTCTCGACCGTCCCCACCGTCGGGGAACAGGTGATTGTGCTGGGGCAAGTCCGGGTCTATCCCCAACGGGGGCAGTATCAACTCACGATCTGGCAGGTGTTACCTGCTGGGGAAGGGTTATTGGCCCTCCGGTATCGGCAATTGCGCCAACGCTTAGAAGCGGAAGGGTGGTTTGACCCCGATCGCAAGCGTCCCCTACCCGCCCACCCCCAAACGATCGCGGTGATTACCTCCCCCCAAGCTGCTGCCTGGGGCGATATTCAACGCACCCTGGGCCATCGCTATCCCGGTCTCCGGGTTCTTCTCTCACCAGCCCTCGTCCAGGGGGAACAGGCCCCTGCCACGATCGTGCGGGCCTTCGAGCGGGTGATTGCCGATGGGCGAGCGGAATTGGTTATCCTGAGCCGGGGTGGGGGAGCGAGCGAAGATCTCGCCTGTTTCAATGACGAGCGGGTGGTGCGGGCGGTGGCCACCTGTCCGATTCCCGTCGTGGCTGGCATTGGTCACCAACGGGACGAATCCCTCGCAGATCTGGCAGCGGATGTCTGTGCCCATACCCCCACGGCAGCCGCCGAGCAGGCCGTCCCCCGTTGGTTGGACCTGTGGGCCGCGCAACAGCACCAGCAACGCCGCCTCCAACAAGCCCTGCAAGCTGCTTATCTCGCGGAACAGAGCCGACTGCAACAGCTACAGGGGCAACTCCAACGCTTGCAACTCGATCGCACGCTCCAGCAGCACCGCCAAGCCACCACCTGGCTCCGTCAACGTCTAGTACACATTACCCAGCAACAATTCCAGCAGGGCGTACAGCAGTGTCACCACCTGCAAGAGCAACTCAAAACGCTTGATCCTCAGGCAGTTCTCGCCCGTGGCTATGCGGTTGTGCGCCAGGAAGCCGGGGACTCCGGTGCAGGCAAGATGATGGGCGAGGTTACGGGCGAGGTTACGGGCGATATCCCTGGTAAGATTGTACGCACGACGCGATCGCTCACACCCAACCAGACCGTGACGGTGCAACTGGCCACGGGGGCGTTTCGGGCGATCGTGACTGAAATTCTGTCATAATTCAGTCGGGTGAGCCGCTTTGTTCCAATTGCCACCCGCGATCGCCCCCGGAAATTTCAAGAGATGATTACACCGTACTTGCGCCAGCCAGTAGGGATACGGCTTAGCATGGAGAGAAAGGGGTTAATGAGGAGCCAGCTAGCGGGGGAGTCTTGGGTCTGGCCCCACAGCCGCCTGTGCGCCTAGTACCGTCAACATACCGTCAACATACCGTTTCGCAACGTTCGTAGTCACGACTTCAGTCGTTGCAGGCTAGAGCCAGCACTACAAGCGTTTAGGGTAGCGCAGCCCAGAGATAGACGGGGTCGGTGATCTGAGGGGATGGCCTCGACTGTTGAGAGATTTAGCCAGGGGTGTCGCTCAGGCGTGGATCAACCGTATGATGGATGACCTGAATTGTCAATCGTGTAAATTTCAAAGGAGATTATCGAGTATGCCCCAAGATGCAGAAGTCCAGTCGCAGCACGCGGCCAAACGAGTGGAAGTTTCGGTTTATTTAGACTCAGAACTGGTCGATCAAGTGAAACACCTCACCAGCGATCCCAGTCGGGTGATTGAGTTAGCCGTGCGTCAATGGCTGCGGGGTGAAACCCGTCGCGATGATGAACTCACTCGGACACTGGCCCCCACACCCGTCCCACCACGGGGCGAATGGAATGATTAAGATTAGGAGGAGAGACCGTTGTCAATGCCGTTGCCAATGCGGTAGTCAAGACAGTCGTCAGGACGGTAGTTCGCTGCCACTGTATATATTAGGAAGCGAAGAAGCGGTTCCAGGATGATCGAGTGGCACAATCCGGTGAATACCCAAGTTAGTCAAAAACAGTTGACCCAAATTACCAGCAACATTCGCCATACCCTCAATCGGGAAACGATCTGGAGGAAGACGGTTGAGGGCATCGGGAGTGTGTTGGCAGTTGACCGATGCTTGTTTTGCCCCTACCCACCAGCTAGTACGAATACCGATTTGCGCTTGCCCCCGTGGGTTGAGGTGGTGGCCGAGTATCGTCAACCAGATGCGGCCAGCCTCGTTGGGACTAAGCTGTCTTGGCTAGAGTATCCCTGTCTGCCCCAGGCCATCACTTGCTTGAAACCGGTAGCGGTTGAGCACGGGCATCTACCGGAGAGTGATCCCGTTACCCTCCTGGTGACGGCTACCTACCATCAAACCCAGCCGAATGGCCTGATTCTGTTAGCACGTCGGTTGCCCGAATCCGCCTACCTGGATGGCCTAACGCTGCAATCGGTGTCGGCCCCGACCGCCCCACTGGCCCCCGGCTGGTCTGACCATGAGTTGGAATTTCTCCAGGAGTTGGCGGAACAGGTGGGAACCGCGATCGCCCATGCGACGCTCTTTGCCGAAAGCGAAGCCCTTGCCTCGGAACTTCGAAGCGTCAACTTGGACTTAATGCAACAGCACCAAGCCCTGGAAGAAGCACGACGGCAGGCGGAGGAGGCTCGGATTCAGGCAGAAACCCTATCGCGCCTCAAGAGTGAATTTTTGGCCAATACCTCCCACGAATTGCGAACTCCCTTGAATGGGATGATTGGCTTTCTGAAGCTAGTCCTGGATGGGATGGCGGATGATCCAGAGGAACAGGAACAGTTTATTGAAGAAGCTTATAATTCAGCCCTCCATTTGTTGAATATTATTAACGATATCCTGGATATTGCCAAGATTGAAGCGGGTAAAATGCAGTTAGATCTGGGACCCGTCAAGCTAGAGGAATTATTTGAAAATGTCGATAATTTAACCCGATTTCAAGCCGAACAAAAACATTTGCACTATGAAATCTCGCTGCCTGCAACACGAGATGAGATTATCCTATTGGGTAACTACCAACGTCTATTGCAGGTCATGCTGAATCTGGTGGGGAATGCCATTAAGTTCACCCCTGAAGGCGAAGTCAAAATTGATGCGGAAATTGTCAAGAAGAAGGTGAGTATCCAGGATCAGGAGTTACCGGGCTATGTGAAAGTGCGGGTGGCAGACACAGGCATTGGGGTGTCGCTAGATCAGCAAGACAAACTATTTCAAACCTTTAGCCAGGTGGATAGTTCCCGCACTCGCCAGTATGGGGGCACGGGGCTGGGCTTGGCGATCTCACAGAAATTGGTGGAAGCGATGGGTGGTGTGGTCAATTTCTACAGCATGGGGGAAGGGCTGGGTTCAACGGTTACCTTTACCGTCCCCCTCTACCAGGAACCCGTGATTGCGATCGGTGAGGCGATGAAACCCGTCGAAAGTTCGACTAAACAGGAAAGTGCGATCAAGGGCCAATCAAGGGCCAATCAAGGGCCAGTCAAGGGACACTAGGCAGGCCAGTCAAGGGCCAATCAAGTTGGGCAGGCCCAGGCTCCGGGCAACCCGCATGATGATGACCTGTGCCGTGCCAATCGGTGTTATCCCTTGCGGGTGGCGCAACGCGCTAGCGCTTCAGCCAAGGCTTGAAATTGAATCGGCTTGCTGACATAGTCATCCATGCCAGCCAACAGGCAGGACTCGCGATCGCCCTCTAGGGCATGGGCCGTCATTGCAACCAACCAGGGACGCTCCGTCGGCAGCCATTCGCGGCAAATCTGTTGGGCGGTTTCTAGACCATCCATGACCGGCATTTGCACATCCAGGAAAACTAAGTCATAGGTTCGCTGCCGAAGGGCGCTAAGCGCTTCTTTACCGTTCAGAACGGCATCTGCTTGGTAACCGAGGCGATCGAGCATTCGCAGGGCAACCCGCTGATTGACTAGGACATCTTCAGCCAACAAAATCTTGAGCGGGAAGCGTTGGGCCATCCCACCATCGATCGCAATCGGGTTACTATACGTCATCATGGCAATGGTAGATCGTAAAGATGTCTACTTCAAGTATTGCCGTAGACACCCTGTATACACCCAGGATTCCTATGAAGTTAGCATGAATTTCCTTGTAATTATTGTAGCTTTCGTAATTTCTTGGCTAGTTTTTACCGCCCTGCTCAAGATTCTCAAAACTACAGTGACAACGGCGTTGACCATTGCGCTTTTGGTACTGGCCCTGCAACTGGTGTGGGGAATTACACCGCAAACGGTTTGGCAGCAGGTGCAACCGATCTGGCAGGCGATCGTTGGCTGGGTGCAACGGTAGGGCGATCAATGGCGTACCCTTGGTCGTGTGGGCTTTAGCCATTGCAAACTACAGTCGTCACGAAGAACGTTGCAAAATTTATGGTGTGCTCTGCTAAAGACTCGACGGCTTCAGGGGCAAGCAGGATGCCCACCCCACAATGACTTTTGGCGCTTTCGCTGTTTCGCCCTACGGATAGCCGCTCAATTCGGGGTGCCCCCATTTTTTAACGTCAGTTCGATGACCCTCACCCCAACCCCTCTCCCTGGGGGAGAGGGGCTTAAAGCCTTGATAATGCCGGACTCTCGCCCCGTTTGGGAGAGGGGGCTGGGGGGTGAGGGCAATGGGGCTGTGATCGAACTCACGTTTTTTTATGTCGCCTCGATCGGCCAGCCCACCTGGGTCGGTTGTTCATAAATCCGTTTCAGGGTATTGAGATCTCTAGCGGAAATGGGCGGCGGTTGGCGCACTTGGGCGTAGTAAAGAACGTCACCCGGATCGGGACTGTGGCCCCAAATCCCTAGGGCGTGCCCCAACTCGTGGCGAGCCGTGGCCTGGGTATAGGCAGCGGGTTGGTGGGGGCTGAGGTAAACATCAAAGTGATGGCGCAGAATGGCTGGCCCCGCTGCTGGGGTTTGGGTGTAGAGGTCGTAGCGGGTTTCCGCTGCTCGGATGCGGGCTAAGCTGCCGTCGGGATTACGTTGAATGGGGGGGGCCGATCGCCAAATGCGAATGTCGGCGGTCTCCGGGGTTGTGACGAGGGTGAATGGGAGGTAGGGTTGCCACGCCGCGATCGCCTGCTCGATCGCCTGCCGCCAAGTTTCTGCCTGGGTCGCGGCAAACCCACTCAGGTTTGGTTTCGAGGGTTCAACATACACCTGGATGGGCAGGCTGGACCATACCAAATAGCCCACTTCCGACGGCGCAATCTGATCAAAGTAATCGCCTCGACGATCGGTGTCCTGCCACTGGGCAAGAAAGGGGGGCAGGGGATGGGGACGCGGCGAGGCCAGCAATCGGGCTGGAGGCGTAGCAGCTAGGGTGCTGCGGGGGATAAATGAGCGCGAACTTAGGGCAAGCGCCGCAATCACCCAAAGGGCGAGTGCCAGGGGAACTAGCCAACGACGGTGCCGTAACCAGAGGCGTGCCATCCCGCGATCGCTGGCTACTGGGTCAACCAGTCGGCACTCAGGAGAACCGTCATCCCCATAAAGATCACGGCGAGGACCCAGGTGACCCGATTGAGGGTCGTTTCCGCGCTCTTGGTACTGGTAAACAATTGGGCTTGGCCGCTAAAGGAACCGAGACCATCGCCTTTAGGGCTGTGGAGCAACACGAGCACAATCAGGGAGGCAGCGGAAATGGCCCAGACAATTTGCACAATCTTGATAGCGGTCATGAAATCACTCCAAAATTCCGACAACTCAGCACTCGAAGAGTAACCTTGGCAATATTTGTAGTACTGACTTTACCCGACAACGACTAAAGTCGTGACTACGAACATTATGCCGACAATGACTGAAGTCGTGACTACGAACATTGCACAACTTTTCCCTAGGGGCGGACAGTATCCCTATACCATTGATAACCGTGCAATTTCCTGAAACTTGATCCGTTGCAGGAGTTACAAGGAGACTTGCACGGGGGTACGGGCTGAGCGGTCATTGGCCCCATTGCGCTCCTCAGTGGGACGATCGCCCTCCCGGAAACACACATCTAGGGAGGACTTCACCAACAGGGAGCGGCCTGTCATCTCCGGGGGTTGTGGCAGTTGCAGAATTTCCAGGATCGTCGGGGCAATGTCAGAAAGCTTACCATCCGATCGCAGCCTCACCTCAGCCCCATGCCCAGAGATTTTCAACTTTTCGCCCTCGACCAGGATAAAAGGAACTAGGTTGGTCGTATGGGCCGTCCAGGGATTGCCCTGCTCATCCCACATCAGTTCCGCGTTGCCGTGATCGGCGGTGATCAGGGCGGTGCCACTGGCCTGACTAACCCGCTCCAACACGCGCCCAACGCAGCGATCGACCGTTTCGATCGCCTGAATCGCGGCTTCGTAATTACCCGTATGACCCACCATATCCGGGTTGGCATAGTTGACCACAATCAGGGAATAAATCCCCTTGTCGATCGCGGCAATCACCCCATCGGTCACCGGTTCCGCCGACATGGCCGGTGCCTTATCGTAGGTAGATACCATCGGACTCATCACCATTTCCCGATCTTCGCCCTCAAACGGCTCTTCCAATCCCCCATTGAAGAAATAGGTAACGTGGGCGTATTTTTCAGTTTCGGCGGTCCGCAATTGCTTGAGGTGATGTTGGGCCAACACCTCACCCAGAATATTGCTAAGGTTTTGGGGTTCAAAGGCGACCATCGCCGGTAGGGACGGATCATATTGGGTAAACGTTGCAAAGCTGAGGGGGTGAATCCATTCCCGCTCAAAACCGTCAAATTCAGGCACGGTCAGGGCACTGGTTAATTGGCGGGCACGATCGGGCCGGAAGTTGAAGAAAATCACCCCATCCCCCGCTGCGATCGCCCCTGGTGCCACCCGCACCGGCTCGATAAACTCATCGGTTATCCCGGCGGCATAGGAATCCAGGACGACTTCCAGGGGAGAACGGCCATCAATCTTACCTTCCTGGGTCATCACCTCATAGGCCCGTTGGGTCCGATCCCAGCGCCGATCGCGGTCCATGCTGTAGTAACGGCCACTGATCGTCACAATGCGACCGATCCCAATGCGATCGATCGCCGCTTGTAGTTTTTCCACCACCGACTGTCCCTCAGTGGGGAGGGTATCGCGGCCATCCATGATCATGTGAATACACACGTCCGGCACCTGTTCTACCTTCGCCATTTCGAGCAGCCCAATCAGGTGATCCAGGTGGGAATGCACCCCGCCATCTGAACACAACCCCATTAAATGCAGGTGGCTTTGGTGTTGGCGAACCGCTTGACAAACCTTCGTGAGGGCCGGATTTTGCAAAATGGTTCCCTCTTCGATCGCGTCGGAAATACGCACCAATTCCTGGGGGACGACGCGCCCTGCCCCGATATTGAGATGACCAACCTCCGAGTTCCCCATCTGTCCTTCTGGTAACCCCACTGCCTTACCCGATGCCTGCAACAGGGTTTGGGGATACACCTGGATGAGGCTATCCATGATGGGGGTCTTGGCAGCACGAATCGCATTACCGTCAGTCTCTTGGCGGTAGCCCCACCCATCTAAAATCATCAAAACCAGTGGTGCAATCGGGGCTTGCGTCATAACCAAGGGTGCTCTTCTAGCTGTATGGATTCACCGCCATCATATCATTCCCCCCTCACCTCCGCTGTTTGCCTGGATTCCCCCCCTAGGGCAGGTTCAGCCCCAGAAACCTAGCGATGTCAGGTTTTGCTAAGTTAACTATATTTCCTGGTTAGCGAATGCAACACCGCCTGCCCATGTCTGCCCACACTAACCCACCCCCTGTCCAGATCTCAGAAACGCCTGTGACGATTCTTGGCGCTGGGGCTTGGGGACTAGCCTTAGCCGAATTGGCCCGCCGTGCAGGGCATCCGGTCCGACTCTGGTCCCGCCGTCTGGAAGAACCCCTAGCAGCGGCGATCGCGACTGCCGAAATCCTGGTCTCAGCGGTGTCGATGGCTGGAGTCACCCCCCTGGCGGAGCGCCTGCAAACCCTGTCCCTACCACCCAACCTAATCCTGGTCAGTGCCACCAAGGGTTTGGACCCGGTGAGTACCCGCACCCCCTCCCAGGTGTGGCAAGCGGCCTTACCCGATTGTCCGATTGCGGTCCTGTCGGGTCCGAACCTGTCCCAGGAAATTCAGCAGGGGCTACCGGCAGCGACGGTGGTGGCGAGCCGGGATCTGGCTATGGCCACACGGGTACAACAGGTATTCGCTTCCCCCCGGTTTCGAGTCTATACCAACACGGATATCCTGGGGACCGAGTTGGGCGGCACATTGAAAAATGTGATGGCGATCGCGGCGGGGGTGTGTGATGGCTTACACTTGGGAACCAATGCAAAATCAGCCCTCATCACCCGTGCCTTGCCAGAAATGATCCGGATCGGTACCCGTTTGGGCGCGCAAGCCGACACCTTTTTTGGCCTATCGGGGTTAGGGGATCTCCTGGCTACCTGTAATAGTCCGTTAAGTCGTAACTATCAGGTGGGGTATGGGCTAGCCCAGGGACGCACGCTGGCTGAGGTCTTGGCTAACCTGAAGGGGACAGCGGAGGGTATCAACACGGCAGCCGTGCTGGTGGCGATCGCCGATCGGGAACAAATTGCGATCCCCGTCGCGCAGGAGGTGCATCGCTTACTTCAAGGCAAGATTACCCCCCAGGCGGCCCTAGAGGCGCTGATGGAACGGGATCTCAAGCCGGAAGATCCTCGCTTTTGAAGGCAACGGATGGGAAACGATCGTCGATCGTAACAACGTGAGTGGTAAACAAGGATCTATCTCTAAACGTTGTCAGTGTTTTTGTCAATGCTTTTGGCAATGCCTTCTCCTGTCAATGCTTTTGGCAATATCGGCTCAACACATCACTTCTCTTTCAAGGCGCTTTCAAATCCCCTTAATCCGTTCCCAATCTGTCCCATCTAAACTAACCTGCCTAGTCTGCTACTTGTAAGTTGCCCATGCTGTCCTTACCGATCGATCCGATTTTTCTAACCCTGTTGGTCCTGGTTGCAGCCCTGATTAGTTTCATTTTTGAATGGCTGCCCGTTGATATCACCGCCATTACGGTTACTGTTGTTCTGATGGTGCTGGGGTTGGTAACACCAGAGGAGGGCATTTCAGGGTTTGGCAACAATGCCACGATCACCGTCATGGCCATGTTTATTTTAAGTGCAGGGATTAGCAAGACGGGGGTCATTCAAATCATCAAACGTGTCCTCATGAGTTGGGGAGGAGAGTCCCTAGAACGCCAGATTTTTACGATGGGAATTCTGGTGGGTCCAGTCAGTGCGTTTATCAACAATACGGCGATCGTGGCAATTTTTCTGCCCCTGATTGAGGACTGGAGTAAACAGAAAAAGATTTCTGCTTCCAAGTTAATGATTCCCCTCTCCTATGCCACGGTCATGGGAGGCATGATGACTCTACTGGGAACCTCAACGAACATTCTGGCTAGTGGCACCTCGCAACGCCTAGGATTTAGGGAATTTCACCTATTTGAGTTCACCAAACTCGGAATCATTACTTTTTCCCTGGGCTTGCTCTATCTCACCTTTGTGGCACCGCGTATTTTGCCCTCTCGTAAATCCCTAACGGGTAGTTTTGACGAGGACTATGGCCTCAAGGACTATATTAGCGAGGTGGTTGTAACCCCCCGATCGCCCTTGATTGGGAAGACGGTTCGCTTTAGTGAACTTCAGAAGAAATTCGATATTGGGGTCTTGGAGCTAATTCGCGGCCAAACTCGATTTACCCAACCGCTGTCAGACAAGGTGCTAGATGCGGGCGATATTTTAGTGGTGCGGGGTAGCCGGGAGAACCTTCTGCAAATTCGCGAGGAAAATGGCCTGGATATTGTGCCCGATGTTAAGTTCCAGGAAAATGGTTTAGAATCCAGCCTCCAGTCGGGGGAAGAGGAAATTGCTGAAGTGCTGCTGCTCTCGAACTCTCGCCTCAGTGGTTCAACCCTGCGCGAGTTGCGCTTTCGAGAGCGGTATAATGCCACGGTTCTCGCGATCCGACGCGGGGAAGAATTGGTCTATGAGCGCCTGGGAAGAATTCCCCTCCGCTTTGGGGATGTGCTGTTGGTCCAAGGTCCCCGTCAAAGCTTTTTAGGCTTACAAACAACCCGTGAAATGCTGGTGATTGAGCAACGAGATGCCACCACCTATCGACAAAATAAAGCCTGGATCACGATCGCGATCCTCATCTGTGTTGTGCTCAGTGCGGCCTTGGAAATTGCCCCAATTCTGGTGAGTGCTTGGGTTGGCGTTGTTTTGATGATTATTACGGGGTGTCTCAAGCCGGGGGAAATCTATGGCGCGATCCGTTGGGATGTGATCTTTCTGCTGGCGGGCCTGATTCCCCTGGGAATTGCGATGGAGAAGTCGGGCGCAACGGCCTGGTTAGCAGATCAATTAGTGGCCATCGGTGGAGACTTATCAGGCTATTGGATTCTGGTCTTTTTCTATCTGGTAACGGCACTTTTAACCGAAATTCTGTCGAATAATGCCACTGTGGTCTTAATGATTCCGGTTGCCGTTGAGGTGGCCAAAGCCTTAAGCCTGAATCCCTTCGCCTTTATGTTTGCTGTCACCTTTGCTGCCTCGAATAGCTACATGACCCCGATCGGCTATCAAACCAACACAATGGTCTATGGGCCGGGGGGATACCGCTTCCTCGACTTTACCCGTGTGGGTGCGCCCTTAACCTGCCTGTATACCTTTCTGACCCCACTGTTCATCCTCTGGCTCTATGGCCTGTAGTCCTGCTTAACGTAGGTCAAGATACCCAGGACCCGACCGAGGGGTTTACGCTATTAATGGTCATAGAGTGAACAAATACCGTCAGGTTCTAAGCCTAGGTTTGTCTTGGGTTAGCTGAACCGATTACCCGTGTTGCCACCTGCCATCATGAATTACCACGCTCGTCGAACGCCTACCTGGTTAGGCAAGGGGTTATCTCAGGGCCAGATCATCCGAGCGATCGGGGCTGGGGCGATCGCCCTCAGCCTCTTCACCCCAGCCGCTTGGGCCGGGGACCCCTTCCGGACTACGAACCCCGCTGCGATCGGTCCCCAAACGGAAGCTGCCTTCCGGGCGATTTTTGAACGGGGGGATTATCGGACAGCAGAAACCCAACTCCAACAAGCCCTCACCCAAGAGCCGGAGGAACCCCTAGTCTATGCGCTACGGGCTTCTCTGGCCTATAGCAACTGGCAGGCTGCGCCCGATGAAACGGCCAAAGACCAAGCCCTGACGGATCTCCAGCAATACGCCCGCCAAACCCGTGAGGTGGGCGATCGTCTGATTGCCAGTAACCCCCTGCGCGGCAACCTCTATGTGGCGGTGGGGCATTTTCTGGAGGGGGCCTACATCATCAGCAAGGAGGGAGCCGTTAATGGTGCCCCCCGTGCCCTCGGTCGCCTGCAATCGGTGCTGCGGGCGCTGGATGCGGCGGAGAAAGCTAATGCCAATGACCCGGAGTTGAACCTGATTCGGGGCTATATGGACCTGATGCTGGCGGTCAATTTACCGTTTGCTAACCCCGATCAGGCCATCAGTCGCCTGAAGGACAAGGCGGCTCCGGCCTATCTGGCCCAGCGAGGGATTGCGTTGGGGTACCGGGACATGGGGAAGGGCGATCGGGCAATGGAAGCGGTCAATAAAGCCCTCGAACTCACCCCTGACAATCCGGATCTGTTCTACCTCAAGGCGCAAATCCTCCGCCTGCAAGGGAACTACGCGGAAAGTCTCACCTGGTTCCAAAAAGCCCTGGACAAGCAAGCCCAACTTCTCCCCGCCGCCGCCCACCAAATTGCCTATGAACACTGCCGCACGGAACAGCAGATGACAGGTAAATCCCTCAACTGCCGCAGTCGCCTGACAGGTAGTTAACGCTTCAAATCAGCACAAGTGACTACCCAAGCAATACCCAACAGGGAATCTCGCATGGTACTGCCCGACACCCCCCAACCCCAACCCACTTGGCTGACGATCGCCCGTCTCTTGCGGTGGGATAAACCTGCCGGACGCTTGATCTTGCTGGTCCCGGCTCTCTGGGCAATCTGTATTGCAGCGCAAGGACTGCCCCCCGTGGGCCTTGTCGGTGTGATTATTGTGGGTACCCTAGCCACCAGTGCGGCGGGGTGTGTGATCAACGATCTCTGGGATCGCAACATTGACCCCCAGGTCACCCGCACCCGCGATCGTCCCCTGGCCTCCCGTGCCCTCTCCTGGCAAGTGGGGCTGGGGGTGGCCGCGATCGCTCTCCTGGCGGCTTGGGGACTGGCGGCTTATCTAAATCCCCTCAGCTATGCCCTCTGTGTGGCAGCGGTGCCCGTTATTGTCCTATACCCCCTCGCCAAGCGGATCTTTCCCATCCCCCAACTGGTCCTGGCGATCGCCTGGGGCTTTGCGGTGCTGATTAGCTGGAGTGCGGTGGTCCCCCAATTAACCCCCTTGGCCTGGTTGCTGTGGGGGGCGACGGTGCTGTGGACCCTGGGCTTTGATACGGTGTATGCGATGGCCGATCGCGAGGACGATCGTCGGATTGGGGTGAATTCCAGCGCCCTGTTCTTTGGCGACTTTGCCCCCCACGCCGTCGGGCTATGCTTTGCGGGCACAGCGGGGCTACTGGCCGCTTTGGCGATCAGCATGGCGATGCACTGGAGTTTTTGGCTGGCCTGGGGACTGGCGATCGTGGGTTGGGGCTGGCAATATGGGCAACTCCTGCGTCCAACCCCAGACGTCTACGGCCAGATTTTCCGCCAAAATGTGGGGCTGGGGTTCCTGCTCCTAGCTGGCATGGCTGCCGGATTGACTTTATAAATGTCGCCGGATTGGCTTTATAAATAAAGTAACCTCTAAATAAATAAAGTGAATAAATAAAGTGAATAAATAAAGTGACCTCTAAAGAGGTCACTTTGGACTGATCTGTAAACAAAAGCTTAAGCAGCCAACCGCCCCGTCATTAACCCGTCATTAAACGGATGAGAGAGCCGTAAAGCATCACTTCACTCATGGTGGTGTGCAGTTCATAGTCCTTGCTCAAGCGTCGAAACCAATTGAACCAACCAAAGGTACGCTCCACAATCCAGCGCTTCGGCAAAATCTCAAACCCTGGCGACTACCGCTCAATCACCTCTACTTGCACTGACTCGCCACACACTTGCTTCACCGCTTGCTCGAAGTTCTCGCCCGAGTACCCTTGGTCGGCCCCCCTCTAAGCGACTTAACTTGCTCCGCGCCTGATGGAGGGCGACAACCGTCCCTAAGCGCTCAGAGGCGTTGGCCTCACTCACATCCCAATCACGAAACCCTGGGAGTCTCCGACGATAGGGCGTTTACGGTCTTTAACCTTTTTGCCACCGTCATACAGCGGCTCCCACGCCCGTAAGGTACGGTGTCTTGTCATCCCATCTTTAGCCAGATTTCGTAGGGGCGGGTTTAGCAAGCCTCTGACCATTCACAGAATCATATTGAATATCAATCTGCCCTGTTGGGTCCCGTATCTAACCCTAGGAGGCGGGTTTTATCGATTTTCCCGATAGAGTGAAGTTCCTCTTGCCGGTAAACCCGCCCCTACCCCTAATTTCCAGACTGGCAAGGTCCTGTCATCTCATCATTCACCCGACTATTAATGATTTGACTGTATCGCATCAGCACGGGCAAAGCTGTAACCGTAAACCGCCTTTTTTTCCGCCGTCTTCACCTCCTGGGAATCGGCAATCGCTACATTGGATTCCAGAGAGTTTCAAATAATTAATGATGATCTCAAATTTCGCAGTAACTCAATATTGCCATTGATGCGAAACTTTGCAAATAGCGCCATTGTCAGATCGAACATTCCTAGACTTTTGGTGACAACCTTGCTCTTTCGCTTAAAGGTGTAAACGGGTAGTGACAGGACTTACACTTGCAGCATTGGTGTCCAGCTACAATGCCATTCTTGACCCCATGCGGTTGACCATACTTGACGCAACACTCTGGCATTGGGCTATCCTTTACGCTTGATGGTAGACTTTGATGGCGATGGTCTATTATAGACTATCATTATTTGCTTGAAACTCTCTCCCCATCAACCGTCATCCGAATCGCAATCCTTAACCTCCCCAAAGCGATCGGCCAATATGCACACAATGACAGCCGCTACCTCCGCCTACCGCTTCACCAACGCTGCCAAGGGCAACAGCACCGGGTCGGCGAGTAGGGGTTGGGGGTCCTGCTCCCAAACGAACCGTTACAAATGCCCCAGTTTAGCCCAGGCCGATCGCGATCGCGCCGCCCCCGTGCGACAGTCCTCGGATATCAATGTTAGGATTGCCACAGATACCGAAGAAGTTGTAAATAGACGACGTAAGAAGAAGGAAACGTAAGGCATGAAAGAAATAGAGAAGTCGATATCCTTTGATGGTAGGGATATTCGGCTCCTGGTCGGCTTGCTTGCACCCCAAGCCGGCGGCTCGGTTCTAGTGCAGTCGGGCGATACAGCCGTTTTGGTCACGGCAACCCGTGCAGGTTCGCGAGAAGGGATTGATTTTCTACCGCTGGTGGTGGACTACGAAGAACGACTTTATGCCGCTGGGCGGATTCCCGGTGGGTTTCTGCGCCGGGAAGGGAAACCGCCAGAGAAGGCCATTTTAACCGGACGGCTGATCGATCGCCCCATCCGTCCCCTCTTCCCCAGTTGGCTGCGCGATGACATCCAGATCGTCGCCACCACCCTGTCGATGGATGAAAAAGTTCCCCCCGACGTGTTGGCAGCCACCGGCGCCTCGATCGCCACCCTCCTGGCTGGCATCCCCTTCTATGGCCCAATGGCAGCCGTCCGAGTCGGTCTGGTCGGCGATGACTTTATCATTAACCCCACCTATCGCGAAATTGAGATTGGTGATTTGGATCTCATCGTGGCCAGTTCCCCCGAAGGGGTGATTATGGTAGAAGCCGGGGCCAACCAACTGCCGGAGCAGGACATCATCGAAGCGATCGACTTCGGCCATGAAACCGCCCTAGAGCTAATCCAAGCCCAACGGGATTTGCTGGCGGACTTGGGCATTGAACAAGTCCATCCGGAGCCGCCCCCCCGCGATCTGACCCTGGAAGACTTTGTGCGCGATCGCGCCAGTGAGTCGATTCAGGCTGTCCTCGCCCGGTTTGAACAAGATAAGCACGTCCGGGATGCGGCCCTGGATGAGATTAAGGAAAGCGTCGCCGCCACCATCGCCGAACTGCCCGAAACCGATCCGGTGCAGGCGATCGTCACCGCAGACCCCAAGGCCCTCGGCCAGGTGTTCAAGGGATTGACCAAGGAAATCATGCGGCGGCAGATCGTGGAAGCCGGGGTGCGGGTCGATGGTCGCAAGTTAGACGAAGTGCGGCCCATCTCCTGTCGGGTTGGGGTGTTACCCAGCCGCGTACATGGCAGTGGCCTGTTTAACCGGGGCCTCACCCAGGTCATGTCCCTGGCTACCTTGGGCACGGCTGGCGATGCCCAAGCCCTAGATGACCTCCATCCTGATGAGCAAAAGCGTTATCTGCACCACTACAACTTTCCCCCCTTCTCGGTCGGCGAAGTGCGTCCCATGCGATCGCCCGGTCGGCGGGAGATTGGCCACGGTGCCCTGGCGGAACGCGCCCTCGTGCCGGTCCTACCCCCGAAAGCGGATTTCCCCTATGTAATTCGGGTTGTGTCGGAAGTGCTGTCCTCTGACGGTTCCACCTCAATGGGATCGGTGTGCGGCTCCACCCTAGCCCTGATGGATGCCGGGGTCCCGATCCTCAAACCCGTGAGCGGTACCGCAATGGGCCTGATCAAGGAAGGCGACGAAGTGCGGATTCTCACGGATATCCAGAGCATCGAAGACTTCCTGGGCGACATGGATTTCAAGGTCGCTGGCACCGATACCGGGGTGACCGCCCTGCAAATGGACATGAAAATCCAGGGCCTCCCCGTCGCCACGATCGCCGACGCGATTCGCCAAGCCCGTCCTGCCCGGATGCATATCCTGGAGCAAATGCTCAAGACGATCGCGCAACCCAAACCCCAACTGTCACCCTTTGCGCCACGTCTGCTTACCCTCAAGATCGACCCCGACATGATCGGCCTGCTGATCGGTCCTGGGGGCAAGACCGTTAAAGGGATTACCGAAAGCACCGGAGCCAAGATCGACATCGAAGACGACGGCACGGTCACCATCTCCGCCAACGACGGCGAAAAGGCCAAGAAAGCCCGCAGCATTGTCCAGGGCCTCACCCGCAAGCTAAATACGGGGGATGTCTATGCCGGACGGGTTACTCGGATTATCCCGATCGGGGCCTTCGTCGAACTATTGCCCGGTAAGGAAGGCATGATCCACATTTCCCAACTGGCCGACTACCGCGTCGGGAAGGTCGAAGATGAGGTAGCCGTAGGCGATGAGGTCGTGGTCAAGATTCGGGAAATCGATTCCCGTGGTCGGGTCAACCTCACCCGTTTGGGGATTCACCCCGACGAGGCGGCAGCGGCACGGCAGGCGAGTCAGTAGCCGTCGTCGGTTGACCGGTTGCCCCATCGGACGGTTCACTACGGATACCGGTAGGGGCACAGGCCGGGTCCAGATTTGCCGGTAACGTCGGGGGGACAGCCCAGGGTTGGCTGGCATTCGGGGTCCCTTCTAAGCGCAGCCAGCCCAATTCCCCCACCTCGGCCCGTGGGATAGGCACAACCGGGGCTGTCGTTCCTGCCCCAGCATCGGGCGGATTGGGCCAGCCACACAGGCGCACCTGCACCCAGGTTTGTGCTGGCGCGATCGTTTGTTGGCGCAGCAGTTGCACGAAGCTGCCTTGGGGGAGTTGTTGGGCACGATCAGCATCAGTGTTTAACGCCAGGGTGGGATTGGGTTCCGGCCAGAGGATTTGGGCACTGCTCAGGGTGAAGACTTGGCCGATCGCTGGGGTCAACGGGGTACTTGGGGACAGGCGATTCTCCTGCGGAGACGCTGCGCGATTCTCCTGCGGAGACGCTGCGCGATTCTCCTGCGGAGACGCTGCGCGATCGCCCAGCGTGGGACTGGGGGCAGGGGAGGCTGGAGCTAGGGGAACCGACTCAGGCTCTGGCAGCGCGGTCGTTGCCGTGGGGATGGGCAGGTTCAGTCGGCCAAACCGATAGCTCAACCACAGCCCCAATCCCCCCAATCCCAAGACCAGAACCACTGCTAGCAAACCTAGCCGAAAGGGCAATTCTCCTGCGGAGACGCTGCGCGATCGGGAGGAGGTCGTCGTGGCCGCCGGGACCGATCGGATTTCCGTGGGAATCCCCGTCGTCACGGTTTCTGGCAGGGCCATCAGGCTTTCCGCTTCCAGTTGGGTTGGGGCATCGGGCAAACTGGGAGCTGGGGTCAAACGTGCCAAGAGGGTTTGGGCATCCAGGGTCACGGTTGGCGTTTGCGCCACCTGACAAGCCATCAGGGCCACGGTCACATTGTCGTGACCATTCCAGCGGTTAGCTAGCTCAATCAGTCGCTGACTGGCCGTAGCGATATCCCGCTGTTCCGTCAGAATCGGCAAAAGCTCCGTCTGCCAAAACTGCTCCACCCGATCGTTGTCACTCAGGCCATCGGAGCAGAGTAATAACACACAGTCTTCATCCATCACCCAGCGTTGGGTCGTTGGAAATAGTTGACTAGCCGGTCCCATTCCCACCGCCTGGATCAGGGCACCACTGATCGATCCCTGGGTAGATTCACGATAAAGGCAATACCCCAAACGCACATCCCGCGAGGCAATGTCATCATCCAAGGTGACTTGATGGCAACCGTGGCGGGTAATCCAGTACAGCCGACTATCCCCGACATGGGTGATATATACCTCGTGATGGTTAGCCAAGGCCATGACCAGGGTTGTCCCCATGCGTTGCCGTTCGTGGCGCTGCTCATCATTATTGCGCTGGTTAATCGCATCATTGGCGGCAAAGACGGCCTGCTCTAGCCCCGTCGTGAGTAGGCGTGGATTCCAAATGGGCCGGTTCAACGGCAGTTTTTGAATTTCCGGCGGTAGGGTGGCGATCGCCAACTGGGAGGCCACGCTGCCCCCCTCATGCCCCCCCAGCCCATCACAGACGATCGCCAGGGGTAGCTGGGTTTGCCCTGGGGGCATCGAGATACAGGGATAGCAAGCGTCCTCATTGCGTTCGCGACTGGGACCACGATCGGTTTGGGTGGCAATTTGGATCGATCGTTCAGGCACCCCCTGCTTCTCTAGGGCTTCACGGTGTAGCTGATGGTATTGAAAGAGGGCCTGGTCCAGCCAGAGGGCCAAGTAATCCGAGTTGGGAACCTGCTGTTGCTGCATTTGTCCCCACAGATAGGTCAGGAAGGGGGCTAGGACTGGTTGGGTGCCCGTTAGCCAAGCTTGCCAGCACGCACCCAATTGCACCAGGTTAGGCGGGGAATCCGGATCAGGGCGATCGCGATCAAAGGCCAGTTCGAGTAGGCGCACCCAGGGACCTTCAACCCGGACTAGGGCCGGATCAAGCAGCGTGGAGACGACCCCCTCCCGCTGGAACGGTGCCCAAAGTCGGGCGATTTGCAACAGCCAATTTAACTGGCGCAGGGCCGAGGCGTGGGGCCAAGCCTCCCGTAGAGAAGGCAGCAGGGGGGCAGGCGCATCCGCATCCATCGGTCCACGCAACTTAGCGAGATCGAGAGGGGCCTGCTCTAGCAAAACCACGGCTTGCATCATTTTGTCGGGCAGGTAGAGCAGTCCATAGGGTTGGGGCACCTGTAACCGCCAGGGAATTAAGCTCAGGTAAGCCGCCAGATCCGCCGAGATTTCACTGGGCATGGCAGGCAACCGCTGCGGGAGGGTATCAAGGACCACACGGTCCTGGATGTGAACATAGCGATCGGCCAACAAAGTTCCAGCCGCATAGGTGGTCACCACTGGGTTCAGCGCCCAAAGATAGTTCTTGACCAGAGGGGTTTGGCACTGTTGACAGAAGTGATGATCAGTCGGGTTCGGTGCCTGACACTGGGGATTTACACAGGAAATGTTAATGACAGCCTTATCCATGCCCAAAACTGATAAAGTGTGTCCTGCCGCGATGCCATTTTGTTAAGGTAACAGACGCTTGACGTGCTGGCGCAGGGAGAGCCAATTCCTGTCCAAATTCTTGAGGGAAATCCAGATTCTTTGGGGAAGCGGTGATATCAGAGGGGGTGCCCATTGCTGACCAGTTCGACAAGAAACGTTACAATTTCCCAAGTCATTACGGGTTGGTTTCTAGAGCGTTGTACAGTCAGAAGGGTTATCCCTCCGGCTAAATTCAGGCACGGCGGCTGCCATTGTCTGGGTCAACCGGATGGGGTAGGGGGGAGGCGCGTCTGCGGTCTCTGAACCTGGCTCAAGCGTTATAAGAATTAAGAATTAAGTAAAAGAAATCTTGCGTGATCACCTCAGTTTCTATACTCAAGGTGAAGATAACCTCAATTTTCGGCAATCACCGACGAGATTACTCATTATGCCTACAAGGAACTCTCGCCTTAAGTCTGCCGCGTCGCGATCGGCCTCCCCAGCAACCCAGAAGGGTACTGATCATGGCGCTGATCACGGCACCGATATCAACAGCACTGATATCAACAACCCTGGGACTGACAGCACTGAGACTAACAGCACTGGGATTGACAGCACTGGGATTGACAGCACTGGGATTGACAGCACTGGTATCAACGGCACTGGTATCGACAGCACCCCGATCGCTCCCACGGAAGAAGCGGACTCTCCCCACTCGAACTACAGTGGAAATGGTAAGGGGAATGGCAACGGGAATGGCAACGGGAATGGTAAGGGGAATGGCAAGCAAGCTGTGGAGGCACCGGTCAGTCCCGATCTATCCGTAGAAGTGTCCCCAGAAGCCTCCCCAGAAGCGTCCTTGCGAGAAGCGGGGGATATGGCCGCCCAAGCCGCCCACTGGTCCCACCAGGGTGATGTGCAACGACGGGCACGGGATTTTGAAGCGGCGATCGCCAGCTACGATCGTGCCCTAGAGCTAGATGCAGCTAACTATTGGGCTTGGTATCACCGAGGCAGCGTTCTGGAGGATCTGGAGCGCTATGCCGAAGCAGTGGATAGTTACAGCAATGCCATCACGGAGCGTCCCGATGACTACTGGGCCTGGTACCAGCGAGGGAATTGCTTAGATCACTTGCAACGCTTTGATGCCGCGATCGAGAGCTACGATCGTGCCCTCGAATTGCGTCCCGATGACTATTGGGCCTGGTATCGTCGTGCCAATGTTCTGCGCCATGCCGATCGCCATGCCGAAGCCGTCGCCAGTTACGATCGTGCCCTGGAAATCCGTCCGGGTGACTTCTGGAGTTGGTACCGGCGCGGTCAAGTCTTGATGCAAGCACGGCACTATAACGATGCGGTCACCAGTTATCAGGCAGCCCTTGCCCTACGGCCAGAGGCGGCAGATGTTTGGTATGCCCTGGCGGGTTGCTATGCCCATCAACGCTCAGTGGACCCGGCGATCGCCTGCCTACGGGAGAGCCTGCGCTGGGGGGAAACGGACTACCGGGAGCAAGCCGCAACCGATGCCCACTTCAGCAGCATTCGGCGACGGAAGCAGTTCCAAGCATTCCTCAAGGAACCGGAACTGGCGGTGGCGGTGGCAGCAGAGGACTGTGATGAGAGTGCGGTGGAAGATGGGGACCCTAACCCCCCATTCCCCCCGTGTACGGGGGGAATGGGGGGCGATGACACGGAATGACCTTGGCACGACCTTGATACGACCTTGACATGACCTTAATTCGTGTGCCCTCAAGCTGGCACCTGCCAGAGCAGGCCGTTACCCCAGAGGGGGCTTATCTCAAGCGGCGGCAGATCCTCAAGGCGATCGTGGGGATGGGGCTGGGATTGACTGCCCTACCGACGATCGCCGGGTGTCGGCCCGTGGCCCTGTCCCATGATCTCCAGCGCGACTCCCTCGCAGCGACCCTGGATACCCCCAACCTGGAACCCTATACGGTGAGTCCACATTTTACGGCGGGCGATCGTCCCCTGACCAATCGGGAACTAGCGGGTCAATACAACAACTACTACGAGTTCGGCAGCGGCAAGTCAGTGTGGCAGGCAGCCCAAAAGCTCCCCACCGATCCGTGGTCCGTGGAGGTCACCGGCCTGGTCAAAAATCCTCGCACCTATACTTTGGAAGACTTGCTGCACCATTTTCCCCTAGAGGAACGGGTTTACCGATTTCGCTGTGTGGAAGCTTGGTCGATGGTACTCCCCTGGCTGGGGTTTCCCATGAACGCCCTCCTGGCCGAAGTGGAACCCACCGATCGGGCTAAATTTGTGCGCTTTACCTCGTTCTATGATCTACAGGTTGTAGTGGGCCTGTTCTCATCGTTTTATCCCTGGCCTTATACCGAAGGGTTACGCATCGAAGAAATGGCCAATGAGTTAGCGTTTTTTGCCGTGGGACTCTATGGCCGATTGCTGCCCAAGCAGCACGGTGCCCCTGTGCGCATGGTGTTGCCTTGGAAGTATGGCTTTAAGGGAGCCAAGGCGATCGTGAAGATTGAGTTTGTCGAGACGGAGCCAAAAACCTTCTGGCATACGGTGCAACCCCATGAGTACGGGTTCTTAGCCAATGTGGAGCCGACGGTTCCCCATCCCCGCTGGTCCCAGCAAACCGAGCGATTTATCTCAACCGGACCGGGGCTAAGCTGGGAGGAACGCCCGACCTTGCTCTATAACGGCTATGCCGATGCGGTTAGTTATCTCTATGCCTAGGGAGCTGTCAGCCCTAAACTTGAGTGTTGCCGATCGACCTACGAGACCTTGCCCGCATCGGGAAACAGGAGACGGGCGGCACCCTGTACCCGTGCCAGGGGGGAGACCGATCGCGGCAGGGGCGGCAATCGGACGATCGTCAAAGCAGCGAAGGGGTTGCTGGGGGTGTCGGGGGTGAGCACCTGCCCCGGTTCATAGCGATTATGGACAAGGTAACGTTGCGCTAGCCCCAACTGCGCCAGGGAGGCGGTGAGACGCTGGGCCTCGGTGACGATCGCGGCTTGGGCCTGGATAACGCCAATAAATTCCGTATGCTGGGCCTCCTTCAGTTTTTTCTGGGTCAGCACCACCTGTTGCCGTAACCCCCGCAAGCGCCCCATGAGATCAGTGCGACCGAGGATATCCTGGTATTTGAGCCAGAGCTTGAAGATCCAGGCCAGCCAATCACTCAGCGCCGTTGGCATTTCCAAAAAGCGCAGCAGGTGGCCCGTCGGGGCCGTGTCGAGAATAATTAAATCCTGTTCCCCCCGTTCCAGCAGATCAATTACCGTCACCAACGACAGCATCTCGTCAATACCGGGCAGGGCCTCGGCCACAATTTGCTTCCAGGCTTCCGGCCCATAGGCCAGTTGCAGGGGACTATCCGCTGCCGCCTCCCCACTCATCATCTCCGCCAACTCCCACAGGTAGTCCTCCCGAAACTGCTGGAGAACCTGTTCCGCATCGACTTCCTGGCCGCTCAGTTGCAACGGGAGGCTTCCCAACTCGGTGGGTTCGACTTGGATCGGCTGGGGAATGTGCCCCAAACTCTGACCGAAGGCATCCCCCAGGGAATGGGCCGGATCGATCGAGATCAGGCGAATGCGACGATTGCGGTGTTGTTGGGCCATTGCCAACCCGATCGCAGCGGCCACCGTGGTCTTGCCCACACCGCCCTTACCCCCCACCAGAATCAGCTTGCGCCCCTCGGCGATAAAGTCGGGGAATCCCGGCGGCAGCGGCGTAGGCCATTGCACAACTGGCGGCGGGATCGGGACGATCGTGTCTAACTGCTGGGCTTGGGCCATCAGGGTATCCAGGCCCTTGGCCCCCACAGGTTCGGTCGCGACGAGGGGGAGGGTGAGTACGGGTTGAGTTGGGGCGATCGTCGTGAATTGCTGGAGGAGTTGCTGTTGCTCGCTCAGGCGATCGCGCTGCTCCCAGGTAAGGCTTTCCCAGGCGGCATTAGAATTCAGCGGCGGCAAGGGCACAACCCGGTTGATCAGTAGGCCCCCCAGGGGAATCTGGAGTGTCTGCAAGGCAGTGACAAACCGCTGAGTTTCTAGCCAACTCATGGGTTCCGCGATCGCCACTACCAGGCAGGCGGTCTGTTGGGGATTTTGCAACCAGGCACGGCCATTGGCCAGATCCTGCTTGAGGTCTTGCAAAAAGGCATCCGCCTCGTCCGGGGTGTAGCGCCCGGTCAAGCTGCGACTGATCACGCGATGTTTTTCCTGAAAGCGTTCCAAGGCCGCCAGAATCGTGTCGAGGAAATCCATTAATTTGAACAGATTCAGGGTGTGACCACTGGGGGCCATATCGACCACAATGCGATCGACTTCCCGTTGGTTGAGCAGCCGTTGAATTTCCAGGAGGCCCATCAGTTCATCCACCCCCGGCCAATTCAAGTCCCACACCGGGGTCAGATCCTCCCCCGCCACAAAGCTGCCCCGTTCCACCAGCCGTTCGAGAATGGCCCCATAGCGATCGCGGAAGGCTTGGAGCAATTGCTGGGCATCCATTGCTCGCACCCACAGGTTGGGTAAGTCGGGGAGCGATCGGGCAGTGGCCGTGACCGGTACCTGTAAGACATCCCCCAGGGAGTGGGCCGGATCGGTCGAAAGCAGTAACACCCGTTGTTGGGGAAACTGCTGTGCCCAATGCCGCGCCCAGCCACAGGCCAAGGTTGTTTTGCCCACGCCTCCCTTCCCGCTGAAAAGCGTCAGTTGCAGGGCATCCCAGGCCACAGGCATGGGGGATAGGGGCTGGGGATTGGGGAGATGATCGGCGGTCATGGGTTTACTGTACGGGCAAGGTGCAGATTTAAACGGGGGTGGGCATACCGAGGGCAGGCGTACCGGGGGCAGACGCACCAGCAGCAGGTGGCCCGTTTTCTTCTTTCAGCCCTTGATTAACAATATCTGTAGGATTTGGCAAGAAACCACGATGCATTATTTGTTCCTCTGGGCGATTCTCCTGCGGAGACGCTGCGCGATCGGTTTGGGGCCTTTTGGCTGGCACGGCAGCTACGGGATGAAATTCTGCTGCTGGTCACCTTACTGTGTGGGGTTGGCTTTGTTGTCTGGGGTCTGGTGTTGGCTCCCCTGCCCCTACAACTGCTGGTTGAGGGGGGCAGTATCCTGGCCCTCTTCTCGGTGTGTCTGGGATGCAATGGTGATCCTGCTGACTAGGGGGCTGTCAGCCCTAAACTTGAGAGTTGCAGATAACCCCTAAGATCCTTCGACAGGGAAGCTCTTCCTTCGACAAGCTCAGGATGACGGGGAAAATCATCCGTTTCTCCTAGGGAGACGCGATGCGAATGGGCTGAGCCGGTCGAGAGCACTCCATATCTTAAGCATGACCAACCCCTAGGGCACTAATTCGGCCAAATCCTGAACCACCCGATCGGCTCCCTGTTGCCACAGGCGATCGGGGTCACCGTGGCGATCGACGCCCACCACCAGACCAAATTGGCCCGCCCGTCCCGCCTGAACCCCCACGATCGCGTCCTCAATCACAACGGCCCGTTGGGGCGCAACCCCTAGCCGCTCAGCTGCCGTCAGGTAGGTATCGGGGGCCGGTTTACCCGGTAAGTGCAACTGTTCAGCCACTTTGCCATCGATCCGCACGGGAAACCAATCGCGGATGCCGATGCGGGTGAGGACCTGTTCACAGTTGCGGCTGGAGGAAACAACGGCGATCGCAAACTCCTGGGCACGGCAATACTCAATCAGGGTGATCGAGCCGGGATAGGCTTGCAGATCTTCCGATTGCAGAAGTGTTTCAAACAATTTGTCCTTCAGATTCCCTAGGGCGCAAATGGTGTCATAACCCGGTTCATCGTTGGGGGTGCCGTAGGGCAAGCTAATCTGACGGGAGGCCAGAAAGGCGGCAACGGCTTCGTAACGAATGCGGCCATCTAAATAGCGTTTGTAGTCCTGGTCCAGATCCAGAGGGTGCCAGGATGCGATCGTCGAAGGCAATGCGGGGGTCTGCGATAGCTTTGCGATACCTTCGGCGTAGCGCGCCGCCAAGAAGGGATCAAACATTTGCTGCCAGGAAAGGGCATGGAGGGTGGCGGTGGGGGTGATGACCCCATCGAGATCAAAGAGAACGGCATCAAAGGTAGCGCGGGTAAGCAGCGGCTGAAGCATGAAACTCCTGGTGAGCTAGGGACGGAAAGCTGAAGAGACACTTGAGGTGGGTAGTTGGGGCGATGATCCTCGCCCTGGTTTAATAACCTTAAGGCTGATTTGGATCTCTTCAATGATATTGTTGAAAAAGAGACTTTCCTGGATGAAACGAGCCTGATCAATGGCACCTTCTGGGTAGCGCTGAAACCAGAAGGTGCTGGGCTTGTAATAAGTTCCCACAACTTCAAGATCAACCCCTAAGTGAAGCCCCAAGGTAGAAAAGGGCAACCCTTTTTGTATCCACTCACGGTTCGCCTGCTGGTCAAACAGCCGCAAGCCAGCCGGGGTAATGGCCCGCACATGGGTGGGATCATTGATGAAATTCTCGTGGCGGGGATGGGGAACCACAATGTAGATCAGCGTCTCCGGCTGACAAATCCGATACATCTCCTGGATGATTCCCCAATAGATCTCTGGGACCTGGCCCAAATGTTCTAAAACATGGATCAAGCGAATCTCGCTGATGCTGTTATCGGCCCACGGCCAAGGGAGTTGCTCCAGATCCCAATGGAAATCGGGGTCTCCAAAGCGATCGACGTTGAGGTAACCCGCTAGCTTCTGGTGTCCGCACCCTAGATTAAGACGTAGGGGGGACGGATCTCGGTTCTCTGCTGCAATCGTCATGGACTTGCCCTTGAATCTTGGTGTCTTGGGGTTGAGCCAAAGCGCTGGCAGGCGAGGATGCCTACTCCACAAAATCACCTTCACCTGCTGTTGCCAAGGTTACCCACAGTCGGGTTGGATAGTTACGTCCCATCCTAATCGTTAGGGTCGTGATTTGGGCATCGAGGAGACGGCTGGTGGCGGGTCCTGCCCCTGTTCCTGGGTTGACAGGATAGGCGGGGAAACAGGCAGCACTGAGGCTGAGCCGGAGCGCATGACCCACAGGAATCTGGGCACAGGTGGGCTGAAGGGGGATTTGGTAGGGCGGACTGGCCTGCCCCACGGCCACCCGCCGATAGCCCTGGCTGAGGTTATACACGCGCCCATCAGCATACACCTCCGACAGAATCGCACACAGGTCAAAACTGGGCTGATCGGCCTCACAGAAAATCTCCACCCACAAATTCCCGGCGAGAGCGAGGGGCTGGGTGAGGGGCGCACTGGTGTAGGTGAGGACATCACTGCGAGCGTCGATCGCCCGTCGTTCAAAGGGTCCCGCTGGGGTGGCCGCATGACCCCCTAGGGCAGGCACAGGTCGCCAGGGATCATGAACCAGCACATCCTGGGCGGCAGGGAGGTCCGGAACCTCGGTCTCCCCAGTCGGGCTGGCGACCAGTTTGCCCGCGTCATCTCGAATACTGGCAAGGCCATTGCTGGTCAGGCCATAGACTTGGGGGGTGCCCTGGGGCCAAGCGGAGAACGATCGCCACCGGTTACTGCCCATTTCAAATAGCCGCACGGGCGGATCAGCCGCGATTCCGGTGTCTTGCCCCTTAAGGAAATGATTAAACCAACGCAATTGCAGCGCGTCTACCGGACTCACTGCGTCAGGACCATAGTCGATCGCGCCCACCTGCCGTGACCAAGGTAAATGCGCCCAGGGACCAATCAGTAAATGCTGAGGGAAAACACTGCGATCGGCCATTGCCTGATAGAGACGCACATTCCCCCGCAGGTAGGGATCAAACCAACCGCCAATATGGAGCATGGGCAGGTCCACCTGGCTTAAGTCGGGCGATCGCGATCGCCAATACTCATCGGGCTGATCGTGACGCAGCCAATCGTGATAGAAGGATTGGGGTGCCAGTTCCTTCAGCAGATTGGGGTTGGCCGGGAGGGCATCGTATAGGGGTAAATGGCGGGAGGCGGCATAGAGTTGCTGGTGGGCGTGGGCATTGCCTTGGCGACGAGCGGTTTCGGCGGCCAATTGGATCGCCCAACCCAGATTGGCTTGTAAACAAAAGGCTCCCCCCTCATAGGCCCAATCTGAATACAGGTCACTACCCAGCATCGCCGGACAAATCACCTTCAGGGCGGCGGGTCGGGCCGAAGCCGCATAGAGTTGGGTCATGCCCTGGTAGGAGAAGCCATACATCCCCACCTCTCCCGTACTGCCGGGTAGGTTGGCGACCCAGTTGAGGGTTTCCAGCCCATCCGTGACTTCATGGGCAAAGAGATCAAACTTACCCGCCGAGGTCCCGCGTCCGCGTACATCCTGGATCACCACGATGTAGCCTTGGGCGGCATACCAACTGGGATGGGCATAGACCACCGTTGAGGCGATCGCGCGGCCATAGGGTTGGCGCATTAGTAAAACGGGAAATAACCCAGCGATCGCGGGTCGGTAAATATCGGCATCGAGCCGGACCCCATCGCGGGTTATGAGGGAATCAGTTGTCTTTTGGACAGGCAGCATGGGTTTATGGTACGGCTAACCTGTCCAGTTGCTAAAGGTAGTCTCTACTAGGCGCGGGGCAGCAGATTGCTGGTGTAGGCATCTAACCCCTCGAAGGCGGGTGTCCGGGTGGTGTGGTCAATGGCCTGACCGGTGACCACTTCCGACAGTTTTTCAAACGAGGCCGATCGCCAGTTGCGCTCATGGATGGGCTTGGTTTGTTCCCCTCGGAAGTAGGCTTGGGTACCAATCACGGCAGCCGCCAACCAACCTACGATCAAGACAGAAATTACGATAGCCATAGTCAGTATCTCCGGGTAGTCAAATCAATTCGTTACAAACACACAGTCGTCAAAGATTGGGCGCTAGGCCAGTAACCCCAGCTTTTTGCCGTTGTCGCGGGCCAAGCGGATAAAGTTTTGCCGTTGGGTGCGATCGATGCCCAAACGGTTGCAGACATCGGTAATCACCTGGGAGTGCAAGGCGATCGCTTTGCCGCGCAACTTGATAAATTTGGCATCCCCCAGGGTTTGGCGAACTAAAACAACGATCGGGGCAAACATACTCAATTCCTCCTGAATAGCACTCAAATTCAACAAAGCTGTAGCGAACTCAATCCCAACGGCAGCGCCAAGCCCAACCCTAGGCGGCGGCAGCAATCACCATCAGCAGACTGACAAAGAGTGTGGCGATCGCCCCCTGCAATGCGTACTGCCGCTGTTGAGCCTCGGACGGATAGGTGGCATAGGTCATCGCTGGCTCGATCGCGTAATTGTTCAGAACGCCTCGGTCATCGGTGGTGTACATATCGCTGACTCCTTGAGTTGCAGTTGTTTGTAACTTTATGTAAACAACTATAACAACTATGTAACAATTCTGCAACAATTCTTGCAAAAATTTTTCTGGGATGCTAAAGAGCCACTGCCGTGTGGGGGTGGAGGTAACTGGCAGTAGGGGCGGGGGCCGGTGAGCGTTGACTCAGGGAGTGGGGGCGGGTGAAGTTTGACGAAGTTGGGGTGTTTTGTCCTGACCGCAGCCGTTAATGGCCGTTTGCTTAGGTTAAGGCTGCGATCGACAAGCCTTGTGCCGTCAGAGCCTCGCTCCCAGCATCTACCGTGTCCCCAACCCTCTAGAGACTGGAAACGACTATGCATTCCCTCTGTGTGTCTGACTGTGTGTCTGACTGTTTACCTGAATCTGATCTGTTTGGATCGGTGTCGCCGTCCCCCGATCGTCTGGACTGGACACCGGAGCAGTGGCAAGGCCTCATCCACCAGGTTGAAGTGGCCCTGTGCGAAAGTGACGTGTATCGCCAGACTCTGGCCAAGTTGCGCCAAGCCGTCGGGGAAACGGCGGAAGATCTCCCATCCCTGCTCCACACGATCGGGAAGGAAGCCATTCGCCTCGCCTTAACGCAATTCACCCAACAGCCCGATCCCAGTGCAGTTACCCATCCCCCGGATGTCACAGTGGCCACCGCCCCAGTTATGCCGGAACTCCCGCCGCAGGCGCCCCCCCCAGACCGGAGTGCGGTGCTCCTAGCTGATGACTGGGTACCCAATCCCAAGCCAGAACTGCCCAAGAAATCCCCCCGGATGCCCCCAACAAGAGGCAAGGCGCAACAGTTGGCGATCGCAGCAGCGCAGGCCCGTGCAGAACGGCTAGTGGAAATTGGCCGTATCCTCCAGCAAGCCAGGGCAACTAAGCGTATCTCCCTGCGCCAACTGCATAGCGTCACCCTGGTGCCCACCCACCAAATTACCGCTCTAGAAACGGGGGAACTGGAACACCTGCCCGAAGATGTCTATATTCGCGGCTTTATCCGACGACTGGGCAATGCCTTGGGCTTAAACGGTGCGGAACTGGCGGCTTCCCTGCCCAAGGATGATCCCAACCGAGGGGTGGTGCCCTCCTGGTACCGTCCAGTTAAGGATCGGGGCCTGTACCTACAACCCAGTCATCTCTATCTGGGCTATGCTGCTGTGATGGTGGGGGCAATGGGGGGCTTGGCCTGGGTAACCCAACAAACGACCCCAGAGGCTGTGGCTCAACCGGCTGTCCCCACAGCGGCAAGTCTCCTGTCCCAAGCGGAGCAGGCGGCTCCGGTCACCCATGCTCCGGGTATCCAGGCCAATGGCAAGGTGGCGGTGGGGTCGGAGATTGCCGCCCCGGAAGCGCTGCCTTATTAAAGCCCTCCCTTACTACAGCGGTTCCTAGGCCCGTAAGGTACGGTGTCCTATCCTTTAATCATTAACCCAATGCGTAGGGGCGGGTTGAGCAACCCAATCCCTTTGAGAAGAGAGAAGAGAGAAGAGAGAAAAGAGAAGAGAGCCGATCGCCGCAACCGGATTCTGTAGGGGCGGGTTTAGCAACCTTGTTGCAATTAACACCCTGAATTTGAATAAAAACCCGCCCTTTGGGGTCCCTGATCTGACCCTAGCGGGCGGGTTTGATAGATGCCCCCTGCCCCCGCGTGCGGGGGTTGGGGGGCAGGCCCCCGCGTGCGGGGGTTGGGGGGCAGGCCCCCGCGTGCGGGGGTTGGGGGGCAGGCCCCCCTTGTCGGCTATTAATGATTGAATTGCACCTCATCAGCACGGGAAAGGCTGTATCAGAGTTTTCCTATTGGCCATGTGACGATTAAGGTTAAGGTAAATCAGTGCTGCCCATGAGGTAGCGATCGCATTCCCGTGCGGCACCGCGTCCTTCGTTAAAGGCCCAAACCACTAGGCTTTGACCGCGCCGACAATCACCAGCGGCAAACACGCCCGGAATACTGGTGGCATAGTGGCCATACTCGGCTTTGACATTACTACGATTATCGCGTTCCAAACCCAAGGCATCCAGCAACGGCTGTTCAGGACCAAGGAACCCCATCGCCAGCAGGACCAGTTGGGCAGGAATGACTTTTTCTGTACCGGGAATCTGTTTGGGAATAAAACGACCGGCTTCGTCCTTGGTCCATTCAACTTCGACAGTATGCACGGCTTTCACCTGACCGTCGGCATCGCCTTCAAAATGGGTGGCGGTAGTGAGATAGACACGCGGGTCGCTACCGAATTGGGCTGCCGCTTCTTCTTGGCCGTAGTCCAGGCGATAAACCTTGGGCCACTCCGGCCAGGGATTATTGGGTGCCCGCTCCAACGGTGGCTTGGGCATAATTTCCAGTTGCACGAGGCTCCGGCAACCGTGGCGCAGGGAGGTGCCCACACAGTCGGTACCCGTATCGCCCCCACCGATGATCACCACATCCTTTCCGGCGGCATTGATAAAACCGCCATTGGTGTGACGATCCAAAATGGCTTTGGTGTTCGCGGTGAGGAACTCCATTGCAAAATGAATGCCCTGAAGTTCGCGTCCAGGAATAGGCAAATCACGGGGACGGGTGGCTCCGGTACACAGGACCACGGCATCAAATTCCTTGAGTAATTGTTCCGCCGATAGGTCTTTACCCACTTCCGTATTGCAAACAAACTTCACGCCCTCTTGCTCTAGCAATTGCAACCGCCGCAGGACCACTTTTTCTTTGTCCAATTTCATGTTGGGAATGCCGTACATGAGCAAGCCCCCAGGGCGATCGGCCCGTTCAAAGACCGTCACCCAATGGCCCGCCGTATTCAATTGGGCAGCAGCACAGAGGCCAGCGGGACCGGAACCGACGATCGCGACTTTTTTCCCGGTGCGTTTCGTGGGGGGATGGGGTTCAATCCAACCTTCTTCCCAGCCCTTATCGATGATGGCGTGTTCGATTTCTTTGATCGTGACGGGGGGATTGTGGATGCCCAGGACGCAAGCGCCTTCGCAGGGGGCGGGGCAAACGCGGCCCGTGAATTCGGGGAAGTTGTTGGTTTTGTGGAGGCGATCGAGAGCTTCGCGCCAGAGACCCCGGTAGACCAGATCGTTCCATTCGGGGATCAGGTTATTGATTGGGCAACCGCTGGCCATGCCACTGAGGGTGATGCCGGTGTGGCAGAAGGGGGTGCCGCAGTCCATGCAGCGTGCCCCTTGGGTGCGAAGTTTTTGCTCCGGTAGGGGCAGGTGAAATTCATCCCAGTTGCGAATGCGATCGCGGGGATCGAGTTCGGCGGCGACTTCGCGGGCAAATTCAATAAAGCCGGTTGGTTTTCCCATGATGATTGTCCGATCGGGTGGTTTAGTGTTGCTTTCGCGAGCTTACAGAGATTAGTGTGAGCCTAGAATAGGGGTTAGACATCGTGAATTGTTTGAGATTAGCTGGACTGCTCTTTTAGGATAAGTCTTGTTCCGTGAGTTGAGCAATTTTCATCAAACTCCTTAAGGTTGCAATCTTTAAGTCCTGATTACGATGAACTGGAATCGACAGGATTTGAGCTATAGCAATCCCAAGTCATTTATGAGAATGGGAAGGGACATAGTGAATCTCTATCAGTAGATATAGGATTGGCTTCTCTCATGAATCATCTGGGATTGCTATATCCTAGGATGTTCGTAAATATGATGGCTTCCTGTGACTCTCTTTAGAATCCAACCTTTTCGTTCCACAATTTTGCACAGATGCCTTCCTGAAATCGACTTCATATTGCAATTTCGACGACTTGATCGGAGGGTTCAGCTTCCTTCCGGCTATTGGCAACACTCAACCAGCCTTCAATGGCATCCTCCAAATTACGCATGACCTCCTCCAGAGAATCTCCTTCGGTAATGCAGCCGGGGAGAGCCGGGACTTCGGCCCAATACCCGCCTTCTTCGGCAGGATGAATAATGGCTTTGATTTTCATAGGTAAAACTTGACTCAGGAACGACAGCATTTTAGGTTTGCATGATCAGCCAGCTAAAAATTTCTGCAACGGTGAGGTTGAGATCAATCGGGTTCAGAATCGGTAAGGAATCCAGATCATAGCATAGGGTCGGTTGTTGATTGGGTTGAAAGACCAAGACTGAGCGATCGTCGGGATCAATTAACCAGCCTAATTGGCAACCATACTTGAGGCTATGAAGAATATTCCCCGTAACGCGATTGGGACTTTGTTGAGGGGATAGGATTTCGATTTGCCAGTCAGGTGCTCGGAGGATATCGTCCATCGGTTCGCCCATTGCATCCAATTGAATATGTTCCCATTGCAAGATCACAATATCTGGGACAATTGAGCGATCGCCAAAGGTACACCGCAGTTCGGGAAAGGCATAGGCAATTTTGGGTTCTGCTGCAACGCTGTTAATTGCTTCCAGAAGTTTGCTTTGGAGTCGAGAATGACGAGCTTTGGGCATGGGCTTTTGCTGGATTTTGCCCGCAATATATTCACTCGCCGGCTTCGTCTCCGGCAAGGCCAGGAAATCCTCTAGAGAAATTTTCTGAGATGGTGCTTGTACCATTGCCCCTCTCGTAGCAAGAGACGGTTGGTTAAATCGGTTGGCAGGGGTGGGCGGGTTCACAAAGATAGTCGATATTGACCCTACTTCCCAGTAAAACCCGCCCCTACAGATCTCCGTGTTCTCTGTGTCTCTGTGGTTACCGCGATCGCTGGGGGTAGGCGGGTTCATTCAGATCATCGGGTTTCCACACGTTTCTTAACAAAACCCGCCCCTACAGAGGCTGTCTCTAACTACCGCCAATCCGGGCGACATCACGGGCATTTGCCTCAAACGCCGCATCCAGCGCCGCATCCCCACTAAGACCCGACGCCAACGCCTCTTTGATTGCTTGCAACACCCGCTTATAATCCCGCGGCATCACCTTAACAAACTTTGGCACCATCACCTCCCAATTCGCCAACACCAGCATTCCCTTTTTACTTTGGGTATAGTCCACATGGCGCTGGATCATCTCCCGAATCTCGATGATTTCATCCGGGTCCGTCAGGGTTTCCAGATCCGCCATTTGCGTATTGCAGCGGGTGGCAAAATCTCCCGCTTCATCCAGCACATAGGCAATTCCCCCACTCATCCCAGCAGCAAAATTCCGACCCGTTGTGCCTAGGACGACTACCTTACCGCCGGTCATGTATTCGCAGCCGTGATCACCGACCGCCTCCACCACCGCATTCACGCCAGAGTTACGCACACAGAAGCGCTCACCCGCCATCCCACTGATATAAGCTTCCCCACTGGTCGCACCGTAGAACGCCACATTGCCGGTGATGATATTCTCCTCCGCGACAAAGGTCGATCCTGCCGGGGGATAGAGGATGATCTTGCCACCACTTAGGCCCTTGCCTAGGTAGTCATTGGCATCGCCCTCCAGTTCTAGCGTCACGCCCTTAGGCACAAACGCCCCGAAACTTTGACCCGCACTGCCCTGGAAGTGGAGATGGACCGTATCCTCCGGCAAGCCTTGCCAATGACGCTTGGTGATCTCATTGCCGAGAATCGTCCCGACTACCCGGTTGGTGTTCTTGATGGGCAGCGTCGCCTTGACCTGTTCACCGTGCTCGATCGCCGGTTTGCACAGATCCAGCAGCACGGTCATATCCAGCGACTTATCCAGGCCATGATCCTGGGGTATCTGGCAATAGCGGCCCACTTCTGGCCCCACCTCCGGCTGGTAGAGAATCTTCGACAGATCAATACCCTTCGCCTTCCAGTGATCCACCGCCTGCTTCGCCTCTAGGACATCGGTGCGACCGACCATTTCGTTAATCGTGCGGAACCCTAACTGGGCCATCCACTCCCGCACCTCCTGGGCGACAAAGCGCATGAAGTTGACCGTATACTGCGGGTCACCAATGAAGTCCTTACGCAGACGCGGGTCCTGGGTGGCAATCCCGGCGGGGCAGGTGTTCAGGTGGCACACGCGCATCATGATGCAGCCTAGGGTGACCAGTGGTGCGGTCGAGAAGCCATATTCCTCGGCCCCCAGCAACGTGGCAATCACCACATCCCGACCCGTCTTCATCTGGCCGTCAGTTTCCACCGCAATCCGCGATCGCAGATTATTTAATACCAACGTTTGGTGGGTTTCCGCCAGCCCCAACTCCCAGGGTAACCCAGCGTGTTTAATCGAGGTCTGGGGTGACGCGCCCGTACCGCCATCGAAGCCGGAAATGAGCACCACATCCGCATGGGCCTTAGCCACACCCGCGGCGATCGTGCCTACCCCGACTTCCGACACCAGCTTGACACTGATCCGGGCTTCCCGATTCGCATTTTTCAGATCATGGATCAATTCCGCCAGATCTTCGATCGAATAAATATCGTGGTGGGGCGGGGGCGAAATCAGACCGACACCGGGGGTCGAGTGGCGCACCTTGGCGATCCAGGGATAGACCTTGCGACCGGGGAGTTGACCGCCTTCCCCTGGCTTCGCCCCTTGGGCCATCTTGATCTGAATTTCCTTGGCCTGGGAGAGATAGAGACTCGTGACCCCAAAGCGCCCCGAAGCCACCTGCTTAATGGCGCTGTTTTTGGAATCGCCCTGCTCGTTGGTCCAGGTATAGCGTTCCGGATCTTCACCGCCCTCGCCCGTATTGGACTTGCCGCCCAGCCGGTTCATGGCGATCGCCAGACTTTCATGGGCTTCCTTGGAGATGGAGCCGTAGCTCATGGCCCCGGTCTTGAAGCGCTTCACGATCGCCTCGACGGGTTCCACTTCCTCAATCGGGATCGGCTGACGCGGTTTGAATTGCAGTAGGCCCCGCAGGGTGAAGAACTTCTGGTTTTGTTCATTCACCAAAGCCGCATAGCGCTTGAACAGGTCGTAGTTATTGGTGCGTACTGCCTGTTGCAGCGTGTGAATGGTTTCCGGGCTGAACAGGTGGGCTTCGCCGTCCTTGCGCCACTGGTATTCGCCACCCACGGGCAGGGTATGCCCATTGCTGGGGCGAACGGGGAAGGCCGTCTGATGCCGCAATACCGCTTCTTGAGCCAGGACTTCTAGATCCGACCCCTCAATGCGGGAAGCAGTCCAGGTGAAATATTTGTCAATGACGGAACGATTCAGGCCGATCGCCTCAAAGATCTGGGCACCGCGATAGCTCTGGATCGTGGAAATGCCAATCTTGGAGGCCACCTTGATCACGCCCTTGGTCGCCGCCTTGATGTAGTTCTTGCAGGCCGTGGCGTAGTCCACATTCACCAGCAAGCCCTCTTGGATCAGGTCATCCAGGGTTTCAAAGGCGAGGTAAGGGTTAATTGCGCCGCAACCATAGCCGATCAGCGTCGCAAAGTGATGGACCTCCCGCGGTTCTCCCGACTCCAACACGATGCCCACACGGGTGCGCGTCCCCGCCCGGATCAGGTGGTGGTGCAAACCAGCAACAGCGAGCAGGGCAGGGATCGGGGCCTGTTCCGCATTCACGCCGCGATCGCTGAGAATAATCAAATTCACCCCGTCGGCGATCGCCTGATCCGCCTGGGCAAAGATCGCATCTAACCGTTGGGCAAGGCCCTCAACCCCCGTCTTCGGATCGAACAGGATGGCATAGGTGACGGCCTTAAATCCATCGTTACTGACAGCCTTGAGCTTGGCTAGTTCAGCATTCGTGATGATCGGCGTCTTCAGTTTGATCAGATGGCAGCTTTCCGGTTCGGGTTTCAGTAGATTGCGTTCAGACCCAATCGTGGTTTCTGCCGACGTGATAATTTCCTCCCGAATCGAGTCGATCGGGGGATTGGTCACCTGGGCAAACAGTTGTTGGAAATAGTCGTAGAGCAGCTTCGGGCGATCGGATAGCACCGCCAGCGGGGTATCCGTGCCCATTGATCCCACTGCCTCTACCCCATCCCGCGCCATCGGGGTCAGGAGCAAGCGTAATTCTTCAAAGGTGTAGCCAAAGGCCGTTTGTCGCTGCACTAGGGGAATCGGGTCAAAGTCCTCAACCCCCGGCCCGTCGGGAAGTTTGGCCAGATCCACCAGGTATTGATCCAGCCATTGGCGGTAGGGATGCTGGGTGACGATCGCCTGCTTCAGTTCCTCATCGGCGATAATCCGCCCTTCCTCCATATTCACCAGGAACATCCGTCCCGGTTGCAGCCGCCCCTTCTGGGCCACCCGTTCCGGCTCGACGGGCAACACTCCGGCTTCCGAGGCCATGATCACCAGATCGTCTTTGGTGACGTAGTAGCGCGACGGTCGTAGCCCATTGCGATCGAGGACTGCACCGATCATAGTGCCATCGGTGAAGGCGATGGAAGCCGGACCATCCCAAGGTTCCATTAGGCAGGCATGGTATTCATAGAATGCCTTTTTCTCGTCGCTCATGGACTCATGGGCAGTCCACGGCTCCGGGATCATCATCATTACGGCATGGGGCAGCGATCGGCCTGCCAAAGTGAGCAATTCCAGCGCATTGTCGAAAATCCCGGAGTCACTGCCCTCAACATTAATAATCGGTTGCGCTGTCTTCAGGTCATCGCCAAACAATTCCGACTCAAACAGGGATTGACGGGCGTGCATCCAGTTGATGTTGCCGCGTAGGGTGTTAATTTCGCCGTTGTGGGCGATGTAGCGGTAGGGGTGCGATCGCTCCCAACTGGGAAAGGTGTTGGTGCTGAAGCGGGAATGAACCAAGGCGAGGGCGCTTTCCATCTCCGGATCACGCAGATCGGGATAGTATGCCCCCACCTGCCAGGGGGTAAGCATTCCCTTGTAGATCAGCGTGCGGCAGGAGAGGCTAGCGGGATACCAATAGGGATCGATGTTGCTCACCCGAATGGCAGTGTGGGCTTGCTTGCGCAGGATGAAGAGTTTGCGCTCGAAGGCGAGGTCATCGGCCAGGTCGGGACTCCGCTGGATGAAGACCTGCTGCATGAAGGGTTCGCTGGCCTTGGCGGTATCCCCCAACATGGAATTATCCGTAGGCACATCGCGCCAACCCAACACCGTTTGCCCTGCCTTGCTCACCAGATCTTCAAACACTTTGCGCCCCTGGGCACGGGCAGCGGCATCGGGGGAACTGTAGACCAGGCCCACAGCGTAGTGGCCCGGTTCCGGTAGGGTAAGGTTGACGGCAGCCGCGGCCTTTTGCATGAAGCGATGGGGCATCTGCATCAGAATCCCGGCCCCGTCCCCAGTGTTCGGCTCACAGCCACAGGCCCCCCGGTGTTCCAAGTTCACCAGGATCGTCAGGGCTTGCTCCACGATCGTGTGGGATTTCTGGCCCTTCATGTGGACAACAAAACCCACCCCACAGGCATCGTGCTCAAACTGGGGGTTATATAAACCCTGTTGTACTGGCGCGTGTTGGTTATTCATGCTGCTGCTTACTGCCCGACAGTGCTGATCAACGCTCTTCCCGCCCTTGAGAGGAGACAAGGACCGTTAGTGTGAATTTTGCTATGCCCCACCCGGTCAGGGGCAACTCTTAAGGAAATTGTCAGAACTTTGAGCGTTACCGGACTTTTGACCGGGGCAAACCGTTGCAAAAGTTTTTATTTGGGGGCCTGGGAACCTGATCGGTGCGGGCCGGGATGGCGACGGGAGGTGCGCAATTTCCGTTTCCAAATTCAAGCGTTGCTGCGGGATAGTCCCAGTTTGCGGAATTATCTGGATGAGATTTTTGAGCGGGAATATGGGCAGGGTCGGGAGCTTTGTCTGGATGTGAGTGGGCTAGGGGCTGATATGGTTCCGGCAGTACCCGGTTTTACGCTGGAACAGGCTCTCAAGGCTCCGGTGGAGGTGGCTTTGAAGCTTGGCCAATGGAGCTTGGCAGACGACTGCTGATGGGGAGCTACTCCCCATAAAAGTCTTCGTCTAAGATCTGCTCAAGGGTAAAGGGACAGGTCAAGGGATAATCCCCTGCGGCAGGCGCACGGACACCTAATCGCGCCAGTTGTCCCTCCTTAATTGCGAGTTTGCGGCTATCGGGATAGGCTTTGGCGATCGCTTCGGCCAGAAAACGCCTCAGTGAGGGGGTATCACTCAACTGGCTGAGTACCCGCTGTCGATGTTCCAGCACCGAACTATACCAACTCCCTTTCATGCTGGTCGGTGCATCCCGCTGGACTTTTAGCTTGAGCAAATGGGCCAGCAGAATCATCACATTGCTTTTCAACGCATTCTTTTCCGACTGCCCCAAGTCCACTAGCTCCTCAACCAAATGCTCAATGTCCAGGGACTCAAATTCATGATTCTGTAGTTGCTGAATTGTCTGCGCCAGCCACTGTTGCCAATCGCGATCGTATAAGGTGTTTGACATCGGCTAGATTTCCCTCCAGTGCGAGCCACGACTGTCCCCAGCCGCTCACTGTCCCTAGTGTAACGATCCCAGTCGGCTGCAAACAGCCCCTACCCAGCGGCGTTGATCCCCCTGACCCTGGTGGGTTACTGGTTGTCCAATGGGGTGGGGTTGATGGTGGGGTTGATGCGGATGCCCCAGGGAACCGTGCGCTTGACCCGGAAGGGTTGAAGGCGGTCTATGGTACCGGGCGATCAGGTGGCTTGGTGGCCGTTGCGCTAAGTCTCGCTTCTCTCGCCGCCAACAGCAGAGAATGTCTTGGCTAAGTCGATGTGATCGCCCGCTGCTAGCCCGAAAGGGGTGCCCGATCGCCGATCGAGCTTGTGTCAGAATTAAAGGGAACGTCTCAAGATAAGAGCTATGGTTTGGGCAACAGGGCAGCGGCTATACGGCGATCGCTATGTGATACGCTTGCTAACCTCATCAATGCACAAACGCTTTACTTCACCCCAGTTCTCTTTTTTTTAGATTAAACGTATAGTCAAATATCCCATTGACCTGATCCCAGCTCAAACCTTCCTCTTGCCGCACCTGCTCAATATTGCTTGCTTGCACCCGTTGATAAATATACGCCTCGTAGCGTTGCGTATAGCAGCGCTCCCAATCCACAAACTCTAGCAGCTCGGTAAAATAGCGTTGGCACTGACGACAATAGAATTGGCGACGGGGCACTTGCAAGTATACGGGCCGACCCCAAATAGCCAGATCACGCACGCGAAGGGGCCGATTCTGACGTAGCTTGTCGCTACACGTTTGGTAGTGGGGACAAGGGGCAGTTTCATTTAATCATGCTAACTCTAGAAATACCTGCTCAGCTTCCTGCGTGCAGGTCCCAATCGTAACATTGGAAAACAGCACAAGCGGCACTCAATAGTATACGACAAGCATTTGCAGCGGTTGGTCATTCCCCCCGTACATTTTTTGTGGGGGCGGCGATCGAGAGAAGGATGGCTGCTGAAATTTGGGAGCAATTAGAAAGTGGACTGCTTAGTAATGCTGCAAACTTAAATAAGGAGAACCAAGTTTCCTCCATTTCTCGCTGGCTATGCAGTTTGTAAAAGCAACAGCTACCTAACACTGCATGGATGGTACGCAGATTTGTCCATCTCATCCAAACCAGCTTAGCCTGGGATTAATCTACGGATGGGATAAAGACTAGGTGTTGATGCCTGTTTACCCAAAAGAGTCATGAGCCTAAAGATTTACTTTCTCCGACATGGTGAAACGACGGCCAGTCGCACCGGGGGATACTGCGGTGTCCTCGATATGGACCTTACCGATGTGGGCACCCAGATGGCCCAAGCCTTTGCTGCCGCCTATCGGGACCTTCCCTGGGCAGCGGTGTATGCCAGTCCCCTGCGGCGCACCGTGGCCACCGCCCAACCCCTCTGTGACGCGATCGGCCTAGAGATGCAGTTACGAGATGGGCTACGCGAAATCGAATATGGCCAGTGGGAGGGCTTAGCCGTCGAGCAGGTCCGGCAACAGTACGAGACCGATTATGTGCGCTGGTTAACCGAACCCGCCTGGAATCCCCCAACGGGCGGAGAAACCGGGGTGCAGGTGGCCAGTCGGGCCGCGCTAGTCATTGCCGAAATTGAGCAAACCCACCCGGATGGGAATGTGCTGGTGGTCTCCCACAAAGGGACAATCCGGATTCTCCTGTGTAGCCTGCTGGGGATTGACTTGGGCCGGTTCCGCGATCGCATTGATATGCCCGTCGCCTCGGTGAGTGTCGTCAAGTTCGACGTGCATGGTCCCCTGCTGCAATGCCTGGGCGATCGTGCCCACCTACCGCCAGCGTTACGCGATCTACCGGGTACCTAATCAACCGGAACAGGGGAGATGGGCAGGAGCCTCTGGCCTGACCTTCACTGCATTCACTAAACGCATTCACTCGCAAGCATTAACTCACAAACACACGGAAGTCCTCGTCCTGGTGGCTGAGTTGGGTCCAGGCGACCCCGTGCTGTTGCAGCATCTCCACCAACCGGGCACAGGCCGGACGTTCCGTGGCATAGTGACCGGCATCTACCAGAATCAGGCCCCGATCGCGGCTCTCCTGGAATTGGTGAAACTTGCAATCTGCGGTCAGGTATACCTGTGCGCCTGTAGCAGCAACGGCAGGGATGAAACTGGCTCCGGACCCTCCCAGCACCGCTACCCGATCGATGGGTTGATGACGATCGGTCATGGGCGAGACCAACAAATTGGGCGGGTTCAGCCGCGTCTGGATCAGGTGCAAGAGGTCCTGCAACGATCGCGCCGGACGTAACTGGCCCACCCGACCGTACCCATTCCCCCCTTGGGTGGCCACGATCGGCACCGCCGCTTGCAGGTCCAAATACTCGGCCAACACCGCCGCTGTTCCATTCGCCACCTGATCGAAATTGGTATGGGCGCTATACACCCCAATCTGATGGCTAAAGGCAAGGTGAACCAAATCACTAATAACCTCACCCTTTTGCAGGCGTTTGAGGGGGCTAAAAATCAGGGGATGGTGGGCAAAAATCAGGTTGACGGGGTGCCCCGCCTGCTTCAGGGCGATCGCCTCGTGCATCACACTCAAGGTGGGGGTAAGGCAAACCAAAACTCCCGGTGGTTGATCGAGAATACCCGGTTCAATCTGCCAGCCGCAGTTATCCCAGCTTTCCTGCCAAGTGGGCGGTGCCCAGCCTTCAAACCAATGGATCAGGTCAACAATGGTCATGGTGATTTTCCCTTCATCGAGAACGGGGTGGTCCGATGCCAACGAGCAGCCCGTGGGAATGGGGCGGGTTACCTAGGGATGATTTCCCGTCACGGGGGGCGGATCACTGTGATAGCTTAACGGAAGATGCCAATCCCGCATACCAACAGCCCCTTACGATCTTGCCCTAACCAATGAATACCCCTGATCCGCAACATCGCCTGGATGCCAACAGCTTCAGTGCCTTTGTGCAAACGATTGACAACCTTGGCCTCGCCCAAATCCAACGCCATGTCTTTCTGTGTGCCGATCAAAGCGTGCCCAAGTGCTGCGATCGCGAAACCAGCCTAGCGTCCTGGGAATACTTAAAACGGCGACTGCATGAACTCCAGTTGGATGTGGTGCCGGAACCCAGTAATCCCCTACTGCCCCCGGATGTCCAAATTCCCACTGGCCAAGGCCGCAGCGTTGAGTCCAGCGTGGCCGATCGCTATGTCTATCGCACCAAGGCTAACTGCCTGCGGGTGTGCCAGCAAGGCCCCATTTTACTGGTCTATCCCGACGGCACCTGGTATCGCCATGCCACCCCAGAGGTAATTGAGCGCATTATCCAGGAACACCTGTTGGGCGATCGCATTGTGGAAGAGTATGCTTTTTGTGCCCAACCGTTGCCAGTTTCGGGGGTAGTCCGTGGTTGCCCGATCGTCGCCGATAGCTAGAATAGGGGCTAATCGGGCTGCTCGGAGCGCCGCACATGGAATTACTGACCTTTGCTATCCTCGCGCTGTTACTGTTATCCGCCTATACCTACAGTTCAGTCAAAATTATTAACCAAGGGACCCGTGCCCTAGTGGAACGCTTGGGACGCTACCATCGGACTCTGGAACCAGGGTTGAACTTCATTGTGCCCCTGATTGACCGAATTGTGTATCAGGACACCGATCGGGAGCAAGTGTTAGATGTTAAACCCCAACGCGCAATTACGAAAGATAATGTTTCGCTCACCGCTGATGCCGTCGTCTACTGGCGGATTTTTGATCTAGAGCAGTCTTTCTATGCGATCGATGATATCCGCGAGGCAATCAACACCTTAGTTTTGACGATCCTTCGGTCTGAAATTGCTAACCAAAATTTTGAAGAAACCCTATCATCCCGGCAAGAAATTAACCGGCAGCTTCTGCAACAATTGGACGATGCGACGGAAAACTGGGGTGTCAAAGTGCTGCGGGTGGAGGTCAAGACGATCGAACCCGCCCAGGATGTTTTGGAATCCATGCAAAAACAACAGGCTGCCGAAATCCAGAAACGAGCCTCGATTACCGCCGCCCAAGGTACCGTCGAATCGATTCAGCAGATCTCCAAGGCTATCCAGGCTGATCCTAGAGCCATCGACGCGCTACGGTATCTCATTGCCGAGAAGTACATCGAATCAAACCAAAAGCTAGGGGAGAGTGAAAATGCCAAAATCCTGTTTATGGACCCCAAGGCAATGAATGAGGCAATGGAAGCCCTCTTCTGGCAGCGGGGACCGCGAACGGATGAAATACCTCCCCCAGCCCCCCCTTCCCCCAATGGTTCACCCCCTTCGTCGTAAAACACTTGGGCACAAACCCCTGAATACCGGCTCAGACGATCGCGGTTAACCCCGCCTGCTGTAATTGAATCTGATAGAGGGCCACCAGCGGGGCAGGCCCCTCCCAGACAATCGCCTGTCCTTCCTGGTGAATGCGCTGGGCTAACTGCCGTGCCCGATCGCGATCGATCCCTGGGAGGTACTGATTCAAGGCCGTAATCACCTGCTCAAAACTATTGATCTCGTCATTGAGAACCGTCAAAACACTTGTGGGGTAGGCATCTCGCCTGCCCATCGTGGTGTCTTGCCTGCCACCCCCTAAGAGAGTCTCGCCACCGTTAAGCGTTTCGCCATGACTAACGGTCTCACCTAAAAAAAGCTGAGAGTCGGAGGCTGAGGTTGGCTTATAGGTCAGGCGTTGGGCCAGGGCCGGGGCACGATCGAGGAGGAGCGCATAGTCCGCGATCGTGCCGGGATAATCCCCTTGCTGATAGCGAACCCAACTGCGGGCAGCATAAGCTTCTGGCCAGTCCGGCTGGAGGGCAATCACGCGATCGTAGTCTTGGCCCGCCGCATCCCAATCCCCTAGGGCGATCGCGAGGGCGGCCCGCTTCACATAAGCATCGGTATCATTCGGGTTCAGGTGAATCCGTTCGCTGTATTCCTGGACCACCTCAGCCGCGAAATGGGCTTGCAGCAAACGATGGCTAAAGGCATAGTGCCCCCCCACCCGTTGCAAACACAGCCGTTCCACCCCGGCCTCTAAAAACTGACGCACATTCCACGGCAGTTCCCCCTGCCGATAGAGCAACCACCGGAGCCATCCGTGCTTGAGGCTGGCGAGTCCCCCCTTGTGCAGGGCCAAGAGACCGCCCGCGAGCAGACTCCCCGTCAACAACCCTTGCCCCACATTGCCCGACGCAAACCCGGCAAACCCGGCACCGCTCACCCCGCCCAGCAGTGCCCCTACTCCACCAAAAATCGCCGCATTCTGGAGCGATCGCCAAATCCCCTGATTGGGGTCGGGTGTGCTCACCTCACGGGGACGACTGCCCTGGGGCGGCACCAGTCCCCCCAGTAGACTGCCCATCACACCCCCACTGATCAGGCCCAATAAGCCCCCACCCAGGGTGCCCGTTGCAAAACCCGCACTCACTCCTGCCAAACCGCCGATGACGACCCCCCGGCTCGCCGCCTCCCAAGACCACCACAGTTGCGTGACCGGCTCAATGCGATCGGTGACGGACTTGTGCCAGCCGATCGCCGCCCCCAAAGCACCCCCGATCGCCGCCCCTGCTACCCCCAATGTCATGCCCCCCAGGCTCGCCCCGATCAGTCCACTCCCCAAGACCACCCCCGTGACATAGGTACGATAAGCGCGATGGGGTGTGCTGGGAGTGCCCAGTGGCCAGTCTGGCTCTGGCTCTAGGGTGAGTAACCATTGGGGTTGCAACTGATCCAGAGCAAAGGTGGTTTGGGATTGCTGGGTGAGCCGGTAGGCCAAACGGCCCAGCCAATGGCGCAGTTGGGCAGGTGAGTAGGGGCGGGGCGCGGTAGATTGCGCCAACAGGCGATCGACATAGGCGTTCAGGAGGTGAGTACGCTGCTCTGCGAGGGGGGCATCGGGGGGAAGAAGCGCCAGGGGACGATCGGACGGTCTTGTCGCAACCACCTCATCGCCGTAGGCCAGGGTCAACAGCCGCAGCATCAAGGGTGTGGTCAGAAGTTCCTGGAGGGTGGGATCGCTAGCTACCACCGCCTGCACGGGAGCAAATGCCGGTCCCAATTGTTTCAAAAAGGTCTGCACCTGTTCCCAGGCCAAGGGTTGGAGCGCGATCGCGCTTTGGAATTCGAGGCGGTGCTCCCCCAGATCGAGATAGGCTTGCTGACGGCTACAGACCACCATCCCCACCAGCGAATGGCGTTGTTTGAACTCATTCAGGGCAGCGACGCAGTGCCCCCGGTGTGCCCACGGCACCTCATCAAGGCCATCCAGCAAGAGCAGCACGTCTTGGGTGTCCAACCAACTCAGGCCGATCGTCGGGGAGAGTTGATAGCGCGATCGCAGTTCAGCAATCAGCCATTCGATCAGGGTTTGGGAGGGTTGCCAACTGGCCAGGGTCAGGATGATCGGTAGCGGTTGCGCTGGGTCTGCCTGAGCACGATCGAGCAGCTCGCGCCCCAATTCCAGCAAGAGCGTTGTTTTCCCGGCGCCCGCCGCCCCTAGGAGCAGCAAGCTTCCCCCCGGTCCCAGGTGTTGCCAATAGGCCAACAGGGTGGTATCCGCTGGCAGGGGATGGGGGATCGCTGGCTCCCAAGTGCGTGCCGGGGCATAGCCGACGAGATCCCGTCGTTCAACCAAGGCAAGACGCATCATGTTCCCTGGGGGCATTGGGGACTGGACTAGCCAAGCCGACGCGCGATCGAGCACACCCTCGATCCAGTAATGGCGCACCCGTTGCAGGAGGACCTGGCGATGTTGCCAGTGGCTACGGCTAGGGGTAACCGCAGGGGAAGAGAGGGAGGGGGAAGAGTCGGGCACCATAAAGATCCGGCGATCGGGGCGGTGAGGGTAAGGCATCAGAGACCTATGCTCTAGCCTAGATCGCCAGCCGCATTTTGGCAGTCCCAGGACTGATCATGACGGTACTCATAATCGAATATGCCTAGCTGACTCATATCTCGACTATAGCAATCCCAGATGATTCATGAGAGAAGCCAATCCTATATCTACTGATAGAGATTCACTATGTCCCTTCCCATTCTCATAAATGACTTGGGATTGCTATATCAGCAGTCTTTCAGCACAATACCAGGATATCTCTTGAGTTCACTTCAGGCCGTTGTTGTACCGTACTACCGGATTAACTTATCCTTCACGCTCACTTTCATACTGAAAAGGCAGCGCCACCCGATCGTGGAAGCGATGATATTGCCTAGAAAAATGCTCCAAGTATGGGCTAGCTAAAATTGCTCTACGTTTGGCCATGCCAAGTTCGATTTGACGATACAAAGCTGCTGAATCTATGCCAAATACCCTCTTGAAATCAGCCGTAAGTTCAGGTAAACCTTCTTGTTCAGGTAGAGTGATGTATCCTAATGGTTACGATGCCGATTTTCAGGCTGTTTCAGCCGTCAAAACAAATTACTATGCATGACTACCGGAGAGATTTTCTCCAAGAATTAGTACCCTTCGTGGCGATGAGATACTAGCAACTTCCATGCTGAGCTATTCATAAATGCATGGGTAATTAAGCAATGGACTGGCATTTAGAAACCTTACTTAATTTGCCGGTAACTACTCAGGCTTAAGAAAATCAGTACTTTTCGGGAATGGGTACGGACACCATCTGGTGTAAGCCAGACAGAGGTGGCGGAGGCCAAGGATGAGCCAACTCCAGCGTACCGTGCAACTGAGTGAAACTGAGATCCGGGCCATCTACGCCCAGGGAGAAGGGGCAGTAGTGAGCTTAGTCACCCAGTTGCTAGAGCGCCTCAAGAGCCTGGAAGCCGAAGTCAAAGAACTGCAAGGACGTTTAAGCAAAGACAGTCACAACAGTAGTAAACCCCCCTCAAACGATGGGTTTGGCCAACGCACCAAAAGTCTACGACGCAAAAGGGAAAAGTCCTCCGGGGGCCAAGCGGGTCATCAGGGACAAACCCTCCAATAGCGGAACGAACCGGATATCGTAGAGCGACACCCCGTCGAAGTGTGTCGTGGGTGTGGCAGCTCACTAGCAACGGTGGCAGTGTCAGAGGTCATGGCTCGTCAAGTGTTTGACCTACCGCCGATAGATCTCAAGGTCAGAGAGCATCAAGTCGACGTGAAAAGTTGCCCCGATTGTGGCCAGGTGAACCAGGGGAGTTTTCCAGCCGAGGCCAGCACAGTGGTGCAGTACGGCCCCCGCATCAAGGGCATGATGGTGTATTTGATGGCCCACTGCGGACTTAGCCGCCTGTGAGGCTCGTTATCAAGCCATCTTAGGGGAGGGGTTTGCGGCCAATCCGCTTCCTGGGCCCGTTAAGACCAGGGTCAAAAAACGGGGACGCTCCAAACGCTCTCCCCCGCGCAACCTACTGGAGCGTTTGCAGAAGCATCAAGAGGCGGTGCTGGCTTTTATGAGGGATTTCAGGCTTCCCTTTGACAACAATTAAGCGGAATGGGATCTGCGCATGATGAAACTGAAGCAGAAGATTGCCGGTGGCTTTCGTTCTGAGGATGGGGCTAGACAGTTCTGTCGCATTCGTGGCTATCTGGCGACTCTGCGCAAGCAGGGGAGCAATGTCTTGGATGCTCTGTTCAACCTGTTTGCGGGTAACCCTCAATCACCACTGCCTCGGTTTGAGTAGTTACCTTCAAAATTCAAAATTCCCCCACAAACGGGGTAGCCCAGAGTTCCCAGTTTTCTTTGTTGAAGGGCGATCGCCATTTTTGGATCAGGGCAAGTTCGAGTTTCTGGCGGGCACGACGATCGCGGGGGGCATGGGGCCAAAAGCGAATGTTAACGGCTACAGGGAGTTGGTGGGGACGGTGGGCGGCGAGGTAATGCTGGAGATAGCGTTTACAGTCGTGTTCACCTTTCCAGCGTTGATTCGCGGTAATGGTCTCTCCCACATAGAGCAAGAGGGGGAGTTCGTCATCGATGACAAAATATAGGGCGGCTCCGCCCTTGTTCTCGAATTGCCCGCGCCAAAATTCGGTATTCTGGGGCGGCAGTTGAAAGGGATCGATCGTCCAGGGATCGAGAGGGGGGGCGGCTGACGGTTCCTGAGGGGTGAACAAGGTGCCTTGGGTGAGGGCGGGGGTTTGGCGAACCTGTTGTTGAAATTGAAAAATGCGTTGTTTCCAGGCTTGTAGGGCGGTTGACCCCATCCGCAATGGTTCCGTTGGGCACTGGTAGGTGCTGAGGGCTTGCTCCCGAACTGAAAAGAGTGATAACTGCTCCGACACGATATTACCCCATAAGATTTTTGAGCGGCTAATTTTTCGGCTGTTGATTTTTTTGCTGTTGATTTTTTTGCTGTTGATAAAGGTCCTTGAACCGCTGTTGCTGCTGGCGATGATCGACGATCGGGGACACGTAACCCCAGCGATCGCACACCCCTGGATCGATCTTCCCAGTGACCAGCGCTTCCGTCTCGACACTGCGCAATTCGGGTAACCACTGGCGAATATAATCGGCCTCCGGATCAAACTTACTGGCCTGACTGGCAGGGTTAAAAATCCGCAAGGGTTTTGGGTCCATACCGCAGGAGGCACTCCATTGCCAACCCCCATTGTTAGCAGCTAAATCCCCATCAATCAGGTGTTGCATAAAATATTTTTCGCCCCACTGCCAATCGATGTGTAAATCCTTCGTTAAAAAACTGGCCACAATCATGCGACAACGATTATGCATCCACCCCGTTGCGTTGAGTTGGCGCATGGCCGCATCGACGATCGGATACCCGGTTCGACCTGCACACCAGGCTTGAAAATGATCCTCATTATTCTCCCAAGGAAAATCAGCAAAGGTGCGATTGTAGGGACCTTGGGCCAGTTCCGGAAAATGGTACAGGGCATGGTGATAAAACTCCCGCCAAGCCAATTCCTGTTGCCAGGTGCGAATGCTGGTGAGGGCTTCCTCACTGCGGGCTTGGGTCGCCACTTCACTAGCCGCTTGCCACAGGGTCCGAATCCCAATCACGCCAAATTTGAGGGCAGCACTCAGTTGCGAGGTCCCCGCAATGCCCGGAAAATTACGCTGCTCGGCATAGGCGCTGAGGGCGCGATCGCAAAAGGTAGCGAGCATGGCTTGGGCAGCGGCTTCCCCCGGTGCGATCAGCAGGTCCCCGGTCCAGGGAAATCCTAGGTCCTGAGCCGTGGGCAGAGCGGTGAAGCAGCCCGATCGCTCGGCTTGCGCTTGTTCCGTTGCGGTTAACCCCTGGAGGGCCGAGGGGCGATCGCGGGGCGGCGCTTTGGGCTGGCTGGACCAGTTTTTCCAGAAGGGGGTATAGACCGTATAGGGGGTCCCCGTGGCGGTGGCGATCGTGTCCGGGGCGTGCATGAGGTGATCCCAGGTTTGTTGGGTGGCAATCCCCTGTTCCTGAAGGGCAGCGGCCACTTGGGGATCGCGCGATCGGGCGTAGGGTTCCACATCCTGGTTCCAGGCAACGCAGGTGGCACCCAGGTGAGCAGCGATCGTGGGGATGGCTTGCACCGGATCGGCGTGGAGGAACAGCAGTTGGCTTCCTAGGGTTTGGTAGTCCCGTTGGAGGGATGCGAGACAGCCCAGGAGATAGGCAATCCGCACAGGGGCAATATCGTCTTGTTCCAACAGATTGGGATCAAAGCAGAACACGCCAATCATCCGAGAACTGCGCTGATAGGCTTGGGCAAACCCCAGGTTATCGGTTAAACGCAGATCGCGACGATGCCAAAAGAGGATGAGATCAGACATGGAAAAAAATAATCACGATCCTAGGACAGTAAACGTAAAGTTTCGCCGGGGTAGTTGTCAGGTTTCAAGCTATTGCAGGCTAAAGCCAGCACTACGAACGGGATAAAATTGACTTTTTAAGCAACTAGATTTAAGCAACTAGATTTAAGCAACTAGATTTAAGCAACTAGAATTGTCGTCTAGCAAAGATTAAACTAGCTAGCAGGAGCAAAAGCAGCGTATAGAGCAGGGCATAGCCCACACTGGATGCCAACATCATGGGATCTGGCAGGAAACCATACACGGCCTCGTTCCTTAAGTTGAGGCGACTCAGATCCGGCAAGACGAGATAAAACCCTTCAATAATTTGTTGCATCTTAGGATTGTTACTCAGGGCGGCGAGGGCCAAAATGTCGCGACTGAGGTGGCCCATCAGGTAAACAGCAAAGGTCATCAGGGTTGCCAATAAGGGACTGGTAAAAACCCCAAATAAAATCGCGACGGCAGTGATTAAGGACAATTCCAGAAACAGATAGAAAACCGCAATGCTCAGGCTAATCATCGGGTAGCTAATATTACTCAGACTTAAGATCAAAAAATAAATGGCCGTGGTCGCGATGATCAAGACAGCAACGACTGCCGAGAGGCCCACGTGTTTACCCAGAATGAATTCCGCCCGACTAATGGGTTTCGAGAGCATGACTAGGACCGTGCGCTTGTCAATCTCCTTGTTGACTAGGCCGGTCCCCACAAAGACCGTGACGACCAATCCCAGCAGCCCGATCGCGGCTATCCCCAGATCCAACAGGATGCGATCTTCCTCCCCCGCCGCCACCCAGGGGAGAAGCTGATTCGCAGCAGCCAGGAAAATGGCAAAAAAGGCAATCAGGTACAGGACTCGATCGCGAATCACTTCTTGGAAAACATTGGTTGAGATCACCAACAATCTACCCAGATTCACTGTCAATTTCTCCTTCGGTCCGTGGCAGTTAATCATCAGTTCTAGCAATAAACCTCTAGCAATAAAACGCTAGAACTCAGTTATTTTAGCGCTCCGGAAAACTTAGGGCAACCCACTTGTTAACAATGAAATAAAATCTTAGCCAACAACTGAGAATCAAGTTCCCCAAAACCAACAGCATGATATCCCGACGATTGTCAATAATTTCTTGGTGCTTCTTGACATCTGTCTCTGCTGCTGCAAACCGTACTCCTGGCTCACGTAACCGAGGCAAAATGGCGATCGTTACCGAAATCAGGGGCCAACTCGCCGCCGTATAGATCAGTACGTTCTCCAGATCCGTCAGTATCCAGCCTTTAAATAAAACAAAACACACCAAAATACCGGTAAGCCAAGGACCGATAAAGAATTGTTGTGCGATCGACACTTTTTTCGCATTCTGATAGGTCCACCAATGGACACTAATGATCCCAAAGATCCAACCTAAGATATCCAGGAGAATCTTAAGGAACAAAGCGTTGGCTAGTTTTGATAGGATGAACGAGAAGATACTGACTAACGCAAAGGTTTGCCAGGAGGAGGTTTGAGGCGGAATCAGTAATTCAAGTTTCTTTTTGAGAAAATCATCAATTTTTTTTAGATTATCAATAAACTTTTTCATAGATGAACCCAGTTTCTAACTCTGAGATAATTAATGAGAAGTAACAGAATGAGACAAGCAGTAAGTTGACTCAGAAAAGTAGCAATAATGATGGTGGAGTTCAGGTTGGGCAAATTGTCAGGTCCTTGTTCACGATTTTTCGCAAGTTGTTTTTTATAGGAGAGATAGATTTTGGGGGCGGCGGGAGTACTGGTACTAGTAACAACTGCTTCTGGCGGCGAAAGTAGGTTTTGTAGTAAGCCTATGCCAATTCGCTTGACAATAGCATTTCCCAAAAAAATAGCCATATAAATCAGGATAAATAGGGCATTATGGGCTAAAACTGGTTCTTGAAATTCCTCGTCAAAAAGACTCAGTTTAATCAAGATTTCCTGGATGGGTGTACTGAGGGTAGGTTCGATGGAAAAGAAGACTAACCAGCCGAGCACTGTCGCAAATAAATTATTGATCGTGCCATACTGCACGCTAATGCGCTGACTCCACTGCTGCTTACGATGCAGAACCCAGCTTTCGATCGTAATGGTGACCAATAGCAATAGGCCCTGTATTAATAACAAGCGCATCCACAAACCGATCGCGGTCACGCTCTCTGCCCTCGTCAACCCGTTGTTCCTAGCCTAGCGGTTGATGGCGGAATTGGGGAGGGCGGCGGGGGAAGTGGGAGATAGGCGATAGAGGACAGAAGGAAGGCGGGAGGAGAGAAGGGAAGGGAAAGGTGGGAGACGCTCTGATTGACTGACAAAACTCGAACCGCCCTCACCCCACCGAGACGCTACGGATAGTGTTTCTGGGGGCGGCGGGCGGCGGCTGTAACGCTAAGCCGGTAGAATGCTGTTAGACTTTGGCTGTAGGGCTGGCAGCGCGGGAGTAAGGAGTCATGACCAGAACAACCACTCGGACGGGGATTGGCATCCGCACGGTCCAGGTGCGTCCAGAACGCCTAGTGGGTCAGATCCACGTCTATGACGGATTGGGGAAGGGCAAGTCCCAAGCGGCGCTGGGGGTAGTGCTGCGATCGATCGGCCTGGGGATTCAGTCGGCCCGCGAAAGTCGGGTGCTGCTGCTGCGCTTTCTGAAGGGGCCGGGGCGTACCTACGATGAAGATGCGGCGATCGAGGCGTTGCGGCGGGGGTTTCCCCATCTGATTGATCAGGTGAGTACGGGACGGGCGGAATTTTTTGGCCCGGATGAGATTGGTCGCTTCGATCGCCTGGAGGCCCAACGGGGTTGGGATGTGGCCAAGGGGGCGATCGCGTCGGGTCTATATTCAGTAGTGGTGCTAGATGAACTGAATCCTGTGCTGGACCTGGGGTTACTGCCGGTGGATGAGGTGGTGCAAACCCTGAAGCAGAAGCCGGAACACCTGGAAATTATTGCCACTGGCCGATCGGCTCCCGACCCCCTGCGCGAGATTGCGGATCTTCATTCGGAAATGCGTCCGGTCCAAGCCCTCGATGCCAATGGCCACTGCCACGGTATTGAGGGCCTCGAAATCTATACGGGGGGCGGCAAGGGGAAATCGACGAGTGCCCTGGGCAAGGCGTTGCAGGCGATCGGACGCGGCATTAGTCAGGATAAATCCCACCGGGTGCTGATCATGCAGTGGCTCAAGGGAGGGGTAGGGTATACCGAAGATGCGGCGATCGCGGCCCTGCGTCAGAGCTACCCGGACTTGGTGGATCATCAGCGCTGTGGCCGGGATGCGATCGTCTGGCGGGGCCAACAGCAGGAATTGGATTACGTCGAAGCTGAACGGGGTTGGGAGATTGCCAGGGCTGCGATCGCCTCTGGGTTATACAAAACCATTATTCTTGACGAACTGAACCCCACGGTCGATTTGGAACTGTTGCCCCAAGAGCCGATCGTGCAAGCGCTGCTACGCAAACCCCGCTTCACCGAGGTCATCATTACCGGACGTTGTTTGAATCCACCTGCCTACTTTGAGCTTGCCAGTGTCCATTCTGAGGTGTTTTGCCATAAGCACTATGCTAACCAGGGGGTGGAATTGAAGCGCGGGGTCGATTTCTAAGGCTGAGGAGCCGCGTGTCAATGACCGACATCATCCCCCTGATTCGGATTCGGCGTGCCCAAAGTAGCGACGTGCCAGCCTTGGCCAACCTCTACCGTCAGAGTGTTTTGGCCACGGCCCCCCAGGCGTATACCCCGGAACAAACGACGGCTTGGGCTGCCTTTGCCACCGATTTCGCCCCATTTCAGCGATTCATTCTGGGGGTAACCACCTATGTCGCGATCGCGGCCAATGAGGCCCAGGACATTGTGGGGTTTGCCGGGATTGGGGCGACGGGGCATGTGGCATCGGTGTATGTGCATCCCGATCGTGCCCGACAGGGCATTGGCTCCTTGCTCATGCAGCGGCTTTTAACCCATGCCCACACCCACCGTCTGCCACGCCTGTATGCGGAGGCCAGTGAGTTCAGTCTGGGACTGTTCCAAAAGTTTGGCTTTAGGCTTTACGATACGGAAGTGGTCGTTCGCCAGGGGGTGCCGTTTACCCGCTACCTGGTGGAATATTGGCTAGAAACCCCTGCTTAATCACTGCCCTGATGCCCAGCAAACAAAAATTTCCCCATCTCGTCGGTTCCAAGTGGACTGCCCAACAGGAAACCTGGGGTTGGCGACATTTCCAGGTGGTGAATCGCAAGAATCAGGGCCAATGGGTCTTTGCGGAACTGGTGGCAACCTGTGATCCCTCGGTACGGTTTTGGATTAATGCCCAACTGCTGAAGGAGCGATCGCAGTGGCAGGCGGGCTGGCAGCCTTTGCAATTGCCGCAACGATCGCAACCCGAATCGGCTGAGTCGCCCCAGACTTGACCCCAGACCTCACCCCGGTGCCCATGTACACCCTCACCGACCTCAATCAACTGGATCTGGAAAGCTTCACGCAAACCCTGGGTGCGATTTTTGAAGACACCCCGACGATCGCCCGTCAGGCTTGGTTCCAACGTCCCTTCCGCGATCGGGCGGCTCTCCACCGGGCAATGGTAGCGGTTGTCGAGGCGATGTCACCCGCTGAGCAATTGGCCCTGATTCGCGCCCATCCAGACTTGGGAAGTCGGGCCAAAATGGCAGCAGCGTCAGTTCAAGAGCAGGCCAGTGTGGGCTTGGATCAGCTAACAGCAGCGGAATACGATCGTTTCCAAGCCTTGAATCGGGCCTATCGCGACAAATTTGACTTCCCGTTCATCATTGCCGTTCGCAACCACACCAAGACCAGCATCCTGCAAGCCTTTGAGCAGCGCTTAGGCCACTCAGCCGATGAGGAACGTCAACGGGCATTGACGGAAATTTACCAAATTGCCGACGGACGCTTAGCCGCGATCGTAACCTCGGATTAGGTCCCATTGCTCGGCATTAGCGTAACGAATGGCGGGCCGTGCCGACTCAAGTCGGGACTACAAACGACGCTGACTAAACGTCAGTTCGATGCCCCTCACCCCAACCCCTCTCCCCCAGGGAAAGGGGCCTAAAACCCTCATGATGCCGGACTCTCGCCCTGCCTCCCTGGCCCCCCGCGAACGGGGGGATGGGGAGAGGGGGCTGGGGAGTGAGGGCAATGGGGCTGTTATCGAACTCACGTTAAGTAAGGAAGGTGGCAGACAACCTGCCGACCCCCCTAATACCAATATCCCGACTAACGAATAGGACCGTTATACAGCACCTCGATCGTCCAATTCGCTGGATTCACCTTGATCTCGCTTTCCACCGTTGGGGTCGTAAACCCCGGTGGTCCACCTTTGAAATTAAACGTTACTGTCCCATCATCATTGACTTGAACTGGGGATGCCGCCGCTGGTCCATGCATCGATGCTTCTGCACGGTAGCGACCTAAGCCCCCATTAATCCGCTCCCCGGTTTGTCGCGCCAGGTTTTTCGCCCGTTGGAGATCGATCGGGTTAATCGATCCCTCACTGCCCGGCGTCGTCACCTGCACCGTCGTCACCCGCAGTGGAAACGTCGTACCGGGATAGAGCACGCCATAGCGATCGCGCACCACCACCAACCGAGGGAGGTTCGTATCAAAATCACTCAGCAGCGCATCCTGAAGCAGGACATCATAGTCCGATCGCGGCAACCGATTCACCGTCACCACCTCCCCCTGGGGACTCAGGCGCAAATCCTGGCCCTCTTGGAGGTTAATCAACACAACCCCTGGACGACGACGGGACGTTACCGTCACCTCACCCTCCAATACCTGAAGTTCCTCCCGGCCATCCGCCCCCACACTTAAGAAATAGGTGGCATTGTGCGTACTGATCTGGGCCGTCGGCGTACAGCCCACCACCGGGCCACTCACCAACATCCGCCCTCGCTTCAGTTGGAAACAATTGCGATCGAAGGCCATCTCCGAGTTCCGTCCCAGGCGACCCACTGCCCCCGTATTGAACTCAACCCCGGTTAACGCATTGTCCGTGCGCATCGTCTGCCCCGGACGCACCTCGCCACCCACGCCAACCCGTTGATTGCCCACATAGACCTGATCCCCCACCTGTTCCTGGATCGTTAAGCTTGACAGGGAAACCGTTTGAGCCTGGAGCGGCAGCGAGTAGCCCCCGATCACCGTCATGCCCCCCATCCCGATCGCTAGGGCTAGGGCCATTGCCCGCCATCGTTGTTGCGCACGGCCTTGTTGCGCACGGCCTTGTTGCGCACGGCCTTGTTGCGCACGACCTTGTTGCGCACGGCCTTGTTTTGCGCATTTGCGCCCATGAAGCGGCCTGAAACTGCGGGAAGTACCCACCATGAATTTTCTCCTTTTAGAATCGTGAAGACTTAAAACCGTGCAGATAGTGTAATCAGGATGCCCAGGATTTAGGGATGACCATCCCCTGGATTGCCCCCCGCCCCCAGCATCCACCAGCCATCCTCGATCGAGCAACCCCCGATCGGGCAACCGATCGCACTAATATCGCCCGAAAACGATCGCGTTTGGGTTGACGGAATTCCCCCCGCAACGTTCCCCCTTTATGGCAATCTGATAAGCAGGATTGTTCTTCCCCCAGCGTTATGCAAACTCTGTCCCCACCGGCCCCTCTACCCGCTGTCCCCGCCTCCCCCCTAGCCACCGATACCACCATCCACCGCCGCCCAACGCGATCGGTCCCGATCGGGGATGTGTTTGTCGGTAGCCAGCATCCCGTCGTCGTCCAGTCCATGATCAATGAGGACACCCTCGACATTGACGGGTCCGTGGCTGCGATCCGCCGGTTGCACGAAATTGGCTGCGAAGTGGTCCGGGTAACCGTGCCCAGCCTCGCCCACGCCAAGGCGATGGAGACCATCCGGGCCAAGCTCATCAGCACCTACCAGAACGTCCCCCTCGTGGCTGATGTTCACCACAACGGCCTGAAAATCGCCCTGGAGGTGGCCAAATACGTCGATAACGTGCGCATCAATCCCGGCCTCTATGTGTTTGAAAAACCCAAGGCCGATCGCACCGAATACACCCAGACTGAATTTGACGAAATCGGTGACAAGATCCGCGAAACCCTGGCTCCCCTGGTCATCTCCCTACGGGATCAGGGTAAATCCATGCGCATTGGTGTGAACCACGGCTCCCTCGCTGAACGGATGCTCTTCACCTACGGCGACACCCCCGCTGGCATGGTCGAATCGGCCCTGGAATTCATCCGCATCTGCGAATCCCTGGACTTCCGCAACCTGACGATTTCCCTGAAAGCCTCCCGCGTGCCGGTGATGATTGCTGCCAATCGCCTGATGGTGCAACGCATGGATGCCCTGGGCATGGACTACCCCCTCCACCTGGGCGTGACCGAAGCCGGGGATGGGGAATATGGCCGCATCAAGTCTACCACCGGCATTGGCACCCTCCTGGCCGAAGGCATCGGCGACACGATCCGCGTCTCCCTCACGGAGGCCCCGGAAAAGGAAATCCCCGTGTGTTACAGCATCTTGCAGGCCCTTGGTCTCCGGCGCACAATGGTGGAGTACGTCGCCTGTCCCTCTTGCGGGCGTACCCTGTTTAACCTGGAGGAAGTGCTGCACAAGGTTCGCAACGCCACCCAACACCTGACGGGCCTCAATATTGCCGTCATGGGCTGTATCGTCAATGGTCCCGGCGAAATGGCCGACGCTGACTATGGCTATGTGGGCAAACAACCGGGCTATATCTCCCTCTATCGGGGGCGGGACGAAATTCGCAAAGTTCCGGAAGATCAAGGCGTTGCGGCGTTAATTGAATTGATCAAGGCCGATGGTCGTTGGGTTGAACCTTAACGGCCCTAACCCCCGTCTCAATATTGGGGGTGGACACCTGTAAAACTGGTCGTCGCCCGTAGCCAGAAGGGTTAGCTGTGCTAAATTGGGCGTAATACCCCCCTTGCCTCTGTTCATTAGGGAAAGTGCCATGACCGTTACAAAGAATCGACTGGTGATCGGTGCCACCGCACTTATGGTAACCGCCGTGACCGTCACTGGGGCGGGGATGCACCTGTCCAAAAGTCAGGCCTTTTTCCGCGAAAGTCCCAAGGAACTGGTTGACGAAGTGTGGCAAATCATCGATCGCACCTATGTCGATGCCACCTTCAACCAAGTCGATTGGCGAGCCATCCGCAAAGATTATCTGAACCGTTCCTATGCCAACCAGACGGCGGCCTATGATGCCATCCGCGAGATGATTGGCAAACTGGATGATCCCTATACCCGCTTCATGGACCCGGACGAGTTTCGTAATATGCAGGTGGATACCTCCGGTGAGTTGACCGGGGTGGGAATTCAACTGGCCCAGGATGAGGACACCAAGAAGCTAATTGTGGTCTCGCCGATCGAAGATACCCCAGCGGCCCAAGCAGGGATTCTGCCCAAGGACGTGATCAGCAAAATTGACAACAAGAGCACCGAGGGCATGGATGTTAACCAGGCGGTTAACCTGATTCGGGGACGGGTGGGGACGGAAGTGGTCCTGACGGTACAGCGCGGTGATCAAGAACTGGTCTTCCCCCTGAAGCGGGCACGCATTGAAATCCACCCGGTTCGCTACAGCCTGCGCGAAGGTCCAGGGGGGAAAGTGGGGTATATTCGCCTCGTGCAATTTAGCTCCCTGGCTCCTAAGGAAATGCGGGAAGCCATCCAGGATTTGGAGCGGCAACAGGTGGACGGCTACATTCTCGACCTGCGATCGAACCCTGGTGGCTTGCTCCAGGCCAGTGTCAGCATTGCCCGTCTCTGGCTGAAGGAAGGCGAGATTGTGTCTACTGTGAGCCGGGTGGGCAGTAGCGACCATCAGCGGGCCAATAATTCGCAGTTGACTAATAAACCCCTGGTTGTCCTCGTGAATGGGGGGTCGGCTAGTGCCAGTGAAATTTTGTCCGGCGCGTTGCAAGATAACGATCGCGCCGTGTTAGTGGGTACCAAAACCTTCGGTAAGGGCCTAGTGCAGTCGGTGCGTCCCCTGGGGGATGGGTCGGGTCTAGCGGTGACGATCGCCAAATACTTCACCCCGGACGGGAACGACATCAACAAGGCCGGGATCAAGCCCGATATTGAACTCGAACTCACGGAAGCCCAAATCGAGGCCCTCTCCCGTGATGGGGGCGCAAAAATCGGAACACTCGACGATCCCCAATTTGCCCGTGCCCTCGAAGTTCTGAACCAGAAGATCGCCGCCACCCGTGGCAACCGCGCCGAGTCCCGTGTGCCCTCCCCCTGAACCCGCACGATTGCTGATCCCAAGCAATTACCATGCTCTCTTGACATCTGCCCTTGACACGTTTATGAGGAACGGGTTTACTGAGATAAATCAGTGGTCAATCTGCTTAACCGTTCGGGTGACATGATTGCAGTAGATTCAGATGGGCTACCTATGACCTCCAGCGTTCAAGTAATTCAACCATCCGGCGTACTTGACAGTAGCATTGGCAGCGAAGTGCGAGAGAAAGTCAGTGCGATGCTCAAGCAGGGGGTCAGCACTATCCTGGTAGACCTAAGTCAGACAACGTTTGTCGATAGTTCTGGCTTGGGTGCCTTAGTCGCCTGCCTAAAGCTTGCCCGATCGGCTAATTGCCAACTGGCGATTTGTGCCCTTAATGATCAGGTGAAAATGCTGTTAGAACTGACCAGTATGGATCGGGTCTTTAAGATTTTTCCCGATCGCACTGCTTTCGAGCAGACTCTCAGCCAGCAGCTACCCGCAAGCTAACGAGCAGAATGGGGGGCTTGGTTATGGGTGAATGGATGAATGATGACGTGCCATGATTACGCGCCATGATGATATCCTCTGCTGACTCGCTGATGGGTTGACTCGCTGATCCCCCTTTCCTGATATACCCTGTTCTGATGCCCCCTTTCTTGATGCCCCCTTTGGTACGCGAATTTGATCGAAGACAACCGCCCCTCCTCGATTAACGCCACCGCGATTGCCCAGTCAAGTCAGCTACAGGTTGCCAGTGATTTGACCGCGTTGGACCCTGTGCTGGTTTGGTTCGATCAGCTTTGCCTACCGGGCATGAGTGGTCCCGCCTGGAGCCACTTCTGGGTGCAATGCAAAACCGTTCTTGCCGAGGGGTTTACTAATGCGGTTCGCCATGCCCATAAGGGCTATCCCCGCGAGACGCTGGTCACGATCGCCGTCACGTTCCAGGCCCAGGGGATTGAAATTTGCATTTGGGATAGTGGTCCACCCTTTGATTTTCAGCAAAAGCTCAAGGAACTTCAGGCGCAGCATGATCTGTATGCCGATGGGGGGCGGGGATTGATGATTATGGACTCTCTCGCAGACCGTTTGGAATACTGCCGCTTGCCCGATCGGCGCAACTGTCTACGGGTGCTTAAGTCCTATCCCGTTGAGGGGACCTCAATATAATGGGGCTGGGGATAATGGGGCTGGGGGCCGTTGAACGGTGCCAACCGACCAACTGGGGAAATAGCCCGTTCACACCAGGATTGCGGTACGCTGGAAAATCGATCGTCGTGATGGAGAATCTCAGTGGATTTAACCCGTATTCCGGCTCAACCCAAACCCGGTTTGATCAATGTTTTGATTGAAATCCCTGCCGGGAGCCGCAATAAGTATGAGTTTGATAAGGACTTGAACGCCTTTGCCCTCGATCGTGTCCTCTATTCCTCAGTACACTATCCCTACGACTATGGGTTTGTGCCCAACACCCTGGCGGATGATGGTGACCCCCTGGATGGTATGGTCATGATTGATCAGCCCACCTTCCCCGGTTGCGTGATCACCGCCCGTCCGATCGGAATGCTGCTGATGATTGACGGCGGCGATCGGGACGAAAAAATTCTGTGTGTACCGGCCAAGGACCCCCGCTACGAAGGGGTCAAGTCCCTAGGCGATGTGGCCTCCCACCGGTTAGATGAAATTGCCGAATTCTTCCGGACCTATAAGAACCTGGAGAAGAAAGTCACCGAGATTCTGGGCTGGGAGGATGTCGATCGCGTGGCTCCCCTGGTTGAGCAGTGTGTGCGGGCGGGCCAGAAGTAGGCTGGGGCCGTAGGATAGGCATGACGACGCGGTATGGGCAAGTGCGGGGAAAGCAATCATGAATGAGGCTACTGTTAACCCGCCGCGCTACCTTTGGGCTGTGGGCGATCTGGCGGCACAGATTCCCGTGGGTGACCGGGTGGCCGATCGCTACCAGGTGGTGGCTCCCCAGATCTGGCAGGATACCCAACCCCACATGTTGCCAGAGATTCCCCGTGACTTACCCGATCGCGTCCGGCCCTATCTCTATCTCTATCCCCTGCGGCTGCACCTGCCGGTGGCCTATGGCTTTTGCCAGTGGGAATTGGCTGCCGATCCCAATGCGGCGATTCTGCTGCTGGATCAGGTGCCCATCAGCGCCACGGGACAACTGTTGCCGACGGTGACCGAACGCTGGCCCCAGGCCACGGCCCTCCGCCAGGTCTATTGGTTTTGGCAAATCCTGACGCTATGGACCCCCCTTTCGGAACAGGGCGTCGTTTCCAGTCTGCTCAACCCGGAAAATGTGCGGGTGGAGGGTGGATGTGTCCGCCTGTTGGAACTTTACCAAGATACCCCCCACGATCCCTATCCCCCTTCCCTGGCCACGCTGATGGACAACTGGGCACCCTGGTTACCCCTGGCCCAACCGGCGATCGTGGCCCCGTTGCAACAACTGGCCGAAGACCTGCGATCGCAAACCGTTAGCTTGGGAACGGTCTTGGCCCGCCTCAACCAACTGCTGCTCCAGCAATCGGCCCAGGTGCCCCTGCGGCTACGGGTGGCGGGAGGGACAAACCCCGGACCGAATCACCCCCACAACGAGGATAGTTGCTACCCCACCGATCACGATCTGGCCAACCAGGGAGTCCCCCCCCATACCCTCCTGATTCCGGCCCTGAGCATCGTGTGTGATGGCATTGGTGGCCATGAAGGGGGTGAGGTGGCCAGCCAGTTAGCGGTGCAAACCCTGAAGCTGCAAATGCAAGCCCTGCTGACGGCAGTGGCAAACCAGGAACAACCCCTGGCCCCGGAGGTGGTGAGTGAGCAAATCACCGAAGCGATCCGGGTGGTGAACAATGTCATCGCCAGTCAAAACGACCAGCAACAGCGATCCTCCCGGCAACGCATGGGCACCACCCTGGTCATGGCCCTCCAGCTACCTCAGCGACTCAGCGCCACCCAAACGGCCCACGAACTCTACCTCGCCTGGGTGGGGGATAGTCGGGCCTATTGGATCACGACTGACTACTGCCGGCTATTGACCGTGGACGATGATGTGACCACCCGTGAGGTGCGCTTGGGACGGGCGTTATATCCAGAAGTCCTGCGCCAGCCAGAGGCCGGTGCCCTCACCCAGGCGATCGGCACCCGTGAGGCCAGTATGCTCTATCCCTCGGTGCAGCGTTTCATGATTGATGAGGACGGCTTGCTGCTCCTGTGCTCCGATGGCCTCAGTGACCATGATCTGGTGGAGCGGTGCTGGCAAACCCACCTGGTGCCGGTCCTGCGGGGGGAGCAATCCCTCCAGGGAGCCGTGCGAGCACTGATTGCCTGGGCTAATCAACACAATGGCCACGACAACACCTCGGTGGTTCTCACCTATGGCCGAGTTACACCGGAATATCCCGTCCTAATTCATCCGTCCACGGTGGCCTCGGATCTGCAACCGACCCCGGTACCCACCGCTCCCCCAGTGCCCGCCGATCGGGCTAACCCCACGGAGGAACGGACGGCAGCGTCCAAAGCCCTGCTCTACGATACGGAGCCAACCCCAGATCCCAATTCTGCTGAGAGTGCAACACCCATTGCGGCACCCACCGTCAGCCGCCGCCGATCGCCCTTCCGGGTCCTCCTCTCCAGCCTGGGACTGGTGCTCCTGGTGATGCTAGGGGCTGGCGTTGGCCTTTGGGCGTGGTCCCAACTGTACCCAGACAGCTTCCAAGAGTTCCGCCTGAACCTACCGGCTTCGCAGCCAGAGGGCGATCGGGAGAGGCGTTAAGGGCAGCAAAATTGGGGGATTCCCCTCGCCATTGGGTATGAGGGATCACTCCTATGTGACGATAGATAGGAACCCCATTGGCGATCGTGGGCCAAGCCGCGATCCGGGCTGGGGTGGATTTTTCATTGATTTGTGGCAAGTAAGTATCGAAGAACCCTATGAACCCTGATCTCAGTACGCTCCGTACCACCTTTGCGATCGGCACCCCGGTGCGGGTGAAGACATCGGTGATCGTCTACCACCACCCCGAACACCGCAACGAAGCCCGTGATCTGAAAGGTGAAGAAGGGGAAGTGATTAATTTAGTGTTGGATTGGCACGATCGCCCGGTGAGCGCCAATTGCCCGATCGAGGTCCGGTTTAATAAGCGGTTTCGTGCCCACTTCCGAGCCGATGAACTGGAGGTCATTAGCTGAACCTGGGGGAAATCATGAGGGACCTACCGACCTGCGATCACCCCCAGCAAGGGGTCAGGATGGTGTGCAGGCTTCCAGCCTGCCGCGCGGGCAAAATGCCCACCCCAGGGGCAGGCATCCCCTAGGGGTCTGTCAGTCATAAACTTGAGGGTTGCAGATAGACGCTAAGCTCCTTCGACAGAAGCTCTCAGGGTGACCCTTCGACAGCAGCTTTCAGGGTGGCCCTTTGACAGAGGCTTCAGGGTGAGCGGGAGAACGCCGTTTCTCCGAGGGAGATGCGGTGCGAACGGACTGAGCCAGTCGAGAGCACCACTCTTAAGCTTGACAGACTGATAGTACAAAAAACAGTACAAAAATGTGAGATGAGGCAGTTGATGTTGATATGGTGACTCCAGCAAAGGTTCACGTGACGGTCCCTGCGACAACGGCAAATTTAGGGCCAGGGTTTGACTGCCTGGGGGCCGCTTTGGCGTTGTACAACCGCTTTACGGTTACGCCCTTGGCGACCGCTGCAACCCCAGTCGAAATTGTGATCACGGGGGCCGAGGCCGATCGCGTCAGTACGGGACCGGACAATCTGCTGTACCAATCCTTCCTGCGGCTGTACCAGCAGCTTGGACAAACCCCGCCCCCCGTGCGCCTTGAGGTGGCGATGGCGGTCCCCCTGGCACGGGGCTTGGGCAGTTCCGCCACGGCGATCGTGGGGGGCCTAGTAGCCGCTAACGCCCTGGCTGGGGAACCCCTGTCTACCACGGCCCTGCGGGATTTGGCGATCGCGATCGAGGGCCACCCCGATAATGTGGTTCCGGCCCTGTTAGGGGGCTGTCGGCTGGCGGTGCAGCCAGAAGCCACACCCACAGAGGTCACACCCGCAGCGGCCACGAACGCATGGGTGATTTGTGAACTGTCCTGGCACGAAGCCATTATCCCCGTGCTGGCCATCCCTGATTTTGAACTTTCCACCCAGGCCGCCCGCCAAGTGCTGCCGACCCACTACAGCCGTGCCGATGCGATTTTTAATGCTGCCCACCTGGGTCTACTGGTGCAGGCATTGGCGACCGGGGAACCCACCTGGTTGCAGACAGCCCTGGCCGATCGTATTCACCAGCCCTACCGCCAAGCCTTGATTCCCGGATATGAAGCGGTTCAAGCAGCGGCCCTGGCAGCGGGAGCCTATGGCCTGGTGATTAGCGGCGCGGGACCGACTCTCCTGGCCCTCACGTCACCCGCCCAAGCCCCCGTCGTGGCGACGGCAATGGTGACCGCATGGCAGGGGGTAGATATTCGCGCGACAGCCATGCCCCTGGCGATCGCGGCCCAGGGGACCCAGGTCCAGATCGAAGCGGCGGCCACTCCGTGATTTCACTCACAACGATCGGCGTGGCCCGTCACCGCCCGTTGCCTGAACAATCACGATCGGGGGAAGAGTGCATCACTGAAGCCAGCCCGCATCCAGCCGATACTAGAACTATCGAGAGAACCAACCGCCCGCTGAGGTGTTCACTATGCAAGCCCAATCTCTTCCCCTCACCAACCTCGAACAACTCGTGACTAAGATTTTGACGACGCGCCGCATCAGCCGCATGGACCAGGAATGGTTAATGACCCTGCTGAACAAGCAAGTGATCGAACCGCAAGAGCATGATCTGGTTAATCGGGTTTTCCAAAACTTGCAACAAGGTCGGCTACGGGTTGTTTAGCCCTCTCTTCCCGGCAACGCCCTGATCCCGGTTTGGCTCTGGTAGAGCATTGCTAATAACTCTTTCGTGGTAAACGGCTTGGGCAAAAAATACTGCACCCCCAATTGCTCAGCTTGCAGCATCGTTTCCGATGACCCCAACCCACTCATGGCGACGATCGCGAGGTCTGGTCGGAGGTGACGAATCAAGGGGATCGTCGCTAACCCATCCATGATTGGCATCATTAAGTCGATTAAAACGCCCTTTAACTGCTCCTGATGTTCAGCCACAAGGGCAATGCCGGATAGGGCATCATTCGCCGTCAGGACACGGTAGTTATAGGTTTCCAGGGTCGCCTTGGTAATCTCACAAATAGCGGTTTCATCATCAATCACGAGGATGAGTTCCTGATGGCCCAGGAATAGGCATAAATCATCTGGTTTGGGTGGGGCCGTTGGCTGGCTGGCGGGCAGGAAAATACGAAACTCACTGCCCTGGTTAATTTCACTGGCGACATCAATAAAGCCCCCGTGGCTTTTGACAATTCCCATCACTGCGGATAACCCTAGGCCCGTCCCTTTCCCCAAGGGTTTGGTCGTAAAGAAGGGATCAAACACCCGATTCAGGACACTGGCCGGCATCCCCATCCCGGTATCCGTCACCGACACCACCACATAGGGACCCACCTGGGCATCCAGATAGCGACGCGCCATCGCCTCATCCACCTCGCAGTTAGCAGCCGCTAGTTGCAAAATTCCCCCATCGGGCATGGCATCACGGGCATTCACACAGAGGTTCATCAAAACCTGGTGGAGCTGGGTGGCATCGGCGAAGACGGGCCAAAGATGGGGGGCAATGTCTAATTGGATTTCGATCGACTTAGGCAGGGTTTGCTCAATCATCCGTCGGACTTCAACGAGCAAATGCTCAACCTGTAAGGAGATGCGTTTCCCCTCCACCCCACGGGCAAAGGAAAGAATTTGTTTGACTAAATCGGCCCCCCGTTGGGCACTGGTTTCTAGGGTTTGCAATAGATGCTGCGTTTGCTCATTCAGATCGGGCATTTTCATGGGCAACAGTTGCACCACGGCCAAAATGGGGGTCAGGATATTGTTCAAATCATGGGCAATGCCGCTCGCCAGGGTGCCCAGACTTTCCAGCCGTTGTGCCCGTAAAAATTGGGCCTCCAATTGTTTTTTCTCGGTGATATCCATGTGGATACCGATCATGCGCAGGGGTTGCCCGCGATCGTCTTGAAACAGGCTGCTTTTGACAGCTATCCAGTGGGTTTCAGCGGCAGGCCAACAAATCCGAAATTCCGTATTTAAGCCTTGATTGTGCGCGATCGCCTGCCAAAGTTCCTGCTCGGTGCGCTCGCGATCGTCGGGGTGTAGGGCTTCTAGCCACCGATTATAGCCATCGCCAAAACTGCCCGCCTGTAAGCCATAGAGGGCTTCCAACTCCGGACTCCAGGCAACCTGATTGGATTGAATATTCCACTCAAACATTCCAATCCGACCCGCTTTTTGGGCCAGTTCCAGGCGCTCCTGTACCCGCTGACGTCCTTCGATTTCCTGTTGCAAGTGTTCATTCGCAGCCTTGAGGGCGGCGGTTCGTTCCTGCACCCGTTGTTCCAAAATTTCATTGGTTTCCCGCAGGGCTTCCGCATTTTGTTTGCGTTCGATCGCATACCGCAGCGATCGCGCCAGGAGTTCCTGGTTAATGTGGCGTTTAACAATATAATCCTGTGCCCCATGTCGGACAGCTTCGATCGCCAGATCCTCGTCGTTGGTATTCGTGAGGACCACGATCGGTAAACTGGGCATCTGGGCAATCAGGGCATCCAGGGAGTCCAGGCCCGTGCTGTCGGGTAAGGTCAGATCCAAGAGAGCCACCGCAAATGCCCCTTCCTGAAGTTGTTGAAAGGCATCCCGTAAGCGCTGCACATGCACCAGTTGGAAAGAATGCAGGGCGATCCCCTTAAGCACTTCTCTCAGCAACCGGGCTTCTGCCAGGTTATCTTCCACCAACAGCACCTTAATCACGGCCCGTGTACTCAAGGGCGGAGTGCTTAAGGATTGGGTACTTAAGGACGGGACACTTAAGGATGGCGTGTTCACGGACTGAGATCTTGGCTCTGGGGTGGTAATGTCGCGGTCTCTAACCAAAATTCTTCAATCCCCCGGACAATTTTGAATAACTGACTGAGATTGCGTGACTTAGAAATATAGCAATTCACATGTAAATCATAACTCTTAAAAATATCCTCCTCGTTGCGGGAGGTGGTCAGCACAATAATCGGAATGTGCTTGAGGACCGGATCAGCCTTAATTTCGGCTAGGACTTCGCGGCCATCTTTTTTGGGCAAGTTCAAGTCGAGCAAAATCAGATCAGGATAGGGGGCTTGGGCAAACTCCCCATCCTGACGCAGATAGGCCATCGCCTCCATGCCGTCCCGTGCAATCACAATGTCACACGGGACATGGGTACTTTTCAGCGCCTCTTGAATCAGGCGAATATCCCCCCGATTGTCCTCAATCAGGAAGATGATTTTATTTCGGGTTGCCGCTGGCATGGTGGTAATTGGCATAGCGATTCTCCTGGGGAGACCCGGCGCGAACCCAGCGAGCATCTCGACCTCCCACTGGAATTGTGAAATAGAAGGTAGCTCCCTGGCCTAGCTGGGAATCGACCCAAATTCGGCCCCGGTGACACTCCACAATCTTCTTACAAATGGCTAGTCCCATACCCGATCCAGGATACTCGTCACGGGTATGCAGTCGTTGGAAGATCACGAAAATGCGATCAGCAAACTGGGGATCAATGCCAATGCCGTTGTCTTGGACTGAGAAGAGCCAAGCATCCTCCTGCCGCTGTACCCCAATGTGAATCTGGGGAACGATGTCCGGTTTCTTAAACTTGATCGCATTACCCACCAGATTTTGGAACAACTGCATCAGTTGCGTGCCATCGGCGACGATCGTCGGCAGGGGATCATGGGTAATCACCGCTTCGGTTTCGGTGATGCGGCGGCGCAGGTTCCCCAGGGCTTGGTTAAGGGCTGTCTCCACCGGGGTCAGTTCCCACTCAATGCCCTTGAGATCCACCTTGGAGTAGGCCAGCACATCATCGATCAGGGTTTGCATCAGGCTCACGCCATCAACCGCAAAGCCAATGAACGCCTTAGCATCGTCATCCAGGGCCTCGTCATAGCGCATTTCCAGCAGTTGCACAAAGTTGGCGACCTGGTTCAGGGGTTCCTGCAAGTCGTGGGAGGCGACGTAAGCGAATTTCTTCAACTCGGCGTTGGAGCGTTCCAAATCTTCCGCTAGTAGGGCCAATTCTTCCGCCTGCCGCAGGACGATGTTGACGATCGCCTTGCGCAATTCCAGGGCTGCTTTCACCTCGACCACCTGCCAGGGAAGGGATTTCAATCGCACGGTTTCCTTCCACAGGGCAAAGGACTGACGTGGACACAGCCGCGCTTCTCCCCCCCGTTCCTTGAGTTCATAGGCCTGGTTAGGGTCACCGCCCCAGTTTACGGTTTGGATCACCTCCGGGCGGAACCACAGCACATAGCTGCGCCGGGAGATAGGAATGGCCAACAGGCCACTGGCCACGTCCTTGAACCGTTCGGCATCGGAGTAGACCAGGGGCAGGGCGTTGGTGTAGAACACCTCTTCGTCTACCGACTTCACCAGCCATTGCACCAGGTAGTTCAGTTCCTCTTCTGGTGGTGTGCGGCCTAGGGTCGTCCAGCGACCCCGGAAATATACGGCTGCGCCACTGGCATCGACGACATCCAGCAGGTTGGGTTCATGCTGCACTAGGCCATCAATCCAGTCATCCGCCTGAGACATGGCCTCCATCAGTTCCACCTGCACTTGGGCCAGTTTCATGCGATAGCCGTAGTCCGCAGCTTCCTCCCGCGTCGAGATTTCGCCAAAGATCACGCGACCGAGGAATTCGCACGCCTTGCGGAGTTCGTAGGGCACCAGCTTTGGAGTCCGGTGGTGGCAGGCGATCAGGCCCCAGAGTTTTTGATCCTTCATCAGGGAGATGGTCAGGGAGGCCCCCACGCCCATGTTGTGTAGATACTCTAGGTGGCAGGGGTAGGGACTGCGCAGGATCGAGAGGGTGAGGTCGATCGCTTGGCCGGTGATCGGGTTCTTGGCGGGATACAGGGCCACGGGTTCGGCATGGGCATCGGGAATTACGCGAATCCAGTTGGACAGGAACAGTTTCCGCGCCGGTTGGGGAATATCCGATTCGGGATAGTGCAGTCCCAGATATGGCTCCATCTCATCGAGTTTGTCTTCGGCAATGACTTCGCCATGCCCGTCGGTGTCGAATTTGTACAGCATGACGCGATCGAAGCCGGTGACATTACGCACTTCCCGCACAATGACTTGGTAGAACTCGTCCAAACGCGCGGTGGTTTTGAGTTGATGAATCGATGCCTTGGCCAAGTGGTAAAAACTGAGGAAGGGAATGCTGTCTTGCGTGAGGGCAGGTTCCAATTCCAACACTAAAAAACCATCGCCGCTCCGGTGAAAGACGGCATCAAAGACGCGATAATCATCCCCCTGACGACGCACCCATACCTTGCTGGGATTGATTAGATCCAAGTTGCCACTGGCCAAACCAGCTTTGAAACGATCGACTTGAAACGGATCGAGAATTTCATCCAACGGTTTGCCCAAGACGGCATCGGGGGCTATCCCCAAGGCATGACTGCTGTTACGGCTGACCTGAAGCACCGTAAAGTCGGGTTCTTGCAACACGAGGAGGACCCCATGTGGTTGAATTTGGGTCAGGGTATGGATTTCCGGCTGTTTAAGCTGGGTTAGATTAACAGACAGCCCTGCATCTAACTGAACGGTTTCTACCATAAGATCCTCCACGAAAAAAACAAACACGAAAAAAACAAAAGTTAAGTGATCCTCCCCCTGCGCTTCACCGATCGTCTGGTTCTGATCACCCTAGTACTTTTACCTAGCTTTTAATTAAAAATTTGGGATCGGGTTCCAAGACTTCAGCCTAACAAGATTTCATATTAATCTCATAGCGATCGCAGTTAATCCTGATCTGATCCTTATCTGAACTTGGGGAGGCGATCGCGAAATAATTGACCCTAATTTCACCCTCTATTCAGAAGGATATCGAGAAAACCCAGGGACTTGTCCTGGCAATCCTTAAATAAACCAAAAACTTCCAATAAAAATTATTTCTGTCCGCTTTAATTCCGGTTAAACTTTATTGTTAGTCCTCAAAAAGCAAACTTAGTTCACAAAACGTCGAACTCGGTATAGTCTTCACCCCAGGGGCAGGGTTACAATTCCCAACCAAAACTCCTCAATGCGCTTGACCATCTGGAACAAGCGATCGCGATCGCTGGGTTTGATCACATAACAATTCCCCTGGAGGGCATAGCTGGTGAGGATGTCTTCCTCGCGATCGGAGCGGGTGAGGACGACGATCGGAATCCGGCGCAGGTGCGGATCGGCCTTAATCTCTGCCAAAACCTGATGGCCATCCTTTCCCGGTAGCTGGAGGGCCAGCAAGATCAGGTCCGGGCGGCGGGCACTGGCATCGTTGCCCTGTTGCTGCAAAAACGCGAGGGCCTGTTCACCATTGCCGATTTCCATCAGTTGGTACTGGCCCGCATCCAGGTCGAAGGCGCTGCGAATGGTCTCTAGGTGATCGCGATCGTCTTCAACGACCAAGATCAGGCGATGTTCGGAAAAGCCTTGCATAGGCAGTGGTAACGCAATGATCTGCATTTTAGAGTGACGGATCTAGAAACTTCAAAACTCTTAACGTCACGATCGCCCCGATCGCTTGCTATGCTTGCTTCATTACTCTTTAGTTATTAAATAATCCTGGGTGACTTCGGCGTGATTGACTCTCTTCCTTCCCTCAAACCCTTGCAAATTGGCCGTCATCTGGCGCGGGTACCGATCGTGCAGGGGGCAATGGCGGTGCGGGTATCGGGTGCTGGACTGGCGGCGGCGGTGGCCAATGCGGGCGGTATCGGCGTGATTTCCTCGCTGGGCTTGGGATTGATGTCACCCTACTTTAACCAGCCGGGGCAGCGCAAACCCTTCCCCGTGGCCAATCGGTTAGCCCTGATCGATGAACTGCAACGGGCGCGATCGCTCAGCCCCCACGGCTTGATTGGCGTGAATGTCCTGGTGGCCACCCGTGACTATGCCAGTCTGGTGCAAACCGCTGCTGCCCACGGGGCTGATGTGATCATTACGGGAGCCGGTGCCCCCCTGGATCTGCCTGAATTGCTGGCGGACTACCCCCAAGTGGCTCTGGTGCCGATGGTGTGTGGTTTGGAAGCGGTCCAGCAGATTTGCCGCACCTGGCAGCAACGCTATCAACGCCTACCCGATGCCCTGATTGTGGAGAATTCCCAAGCGGTGGGCGGTCATATTGGCACGACCTGCGGGATGCCTACGGACCATAATCGCATTGAAGTCATCCTGCCCCTGATCCGCGACTACATTCACCAGGAACTTCAGGCCGACATTCCCCTGATTGCCACGGGGGGCGTGTGGGATCGGGCGGATGTCGATCGCCTGCGGGCCTTGGGTGCCCAGGGAGTCCAGGTGGGCAGTCGCTTTATCACCACGGAGGAATGCGATGCGCACCCCCGCTATAAGGAATTCCACCTGACGGCCAAACCGGAAGATATTGTCCTGGTCCCCAGTCCCGTGGGGAAGCCGGGTCGCGCCTTGCGGAATGCCTTTGCGGAACAGGCGATCGCGGCTGATCCCGCTCTGGTCCAGCCCTGCCCCGCCAATTGCCTCACCACCTGTCTGTGTCGTGATGCCAAACGCACCTACTGCATTGCCCAAGCTCTTGCCAACGCCGCCCAGGGCAATTTGGAACAGGGGTTGGTGTTTTCCGGGGCGAATATTGGTCGCGCCGATCGGATTCAACCCGTCGCCGAGGTGATGACCAGCCTCACGGGAAGCTAAACTCCCAGCGATCGATCAAGAGCGATCGCTTGACCTGAGTTAAGATATTTCACCCCTGAGACAGTGACGAATACAGCCCTCAATATTTCCCCAGATTAAACGCCAAAAGTGCCGGATGACATCCCAAAATCCCGGACTTAAACGTCAATTTTGATAAACAATCTCCCAAATCTAGGTGTTACACCCTTTCCGACCCTAATAAGGTCCGCCTAACAATGTGATCAAAAGGGTCAAAAGGATTTCATAGCATCCTGAAACCTCAGTAGCCTGAGAAAGGCTGTATCAAGCGGATTTGCATAGATAAGTTCCCCTTATGTGGGTTGGCTCTTCTGGTTTCGTGGTGGAAATAACGGGACGCATAAAATTTTTGCTGTATCAAGTGTTTGAAAGGCTTGCCCTGACTAGACTACAGACCATAAGCTTGGCTTATCACCACATGATCAGAAGAGTCAGGCGTCTGAGGTTCCTTGATCTGCGCAAAACTCTAGCACGGTTGCCTGACAGCGTTTTCATGACAGCAGAATTAGTGAGACACTAAGGCTGTTCATCTTCAGGGTCAGGAGTGTGAATCTCCATGAAAACCTTTCCATCTCCAGAAGCGTTACGACGCTTCCCCTTTGGGTTGGCAGATATTGCTGTCATGCTTGGCACACTGGTTTTACTAGCGTTAGTAGCTCGTGTAGGGGCCGGAGCGTTGGTTAGTTTCGCCCCCCCTGACATTGTGCCTGCCATTGATCTCGATCCGCGCAACTTGCCCTACTATGCTGGGCGATCGACCCTACGAATGTTTATCGCCCTGTTTTTCTCAACGGTGTTCACGCTAGTTTATGGGTATATTGCTGCCAATAGCCGACGCGCAGAGCGAGTCATGATTCCATTGCTCGATATTTTGCAATCGGTGCCGGTACTGGGGTTTCTCTCCATTACCGTGACGGGTTTTATCGCTCTGTTTCCGGGCAGTTTGCTGGGGCTGGAGGCAGCCTCTATTTTTGCCATTTTTACCAGCCAAGTTTGGAACATGACCTTTTCATTCTATCAGTCCTTGCGAACGGTTCCCAAGGAATTGGATGAGGTGGCAACGCTTTACCAACTATCGCGCTGGCAGCGCTTTACCAAACTGGAGGTTTCCTCTGCCACGATCGGGCTGCTGTGGAATGCCATGATGAGCTTTGGCGGCGGCTGGTTTTTTGTCGCAGCGAGTGAAGCGATTAGTGTACTCAATCAGGAGTATACGTTACCAGGAATTGGCTCTTATGTTGCGGCGGCGATCGCCGATGAAAATCTGGCAGCATTAGGCTGGGCATTGCTCACCATTGCGATCGTGATTGTGCTGGTGGATCAACTTTTTTGGCGACCCTTAATTGCCTGGTCAGATAAATTTCGGATGGAACAAAGCGCCTCGGCAGAAATGCCTGAATCCTGGGTTTATGATCTCCTGCAAGCTGCTCGAATCCCGCGAATGCTGGGCAAAGCTCTAACCCCAGCCAGGGAAACCCTGAATCGGGCGCTATCAATCCTCACGCAGCCCAAATCTACCTTTCCCGCCGATCCCATCCGACCGCAGGGCGATCGCCTCTACAACATAATCTTGCTCGTCATCATCGGTTTTTTAGTGGCCTGGGCATTGCACTTCATCTTGACCACTGTGGGGATGGGGGAAGTGGTCAAAACCTTTGGGTTGGGCCTGCTCACCCTGCTGCGGGTCACCGTACTCTTGCTGTTCGCTACCGTGATCTGGACACCCATTGGCGTGGCGATCGGGTTTAATCCTAGATTGGCCCGTGCCCTGCAACCGGTTGTCCAGTTCCTCGCATCGTTTCCGGCCAACTTCATCTTCCCGTTTGCGACCCTGTTCTTCATTCGCACCAACATTAGCATCGAATGGGGCAGTATCCTGTTGATGGCGCTGGGGGCACAGTGGTATATCCTGTTTAACTCCATTGCAGGCGCTCAGAGCATCCCCACCGACCTGCGCGAAATGGCCGATGATATTGGCTTAAAGGGCTGGCAACGCTGGAAAAAGCTGATTATTCCGGGCATTTTCTCAGCCTGGGTAACTGGAGGTGTGACTGCCAGTGGGGGGGCCTGGAACGCCAGCATCGTCTCAGAAATTGTTGCCTGGGGAAGCACTACCCTGACGGCTACTGGCTTGGGCACCTACATCGCTGAAGCTACCTTTGCCGGAGATTGGCCCCGCATTACCCTTGGCATCGGTATGATGAGTTTATTTGTGGTTGGCTTGAATCGACTGTTATGGCGACGACTCTACCAGCTAGCTGAAGCAAAATATCATCTCTAAAGGAGGTAACACCATGACAGTCGCAACGTCTACTCAACTCATTGCCGTTGAGCAAGTATCCAAGCGGTTTCCCCTACCGGATGGCAAAGGGGAGTTTACGGTTCTCAATGATGTCAGCCTAACCGTGAAATCCGGTGAAGTGGTTGCGCTCCTTGGACGCAGCGGGAGTGGCAAAAGTACCCTCTTACGGATTATGGCCGGTTTAATTCCAGCCAGTGAGGGCAAGGTCTTCAGCAATGGCAAGCCCCTGCGGGGAGCCAATCATGATGTCGCGATGGTGTTCCAAAGTTTTGCCTTGTTGCCTTGGCTAACGGTTCAAGAAAATGTGGAATTGGGATTGGAAGCACGGGGAGTCCAACGAGATGAACGCCGTAAACGTGCCTTGAAAGCGATTGACATCGTAGGCTTAGATGGGTTTGAGAGTGCCTACCCCAAAGAGCTTTCGGGTGGTATGAAGCAGCGAGTCGGTTTTGCACGGGCGTTTGTGTTAGAGCCACAAGTTCTCTTTATGGACGAACCCTTTAGCGCCCTCGATGTGCTCACGTCTGAGAACCTACGCGGTGAAATTGACGATCTCTGGAATGCCAAAGCCTTTCCAGCGAAAAGTATTTTGATCGTTACCCACAATATTGAAGAAGCCGTCTTTCTCGCCGATCGTGTGGTGATTTTAGGCTCTAATCCTGGTCGGATTCGGGGTGAAGTGGTGATTGACCTGCCCCGTCCCCACGATCGGACCGCTTCCCACTTTGCCTCGTTAGTCGATTACATTTACACTGTGATGACTAACCCGGAAATCGAAGTCACTGGAGACGCGATCGCCAAGCCTGCAATAGAGCCAGAACTAGCAATAACGTCCCCCTATGCCAAGGTATTACCTCACGTTCGCGTTGGGGGAATCAGCGGTTTGTTAGAACTGATTGTGGAGCAACCAGAGGGAACCGATGATATTCCTCGGCTCGCAGAACGACTTCAACTCGCTGTAGACGATCTGTTACCAATTCTGGATGCGGCTGTACTCCTAGGCTTTGCTGAAGTCTCCCAGGGCGATGTGCGATTAACTGAAGTGGGACAGGACTTTGCCACAACGACTATTCTCCGCAGTAAAGATCTGTTTCGACAGCAAGCCCTAACCCACGTCCCGGTTTTAAACAGTATCGTCCAAACCCTTCGAGAGAAACGTAGCGGTTCGATGCGGGCCGATTTCTTCTTAGACCTTTGGGATGAGTATTTCCCCCACGAGGAAGCTGAGCGCCAGTTTGCAACGGCTGTGGACTGGGGGCGTTATGCCGAATTATTTGAGTATGATGCCAGTGAAGAGCGGCTTTATCTCTCTGAAGTAAGTCCAGAGCTAGAGATTGCTATTCCACCTGAACAATAGCAAAGACAGCTAACCCTGCATTGGCGCGGACGGGATAGAGGTTATCGGTGGGTATTCGGTGGGGCACGGAAAATCGTCAGCCCAACGGCGTTAATACTTACGTTCCTGGGGTTGGAAAAGGGTAATGGTAACTGGCATATATTGCAGATCCACACCAGCGGGGGAATAGTAGGCCAGGGTGTGCTGGAGAAATTGCTCATCATCTCGGTTGGGATAATCCTCACGAGCATGGGACCCCCGACTTTCGCGACGGTTGAGGGCAGCAGTGAGAATCATTTCCCCCACTACCATCAGACTGCGTAACTCTAGGGCTTCAATAATTTCTGTGTTCCAACAGGTCCCCCGATCGTCAAGGCGAATTTGCTGGTACTGCTGCTTCAAGGTTTGAATTTGCGCCAGCCCCGCCGTCATACTCTCATGGGTGCGAAAGACCCCACAGTGTTCCGTCATGCAATCTTGGAACGCCTGTCGGATCTGGTGAATGCGGTAGGTACCGGGTTGATCGAGCAGGGCCTGGAGTTGGACTTGGCTCTCGGTAAGGTAGGCTTGGGCGTTGAGTGTCGGGAACTTGCGGTTTTGTACATAGTGGGCGATCGTTGCTCCTGTGCGGCGACCATAGACCACACATTCCAGCAGGGAATTACTGCCCAAACGATTGGCCCCATGCACCGACACACAGGCCGTCTCACCCGCCGCAAAGAAACCTGCTACCAAGGCGTCAGGACTCTGGCGCACTTGGCCATCAGTATTCACCGGAATCCCCCCCATCGAGTAGTGGACCGTCGGTCGCACCGGCATGGGTTGTTCCACCGCATCAATCCCCAGCAGGCGATGGGCCTCCTCCCAACAGAAGGGAATGCGGCTCATGATCTTCTCCCGGCCCATGTGGCGCAAATCCAGGTAAACAAAAGGACCCCCGGCACGGCCATCGGGATGAATCCCCCGCCCGGCCCGAATTTCCCGCGCGATCGCCCGCGAGGTGATGTCCCGTGGGGCCAACTCCATCCGCGAGGGGGCATAGTCCGCCATAAACCGCTGGCCCTCGGCATTGATCAGATAGGCCCCTTCACCCCGCACCGCCTCGGAAATCAACACTCCCACAGGATACAGGCCTGTCGGGTGGAACTGGACAAACTCCATATCCTCCAGCGGCAGGCCCGCCATCGCCGTCATCGCCAGCCCATCGCCTGTTGAGGCAAAATCGTTCGAGGTGGTGTTATAGACCCGCCCATAGCCGCCGGTGGCAAACATAATTGCTTTGGCTCGGACGATCGCCAACTGGCCATCGCGCAGGTGATACATGACAATCCCCTTAGCCTGCCCATCTTCGACGATCAACCGCAGGACATACCATTCTTCGTAGAGGCGTACTCCGTGGCGTTTGAGGTTACAAACCAACTCATGCAGGATGGCATGGCCGGTTTTATCGGCAGCATAACAGGTGCGGCGATAGGCGTGCCCGCCAAAGGCCCGCTGGGCAATCCGCCCGTCCGGCAGGCGCGAGAACAAAACCCCCAGGTGCTCTAGGTCAATCACCACTTGCGGGGCTTCCTGGGTCAGAATGGCCACCGCATCCTGATCGGCGAGGTAGTCCGACCCTTTCACCGTGTCAAAGGCGTGGGCTTCCCAGCTATCTTCCGCATCCACATTGTTGAGCGTGGCGGCAATGCCGCCTTGGGCGGCCACCGAGTGCGATCGAATCGGATGGGTTTTGGCCACTAGGGCAATATCAAGGCTGGGATCGATCCGGGCAATTTCCAACGCTGCCCGACAGCCCGCCAACCCACCACCGACAATCACAACATCATGCTCAAACATAACCCAACGTCCTCAAGCCAGCATCATCCGGTCAACCCAGATTCTAACCCCGCGATCGCGGCGCGACATCCCCCCGTTCGCGGGGGGCCAGGGGGGCATCCTGGAGTGTCACCAGGGTTTGGCCTACCCGCAACATGCGGCTCTCTAGCCATAGGGGGCGATCTAACCCAGGTCAGCCTGATTACGTTGAATCAGGGTTTCGACGATCGCGGCTAACCGAGCCACACTTTGGGCCTGCTGCTCCGCCACTTGGGCCTGCCGTTCCGTAATCTGCTTAATTTCAGCCAGATCGACCCGCATTTCCCGGAATTCCGTGCGCATATCCTCCCGCATCGCCTTAAACTCGTCGCGCATATCCTGCCGCATGGCGTTGAACTCCGTGCGCATATCCTGCCGCATGGCATTGAACTCCGTGCGCATATCCTGGAAGCCGATCGTCACGACCTCCGTCAGTCGGCCTACTTGGTCAATCAACAGATCAATGCGGTCCTGTGGGCCAGAGGTTGAAGGGTAGTGGGTCATCTGAGTCGGATCTCCCCATGCATTGGCATTGCGTCTGCCTGGGCAACTTGCCCCCTATCCCGACCATATCACAGGTCAGGGGTAGTCAAGGGGGATCGGACGCAGGCATCATCCATAACCGCGATCGACAACCGCGATCGACCTAGACAAAGATAAAGCGGGGGGTAATATTCGCCGATGGGGAAACATTATCCAGGACCGCGATTAATTCATCGTTACTGCTGGTCCCTGCTGTCCCGTCATTATCGATATAGATAGCCGCCGTATTAAAGGCAGAGCCAATGTAGTAGTCGAGACCACTCCTGAGTTGGATAAAATCTTCATTGAGATTGAAATCGGCAATGCGGGCAAAGGCATCAATACCGGGACTATTGGGATTCCCGTCATCATAGTAGGACTGGAGACGATTCCCCAGGACAAAGAGATCAGACCCGGCACCGCCAATGAGAACATCAATCTCGCCAAAACCGGCGAACTTCTCATTACTGCCGTCTAGGGTATCGTTGCCATTGTCGCCGCTGAGGGTATCGTTGCCCCGATCGCCGTACAGGATATCGTTCTCCTTACCCCCAAAGAGGGTGTCGTTGCCTTGCCCCCCAAAGAGCGTATCGTTATCGAGATCGCCGCGCAGGACATCGTTCCCTTCATCCCCAAACAGGCGATCGCGTTGCTTACCGCCATATAAGGTGTCATCGCCTTTGCCGCCGTGGAGGGTGTCGTTATCTTGTCCCCCAAAGATGCGATCGCGGCCCTGGTTCCCCAGCAGCGAATCACTGCCCTGGTAGCCATAGATTTCATCATTGCCGCTGGTGCCCCGAATCGTGTCATTGGCATTGGTACCCAAGATCTGATTAAAGGGACCATTGAAGCTGGGAATACTCATATCAATTCCGGGTGGGAGTGGACTAATGGGAGGCAGGGGAATGCCGGGTCCAGTAATCAAATTACCTACATTGATGGCCACGATATCCGTATCTACCAACGGTCCCCCCGTCCCCGTATTGCCCAGGTCATTGGTGGCGATCGACAGGGTAGCCGTACCGCTAAAGTTGGGATCGGGATCAAAGCGCAAACCATTCAGGGCGGCATTGACGTTGGCAAGGCTGCCGTTGAAGTTCATGCTGCGATCGTTCACCCCATCGCCTTCACCCTGGCGGAAGGACAGGCCATTGGTCCCGTTTAGGGTAAGGGTGCCGTTGGTCGCAATCAGCGAGATCAGCACCGGATTGTTGCCCGCGTCCGGATCGGTGACCGAGATCCCATTCCCCCCATTGGCGGAGAAAACCAGGGGGGTATTGACACGGGTCGCCTGGGTACCGGGCACAAAATTAACCGGCGGCTGATTGGTCCCAATCACATTGACATTGAGGGGTTCAATCCGCACGGCATCGGCAATTACCACCCCATTGGCATTATTGGCCAACTGTACCGTCAGGCTATTGCCCGCGATCGTATAGGACCCCAAAATATCCTCGAAGGTCGCTCCGCCATCGATAATCTGACCGCTGGGATTAAGCTGCTGATTCACATTAACGGTTAGGGGGGTCCCCCCCGTCAGGGTAAAGGGGGCGTTACTCGCGGCCCCCGATCGCGGGACCCAGGTGGCCGAGACCCGATAGGCTCCCGGTGCTAAACCCGTAAACGTCCACAGGGCCAGATCGGAACTATCGCCCGCATTAGCACTGCGTAAATCGTTATTAAACCCAATCCCATTGGTCAGGGACCAGGCCCCTGTTTGCAGAAAGCCGGAGTCACCGTCGTCAATAATCGTGGCCAACACGCTGGGATAGTGCTGTAAGGTGGCCATCTGAAAGGCAAGGGACGATCGCATCGGGCCAGTCCGATAGGCCAATTCCCAATCGCCCCCCAGGTCTGCGTGCCCGGTTAGCCCCAGGGAAGCCGCCACCCTGGCCCCGGTCAGACGACTCAGTTGTTGGACAAAGAGCTGCCCCCGCCGTTCACGGGCTACATGACACCCATAGATCAACACCTCAGCGGACTCCGCCAAGGCATAGCTCCAACGATGAATTTGGCAGGCATAGTGCATCAAATTCTGCAAATCCAGGCGGGTAGCCCCCAACCAGATCCGCCCCGGTTCCCCGTGGGAAACCAAATGTAGGCTGGTGACGCGCTGCTGCTGCTGCAAGAGATGCTGGCTAATCTGGGCAATACCATCGATCTCAGGGGCCAGAACAACGACCTCCACCCCTGGCAGCACTCCCGCCGCTAATAGCTGATAGGCATCCACCCCTGGATCAATAAACACGAGGCTGTGGGGAGGCACAGGGCGACGGGCAGGCACATCGCGGCGCCTCTCCGTTAAGGAGCGGAGGGAGGTGGGCGAAGAAGGGGTTGATAGGCTGATGTGAGACGGTGACATAGGGACTTCCCGGTTATCGCAGGTGGTAATGGGAGAAGAGCAGCAAGGTTAAACAGCTAGACATAAGGAATAAAGGAGATGTAATAACGAGATCAATGCGCCGTAAGCATAGGGCAGTAAACATAGGGCAGTAAACATAGGGCAGTAAACATAGGGCAATAAACAAGGGCAATAAACAAGGGCAATAAACAATCAATAGGGCAGTAAACATAAATGGATCATGAATAGCTCATGGATCTCGATATGGACAGGCTCGGTCGATGCGGACGCGCGCGATCCATCGACCAAGACAGCCCCAACGTTGCTTTAAACTTCAACACTGGCTTCTAAAGGTTTGCTTAAAAAGGGGCGGCTTAATCGTACTGGGGAGGGTGCCCTGAGCATCAGTACCAGAAAGCCACAACACTACATGTGGGGTGAACAATCTATAAAAGAGAGTTCTTGCCACAAATAGTGGCACAACGCAACCAGGGTTGAGTTGTGGCTAAACCATAACGTAAAAATTGGAATTGTCAAGAAAATCTTTTATACCTGTTCAGAGATACCAGTTCTGACCACGATCGCGCGGCGTGATCACCGGTCCGAGCCGCGATACCTGTGTTCACGGACACAATGCCCAACAGGATGCCCAGATGCCCAACACGATGCCACTAGGAGCGGGAGATGCTGGAACGAACCTTAGAACCAGAGGTTATGGATACTTGGGCGGAGGCGATCGCCTATGATGCGATGGACTTCACGGCGGTGAATCAGGATTTTGCCGAGTTAGCGATCGCCCTTGGCCCGCCAGGAGCCGCACACATCCTGGATCTGGGCACGGGTACGGCGCGGATTCCGATCCTGATTGCCCAGCAGCGTCCCCAGTGGCAAATCGTGGCGATCGACCTATCGGAAAATATGCTCAAGGTGGGGGCCAACAATGTGCAGGCGGCGGGGTGTCAGGCGCAGATTACCTTGGAATGCGTCGATGCGAAGCAATTACCCTACCGGGAGGCCCAGTTTGATCTGGTGATTTCCAACAGTATTGTCCACCATTTACCCGATCCCCTGCCCTGCCTGCGGGAAGTCCAACGGGTGCTGAAACCGGGCGGCGGGATTTTGTTACGGGACCTGCTCCGTCCCGCCGATCGGGCAACGGTGGCTGCTTTGGTAGCCCGCATGGGTCCAGCGTATGATGCCCACCAGGCCCAATTGTTTCACGATTCCCTCTGCGCGGCGTTTACCTTGGCGGAAGTAGCGGCAATGGTGCAAACGGTGGGGTTAGCGAACGTGCAGGTTTATCAGTCTTCCGATCGCCACTGGACGATCGCTCGTCCTTGGTCGCATTAGGGAGAGATTGTTAAGATGGGGCATTGGCATCAGAGCAGTTTTTTGAGCACAGTGGCGGCGGAGCGACTCTGGAGGAACAGGGCACCTTTGTCGTGTTGGGCAAGGGCGCGGTTGATGGAGCGTTCGTCAATGGCTAGGACGGCGATGAACAGGTTTTTTTGACGAGGCGTTGGACGGCTTCGAGGACTTTTTCGAGGGCTTTGACGATGCCCCCCTGGCCCCCCGCGAACGGGGGGATAACGGTGTTGGGGGGACAGCGAGCATAGATTTTCGTAAAACCTGCCCCTAGGAACGCTCGCGTTGCACTTGCTTCAACGTTTGATACAACTGATACAACTCCGGCAGCCGCTTGATCAGCGCCGAAGTCTTTAACCAGAGCCGATTGGGCATTGCTGGGGTTCCCGATACCACCGCGCCTGGGGGCACATCCGCATGAATCCCCGACTGGGCTGACGCGATCGCCCCAGTCCCCAAGGTCACCTGATTCGCCACGCCGACTTGTCCCGCCAGGATCACCCGATCGCCCACCGTAACTCCACCGGCCAACCCCACCTGCGCCGCCATTGCACAGGCCCGCCCCACCGTGCACCCGTGGGCAATATGCACCAGATTGTCCAGCTTCGTGTCACGCCCAATCCGAGTCACCCCCACCGCAGGCCGATCGATTGCGCTATTGCACCCCACCTCAACCCCATCTTCGAGAACCGTATAGCCCGACTGCTCCATCTTGTACCAACCCTGGGCCGTGGGCACAAACCCAAACCCCTCCGACCCGATCGCCGCGCCACTGTGGATCACACAATCCGTCCCAATCTGGCTGCGCTCATGGATGACACAATTGGCATGGAGGACCGTGCGATCGCCGATCGTCGCCTGGGGATAAATCACCACATTGGGATGAACACACACCCGATCGCCCAGGGTCACCCCCGCCTGAATCACCACATGGGGACCGATGTACACGTCCTGCCCCATCTGCACCGACGCATCAATGACCGCCGTGGGATGAATTCCCGGCTCCGGGCGGAAAGGCTGATAGAATTGGGCGATCGCCTGGGCAAACAAGAGGCGCGGTTGGGGGGTCGCAATCCAGGCCAGTTGGCGCTCGTCCGCCTGTTCGCGCAGAGAAGCCGGTTCCAGGGGCAAAATCAGGGCACTGGCCCCCGTACTGGCCACTTGACTGGCCAAGGACAAATTTTCCACAAAACTTAAGGTTCCCGCCGCCGCCGCATCGATCGCCGCCACCCCCGACAGCCAGGGGTCCCGTGTGGGTTGCCCCCCTAAACTGTGCTGAACCGCCCCCTCCCCCAGTTGGGCCACCAATTGACTGAATTGCAACGCCATCGCTTCCCCAACCCCGTCAGGACTCCGGAACTTCAAACTTATACCCCACCCCCCGCACCGTATGAATCAACAAGGGCTGGCTGGTGTCCGCCTCAATTTTTTTGCGAATTTGACCAATATGGACATCAACCACACGGGGATCACCCACATACTCATAGTCCCACACCTCCTGAATTAACTCCGCCCGTCGCCATACCCGGCCTGGGTGGCTGGCCAGGAAGTAGAGCAGGTCAAATTCCAACGCGGTCAGCGTCACCATCTGGTCATTCAGCGTCACCTCCCGGCGTTCGGGATCAATGCGCAGACTAGCGAATACGAGACTCTGCTGTTGGGCATTGACGACAGTCCGCTGGCGCTTGAGAATCGCTTCCACCCGGTACAGCAATTCCTCCAGGTCAAAGGGCTTGGTCAGGTAATCATCGGCCCCCTGGGAAAACCCCTTGATCTTGTCCGCCGTGTCCGTGCGTCCCGTTAGCATTAGCACAAAGACACTGGTTCGCTGCTGCATCTCGCGACAGAGCGTATAACCATTGGTATCCGGCAGATTCAGGTCCAGGATAACCAGGTCAGGGTTGAACTGGTCAAAAGTAGCCAGGGCTGTTTTCCCGTCACCAGCGACTTCCACTTGATAATTCTTGGCGCGGAGGTATCGCTGAACAAGATTACAGATGGCCGGATCATCGTCTACTACAAGGATTTTTACCGGGTTCATGGCGATCGCTGGGGGCTGAGAGTTCATGGTCCCTGCTAGGTTAGGATAACGCGTCTATTGGACGAATACCTAACACTTGTCTGCCCAGGTGTTTGCGGAAGCTGGTTACACTGGTCTTAGCTGGACCCGACTTATCCGATGGGGGACTCCGCCTAGAATGGGGTAGCTGGGCACGGGCACTGGGTGCTGGCACTGGGTGCTGGCACTGGGTGCTGGCACTGGGTGCTGGCACTGGGTGCTGGCACTGGGTGCTGGTACTGGGTGCTGGTACTGGGCACCTACCCAATCTGGGCGCTGATACGGAGGTTTCTGGTATACCACTACCCAACCTAGTTTAGGATGGCAAGGGAGGATAGGACGAGGGCAGCACCGACACGGGGATAGGACAGGCATGGAAGTTGCCCCTACCCTGTGTAAAGGGTCGTTCACACCCGTTTGTCGTTAATACCAGTCAACCACCATAATGACTAACAGATGGGGTTCGCGGAGGTTGTAAATGAGCAGTCAAAATCCCTATGAGTTGCTTGGGGTGGCAGAGAATGCCTCGTTTGATGAGATCCAGGATGCTCGGCTTCGCCTGCAAGAGCAATATGCAAGTGACCAGAAGCTCCTTTCGACGATCGAAGCGGCCTATGATGCGGTCCTGATGGATCGGCTGCGGCTCCGCCAGGAGGGCAAAATTAAAGTGCCCGATCGGATTCGCTTTCCCGAACGCCTGACCCCGATCGCCCCGGCCCCAACGCCCACCCCGGCCCCACCCACCCCTACCTGGCTACAGCGCTGCCTGGATACCCCCAGCCAACGGGATATCCTCCTGCCAGCAGCCTTTTTCCTGTCCCTGGGGGGGCTAACCTTTGTGCTGGAACCGTCCCTAACTCTGGCGATCGGGGCCGGGGTTAGTTTGTATTTCTTGAACCGTAAGGAACATAAATTTGGCCGATCGCTGCTCCTCACCCTGGTGGGCCTAGGGGGGGGCTTGCTGCTGGGAGGAGTGTTAACTACCCTGGTGCCCAGCCTCCAACTGGTGGGCAGTGTTGGGGCCGTGGCAGCCTGTACAACCTTCGGTGTGCTTTGGCTAGTAAGCGCTTGGTTGCGTTAGCTGGGGCGATCGCCGGGGATAGGTCATCTGGGGTGTGGTTGGGGGCGGGTAGGGGTGATAGCGGGCCTTGAGGATCAGATCAACCGCCATTGGCAAGTCGTCCACGATATAGTCCGGATCATGCTGGGCCAGTTGGGTGCGATCGCGAATCCCCGACAGGACCGCCACAATTTTGATGCCGTGGGCTTGGGCAGCGGCAATATCCGCTTCCGTATCTCCTACCATCCAGGTATCTGTGGCTGGGGGCAGTTCGGCCAGTGCTCGTGCCATCAACTTCGGTTTGTCATGCACATCATCGGTTTTTGTGTCGGTATCGCCGATGCAGTAGCGATGGCTAGGTGGGAAGAAGCGTTCCAGATGGTGCCGTTTGAGGGGTTCGGCCAGCTCCCGATCGCGGCGCATGGTCATCACCACTAGGTCAATGCCCGCCCGTTGGCAAGCTTCGAGGGTCGCCACCGCACCCGGCAGCAGGCGATCGTGGACAAGATACGGAACATCGTGCACGATCCGTGCCCGCATTGCTGCAAAGGCCCGCGCCTGCACCGGATCAAGGCCCGACAGCCGACCAATCTGCCACTCTGGCACTTGAGCGCGTTTCAGCCGCCAAAATTCGGCTTTGGGGAGTCGTTTAATGAACTGGCCGGGATGCTGATAGGTGGCGAGGCAGAGGGTGTAAACGTGGTAATACCGATCGGAAACGTCCATGATCGGACCGTCAAAGTCGGTAATCAATCGCAGCATGGTGGGTGACTAGGGGGTGGGGAGCAATCGGGTGGGGGGCAATCATGAATATGAATTTTTATTACCCCTCCTAGGATAACGGAACCCCGTTCACTGTGGGATTGCCCGATCGGGGAAGGGGGAATTGTCGCCATCAGCTGGATAGACCCTGAGTCGATTTCCCGTTGGGAACGCTACGCGAACGATCAGAAAATTCTGCTTCTCCTAGGGAGATGCTACGGAAACGGGCTAAGCCAGCCAAGAGCATCATCGTTAACGTGAGTTCGATCGTCGTGAATGGCCCTCACCCCCTCTCCCTGGCAGGGGATGGGGTGAGGGTCATCGAACTGACGTCATCTTAAGCATTGAGCCTGAAACCTACATCGACTCGGATAGACTACGGTTAAGTTTCTTCAAAGATTTCAAGGCTTGCTGACAGTTGAGTTCATCCCCCTGGTCGGAGAAATGGCGCACTGCCGCTTGTAGATCCTTGATGGCTCCGGGCGTATCACCGAGTTTGGACCGGGCCAAGCCCCGATTGTGATAGGCATTGGCAAACAGGGGGCTAATGGCGATCGCCCGATCGAAGTCGGCAATGGCGGCGGCATAGTTCTGGAGCCGGGAATAAACAACCCCACGATTGTTATAGGCATTGGTAAAGTCCGGATTCAAACGCAGGGCGAGATCAAAGTCCGCGATCGCCCCGGCAGTATCCCCGACTTCGTACCGGACAAACCCACGGTTATTGTAGGCAGCAGCAAACTGACTATCGGCCTTTAGGGCTTCATCGTAATCCGCGATCGCGGCAGCCTTGTCCCCCGCTTGCTGATAGGCAAATCCCCGATTGAAATAGGCCGTAGCATAGTCGGGCTTGAGGCGGATGGCTTCGCTATAGTCGGCGATCGCACCTTGGAAGTCACCAATTTTGGAGCGGGCAGCCCCCCGGTTAAAGAACGCGGTGGCATAGTCGGGTTGAATCCGCAGGGCTTCCGTGTAGTCGGCAATGGCCTGCCGCTTGTCACCTAGGTCGGAATAGACCAAGCCCCGGTGATTATAGGCGATCGCCAGGTTTGGATCGATCGTCAGGGCCATGTCAAAATCACTGAGGGCACTGGTCTTATCCCCCAGATCCGCATGGGCAATTCCCCGATTGCAGTAGGCTGTGGCATTGCGGGGATTGAGTTCCACTGCCTGCGAAAAGTCCGCGATCGCCCCTTGCTTGTCGCCCTGGTCGTACCGCACCAACCCCCGGTTGTTATAGGCCACATCATCGAGGGGTTGATCGGCTAACCCCATATCCGGCTCTGGGTGAAAGTGATGACCCCGGCTACGGGCCAAGGTTTCCGGATGGGGAGCACTTACCCCAACCCACTCAGGGGTTGTAACCCGCGACTCAGCGGGCTGACGAGCCATATCCGACGCTGGTGACTGGAAGCGGTCAATCAGCAGTTGAATAATTCGGGGATCGGTGGTCTTGATCCCGATGTTGCGCAACGGTGTTGGGGAGGCATTGGTTAACGGTAACGTTGCCGCCAAATCCCCTGCCGTAGCGGGCAAGGGAGCCCCCGGATGGCCGCCAATCAGGGCAAAGGCCCGATCGCAGACTAGAAAGTGTTCGGCGGTTGCGAGGGTTCGGATCTGTAGCTGCTTGGGATAGGTTTGCCGCAGTTCCTCCAGGGGATAGAGGGGACTGGATTCGGGAATGCGGGTAGCTATCGACACGGGTGACTCGGGCCGTTGCCAGGGATCGGATGCAGTCGTGCCGTTGCTCGGGAAGTCGAGGGTGTCTGCCGACGGCAAACTCCAACCAATATCCACCTGTACTCCCCGTTCTAGTAAAGTCGCCAATTGGGCCAGCAAACTGGGATCAAGCTCCTGGTCGTCGGACCAAGGACAGACTAAGATCAACCGCTTACGCACCTGCCGCAATGCCTCTTGCAAAACCTGGGAACTATTGGCAAAGGGATCAAACAAAAGCTGATGCCCTTCCGTGTCCGGTAAGGTGCTGAGGTGGCGGTTAATGCTGCTGATCCAATTCAGAACTATTTCCTCGGTCATGGTTCCGGGTTGGGACGCGATCCCCTGGAGGTGGTCGATGCGTTCTGATAGCTGTTGCAACTGCTGCCGCAGGGGATCGATCGCGGTAGTAATGCTGCTGGTGGCGGTGGGAGTCACCTCGGCCATGAGGCTACTTTCGAGCCGTTCCACCCGATCGACTAGATAGTCGAACTGTTGTCGCAGCATGGAAATCTCTGGCAGGATGGCCGTTACCTCCGCCCCTTCGGTCCGTTCCTCCAGTTGATCGAGGCGATGGGTCAATTGGGTTAATTGCTGTTGGAGGTTTTCGATACCGGCGATGGCCTCTTCCGGACGATCCACACGGGCGGGAGTCCCCAGTGGGGGCTGAAGCTGTTGCCGGAGGTGGCTGAGGTGTTGCTGCACCTGGGCAGCGGCGATCGTCTCGACCTCCTGGGCCAATTCCGTGGCCAGGGTCGCCTGTTGCTGTTCCAACCGTTGGGCCAACTGCTGCATCTCGGCCATTTGCTGCTGAAGGGGGGCGATCAGTGCCGTCCGTGCTTGTAGGCTTTGGGCTTGGGCATCCAGGGTGCTGATCACCTGTTGGACCTGGGCCACCTGGGCCTGGAGGGGCTGGACCTGCGCTGCCGTCAAGTGTTGCAAACTTGCGGCTAGACCCTCTGGACTCTGGGCTTGGGCAATCTGCTCCATCCGTTTTTGCAAAAGCGCCAATGCGCCCCGGACCTTTGCCAAGGTTTCGAGTTCCTCCCGGTCTTGGAACCGCTGGCTGAGTTCATCTAATTGCCCCCGCAGGCTTTTAATCTCGCGATCGTGGGGTGCAGCGGCTTCCTCCAACGATTCTTGCTGGGCGCGGAGTTGGGCCACTTCTGAGGCCAGGGTGGTGAACTCCCGTTTCGGCACAAGGGTTGCCACGGCTGACACTAGCCCCACCACCTCCTGTTGCAGGGCAACAGGGTTAAACGGGGGGGGCAGGTTATTAAAGCGGCGGTGGAGTTGGTTAATTTGCTCCTGGATTGATTTCACATCGGGTTGTTTGGCAAAGTCCTGGAAGCTGTTCTGGAGTTGCCCCACCTCAGCCACTAGATCACTAACAGAGGTTTCCAACCGCTCAACCCGTAAGGCCGTGGGTAAACTTTCCAGGTAACGCGAAATGCTCTCTAGGGATTCCCGTAACTCCGCCCATTTGCTCTGGAATTGGGTGCTGATCTGGGTCAGATCTTCCCGAATCGAGTTTAAGCCGAGGGACTCGATCGGTTTCAAACGGCTGTCCATCTCCGTCCGTAGGGTGGCGATCGCCTCCTTATTCTTGCGTACCAAGGCTTCCTGGGCTGTATTCAATGCTTCGGGCGTGGGCATCGCCAGCACCCGTTGCCCCAAAAATTGCACATCCTCGGTCAATCGTTGATCGAGCTTTTTCAGGGTGGCCGCCGTCTGGGTCGTCACGGCTTGATCCGCTCGCCGCCGGTTCACCAGATTCAGCAGCATGGCCACGGTCAAAGGGGCAGAAGCCAGCAAGGATTGTTGCAAGACCACCGCTGCGATCGCGCCGGCTCCCGCCCCCGCCAGGGAGAGGTACTCTAGCACCTCCAGCGGATCGGTGGCAGTCGTCGGCGTTGCGTTACCCTGGGGTTTGGCTTTCACATTGGCTGAGGCCGTTGGCTTAGCGGTTGCCGTTTTGGCCTTGGCGGCTGGTGTCTTACTGGCCTTCGCCGTGGCCTTGGGCGGTTTGGCCTGGGTGTTTTTGGCGGGGGTCTTTGCTTGCGACGGCTTACCCGTTGACTTTGGGGTCGGCTTCTCCATGCTCGGTGGCCTCTGGGGAATGGCTGATTGAAAGGCGTAATACTGTAGATGGCACGCTGCAAGCAGCGACTACTCCTTTCTTCACCCTGGTTATGCCTAATCAGGAAATAACCCCCAGCCCCAACTAGCCAACCCAACCCTGGGTCGGACAGCTAGGGATAAAGCGTGGGATGGCCGTCTCGGCTGTTTCAGCAGGGTAACCGTCGCGGCTTCCGGGGCAGGCAGGCTGCCTACCCTACTTGATGTCTGGGCAAGATTGATGTCTGGGCAAGACAGGACCTCCCTATTGCAGTAACACCGTCCAGGTAACCGGGCCAACCACCCCATCCGGATCAACCTGGAACTTCGTTTGGGCCGCCTTGACTGCCGCTAGGGTTTCGGTTCCGAAGATCCCATCGATCGCCCCCTCAAAAACACCGATCGCACGTAGGCGCTCTTGGAGATGGATCACGGCGGGTCCATGCATTCCCTGGCGGAGGATCGGCAAAGCGATCGGCTGGGGAGTCGTTGTGGCCGCAACGGTAGTCGCGGCGGGCTGGGAGGTTGGGGAGGTTCCAGCGGTGCCGGTTGCTGTCGTTGTTTCCGTCGGGACTGCTGCCGCATCGCCGCCACTCCCACCGGTGGTTGCCGTTGGTGTGGTGGTGGTTGAAGACTCGCCGCCGACGGACGTTTCCGGGGATGAGGACGAGGGTGGATTGGCGGCGCTGGCGGGCACGGGGGCCACTTGCGGCGAATCGGCGGCGGGTACGGGGGGGGATAGGGGTATCTGACTGGGGAATAGGCGACTCCAACTAGCAGGATTCATCACCCCATCGACTGGTAACCCAGCCGCCTGTTGGAATTGGGCTACGGCAGCCGCAGTGGGTTCATCGTAGCGACCACTGACCTCAGCGCTATAAAACCCCAATAATTTCAAGGCCGCCTGTAATTCCAGAACCTCTGCCCCCTCGCTGCCGATTTGTAGGGTTGCCCGTTGGATCAGGGGGGTGGCCCCTGCTGGGTCGGGATGGCTCGTTGTTGGGTTGGGGGGGGTAGGACTAGGGCTTTGGCCATAGGCAATGGGGCTAAGCGCAATTCCCAAAGGAATCGCGACACCGATCACGATCGCCCTTCGAGCAACCTTCACCCAATCAGGCCGCCATCGGGCACGGTGCATCGCCTTCTGATGGCACCCCCGCAGGTTTCTGCTCATTCTCCCTTCCTCTGCTCAGGCCGTCAGCAGAGCCATCCTATTCGATTTTCCCAAAAGTTGCCACCCTTTACTCTTTACGGCAACGTCAAGATTTCCACCCCCTCCTCGGTAACGGCCACCGTATGTTCAAACTGGGCCGATCGCTTGCGATCGCGGGTGACAGCGGTCCAACCATCGGCCAGCACTTCAACCTCGTGGGTGCCTTCGTTAATCATGGGTTCGATCGTGAAAACCATGCCTGCCCGTAATTTCCGACCCTTGCCCGCTTGGCCATAGTGGGGAATCTGCGGCTCGGTATGGAACGTGGTGTTGATGCCGTGGCCGACGAAATCGCGGACGACGGAAAACCCATGTGCTTCGGCATATTCCTGGATCGCGGCCCCAATATCGCCCACCCGTGCCCCTGGCTTCACGGCAGAAATACCTCGGTACAGACACACTTCCGTGACCTCCACCAAGCGCTTGGCCTTGGCATCGGGTTGGCCGACAAAGAAGGTGCGCGAGGTGTCCCCGTGGTAGTTATCCAGGATCGGGGTCACATCAATATTGATAATGTCGCCCTCCCGTAGAACTTGTTTTGCGTGGGGGATGCCGTGACAAACCACCTCATTGACGCTGGTGCAAATTGACTTGGGAAAGCCGTTGTAGCCGAGGGGCGCACTCTTCGCCCCCTGTTTGCGGGTCCACGCTTCCGCCCGATCGTTCAGTTCCAGGGTCGTTATCCCAGGTTTGACAAACGGTTCCAAATAGTCGAGCAGGGCCGCCGCCAATTGGCCAGCCCGTCGCATTTTGGCAATTTCACGTTGCGAAAGCAGCACGATCGGTTCAGTTTTCATCGGAAACGTTGGGTCTGAAACTCCGTCCCGCGAAGACGGCTTTACAGCTTACAGCTTAACCGTTAACAGATCGCCATGAGCAACCCCTAACGCGATCGTTTAGCTGGCATGACCTTAACGGCTTGCATAGAGATGGAGCGGTTCCTGGATAAAGCGGATATAGAGGTGTTTCAAGGACGATCGCAGAATACGGGGCATCCCAAAATCGATCGGTACCTTGCGATCGGGCAGTCGCCAGTCCGACACCCGCAAGTCCGTCGGCTGTAGGTGGGGAAAGTCCATCGTGGCCAAGTCGGGGCACAGCCCTAGGCGTTGGGATGCCGCGATCGTGGGCACCTGGGCCGGATTCACCTGGAGAATGTCCACCCAGGCGCGATCGAGGGCAAAGACATTGCCAGAGGCCCCCAGAATGCCCAAAAAGCGCGGTTCGCCGCCACTGGGACCATTCCCCTCGTGGGCCATAATGCCATCGGTGATGGTGAGATCGGGGGCAATGGCCCGTGCGGTTTCCACCAGCATTTCCCCAAACCGGGCGGCATCTTTACCGGCTTCCAGGTGCCACCAGGCTTTCATTTTGCCTGGAACGCACCCAAACAGGTTCTTCACCCCCAGGGTAAAGGTCAGTTGACAGTGGGACTTCACCTTGGGCAGATTAATCACGCGATCGGCGGTCATGGCTTCCTTCGAGAGCCGCAAATGGTTGAACGTCTCACTCAGGGTTTGGTAGCGGTGCCCGTGAAATTCCACCACTGGCAGGTTGAGCGACTCTAGCCAGGGTTGATAGCCATTGGCGATCGCCACCCCCCGCGCCGAACCAAAGGCCGGGGCATCGCCTAAAAACGGCTCCCCCCCCACTTCCCGAACCAGTTCCGCCACACAGGCGACGATTTCAGGACGGGTCACGCATTCGCCCGTGGGCCGGGAACCCGTTAGCAGATTGGGCTTGAGAAGGACGCGATCGCCCGGTTTGACAAAGGCCCCCATCCCCCCCAAGGGAGCCAGCAGGTCCGCGATCGCCGCCCGCAGGATGGGCAGGTCATAGGCATCGGCACGGATCAGGCTAACAGCGGTCATAACGATCGTCCTCGCTAGGGTATCGGTTGGTAGGGATCGTAGCAGGTTAGTCACGACGAGAATGTTGAACGGGCTAACGGGGAGATGGGTTAGCGGGAGACACAGCCCTTGTCAAATCGCGATCAATTTAGTATACTTGTACTAAATCAGGGTATTGAATGCTAAAGCTGGTGTGATGAGTCCCGTGATGGGTTGGCTAGGTCTTGGTTAGCGAGTTTTGGGTTGTCCAGTGCTTAGATCCAGGTACTCATGATGCAGATTGGTCGTTTCTTCTCACTCCAACAAGGGCGCGTTGGCCAGTATTTATCCCCACGGGTATTGGTGGTGCGCACTCCCTTCCGATCTCCAGCGGTAGTTGGGGCCACGGAAACCTGTTACGTCGGCTTCGATCGCCTGCCCTTAGCCCAGCAGTTTGCGCGACGCTTGGCCTTGCTCGACTGCCGCTTTCAGGTGCGTTTAGGCCAACAATTGCCCTATCCCTACGAGGTGAAGGTCGTTAACCAGGGTCCCCTTGCCCGCACGATCGCCCGCTGGGACCGCCAAGTGCGATCGTCGCAGGCCTCTTTAGTCCAATCATCAGTCCCATCATCCGCCCTAGTCCAGGGGCCGGAGAAGGCAAAAGGTAAAAGGCAAAAGGTAAAAGGCAAAAGTGGCTTGATAGGGGCGATCGTGCCTGGTTAGGTGCCTTTGCCACTGGCTCCTCCCTAGTTCTGATCTCCCACCTTCTCCTTTCTTCCTCCTCCCTTCTCCCTTCCGCCTCTCACCTCCCACCTGCTTTCTCCCTTCTCCCCAGTCCTTCATTCCGGTTCAACCCATGCAAAAACATTACATCCTAACCCTCGACCCCACTGCCAAGTACGAATGGGACCGTTGCACTTTGCGTGATCCCATGACGGCCGCTCGTCCGGATCTGGCCCAATTGGTGCGTGATGCGGTGGGGGAAGCCAGCGGTAACTATCTGGTGGCAATCAAATTAGAGGTCGAGGTCCTAGAGCAAACCGCCGTAGTCGCTGAGGAGGGGCCTGTCACCCGCCGGGGCGAGGCCCGTGAGGTTCGGGTTGCGTCATCGGTAGAGCTTCCCACGAGCAATCCCGCAACCGAGCCGCCCACTCTACCCGCAGAACGCCCGATCGCCGTTCGGTTCCGCAATGGAGAAACGCCCAAGCGGAGCGGGGAACCGTCGCGTCCTGTAGAGGCTCCCAACTCACCGCCCAATCACCACCTGGCAGCGGTGTAGTGTCAGTTTTGGTGGGGGTGTAACTGATAGGTCTAGTCGATGCTCGCAAAACAACAGTTGTGGGGTAGGCATCCTGCCTGCCCCTAAAACAGCCGAGTCTGCCATCACTTCAGACGGCTATCCCACAAATATTGCGATCTGCTGAGGTTGTGCCCGATAGGATGGCCCGGCATTTTATGGGTATCGACAGCAAGGTATCCCACGAATATTGCGATCTACTGAGGTTGTAGCCCCTGAGGTCTGAATTCAGCCGTGAGAGGTTTTTATGAAACTACGTCTTGAGCAATATCCTGATGCGATCGTCCAGGCGGCCCAAGCGGCCAATGAGTTGGAATACCAGATTGCCGTTGTCAAACAGCAGTTGGCGAATTTGGAAGCAGAAGCTGAGGTGATTGTGGCCTTCGATAACAGCCTCAAAAACGATCTGCAACGTAAGGCCCGTCGCCATGAGGTCTTGCAGGCGAATCCTGCCTATGGAGCGGCCCAGGAGCGATTTTTGCAGTTGGCCACGGAGAAGGCGAATGCCCTGGCCTATTTGGAACATTTGCGCAATCACTTTAGTGTCGCTAAGTTGGAAACCCGGCTCCGGATTGTGCAGCAGTTGACGGGGTTGGAAAGTCGGGAGTTGGTGGGGTTGTAATGCCTCACGTCACCCCGATCGCGAGTACCGTGGCGTTGATGAAAAATTAAAAAACGGAGCACAGGCTGGCATCATAGTTGCTATAGGGCACTGGGGAGTGCGTCTCCCCCTGGCCCGTTCCCCATTGTGAACTGATGTTGTGAACTGAGTGGCAAGGGGAAGCCCGTCGTTTTGGAGATAGCCATGTCGCCCACCGTTGAACCCCAATCCCCTGCACCCCAATCCACGCCAATGGTGCCGGTGCCGGTACCGTCGGATCTCAGTGCCTTCTGGATGCCCTTCACGGCTAACCGGCAATTCAAGGCCGATCCCCGGTTTATTGTGGCCGCAGCGGGGATGTATTACCGATCGTCGGACGATCGCCCACTGCTGGATGGGACGGCGGGCCTGTGGTGTGTGAATGCGGGGCACGGGCGGCGCGAAATTGCCGAAGCGGTTAAGGCCCAGATTCTCCAGTTGGATTTTCCCCCGACGTTCCAAATGGGGCACCCGGCTCCCTTTGAACTGGCCAACCGGCTGGTGAAGATTTTGCCCGATCCGTTTAAGCATGTCTTTTTTGCTAATTCGGGTTCGGAAGCGGTGGAAACGGCGCTGAAAATTGCGATCGCGTATCAGCGGGTGCGGGGTGAGGGGATGCGACAACGGTTGATTGGCCGTGAACGGGGTTACCACGGGGTTAATTTTGGCGGGATGGCGGTGGGGGGCATTGGTCCTAACCGTAAGTTATTTGGCACCTTGGTGACGGGGGTTGATCACCTGCCCCATACCCATAATCTCGAACACAATGCGTTTACCCGTGGCCAGCCGCAATGGGGGGCGCACTTGGCTGATGAATTGGAACGGCTGGTGAAGCTCCATGATGCCTCGACGATCGCGGCGGTTATTGTTGAACCGGTGGCTGGATCAACGGGGGTTTTGCTACCGCCTGTGGGGTATTTAGAACGGCTGCGGGAAATCTGCGATCGCTACGGTATTTTGTTGATCTTTGATGAGGTTATTACGGGGTTCGGTCGCCTAGGCCAACCGTTCGCTACCCAATATTTCGGTGTCCTGCCCGATATCATTACTACTGCCAAGGGGATTACCAACGCTAGTGTACCGATGGGGGCTGTGTTTGTGCGGCAGGAAATCTATGATGCCTTTATGCAGGGGCCGGGGGATGGGGTGGAACTGTTCCACGGGTACACCTATTCCGGGCATCCTGTGGCTTGCGCGGCGGGCTTGGCGGCTCTTGAGATTTACCATCGGGAGGGCCTATTAACCCGTGTGCAAACCCTAGCCCCGGTTTGGGAAGCGGCGGCCCATAGCCTGAAGGGTGTGCCCCATGTGATTGATATTCGGAATTTGGGCTTAATGGCGGCGATCGAACTGGAACCGCGTCCCGGCCAACCGGGTAAACGGGCTTTTGAGACCTTCCGCCGGTGTTTTGATGCGGGGATTGTGGTGCGGGCGGCGGGCGACACGATCGCGCTTTCACCCCCCTTAATTATTGAAACTGATCACATTGACCAATTGTTTACTACGTTAGGATCAGTTCTCAAGCAAATTGACTAGTTGTCGGTCATTGAGCCAGGGGGTATTCTCATCGACTTTGGTCAAGGGCGTGACAGTAAATATGGGAATAAAACTATAGATGCCGTACCTGAGAATAGTGTGGGTGTAAACGGACGCAAAAGTGTCCCCGATCGCCTAAGACATTTTCATCTACGATCGTCCATCGTTGAATGATTGAACTATTATTCAGTGCGGTTTTCAGATGTTGAATATAGTTTTGAGGAGATGGGGAAATATTTCTTAAATCACATATTTCTTAAATCTTAAGAAGCATGAAGTTTTTCATAAAATCCCGCCCATTCCATATAGTCTTCAGAATCGCCTAGGGTACCTGTGAGAAACTGAGCGTGAAAGATTTCGCTATTCATGCCGTATTGCTGCTCGTAAGCTTTTAGCTTTGTCTCAAGATCATGGCGTGCCCGTGCTTCTGCGACTCGTTCCAATAATAGCTGCTGTTCTTCAGGTGATAAAGCTAAGATAGCCGTAACTAATCCATCTATAGCAATCCCAGATGATTCATGAGAGAAGCCAATCCTATATCTACTGATAGAGATTCACTATGTCCCTTCC